>Ga0310690_10000557_pt1 | contig 77338 bp, 67 predicted proteins | sample AusTroGonzalo_MG_2_FD_207661 | JGI IMG/M metagenome (GOLD analysis project Ga0310690, IMG submission 207661) | Bovine rumen microbial communities from tropical cattle in Woodstock, Queensland, Australia - Gonzalo_04 (v2) (version 2) | ecosystem: Host-associated > Mammals > Digestive system >...
TACGGACAAAACAAATTGCTGTATCTACTCAAAATATCAATAGATTACAGCAACTTGTCACGAAAAATACCGGACACTAGTGGTATGCATACCGTCTCTCAAAATTCCGCCACGAAAGAATCCCAAACACAAACCGAAAAAAATCAGACTTTCCTAATCGGAAAATCTGATTTCTCTTGTCGGTAGCGGGGCCCGGGATTGAACCGGGGACCTCATGATTATGAATCATGCGCTCTAACCAGCTGAGCTACCCCGCCAAAACCAACTGCTTGGTTGCTTTTTGGAAAAAGCGGGTGCAAAGTTACGGCATTTTTCCGGATTATGCAAATATTTCCGTAAAAAACTGAAAAAAACTTCCGAAGCCGAAAAATTTGGGGGCCATATATAGCAAAGCCCCAGGATTTCACATGAGCAAGTTTGTTGTCGCCGGCATATAGCAAAATAAAAATAGAACGGAAAAAGCATTCCGCACACAACTGGCAGGAAAGTAGCTGTGTGCGGAATGAAAGTCTCGCGTTCTGGCGGGGAATAGTGTTTTTTTTACTTGTACAGGAACCGCTTGATGCTCTTTTTCGGTGTCTTCTCAAACTCCTGTTCCACAATCTGAATCTCACTGACGCGGGAATAAGCGGGCATCAGTTTGTTCAGTTTCTGCAGGTTTTCGTCCATCAGACGGCTTATCTCTGCCTTGCGTTCCGGCGCATAGTCCTCCGGATAGACGAGGGCGACCAGACGCCCGTCGCGATCCACCACCACGGATTCCGCCACACCCGGCAGAGAGTTCAGCTTGTCCTCAATCTCTTCGGGGTAGATGTTTTGTCCGCTCGCGCCCAGAATCATGTTCTTCGATCTTCCGCGAAGGAACAGGTTTCCGTCCTTGTCAACGATGCCGATGTCTCCCGTGCGCATCCAGCCGTCGTCCGTAAAGATGTTGTCGGTCGCCTGCAGGTTCTTGTAGTAGCCGAGCATGACGGCAGCACCGCGCACCTGCACTTCGCCCTCCTGTTTGGTGGGGTTTTCCGAGTCAATACGCAGTTCCATCCGGTCCACCACCTTGCCGCAGGAGCGGAACTTGAATTTCTTCCACGATTCGTAGCAGATGAGCGGACCGCACTCTGTCATTCCGTAGCCGCATAGATACGGGAAATGAATCTGGCGGAGGCAGCGCTCCACATCTTTGTTCAGCGCAGCGCCGCCGATAATCAGGTGCTGCAGACGGCCGCCGAATGCGTCCATCACCTGCTTGTACACTTTCTTCCGGATGGGAATATTCACCAGCGGAGTGTACCACAGCACCTTTACCAATGGCTTCTGGATGGCGGGAAGCACTTTCTTCTGGAAAATCTTCTCCACCACCAACGGAACGGTCAGTATCATGTACGGACGGACCTCCTTGAAAGCCGACAGAAGCATCGTCGGGGTCAGACTCTTCGTCAGAAAATACACATGCGTTCCGCCGGCCATCTGATACAGGAACTCGAACATCAGGCCGAACATGTGTGCCAGCGGAAGCATGCTCACATACGTCAGACTCGGATTGTTCTGAATATGGTCCTGACCGTATATCACGTTGCTTGACAAACTCTTGTGAGTAATCATCACGCCTTTCGGAGAACCGGTGGATCCCGATGTGTAGTTGATGAGGGCCACCTCATCGAAATTGTCCATCGGATAATGCACGTCCCGTGAGGTAAAGCCGTCAGGATATTTCGCCGCAAACTGTGCTGCCAACTCCGGCATATCAACCGCGGTCTTGCTTTGCATCAGCGAAAAATCCTCTAAGGAGATAAACGCCTCAACCTGCGGCATCTTGTCAAATTCAATCCGGTTCCGGACCCACGATCCGACGAACATCAGACGGGCATCCGAGTGATTGACCAGTTCGTGAATGCTCTCGCTCGTAAAATCCGGCAGAATGCTTACCACCACGCCGCGCGCGGCTGCCACTGATAGATAGGCCACTCCCCAGTTGGAACTGTTGCGTCCGCAGATGGCCACTTTGTCGCCCGCACGGAAACCGAGTTTCTCGAATAGCATCCCCAACTTGGCCACCTGGACGGCCATCTCACCGTAAGTATAGGACACCTGGCCCTGAAAATCGGTCAAGGCCGGACCGTTCCAGTTCGACTGGATAACATCCTGGATGTACGAAAAATAATGTTTCATTTCCTCTCTTTTTATAATTCCTCTATTATTATTTAATGTGTCATTCTTTGTCCGCCCGCTCCGAACTGTCCAAGGACAAAAAATAGGAGCCGGAGAACTAACGGTTATGCAAATTTAAGACAAAAATGCCGTCATGCCAAATTCAAGGGAGAAGAAGCCCGTTTTTGGGACTAAAATGGCGTTTTTAGGGACTAAAAACCGTTATGTGGGGTGAAATTATTTGCATGCCGTCTTTTTTTGGCGTATCTTTGCATGGTTTTTCTGCCGCAGGAACAAGCATCGGATGATTCGGTGGAAAGAACAAAAACCGGAAAAACGGATTGTGATGGAAGAGGATGTTTTCTATATGCAGCGCTGCCTTCAGTTGGCACGGCTCGGACGCTTTTATGTAGCCCCCAATCCTATGGTGGGGGCGGTTCTCGTCAGAGAGATACGGAAACCGGACGGAACTGTTGGCAAAGAGGTGGTTGGTGAAGGATGGCACCGCTTTTTCGGCGGACCGCATGCGGAAGTCGGGTGTTTCCGCGATGCGGAAGAACGGGGATGCCGCACATTCGGCGACTGCACGTTGTATGTCTCGCTCGAGCCGTGCTGTCATTATGGAAAGACTCCGCCATGCGCCCTGCTCATCCGCGAAAAAGGCGTCCGCCGTGTCGTGGTCGGCATGCAGGATCCGAATCCGCAGGTCGCAGGCAAAGGGTTGGCCATACTGCGGGAAGCCGGTATAGAGGTCACGTGCGGAATATTAGAGGACAAGTGCCGCTCACTCAACCGCCGTTTCGTCTGCCTCCATGAGAAACACCGCCCTTACGTCACCCTCAAATGGGCACAGTCGGCCGACGGTTTTTTGGATAGGATGCGCGATACGGACAACCCTGGCGGGGGGCCGGTGCTGTTATCCTCGCCCCTCACCAAGCAGCTCGTCCATCGCATGCGCGCCTGCAATATGGCCATCATGGTCGGCACACGGACCGCACTCCTCGACAATCCGCGCCTGCTCACCACCCGCTGGTCTGGCCGTAATCCCGTCCGGATTGTGCCCGACCGTCACCATGTTATTCCCGCCGACAGCCGCATTTTCTCGGACGATGCGCAGACCGGTATTTATGACCGGCAGACCGATTTTCCGTTCATCCTCAGCGATTTGGCCTCCCGTGGTGTCCATTCGCTCCTCATCGAAGGCGGGGCGGCTCTGTTCCGCCATATCCTTGAAACGGATCTCTGGGACGAAATGCAGGTCGAGGTGGCTCCCGTTCGTCTCGGCGGCGGTGTCCCCGCCCCTTCTCTGCCGGCCGAGGCCGTCCTCACTGCCGATTACAATGGCCATCGGCTCTACCGTCTCCTTCGTCCCCGGACGGAGAAGGCCTGACACATCCGCCCGCAATGAAAAACAACATTGTTGGCCAAGAAATCATTTAGATTTGGTTGTTTGGCATTTTTTTTGTATCTTTGCAGGCTGAACTGAATTATTCATGAAAAACATGGTACATATTCTCCCGCGGACAGCCGTCCTGTTGATTATGCTGCCGCTCCTGTTCTCCGCAGGCTGCAACCGTTTTCACAGGAAGCAGCAGGCTGGTGTGGTGGCGGAATTGAACGGACACGCGCTGACAGCCGCCGAAATCTCGGCACTGACGGCCGGACTCCAGCCGGAAGACAGCGCACGGACGGCACAGCAGTTCATCCGGCAGTGGGCGACCGACATACTGCAGTACGAAAAGGCCGCCGGCTATCGTTCACAGAAAACAGAAGCCATGGTAGAGGATTACCGGCGTTCGCTCTATCTGCATGAATATGAGCAGCGTCTGGTGGCACATGCGATGCCGAAAAATGTGCCGGACACGGTTGTGCAGCAGTTTTACGACAAGCACAAAGAGCGCTTTGTGCTGAACGAAAGCATCATGAAGGGCATTCTGCTCATCGTACCGGCAGGAGCGCCCAACCAGGACAAACTGCGCAAATGGCTCTCCAAAACGGATGACGGGAATCTGGAGAATATCGAGAAATACGCCTATCAGTATGCCGCCGGTTACGAACTTTTCATAGATGACTGGCGCACTGCCAACCAGATTCTCACCCGTCTGCCCATCGAGACCGACATCCTGCAACAGCAGATGAAGAAGGAGACGCTGATTGAAGTGCAGGACTCGTTGTCCGCCTACTGGCTGCAACTGACAGACCGGCGTATGGCAGGTGATTTGATGCCCCTCGAATACGCAAAGGCGGACATCATCAAGATAATCCTCACACAGCGCGAACAATCCTTCCTGCAGGAGCAGCGGAATGCCCTGTATGAAGAAGCGTTGAAACACAACAAACTGATAATCTATGAAAAACCGTAAACTGCTGCTTTTCCTGCTGACAGTCTTCTATCTGCATGCCGCGGCTGACAATGTGATAGACGAAGTGATTTGGGTCGTGGGCGATGAAGCCATCCTCTTGAGCGAAGTGGAGGAGGAACGCCTGCGCGCGCAATACGAAGGACAGCAGATTCAGGGCGATCCGTACTGTGTCATTCCGGAGCAGATTGCCATCCAGAAACTGTTCCTCCATCAGGCGGAACTGGACTCGGTCACTGTGAACGAATCGTCTGTCAGTCATCAGGTGGATATGCGCATCAATTATTACATGTCGCAAATCGGTTCGAAGGAGAAAATGGAGGAGTATTTCCGCAAAAGCCTCACTGAAATCCGCGAGGAACTCATGACCACGGTGCGCAACCAGATGATTATACAGCAGTTGCAGAGCAAACTGACGGAGAATATCAAGCCTACCCCCGCAGAGATACGGCGTTTTTATAACGCACTTCCGGCGGATTCCGTGCCCGTCATTCCGGCACAGGTGGAGGTGCAGATTCTCAGTTTCACGCCTCCTGTTCCTGTGGAGGAACTGGAGCGGACTAAAGCGCGGTTACGCGATTATACCGAGCGCGTGAACAGCGGTTCCGCCGACTTTGCCATGCTGGCGCGGCTCTATTCCGAAGACACGGAGAGTGCCAAACGAGGCGGGGAACTAGGGTTCGTGGGCCGCGGACAACTCGTTGCTCCTTTTGCGGATGTGGCCTTCAATCTAACCGATCCGAAAAAAGTGTCGCGCATCGTGGAAACGGAATACGGCTTCCATATCATCCAGTTAATTGAAAAGAAAGGCGAACGCATCAACTGCCGCCATATCCTGCTCCGCCCCCGTATCTCGGCAGACGACAAGATTCGTGCCATACAGCGGCTGGACTCCATCGCACAGCTCATCAGGAAAGACAGCCTCCTCTTCGAGCAGGCTGTACTGCAATACTCCCAGGACAAGAACACCGTCATGAACGCCGGACTGATGATGAACCCGAACAGCGGCGCCTCGAAATTCGAGTTCCAGGATTTGCCGCCTGAAATTGCAAAACATATCTACACCATGCAGGAAGGCGAAGTGTCGGAACCTTTCCTCATGATGGACCAGACCAGCAACAAGGAGGTCTGCGCTATTGTCAAACTGCGAAAAAAGACAGATATGCACCGCGCCAACCTGACTGAAGATTTTCAGGTTATCCGCAGCATGCTGGAGAACAAACTCGGAAGCGACTATATTGCCGACTGGATACGCCGCAAGCAGAAGGAGACTTTCATCAGCATTGCCGACGGCTGGCAGGGGTGCGATTTCCAGTATCCGGGCTGGATTCATCCGAACTGATAACACTTGTTCTGCATGCAAACCGCCGCACGAATCATCTGCACCACCCTGCTGGCACTCTTCTTCCTGACGGATGGAAGGGCGCAGACGACTATGGTGTATCTGGAGCATTCAGAGACGCTTTCGTTCGAGGAGGAACGGATTCCCGATGCCCAGATTCTGCGGGGAAATGTCCGTTTCCGTCACGAGGACATGCTCATGTTCTGCGACTCCGCCTATTTCTACGAGCGGACCAATTCAGTCACTGCTTTCAGCAACGTGCGTTTCGAGCAGGGCGACACGCTGCATGGTTATGGTGATATCCTTTATTACGACGGCAACACGAAACTGGCGCGGCTGTGCCGGAATGTGCGGCTCATACACCGCACCACCGTGCTGACCACCGATTCGCTCAATTACGACCGCCAGATTGAAAAAGCCTACTATTTCACAGGCGGCATCATTCGCGACAGCCTGAATTCGCTGGCATCTGTCTGGGGGGAATACAACCCTCCCACCAATCAGGCTGTTTTCAGGCGGCAGGTGCATCTGGACAACCCGTCATTCATCCTCGACTCGGAGACCTTGAACTACAACACGCAGACGCATATCGCACAACTGACCAGTCCTACAACCATTGTCTATGAGGACGAGACAACCATCCGTTCCTCGAACGGGACATACAACACCTCGACGGACGAATCGCTGCTTTATGACCGGAGCACCATCGTGCACAAGGACGGGCAGTCCATGACTGGCGACACCATCCATTACGACAAGCAGCAGGGCTTCGGGCAACTGACAGGACACCTCATTCTCTGCGACAGCACACAATCCGTCACGCTGTATGGCAATTACGGCGAGATGCATGAGAACGAGCGGCATTGTTTCGTCACCGACAGTGCACTCGCGGAGGAATGGTCTGGTGAGGACCACTCGTGGCTGCATGCCGACACTTTGTTCTACGACGAACACCCCTGCACAGGAGAGGAATGCACCGACACCACCTACCGGACAATCCGCGCCCGCCATTATGTGAGGGCATGGTCAAAAGAATACCAGATGGTATGTGACTCGATGACTTACTCCACCATCGACTCCACCCTCGTTTTGTACGGCACGCCTGTTTTCTGGAACGGCGACAACCAGTTCTCCGCCGACAGCATCACCGTGTATTTCAAGGACAACCGCATGGACCATGCCTCTGGCAAGGGACACATCCTGGGCAGCCAGTTGATTGCGGAAGGACGCTACAACCAGATTATCGGGCAGGAAATGACGGCTTACGTGCGCGAAGGCGACGTGAGGCAGGTGGATGTGAGCGGCGAAGCCCAGACCGCGTTCTACCCTCGCGATGACAAAGGCGGAATGACGGGGCTGAACAAAACCGGAAGTAACATGGTACAGATATACCTCGAGAACCGCGAGATACACCATATCTTGTTCACCACGGCCACAACCGGCACTCTCTTCCCGCTGGACCAGATTGCTCCAGATGACACGTTCCTGCCGGGGTTCTTCCGGGCGGACGACGAACGTCCCGTTTCTGTGGCAGATTTGTTCCGGCATCCCGAACGTACCACCACCCCTGTCTCCGCCGCAACAAACAGGAGCACTCCCGAACCGGAAACAGAATCCGATTCAAAAATAACCACCAAAAAACTGAAATAACGAAAAATACCTTATGGACAATATGAAAAACAACATCTTATTCTGCCGTGGGACTCTGGTCTGCCTGTGCCTGTTGGTCGCCGCGCTCTGCAACGCCACCCCGCGCCGGCACTCGGTCGGCATACAACTCGGATTCACCGAACCTATCTACCGGCTCAATGCTCCGACGAGGCGCTCGGACAACCGCGCACATCTGGACTCTACGATTCTGAACGGATTTAAGGCCGGCATAGTCTATGACGCGACCATTATCCACGGTTTCGGCGTATCAATGGGACTGAACTATACGTTCGGTACCCGCACCAATGCATGGACGGACTATCTCTACACCCAGGATGGCAAACCGACAATCCTGCCGCAATACCAGCGCCGCACACAGTGGATGTATCATCAGGGTGAAGTGTTTGTGGACTGGCAGTACAAGTTCGAAGTGGCCAAGGAAACCTTCCTGATGCTTTACACGGGGCCGACCATTCAGTGCACATTCCGCGTTTCTGCCGCCGAGCAATTCCGTCAGAAGGGAACGAACGCGGTCGCCGAAATGACTTTTATTCCGGAAAATGGAAGCTCGGCAGATACGGAGAAAGCGGAACGCCTGCAACGGCTGAACGTGACATGGGGTGTTGGCGCAGGTTTCCAGTACAAGCGCTATTTCCTGCGCGGAGGATATGATTTCGGTCTGATTAATCCGTACAGGAAACCGCAGTTTTCCGACTTCGGTGAACTGTATCAAGGCGAACCGGACAACCGCCTGACACGGGGACGCCTTGACCAGTGGCAAATCAAGATTGGAGTTTATCTCTGGCAGTCGGAAAACTGATTGTCCTTCTCCTCCCGTCAAACCGACAGAACACTATGATACCACGCGACACTGTTGAACGGATTTTCTCCGCCGCCCGCATTGAGGAGGTGGTGGGGGACTATGTGTCGCTCAAGAAACGGGGGGCCAATCTGATTGGTCTCTGTCCGTTCCATGACGAGAAGACCGGCAGTTTTACGGTCAGTCCGTCGAAAGGAATCTACAAGTGTTTCGGTTGCGGCAAATCCGGACATGTGGCGGGGTTCCTGATGGAAATTGAGCAGTGTACCTATGCGGAGGCACTGCGTATGCTGGCTAAGAAATACAACATTGAAGTGGAGGAGCGCGAACTGACAGAGGAGGAACAGCAGCGGAATGATGACCGCGAATCCATGTTTGTCCTGAATGAGTTTGCCGCCGGGTGGTTTGAGAAGCAGTTGTGGGATAGTCGGGAGGGACAGGCTGTCGGTCTCGCATATTTCCGCGAACGCGGTTTGCGGGACGACATCATCCGCAAGTTCCGGCTGGGGTATTCGCCGGACAAGAGTCTCCTCCAAGCCGCTGCCAAAGAGAAGGGATTCACAGAGAAATACCTGCTCAACGATTCGCAGAACGCACCTTATGTCGGGACAGGTCTCTGCCTGAAATCGGAGGACGGACGGCTGTACGACCGTTTCCATTCACGGGTCATTTTCCCGTTCTTTTCGCGGGCTGGCAAAGTGGTGGGCTTCGCGGGGCGAATCCTGAAGAAGAACGACAAAGTGGGCAAATATGTCAATTCGCCCACATCGCCGCTGTTTGAGAAACACAACGAACTGTATGGTCTTTACCAGGCGCGGCAGGCCATCTCCCGTCTGAACAGTTGTTATCTGGTGGAAGGGCAGATGGATGTCATTTCCATGCACCAGGCCGGTATTGAGAATGTCGTGTCAAGCGGCGGCACTTCGCTCACCAAGCCGCAGATACAACTGATTCACCGTTTCACCTCCAACATCGTCATTCTCTACGACGGCGACAAGGCCGGCATCAAGGCGGCTTTGCGGGGCATCGATATGGTACTGGAAGAGGGAATCCACGTCAAGATTGTGCTCCTTCCGGAGGGTGAAGACCCGGATTCCTTCGCCCGCAGTCATAACGCCTCTGATGTTGTGGAGTACATCGAAGGGAAGCAGACGGATTTCATCAGTTTCAAGACCGCGCTGCTCCGCGAGGAGGCCGGCACGGATCCCATGCGGCGTAGCGAACTGATTCACTCTGTCGCGCAGTCCATTGCCGTGATTCCGGATGCCATCACGCGGCAGGTCTATACACAGGACTGCGCAGTTCAGCTGAATGTTTCGGAGACGCTGCTGACGCGCGAAGTGAGCAAACTCCGGAACGGAAAAGCGGCCGCCGCGTTGTCCGGACAGGAGCATACGCAACCCGCACATTCTGAAAAGGACAACGACAACCCGTCCGGCAATCCGCCGGCTGACAATCGGCAGGAAAAAGACAGAACGGCGGACGAGCAGGTCTTCAATCGGAACATGCTCAACCTGTTGCGTCTGATGGTCCGTTACGGAGAACAGCCGTTGTTCACCGACGAACAGGGACAGACCGTGCAATGCGGCGAGTACATCCTGGACGACCTGCAGAACGACCGCATCGAACCGAGGCTGGAAGCGCACAAACGGCTGATGGACGAATACGCAGCACACTGCCATGAGGCGGGATTCTGTGCGGAGACTTTCTTCCTGCACCACGCGGACAACGGCATCAGCACGCTGGCCGCCCATCTCCTGACCGACCGTTACCAACTGAGCCGCATCTTCAGCCGGCAGTCGATTTCCGAAAACGTGGTTCAGGAGGTGAAACAGCAGACCGACAGGGACATACTGCCTGAACTGACCTCGCAGTTGTTGCTGGAAATCAAGTTCACAGTCATCAACGAGCGCATCGCGGCCATGCAGGCGGCAGTCCGGAAAGCCGAAGAAGAGGGCGACTGGGACTCTGTGCGCCTGATTCTTCAGCAGCAGCCGCGACTGATGGCCATTCGTTCGCAACTGTGCAAGGAACTGGGAAACCGTATCATCACTCCGTGAAACGCTTTCCCTGAAAACGAAGAAACAAAAAAACGATACAACCGATATGTTATTTCCAACCGTAGTTTACGGACCTGTTCATTCGCGCCGTCTGGGCATTTCGTTGGGTATCAACCTGATGCCCGTCAATGCCAAGTTGTGCAGTTTCGACTGCGTGTATTGTGAATGCGGTTTCAACACCGCGGTCAGACATCCTTCTCTCCCCACACGGCAGGAGGTAGGCGATGCTCTCGAAAAGGCGTTGCAGAAGATGGAAGAGGGGCAGAAACCGGACGTCATCACTTTCTCCGGAAACGGCGAACCGACTCTCCATCCCGATTTTCGCGGCATCATCGAGGACACGTGCGCACTGCGCGACCGCTATTGTCCGGACGCCAGAGTGAGTGTGTTGAGCAACTCCACACAACTGGAACGCGAAGATGTGTGGGAGGGGTTGCGCATGGCCGACAACCGCATCCTGAAACTGGATTCCGGTATCGACTCCACGATGCGACTCATTGACAGGCCGGTAAACAGAGACCTTACAGTGGAAATACTGATGACACGGCTGAAGCGCTTCAGAGGCGACTTCACATTGCAGACCTGCTTCCTCCGCGGCGAATACCTCGGACAGCGCATTGACAACACCACGCCGGAAGAACTAGAGGCATGGTACCGTTGCGCCGAAACGCTCGCCCCGAAGCAGATTATGATCTATGTCATCGACCGTGCGACTCCCGTACCGACGCTGGAGAAGATTCCGCGGGAGGAGATGGAAAGCATTGCTGCGCCGCTGCGCAGGAAAGGGTTCGAGGTGGTTGTGTCGGCATAAGAAGAAAAGGAAAGAAACATGTATTTCGACGAACTACCATTATCTGACGAAGTGCTGGACGCCCTCTGGGACATGCACTTCGACGAATGCACGCCCGTGCAGGAAAAGACCATCCCCGTTATTCTGGAAGGCAGGGACGTTATCAGTTGTGCGCAGACGGGCACCGGCAAAACGGCCGCCTATATCCTGCCTCTGCTGACCAACCTCGCATACGACCACCACGACGAAAGCAAACTGAACGCCATCATCATGGCCCCCACCCGCGAACTGGCCCAGCAGATTGACCAGCAGATGGAAGGATTCGGGTTCTACGTCCCCTTCTCTTCCGTGCCTGTTTACGGCGGCAACGACGGGGGCGCATGGAGCATTCAGACAACCGGACTGCAGAAAGGGGCAGACATCGCTATCGCCACTCCGGGGCGGCTGCTGAGTCTCATGAACATCTACGACATTGATTTCTCGGGCGTGAAATATTTCATCCTTGACGAAGCGGACCGCATGCTTGACATGGGCTTCTACGACGACATCATGACCATCGTGAACAAACTGCCAAAGGAACGCCAGACCATCCTCTTCTCGGCGACGATGCCGGACAACATCCGCAAGATGGCGAAGGCCATTATGAACAATCCCGAAGAGGTGCAGATTGCCGTGAGCCGTCCGCCGGAGAGCATTCGTCAGATGGCCGTGAATCTCTACACGGGGCAGAAGACGGAGATGGTCTGCCGCCTGCTGGAAGGGCGCGACTTGAAGAAAGTCATTCTGTTTGCAGGCAGGAAACAGCGCGTGAAGGAACTCACGCACGCGCTCTGCGCGCGCAATATCAAGGCCAGGGCCATGCACTCCGACCTTGAGCAGAAAGAACGGGAGGCCGTGATGCTGGATTTCCGCAACGGGAAGATTGACGTCCTCGTCGCTACCGACATCGTGGCGCGCGGAATTGATGTGGACGACATCCCGCTCGTCATCAACTACGACGTGCCGCGCGACGCGGAGGACTATGTGCACCGCATCGGACGTACCGCGCGCGCGGAGAACAGCGGCGAGGCCGTCACACTCGTCTGTCCGGAGGACAGGCGCTATTTCCGCAACATCGAGAAATTTCTGGAGAAGAAAATCGAGCGACTCCCCTTGCCGGAAGGCATGGAGGCCCCGGAAGAGGATTCCGTGCCTGACCTCGAACAGAGCCGGACACACAGGTCGCGTGGCAAGCGCCGCGAGAGACACGGACGCCGCCGCAAATTCGGACGCTCCGGAGCGCAACAAACGGCGGACACACCGCAATCTGCCGGAACACCGTCCGGAGACGACGGACAGGCGGACGGCACCATGCCGAAAAAACGGCGCCACCGCGGCGGACGGCACCGTCACAAAAAAGCAGAAGAGCAGGCCGGATAAGCCTGCTCTTCTGTTTTGAATTCAGAGTTTGCGAATCCGCCACTCGTTGGGATAGAGGTTGTTCAGGCGGTTGCCGACGTTCTTGGCGAAACCGAGCGGAACATCCTCATAGGTAAGCAGATGGACGCCGAAAGGCAGTTCCGCCGGCAGAGGAAGGGCTTCGGTGCGCAGGTACGAAAGCGCCTGTTCCAGCGACAGTTCTATCTTCGGAAAAGCCTCCTTGCGAAACGCCTTGGCCATACTCAGACTGTGTTGGGGAGCCACACCTTTGCCGCGCAGTTCGCCCAGTCCGAAACCGGTCGAAATGCAGGTGAGGAGGGTGCCGAGTGTGTCAATCAGAGCCTTGTGACGGGCAGGATAGGCAGTCATGAAGCGGTCGCTCTGGCGCACCGTCCATTTATCCGGCTCTTTCAGCCAGCCGCGGACTTCCGGCTCGAAATCAATCTTGGAGGTCTTCTGACGGTTTTCACGGATATGGAAGGGGGTGTACTCCTCTTCCAACTTGCGGAACGCGCAGATATAAAAGCCCTCACCGCGCGTCTTGTGCGGGTAGAAATGGTAGCCGGGCATGCCTTCCGTGATGTTCCAATCCGGCTCGCAGGCCACGGGCAGCACATCCGCGCCGAGGCATTCGGCTATCCACTGTGCGTTCTCCTCGTTCTCCTGGCTGTTGAACGTGCAGGTCGAATAGATGCAGATGCCGCCGGGTTTGAGTGCGTCCCAGACGTCCATCAGGATGCGGCGCTGGCGCTCTGCACACATCTGGACGTTCTTCAGGCTCCATTCGGCGATGGCTGTTTCGTCCTTGCGGAACATCCCTTCGCCCGAGCAGGGGGCATCAACCAGCACGCAATCAAACAGATTCGCGCACCGGGCACCGAAATCATCGGCTTTGTTATGAGTGACAATCGTATTGCCGTTGCCCCATTTCTGGATGTTTTCCGAGAGAACAAAAACTCTTTGGCGGACCACCTCATTGCTGATCAGCAGTCCCCCTTCGCCCAGATACTGGCTTATCAGAGTCGATTTTCCGCCCGGCGCAGCACACAGATCCAGCACAATGCTGTCCGGACTCACATGCTGCTCCAGAACCTGCTGGAGAAACATGCTGCTCGCCTCCTGGACGTAGTAGCAGCCCGCATGGAAAAGCGGGTCCAGAGTGAACTGCGGGCGCCCGCTGAGGTAATAGCCGTCTAGGTGCCACGGCACATCATCGATGTCACAATCGAACGTGAGCGTGTCGATTTTGTCGTTCAGGCGGATGCTCGTCACGGGGGCCGACTCCAGGGCATTGAACAACTGGCCGGCTTCCGAGCCGAGCAGTTGGTGCATGTTCTCTATGAAATCTATCGGTAACATAAGAGGCATGCAAAGGTACGGAAAATTTCTGAATCCTGCAAATAAAAATCAAAAAGAAAACAAGCTTTCCTCCTGTGCCGTCCGTCTGCAAAAATCCGGAGACCGGTTCACGCGAATGACAACCTGCAAAACGCCCGCGAACCTTGCTTCATCTCCGCGGTTCTTTCCCTGGTTCCACCGGAGTATCATCGGAGTATCACCGGAGTATCACCGAATGAACCAAAATATTCGCGGCTCATGATCTCCTGACTACCAGTCGTTTAATACAATTTTTCTGTAAAAAACGAATTTTACGTGTTGCTTATTTGTCAGATTTTCAGTATCTTTTTAATATTCCTTAAAAAATAACATCCACGTATGAACATGGATTTATTATTTCTTGTTTAAAGTTTCCTAATTTACAACCTGCATTAGACTTAAATCAAAGTCTCAGATAAAGCGGTGGTCACGCAAGAATTCATACACGCGGCTGACTGGGAAACCCATCACATTGAAATATGATCCGGTCATCTGTGTCACACCCACATACCCGATCCATTCCTGGATTCCGTATGCACCGGCTTTGTCAAGCGGACGGAAGCGGCGGACATAGAACCGGATTTCTTCCTCCGTCAGCGGACGGAACGTGACATCCGTCACATCCACCAGTGCCTCGGTCTTCCACTCCTCTGCCGGCCCGTCCTGCCAGGTGAAACACACCGCCGTATAGACCTGATGGGTGCGTCCGCTGAGTTGCCGCAGCATCCGCACCGCATCCTCCTCGTCGCGGGGTTTCCCAAGCATCGCGCCCTCCGACCATACAATCGTGTCCGACGTGATAAGCAGTTGGTCGCGGTTCAGATTACGCGCATACGCGCGCGCCTTCGCGCGCGATATATAAAGAGGTATGTCACCCGCCGCCAGATTCGGCGGATACGACTCGTCCGCATCAATGGTGACGCAGGTGAACGGAATCTCCAGACCGGCCATCAGTTCGCGACGGCGGGGACTCTGAGAACCAAGAACAAGCTGTTTCATAATCCGGCAACGTCAAAGCAGACGGAAAACCACCCAACCGTAAAGTACTCCGAAGAACATGACAAATTTGAGCAGCTGCTGTGCCGTGCGGAAATCAGATGGAATCTTCGCCGACCACAGCAAGGCCAGTTCGCAGGCCAGCGGAACCAGCAGACCGAACACCAGATAGCGCGTGGCAAGGCTGCGCCACGAAGAGTCGAAAGGTAGCAGGGCGAAATGGAAATAGCACAGCAGTCCGGCGGTGGCGACAACAAGTAACGTAACCACGGCCTGTGTCCAGCGCGTGCCGATAACCACAGGCAGGGTGTGGCATTCCAGTTCGCGGTCGCCCGACTGGTCCTGAAGATCCTTCACCGTCTCGCGCATCCATGTCATCAGAAACGCGAACAGGGCAAAACCGCCGAGCCAGAGGAAAAGTTCGCGGCCGACCTGCATGTAGGGCATCGCCTCTTTGTAGTGCCTGGTCAGCAGAGCCGCATCCGCCAGCGCCACCAGCAGCGGGGTCAGGGCGGCACAGAACGACACAATTAGATTCCCGACCAGGAACATACGCTTGTAAGAGGCCGAATAGAACCATAGCAGGCCCGGCACCAGCAGGAAGACAGTAGCTATCGGCCAGCTGCGCGCCACCCATGCCGCCGCCAGACCGGCCGCCACACCGGCGGCTGTCAGAATCTGGAAAAGACGCATAGCCTCCTGTTTCGTCACGGAAGTCGTCACCAGCAAGCGGTCGGGACGGTTGATGCGGTCTATCTTCACATCAAAATAGTCATTAATCACATATCCGCCGGCCGCCACAAGAAGTACGGCCGCCGTCAGGAGAAGCAGATACCACCACGGCATTATCTCCGGCAGACCCGCCGAACGCATGACGGCGACACCCACCCATTTCTCCATCACCCACATGATGATGGCGAGAAAGAGCAGGTTCTGCCAGCGTATGAGTTGGAAGAAGGCTTTCATCGGCTGTCCTTTTTAGTCCGTCTTGTTTTCGTCTCCTCGATTTTAAGAGCGACCGCAGTCCACGCGGGCAGAGAGAGCTGTACAGGCGTGTCGGCAGCCAGAGGCAGCGACTTGTATTTCTTGCCGGAGAGCATGTCAACGGCCTTGGCCTGCCTCAACTCGGGCTGACCAAGATAAGTGAAGGCCTCCTGCGGAATGCGGACAGTGACATCCACCTGCCTGTCCCTGAAATTGAGGACGAAGAGGATGATATCGTCCTCGTGTTTGCGGATATAGGCATACTGCTCGTGGCGGTCGAAGCCCTCGCCCTGCGCATACTCGAGGTCGTACATGAGTCCGTCGGAGACGGCCTTGGAGTCGCGCGCCAGAGTGAGCAGACGCTTGTAGAAGAGGCGCAGCTCCTTCTGCCCCTCGGAAAGGCGCTTGCCGTCGAAACGGCCGCGATTGCACCAAGCCTGCAAGGACTCGATGCCCCAGTAGTCGAAGATGGACGAGCGTCCGTCCATGCCGGAATAGCCCTCGGCGTACATGCCGGTCTCGCCCAGTTCCTGTCCGGCATACACCATGACAGGGTTGGTGCCGAGCGTGGCGGCGACCACCATCGCCGGTTCCGCCGCACGGCCGCTGCCGCAGAAGAAACCGGAGGCGATGCGCTGCTCGTCGTGGTTCTCGAGGAAATAGAGCATGCGGTCGCGTATGTCGTCCACAGCCTGCCAGCGGGCGGTGATGCCCTCTGCGGGCCATGACTTGCTGGTCACGCCGCGCAGATATTCGTACATGCCGACCTTGTCGTAAAGCCAGTCGAAGCCGGCGTTGAGATAAGAGCGGTAGAGGGCGGGGTTATAGCACTCGCCGATGAACTTAACATCGGGGAAGAAAGTGCGCAGGCGGCTGAACGCCCATGCGAAGAACTCGACCGGCACCATCTCCGCCATGTCAACGCGGAAAGCGTCGATGCCCTTGCGCGACCAGAACTTGAGGATGTCAAGCATCTTCTCCCATGTGGAGGGGACAGGGGTGAACTGCTTCTCCATGTGGTTGAGGTAGTGGACGCCGTAGTTGAGCTTGACGGTCTCATACCAGTCATTCTCGGAGGGATGGGCGGTGAAGCAGTCGTTGCCCGTGACTTTGGCGGGGAATTCCTCGTAGCCGTTCAGCGGGAAAGCCGGCTCGAACCTCTCTCCGGGGAGGTAGTAGAAGTTGTTGAGCGGCGAGAAGGCCCAGTCGGGGTTGTCGTCCCGCCCGAGGTCGCGTATCCCGCGCGGCTTGCACAGCGACTTATATTCGCGCGACACATGGTTGGGAACGAAGTCCATGATGACCTTCAGGCCCGCCTTATGCGTGCGGCGCACCAGTCCCTCAAACTCGGCCATGCGCTTGGACTCGTCCACGGCGAGGTCAGGATTGACATCGTAGTAGTCGGTGATGGCATAGGGACTTCCCGCCTGCCCTTTTGTCAGGCCAGGGTTGTTGCGCTCGGCGGTGGCATGACGGATGACACCCGTGTACCAGACGTGGGTGACACCGAGGTCAGAAAGTGCCGCCAATGCTTTCGGAGTAATCTCTTCGAACTTTCCGCAGCCGTTCTCCTCGCGACTGCCGTTGTGCTTCCGCGTCTCGTTAGCGTTAGTGAAAGTACGCGGAAAGAGTTGATATATAATCGGTTTCAAATCGGCTAATTACAAATTGGTTACTATTTTCTCTGTGTCTGAGGCAATCATCAGTTCTTCGTCGGTGGGTATGACGCAGACGGTGACGCGGCTGTCGGGAGTGGAGATGACCACTTCCTCGCCACGACTCTTGCGGCTCTTCTCCTCGTCAATCTTAACGCCCATGTAGCCGAAGCCCTTGGCGATTTCGGTGCGGATGTAGGTGTCGTTCTCGCCGATGCCGCCGGTGAAGACGAGGATGTCCATGCCGTCCATGGCAGCGGCGTATGCGCCGATGTACTTTTTGACGCGGTAGATGAACATCTTGCGGGCGAGGTCGGCACGGCGGTTGCCCTGCTGGATGGCGTTCTCGATGTCGCGCGCGTCACTGCTGACACCGCTCACGCCGAGCAGACCGGACTTTTTGTTCACGAGGTTGGAGAATTCAGCGGTGGTGAGGTGCTCCTTGTCCATGATATAGGTGGCGGCACCGAGGTCGAGGTCGCCGGCACGAGTGCCCATCATCAGGCCCTCGATGGGGGTCAGACCCATGCTGGTGTCCACCGACTTGCCGTCCATCACAGCAGCACAGCTGCCGCCGTTGCCGATGTGGGCGGTGACAATCTTTTTGCCTTCGGGCTTAACGCCGAGGAACTCGCAGACACGCGCGCTGACATAGCGGTGGCTGGTGCCGTGGAATCCGTAACGACGGATGGCGTATTTCTCATAAAGCTCGTAGGGGAGCGCGTACATGTAGGCGTAGTCGGGCATGGTCTGGTGGAAAGCCGTGTCAAAGACGCCGACCTGCGGCACACCGGGCAGGGTCTGCTCAATGGCGGCAATGCCCTTCAGATTGGCGGGGTTATGCAGCGGGGCAAGGTCGGAACACTCGACCACCATCTGCTTCACCTCGTCGGTGATGAGGACGGACTTGTTGAACTTCTCGCCGCCGTGCACCACGCGATGGCCGACCGCGTCAATCTCCTTGAGGTCGCGGATGCAGCCTATTTTCGGGTCGGTGAGGGCGTCAAGGATAAGGCGGATGCCGACAGTGTGCTCCGGCATGGGCTTTTCGATTTTCACTTTCTCGCCGTTGGGCAGTTTAACCTGCAGAAAAGCGTCCGGAAGACCTATTTTCTCCACGCCGCCCTGTGCCACAACGGTGCGTGTGGACATTTCGAAAAGTTTGTATTTGATACTGCTGCTACCGCAGTTAAGAACTAAAATCTTCATAATTATGTACTGGTTAAAATGTCAATTATCAACTGTCAATTATCAATTATTTCATCGCCTGATTAGCGGTGATGATGACCATCTGCACGATGTCCTGCACCTTGCAGCCGCGGCTGAGGTCGTTGACGGGAGCGGCGATGCCCTGAAGGATAGGACCGACGGCATCCGCGCCAGAGAAACGCTCAACCAGCTTGTAGCCGATGTTGCCCGCTTGCAGGTCAGGGAAGACGAGGACATTGGCCTTGCCCGCCACAGGACTGCCGGGAGCCTTGGAAGCACCGACCTTCTCGATGAGGGCGGCATCAGCCTGCAGCTCGCCGTCGAGCATGAGGCCGGGAGCCATCTCTTTGGCGAGGCGAGTAGCCTCAGTCACTTTGTCTATCAGTTCGTGCTTGGCACTGCCTTTGGTCGAGAACGAGAGCATGGCCACGCGCGGCTCGATGCCGGCAATGGTGCGGGCTGTCTCGGCGGTCGAAATGGCAATCTGAGCCAGTTCCTCGGCATTGGGGCACGGATTGACCGCACAGTCGGCGAAGATAAGGAAGCCGTCCTCGCCCAAATGCTTCGCGGGCGTAAACATAAGGAACGCGCCCGAGACAATCTTCACGCCGGGCTTGGTCTTCAGAATCTGGAAGGCGGGGCGGATGGTGTCGGCAGTGGTGCCGCGTGCGCCTGCCAGCTCGCCGTCAGCGTCGCCGTTCTTGATCATCAGGCAGCCGAGATAAAGCGGGTCCTGGGCTTTCTTCGCGGCCTCCTCCTCGGTCATGCCTTTCGCCTTGCGCAGTTCGTAGAGCAGATGCGCGTATTCCGGCATTTTGGGGTCGGTGGCGGGGTCGAAAATGGTCGCCTCCTTGATGTGGCTGTAGCCTTTTTCAGCGGCCATAGACTCTATGCGCGCCTTCGGGCCGATGAGAATCAGTTTCGCCACCTTGTCCTTCAGCAGGATGTCAGCGGCTTCCAGTGTACGGGGTTCGTCTCCCTCGGGGAGCACGATGCGCTGCGGGTTTTGCTTGGCGCGCTCAAGCATTTGTTGCAGAATATCCATAAAATATTGTGAATTAAAAGTTCTTTCTGAAGTTCGTTTCGGGCATGCAAAGATAATATTTTTCGTACACACATGCAACCCTTGGTTACTTTTTTTTCTTTTTTTTTACAAAAAGTTTGCCAATTCAAAAAAAAAGCCTACCTTTGCAACCTGAATTGGACAAAACAGGAATTCACCCAAACCAAAAGCCCATGTACAAGCGTATCTTTATCTCCTCTATTCTACTGATTTTCGGTCTGTTGGCCTATTCCCAGGAAACACAGCAGAATCGTTATGAGCAAGAGGAGAACCTCATAGTGGACACTCTCACAGCAGATTCTGTTGTTATCAAAGGTGTTCACCCATGGAAAGAAGACGGTCCCGTAGAGCCGAAAGAAGCTTTTTGGTCTGCATACCTGCACGGAGGTTTCAATGTGTTTGACGGAGATTTCACCAGCGAGAAGAAACACGGGGTATATGCTCCTTCTGTCGGTTTGGGAGGCATGTACCACTTTAACAACACATGGGGCATCGGTGCGGACTACATTTTCCGCATGTACCGCGTGACCGGCAGGCGCAATTCCTCCACCGCTCCGATTATGCTGAAAGGTATGGCCCATCAGGCGGACGCCTTCATTACATTCGATATTTTCAACGCATGGCGTCCCCAAAACCGCTTCAAACTCTTCGCCCTCAACCTCATGCTGGGTGGTGGTGTCACCTGGTTCAAAAACAGCATTTACTATCCGAACGAATACCACACGGAAAGTGACGGTGTGACCATCACACTTCCGCAACGCTGGAACTATAAAACAGCCCAGCAGAAAAGCATGTCGAATGACAAATATACCTGCCGCAGTCTGTTCCTCGCCGGTGCCACTTTTGAGTTCAACGTGACACGTGGTCTGGCTGTCGGTTTCCGCGGGGTCTATAACTATTATACCAAAGACGATATTGACGGTCGTCCCCGTGGCAACAACAACGACGGTGTATTTGACGCAACCATCATACTGCGCTACAAAATCAACGCTGTCAAGAGGTCTCACATGGCTAATTTCCGTAGTGAACAGGTTCTTGCCCGCAAGATTTACGACCTGAACCCGAACCATGGCCGCGATCTTGACGACATGCCCACCAATACCTACTTCGGGGAAGCAGCAGGCAGAGACACTGTTGTCATGATACACCGTGACACAATCGTGGCGGTCAGCGGAGGCGGTTATGTACAAAAGCAGCAGATTAAAACCGAAAAACTCTACTACATCTATTTCGATCCGAACGAGTATGTCCTCTATGACAACGCACTTCAGACCATCCAGCAGGTTGCCGATCTCATGAATTTGAACAACAACCTTTGTCTCGAAATCACAGGTTATTGCGACAATACAGGTTCTGATGACTATAACATGACGCTTGGTAGCAAACGTGCGCACAGTGTAGCGGAAGAGTTCATGATGGAGTATGGCATCGAGAGTTCTCGTATAAAGGAAATCGGTATGGGTATCATCCGCGGACGCCGCAGCACGGCATCCTATAGTCCGAACCGCCGCGTAGTCATCCGTGTCTTGACTTCGGACGAATTTGAGCAGGCTCACGGCCAGCGTCCTGTGGCCAACCAGCAGGTTCCCTCTCCGAAGAACATCGTAGTTAAACGTGGTGAGACATTGAGCAAACTGGCACGCCGTTACTATGGAAACACACATTGCTGGATATACATCTTCGAAGCAAATCTGGATGTGATGCCAACGCCTAACAGCATACACCCGGGAATGGAATTGCAGATACCTTCTCTCACCGAAAAGCAGATGCTCATCACAAAAGAAGAAGCAAAAGAACGGTACGAGAACTACAAACTCTGAAGTCCTTCTTCGGAGGTTCAAAAAACGGAGTGTAACCCTCACTCCTATAAAAAAGGGGATGGTCTCTTAGCTCAGTTGGTTAGTAGCACCTGACTCATAATCAGGGGGTCCAAGGTTCAAGCCCTTGAGGGACCACACAACAGGCCGGAACGGCCCAACAAGAAAAGACGGATTCTGAATCCGTCTTTTCTTGTTGTTGCTTTGCAGAAAAAAGTTCCTCTACTGAACGGCCGCCCGGGTGAAGAGGCGCCGGAAGTCCTTCGGCACCGGGGTCTCGAAACGCACCTTCTGCTCGGTGACGGGGTGGATGAACTCCAACACCCGCGCATGCAGACAGAGCCGGTCTACCGGACTGCTCTCGTTGCCGTGCCCGTATTTCCGGTCGCCGACCACCGGGTGCCCCAACGAGGCCAGATGAACGCGAATCTGGTTGGTGCGGCCCGTCTCCAGACGGAGTTCCACCAGCGAACAGACAGTTGCCGCCCCGGAAACCGTAGTGCCGCTTTCTGCCAGCACACGGTAATGTGTCACGGCCAAGTCCCCGCCGTCGTCCACAGGCGACGAATAGACCATCGCATGCCTCTTGTCCTCCGTAAACCAGGAGCGCACAACGCCCTCCTTCTCGCGCAGGCATCCCTCCGCCACTGCCACATAGGTGCGCTCGGTGACTATCTCTTTCCACCATGTCCGCATATATTCCTGCAACTCGGGCGTCTTGGCGAACACCAGCAAGCCGCTGGTCTCACGGTCGAGACGGTGCACCACATAGACATTGTTGCGCGGGTTCTGCCTGCGGACATACGCTCGCAGCACCGACAGAGCCGTCATCTCCCGCGAAGCGTTCGATGTCGGTACGGTCAGCAGTCCCTCCCGTTTCTCGACCACCATCAGATGGTCGTCCTCATAGACGACCCGCAGTTTGGGGTGAGTGAGGCGGATATTCCCCTTGCTGTTGCTTATGCTCACCGTGTCGCCCGCCTGCAACAGCGTGTCGTGGCGTGTCTGACAGGCGCCGTTCACCTGTACGCGGCGGTTGGCAAGCAACTGCTTCGTGCTGGTGCGGCTTGCGGAGGTCTTCTCCTGAAGGAATTCCAGCAGCGTGGAGGGAGAAAGGACACGGAACGTAGTGTCATTCTTCTTACGGATATACATAGTATCAAGTTTTTATCTGTTAAACGATGTCCATCCGCGTGCATCGGAAGGCGTATTGCGGATCCATGAGACCTGAGCCGACACATTGACCGCCAGCATCACGATGAACAGCAGTACCGAAAACACGTTCTCCGCCATGGCGAACAGAAGGAGTCCCGCCACACAATACACCACCCATCCAATCCATGCATCGTTCTTCTTGCTGATCATCCAGAAGTTGGCAATCAGCGCAGAAGCCATCATCACGCCGCCCAATATCTTCTCCGCCATATTGTACAGCCACTCCCCGCGGTGTCCGGGCACCGCAAGCACCCATGTACTCAGCACATAATCGGCGGCTACAATCAGGCAGCCGGTTGCCAGTGTCAGGGCAAAGAGCCGACGGTTGAGGAATGCCGGAGTGAAAGACTCTTTCTCCGAACGGCATAACGCCTTCCTCCAGCGCACCAGCGAAGCGGACAGGAAAGGAATGAAGACGAAAATATAGAGCACGGTCAGGTCGTACTGCTCCTGCAGGAAACACTGCACCGCCAGCAGCAGCGCCATCAGAATCCCCGCATAGAAGCCCGTATAGTTCTGCGGGTTGCGGACAGTCAGCACATAGGAAGTCCCGAACAGACTGGCGGGCACCCCCACGCAGAAGGCCGCCGAATCCCAATGCAGGAGCCTGCCGGCATACTGCTCCGGCCAAAGCATTTCCGCAGCCTGCATCAGCAGGAACAGCGCGGCATAAAGGCCGACAGAACACAGAGTCATCACTCCCTGTTCCTTCCATAACGTAACGAATTTTCCGGTCATAGCGGTTAGACAAACAGAGGGCGGACCGAAGCCCGCCCTCTGAACACACGCTTATTTCTTTTTGCGGTTGCCGTAGCGCGACATGAATTTGTCCACACGGCCGGCCGTATCCACCAGTTTTGACTTGCCCGTATAGAACGGGTGGCTCGTATTCGAGATTTCCAGCTTGATCAGCGGATAAGTGGTTCCCTCGATTTCGATGGTGTCCTTGGTCGCTGCCGTCGAGCGGCTGAAGAACTGTGTGCCGTCCGACATATCTTTGAACACTACCACGCGGTAGTTGTCGGGATGAATTCCTTGTTTCATAATGTGTCTATATATAATAAGGTGTCCCTTCGTTAAACATTACTGCGGCGTATGCCTTATTCGGCGGCAACCACATTGAGTTTGATTTCAGCCTTCACTTCGCGGTGCAGACGTGCATAGGCGACATGCTCGCCGAGTTCTTTCACGGGCTCCACGGTGATGATTTTCTTGTCGATGTTCATACCAGCCTGCTCAAGCGCTTCGGCGATATTGGCGGTCGTAACCGTACCGAAGATCTTGCCGTCCTCGTTCGCTTTCACAGCCACCGTAACCGGCGTCATGGCCAGCTGCTCGGCGAGTTTCTGCGCATTGGCGAGAGCCTCAGCCATCTTGCGTGCCTGCTGCTTCATGTTCTCCGCCAGCTGTTTGCGGTTGCTTTCGCTGGCGATGATAGCGAGTTTGTTCGGAATGAGGTAGTTGCGGCCGTAACCGTCCTTCACTTTCACGATATCGTTCTTGTAACCCAGATTGGCTACGTCCTGTATCAGTATAATTTCCATAACTGCTTCTTTTTTAGGTTAGACGTTTCGGGGTTACTTCATCATATCGGTCACGTATGGCAGGAGAGCCAGATGACGCGCTTTCTTGATAGCCTGCGACACTTTGCGCTGGTATTTCAGGCTTGTGCCAGTGATGCGGCGGGGAAGGATCTTACCCTGCTCGTTGAGGAACTTCTTGAGGAACTCGGGGTCCTTGTAGTCGATGTACTTGATGCCCAGTTTCAGGAAACGGCAGTACTTTTTCTTTCTTTGCTCGTTGGTCTGAGGTGTCAGATAACGGATTTCATCATTCTGTGCCATGGTTATGCCTCCTGTTGTTTAAGGTGATTGTTACGGCGTTTCTCTGCATACTCGAAAGCATACTTGTCCAGACGGGTCGTAAGGAAGCGCAACACGCGCTCGTCACGACGGAACTCGGTTTCGAGAGTCGCAATCATAGCAGGCTCCACGTCAAACTGCAGCAAGGCGTAGAATCCCGTAGTTTTGCCTTGGATGGGGTAAGCCAGTTTCTTCAGGCCCCACTCCTCACGATTCAGGATGGAACCGCCATTCTGCGTGAGAAGGTTCTCGAATTTGTCAACCGCTTCCTTCATCTGTGGTTCAGACAAAACGGGAGTCAACACGAAAGCGGCTTCGTAATGGTTTAACATAATGTTTTGTTGTTTGGGTTAATAATTATTATTGTTTGCGCCTCCTCCCGCCGCGCTGTGCGCACCATCCGGAGAGGGGCACTCTGCCGTCCGGCGGAAAAAAGCGTGCAAAGTTACAACATTTTCCCGAAACCGCCAAATCTTTCCGCTGTTTTTTTGCTGATTTCAGAAAAAAGCCGTACCTTTGCACCGCAAAAAGAGAACAAAACACGGATGACACACACGAAATGCCTTATCCTCGGCTCAGGCCCGGCCGGCTACACCGCCGCCATCTATGCCGCGCGCGCCGACCTCTCCCCCATCCTCCTCGAAGGACCCCAACCGGGCGGACAACTGATGATTACAACGGAAGTGGAGAACTTCCCCGGCTACCCGGACGGCGTACAGCCGTTCCAGATGATGGATGACATGCGCCGCCAGGCCGAACGTTTCGGCACACGCATCGTCAGCGGCGAAGCGACAGACGCCGAGCTCTCCGTCCCCGCAACCGACGGGCGGACAGTCCACCGCATCAAGACCGACAGCGGCGACGCCATCGAAGCCGATACCCTCATCATCGCCACCGGAGCCGCAGCCCGTTTTCTGGGCATCCCTTCCGAAGAGGAGTACCGCGGACGCGGCGTGAGCGCCTGCGCCACCTGCGACGGCTTCTTCTACCGCGGCAAGACCGTGGCCGTTGTCGGCGGAGGCGACACCGCATGCGAAGAAGCCGGCTACCTGGCCGCCCTGTGCCAGAAGGTGTATCTGATAGTCCGGAAGCCGTTTCTCCGCGCGTCCGGCATCATGCAGCAGCGCGTGCTCTCCAACCCGAAGATTGAAGTCCTCTTCGAGCACAACACTCTCCGACTGACAGGCGAAGGCAAAGTGACGGGAGCCGACCTTGTGTTCCGCAAAGGAGAGCCCGACGAACGCCCCGTACACATCGACATCGACGGTTTCTTCCTCGCTATCGGCCACTCCCCGCGCACGGAACTCTTCCGCGGACGGCTCGACACCGACGAGGAGGGCTATATCCGCACCACCGGCGACACACCGCGCACCTCCGTGCCTGGCGTCTTCGCCGCAGGCGACTGCGCTGACCCGCACTACCGTCAGGCCATCGTGGCAGCCGGCAGCGGCTGCAAGGCCGCCATCGAAGCCGAGCGGTATCTCAAAGCACTTTGAGACCGGCTGGTTTCTCGCTTTGTGAGATAATTATTTTGTCAGGGCTTGATATCGTTTGAACAGTTCTGCCACGCAGTCGCTTTCGGTGGTCTGTCCGGGCTTGAAGCCATAGGCAGCCATGACAGCGCGGTCGTTGTCTTGGTGCGCTTTGCGGAGTTCGGCTTGCATACCATTTTCGTTGTATAATTCAGCCAAACTACATTCCGGATATAAAGCACGTGCATCCAAAATGGCTTGTGCTGTCTGCTCAATCTTGGCTTTCTGGGCGTCGGTAGGTGTCGGGAATGGGAAATTGTTATAAACAGCCGGAGAATAACGATAATCAGATTTTAGACGTCCACAAACTACACGCATCCATGCCATGTGTACATTACTCATTAAAATGCCAAACAAGTATAAAGAAGCATCAGGTATCATTTGGTTAGCATTGCCACAAATAACATCCGGCGTCATATATCCAATAGGTATATATCGGCGCGATTCTCCTGTATGACTTGGAACAATGAGATAATAACCTTCCGGTTGACGAATCTGCGTAAATAGCATAGGAATATCTGCGTCACGCTTTACAGACGCAGTAGGACTTGCCGCACGCATTTCACGAACTTTTTGCAAACGCTCCATAACAGGCGGTACATTGACATAGTCATGTGGAGAAACGCCTTTCAACCATAAACAATAGCGTTCCTTATTGTTAATAAACTCTTCCGCCCCTACAAAGCGCTTAATATATGCTGCTGTTTGTGGATATTTAGATATGAGTTCGTCCTTTTCTTCTTTCGTGAGGAACAGATTTCCGCCGTCTGTAGGTTGACTGCCTTTGGTCATTCCTGGAAGTCCAGCAGTTAACATGCCTGTACGTCCTTGAACAAACACATTCGGAGCAGCAATCAAATAGCCGTTGATGTTATCCACAAAAGTAGGAATATTTGTTCCTGCAAAGAGTTTGCGAGTCTGATTATATGGACAACAGCAGAAACCAATTATTACACAATGTACCGCCGCCATACCGAAACTTTCGCTTTTCCATTTGAAAGTTTGGTAAGCAAATGTAATGGTCAGATTTCGTTTCTCAAAGAGGGGCTTCCACATCGTTGCCACGCTTTCCCCTTGGCAAATACTATTCGTACTAACAAAGGCGGCGTGAATATTTGTGCCTTGCATCATATCTGCGGCTTTTTTATACCATGCCGCTACGTAATCCAATTTGCCGTAAGTGTCAGATCCTTCAAATGCAAGATTCATGTCTTCAACTTGGCTTTCAGTACGATGCTGATGCCCTACAAACGGCGGATTACCCATGATATAGTTGAGTTTGTCGGGGGCGATGACTTCGCTCCAGTCGATGCGCAGGGCATTGCCTTCGTGGATATAGGCATTTGTCTTGAGGGGCAGGAAATCAATGGCGCGACCGGCAATCGCGGCTGTCTCTTTGAGTGTCTGGCTCTCGGCTATCCACAATGCCGTTTTGGCGACAGTACAAGCGAAATCGTTAATCTCTATGCCGTAGAACTGCGAGATATTGACCTTGATTAGAATATCAAACGTGAGGACGTTTTCGCCGCCGAACATGGCCTGTATGACCTTGTTTTCCAAGCGACGGAGAGACAGGAAGGTTTCCGTGAGGAAGTTACCGGAGCCGCAGGCAGGGTCGAAGAACGTGAGCGAGGCGAGTTTGTCCTGGAAGGCAGCGAGGGCTTGTTTTTTCTTCGCGCTGACACCCGAAGCACCCGATGAAACTATGCTTTCGAACTCGGCTTTGAGGTCATCGAGGAAAAGCGGGTCAATGACCTTGTGGATGTTCTCGATGGATGTATAGTGCATGCCTCCGCTGCGACGTGTCTCAGGGTTCAGGGTGCTTTCAAACACCGCCCCGAAGATGGTCGGCGAGATTTCGCTCCAGTCGAAATCGTCAGAGGCGTTCTGCAAGATGAGTTGCCTGAGTTCGTCGGTGAACTGTGGAATAACCGGCGCACCTCCGGAGGCAGTTATTTCGTTGCAGAACAGACCGCCGTTGACATAAGGGAAGGCTTTTAGCGTGTCGTCCATGTACGGGTCGCGCCGGTCAAGCGGCGTGTCAAGCACCTGGAAGAGGTCGATGAGCGCACGGCGGATGTCTTTTGCTTGATACTGCGCAAGATAGTCGTGGAAAGAGGTTCTGCTGTTGAACAGCCCCGCATCCTCCGCATAGAGGCAGAACACGAGGCGCACACAGAGGATGTTAAGGCTCTTGAGCGTGGCTTCGCTGTCCTTGTCAATATACTGTTCAAGGAGTTTGTCATAAATGATACCGACCAACTCACCCGCCTTGACGCTAACTTCCATTTCGCGCTTCAAGTGTTCGTTGCCCTCATCGACAAGGAACTGCAGGCGGTAGTACTCTTTTTCGAGGTCTTTGAGCAGTATTTTCTGCGGTTCGCCGTTGGGCTGCTCCATGTCATAGACCCAGAACTCCGCGAAATTGCAGGTGACAATCCATCGCGGACGGAGGCTGTACGGGAGTTCAGCGGCATAGCGTTTCGCCTGCTGGAAGGGGTTGAGGACGCTGCCATCGGACTGCCTGATGCCTTCGCCAAGATTCTTGCCCAACGACTTCTGCTCAATCATCACTTTGGTGGAGGGTATGCGGGCGTCGATAAAGGAGGTGTGCCCCAGTTGCACCTGATCTTCGAAGATGATGAAATCATCCACGTGCTCAACGCCGAAGACCTCGGACAAGAGTGTAGTCCAAAACTTCTGGCTTTCGCCTTTCTCATAGCCCTTTCCCGCCCATCGCTCTGCGAACTCGCGTGCGGCTTTATGCTGTTGGATAGTATTCATATTGTCTTTCTGCGAGAAATTCATGCAAAGATGCGAAAAAAAATTGAAACCGCCAAATAAAAAGCAACTAATCTGCGGATTTGGGAATTTTTATCATTTTGCGGATTTGGGGGATTCTGCATCAGCAGGTCGTCAGGAAGGCGAGCAGGAGGAGGAAAACCACGGTGCACGATGCGAAAACAGAACAGAGACGGTATGCATACCGTCTCTACAAGCAGAACCGCAGGTAACGGCTGCCGCAGACAGACCGTCATTCATCATACATTGTTCCCCTCCTTATCCCCTGTTCCCGAGCAGCATGAAACCATTGTGCTGTCATCTGAATATTTCGTTTATCTAACGTGTATCGTTCGTATATCTTTCGTGTATCTTTCGTGTATCTCTCGTGTATCTCTCGAAATTGACAGCGGATTAGATGCTGCAAAGACTGGAAAAAAACTGCGAGAATCAGGGTTTGCAGTTATAAGAAGGCCCGATGAAGCCCGCCTTTGAAGGGCGGGCTTATTGGAGGAAGTGCGGGGAATGCCCGCGAGAGATTACTTCTTGAGGGTGAAGGTGAAGGTGCCGACGTGCTGGGAATCGATGAAGAAATCGGCGGTGTAAGTGCCGGTCTGGAGAATTTCTTCGACAGCCCAGTACATGGTGCCGGATATTTCCTCGCCGGCATACTCAATCTCCTGCGAGACAGAGGCTTCCAGCGTGCCGCTCTCAAAAGAGAAAGTGCGAGCGCCCTGCTTGAGCATAAGCTCGCCGTCCGGCCGTGTGAGGCGCATATAGACCTTCTTGAGGCCGGGTTCGCAGGTGATGTTCTTGCCGACCGTGTAGTGGAACTCGAACTTCTGTATCTGCGAGAACTGCTTGGTCTTCTTGTCGCGCTTGTTGAGCATGACAACCTCGAAGTCAGTGACCTCAAGCCGTGCAGCGCGGGTGACAGTCTCTGAGAGGTGGGTGTTCTGCTGCTGCAACTCGTCGTTCTGCTGCTGAATCTGCTGGTTCTGCCGGCGGTAGGTGCGGTTCTCGCTCTCAAGGCGCGCGTTGGTGCGGTTGAGAGAGTCAATCTGATGCACATAAGTGACCATGACGGCGCGGACAGTGGCCAGCTCCTTCTTCAGCTCGGCGATGCGGCGGGCGTTGGTGACTTTGGTGATACGCAACTCCTCCAAGAGGTCGTGCACGCGCTGCTGCTCAATGGCAAGCTGCTCCTGCAGTGAGTCGTTGCGTATGTCGAGCTGCTGATAGCCGTCGAACTGTATGGAGAGGTCCTCATACTCGTCGGCGAGCTGCTCCTTCTCAAACTCAAGAATCTCCACCATCTCCTTCATCTGGTTCTGCTTGTGGAAATAGAGGGCGACGAGCGCCACAATGACCAGCACCAGAAAAACACCGGCGGCAATAACTGTTTTTTTGTTCATAGTACGTCAAGAAGTTTTTCGAGTTGTACGCTGTGACTGCCCTTCAAGAGGACAATCCTGCCTTTCAGCGGGTTGGCGAGCAGCCACTGCCGCAGCTCGCTGACATCGGCGAAGACCGGATAAGGGGCTGTGGTGGTGTTCCACTCGTTGCCGACCAGCAGAACCTGCGGGACTTTGCGCTCCGCAAGCATATTGACGATGTTCTGGTGCTCAAGGTGCGTGTAAGTGCCGAGCTCTCGCATCGAGCCGAGGATGCATGTGTCGCCCGTGAACTCCGCGAGAGCCGCCGCCATAGAGGTGGGGTTGGCGTTGTAGGCATCGACGATGAGCGTGTTATCGGCAGTAAGGATGCGCTGCGAGCGATTGTTGGAGGGGACATAGGCACGGACAGCGGCAAGTGCATCGTCGTGCGAAACACCGAAATACCCGCCGACACAGAGGGCGGCAGAGACATTCTCGGCATTATAGCCCCCGACGAGGTGCATGCCGTCGGGCATGGTGCCGGTGTGATAATTGACAATTGACAATTGACAATTGATATTTTCACGGCGGGCTTTATCCAGCATATCCGCCAGATGAGGGTTGTCCTCGTTGCGGAAGATGGTGGCGTTGTGCGCGCAGAGGTAGTCGTAAAGCTCCCGCTTGGTCCGCATGACGCCTTCGAAAGAGCCGAAGCCCTCGAGGTGAGCGCGCCCGACATTGGTAATCAGCCCGTAGTCGGGTTCGGCAATATCGACAAGTTCGCGTATGTCGCCCGGATGCGAGGCCCCCATCTCCACTATCGCCATCTCGTGCTCGCGCGTAATCTGTAACAAGGTCAGCGGGACTCCGAGGGCGTTGTTGTAGTTGCCCTGCGTGTAGTGGATGTTGAATTTGGTCGAGAGGACGGCCGCAAGCAGCTCCTTCGTAGTGGTCTTGCCGTTGGTGCCGGTGATGCCGATGACGGGCAGGCCGAGTTCGCGCCTCCAAGCACGTGCAAGGTCCTGCAGTTCCGCGAGGGCGTTGTCGCCACAGATGACATACTCAGCCCCGTCACGGCGCGCCTGCTCGACGTAGTCGTTGCCGTCGAAATGCTCGCCCCTGAGCGCAACAAACACACAGCCGCGAGTGACCCTGCGGCTGTCTGTTGTTACTGAAAGTGCTGATTTATTTCTTATTAGGAAGCTCCAGTCCATATCCTTTCTTCTTGTCCTCAACTTTGAGCATGAGGCTCAACAGGAATGCAAGCACGCCGAAAGAGGCGAACACAATCATAGGCACGAGGTAGCCGTTGGTGGCGACACGGAGTTTGCCGATGAGCAGCGGCACAAGGCAAAGGCCGATGTTCTGCACCCAGAAAATGAGGCAGTAAGCGGAGCCAAGCACTTTCTCGTCGATAATCTTCGGCACGCTGGGCCACATGGAGGCCGGCACAAGCGAGAAGCTTACACCCAGCACAAGAATAGTGCAGAGAGCCAGAGCCTTGCTCGGATAAAGGGGCAGGACAAAAGCGAAAACGCTGTGGCAGGCAATCATAATAACCGCGCCGACAAGCATCATGGACGCACCCTTGCCCTTGTTGTCGATAAACGCGCCGAGGAAGGGAGTAAGCACCATAGCCAGTATGGGGAACCACTTGAACAGACCTGCGGCTTCGCCGTTGGAGATGCTCAGCGTCTCCTCAAGGAAGTTGGTGGCAAAGCGCTGGAAGGGGAAGATGGCGGAATAATAAAGCACGCAGAGCAGAGCCACAATCCAGAACATCTTGGACGCGAAAATCTGCTTGAGGTCTGACACATGGAACTCGTCCTCGGGGTCCTTGACAGCGGTCATCTCGCCTGCGGCAACCAGCTGGTTGTCGAACTTGCTGTCCATGATGGTGAAGACGAAGAAGTTGAGCAGACCGATAACCAGCAGCAGCGAAGCAAAGAGCAACGGAGCGGTGACACTGTTCATGCCGTCAATAGCGTATTTCTCGCTGATGATGGGCGAGAGCCACATGGCGGCGAACACGCCGAGACGGGCGATAGACATCTCCAGACCCATAGCCAGAGCCATCTCCTTGCCCTTGAACCACTTGGCGAGAATCTTGCTGACGGTGGTGCCTGCCATCTCGCAGCCACAGCCGAAAATCATGAAGCCGAACATAGCCATCTTAGCGGAGGCCGGCATGCCTGTCCACCAACTGCCGAGCCATGCAGCCATCTCAGTGGTCTGGAACCAGTCGGAGATGCCGAGGTACTTGATGCCTGCGCCGATGACCATCAGCGAGGCGGAGAGCAGACCCGTGAAACGGACACCCATCTTGTCGAGGATAATGCCGGCGAGAATAAGGAAGCCGAAGACATTGAGCAGATACTCGCCTGCGGCATAGGTGCCGAAGTCGCCCTGGTCCCAACTGAGGCTTTTCTCGAGCAGGGAGGCAAGGGGAGAGAGGATGTCCACAAACATGTAGGCAAAGAACATCATGGATGCCACAAGGACAAGAACGGTCCAACGTGCTGCGGCGGAGTCACGAAGGGTCTGTTGGAGTTTTTCTACCATTTTCTGTGTTTTTTATAGGATGAATACTGTGTTTTTTCCGTTTGAGCCATTCCGCCTTGCGCTTTTCGTATTCGGCGTAATGACTTTCCAAGAAACCGTCAGCCATGACAGTTGATAATTGATAATTGACAATTGATAATTGATATTTATTTGATGCCAAGTTCTTTCTTGACCGACTCCATGACGTTGGTGGCGGAGGGGGCAGCGTAGATGGTGGCGGCAGAGTCGAAGATATAAGTGAAGCCTTCGCGCGCTCCGACAGCCTCGATAGCCTTCACCATGCGCTCCTGCACGGGCTTGAGGAACTCGGCCTGCTTGGTCTGAATGTCTTGCTGCGCAGTCTGATAGGCGGTCTGGATGCGCTGAGTCATGGTGTAGAGCTCCTCCTCCTGAATCTGGCGCATCGCCTCGGTCATGGTGTTCTTCTTCTGGTTGTAATCGGCCTCTTTCTTGTTGTACTCCTCGCGCATGCCGAGAATCATGTCCTCGTACTGCTTCGAGAGGCTGTCCATGCGTGCCTGCGCCGCCTTGAGCTCAGGCATGAGGGCGAAGATTTCCTGTGTGTTGATGTAACCGAATTTGGGTGTTGTTTCCGCTCCGGCGAGCATCGGCAGTGCCAGAGCAATGATAATAAGAAGTTTTTTCATTGTATTTAAGAATAAAATTTAGTTTGCTTTATTTTGTCTGCGGGTGTCCCTATCCTCCCGTATCTCTCCCGTAAGTTGTCATTTCGCCCCAAGTTTGTTGAGCACCTGGTCCGAAATATCCAGTTTGTTGGACATGTAGATGAGCGAAGGGTCGGACGAACGGTCCTTCACCAGGTCGTAACGCTTCTCGCTGGCTATCTCCTGTATGGCCGTATAGATCTCGTCCTGCAGCGGCTTGAGCAAGGCTTCGCGTTTCTTGAAGAGTTCTCCCTCCTCGCCGAAATACTTGCGCTGCAGTTCCATCACTTCCTGCTCCTTGGCCAGGATTTCCTTCTCCCGCTCCGCGCGCATGGTCTCGCTGAGGAAAATCTGCTCGGTCTGGTAGTTGGCCGTGAGAACGCGCGCCTCCTGTTGTGCGGCATCAATCTCCTTCTGCCAGCGCTTGGCAATCAGTGTAAGTTGTTCGTTGGCTGACTCATACTGCGGCAGGTTCTTCAGTATATACTGCAAGTCCACATACGCCACCGACATATCCTTCGCCAGGCACGAAGCGGGCAACAGAACCATCAGCAGCACCGCCTGCAAAAACATTTTCTTCATATTCGTATTCATATTCTTCATCAAGATTCCTGTTTCCTGTATTGTCCCCACATATTCCGTGCCAAACCTGTTTTACAACTCCTGTCCCAGTACGAAATGGAACTGCGAGCCGCCGTATGATTTGTTGCCGTTGATGGAGTCGAATCCCCAACCCCAGTCCACACCGAGCAAACCGAACATCTGCAGGAACACACGCACGCCGACACCGACGGAACGCTTCAGATTGAACGGATTATAGTCTCTGATTTCCGCAAAGCAATTGCCCGCCTCCAGGAATCCGAGCGCCCAGATGGTGGCACTCTGCTCCAGCAGAACGGGATAGCGCAGTTCCATCGTGAACTTGTTATAGACATAGCCCATGTTACGCCCTGTGGCAGCGTCGTAAGGAGTCAGCGAACCGGACGAATAGCCGCGCATGGAGATATACTCCGTAGAGTAACTGGAATAGCCCGTCGTGCCGTCACCGCCCATGTAGAACGTCTCAAACGGCGACTTGGTATATTTGTTGTAATGGCCGAGGTATCCCCAATCCGCCCGAACCATCAGCACCAGTTTGCTGTCAGGAGTAAGTGGCGTGAAGACCTTGCCGGACAACTTGAGTTTGTAGTATTCAATCAGTTCGTAGCGTTCGTTGGTCGGCATAGCGGCCATTTCCGCATCAGGTGTCCCCTTGATGAGTGAATAAGGCGGCGTGAACTTGAAGCCAAGCACAAATTGCGAGCCGCGGCGTGTGTAGATCGGATTGTCAATGCTGGAGCGGGACAGCTGGAGGTTGAGGGCGAGGTTGTGGCATGTGCCGTCAGAGACAAGCAGATAGGGCCACTTCTTCATCATGTAGAGCTGGTAACTGAGTTCGCCGTAGAACGAGAAGTAGTCGTCGGGCCAGCGAAGCCGTTTGCCGTAGCCAATACTGGCTCCCACCGTGCGCAGATACTTGTTCGGGTCAGCCTCCGACTCCTGCAACTGCTGGTAGTAGTCGGTGTTTCCGGTATAATAATACGAGGAATAGTAGTTGTTATAGAGGTTCTGATACGACTGGTAATAACGGTCGGAATAGCCGGTCTGCGAAGCGAAGAACACACTTGTACTCAACGAGTTGGGGCGTTTACCTCCCACCCACGGCTCCATGAAACTGAGACTCACGGAGTTGTAATAGATTCCGTTGGTGCGGGCGTTGATCTGGAACGTCTGTCCTTCGCCCTGCGGCACAATACGGTAGGATTTCTTGTTGAACAGGTTCTGGATGGCGAAGTTGGTGAACTTCAGGCCGATACTGCCGACCAGGCCCGTCGCACCCCACCCTAACGAGAATTCAATCTGGTCGCTGGACTTGGTCTGCAGGTTGTAGGTGATGTCCACCGTACCCTCCTCCGGATTCGGCTGTATGTCAGGCACCAGTTTCTCCTGGTCGAAGTGTCCCATCTGCGCCAGTTCGCGGAGTGAGCGCATGATGTCCGACTGGCTGTAGAGCTGTCCCGGCTTGGTGTACAGTTCGCGGCGAACCACATGCTCATAGACGCGCGTGTTGCCCACAATGTCAATGCGGTTGATGGTCGCGGGCTTGCCTTCGTAGATACGCATCTCGAAATCAATGGAGTCGTTGTCCACATTAACCTCCACCGGTTCCACATTGAAGAAAAGATATCCCTGGTCAGTATAGAGTTTGGCAACGGCGTCATCGTCCTCGGTAAGGCGCTTGTTGAGTTGCTTGAGGTTATAGACATCGCCCTTCTTCACTCCCAATATACGATCCAGATAATCATACGGATAGAGGGTATTGCCCACCCATTTCACATCGCGCACATAATACTTGTCGCCCTCGAAAATATCCATATATACGTCCACGCGCGTGGGGTCCTCCGGATTGGGAACCACGCTGTCGTTCACGATATAGGCATCGCGGTAGCCTATTTCGTTGTATTTCTCAATAACGGCTTTCTTGTCGTTGGCATACTCTTTTTCAACGAATTTCTTGGTGCGGAAGAGGTTGATGATGTTGTTGTCGTTGGTCTTCTTCATCGCACGGTTAATCTGGTTGTGTGTCAAGGCATTGTTGCCGTTCACGTAGATGTGCGCCACTTTGGTCTTCACTTTCTTGTCCACGTTCACCAGCACTTTCACATAGCCGTGGCGGTCCGGGTCAGCCTTCTGATAGATAGTAACTTCGGCATTATGGAAGCCTTTTTCGGCATAGTATTTCTCAATCACCGTTTTCGCGCGGTCTGCCAGGTTCGGGGTCATCTGGTTGCCTTTCGCCATGCCCACCTTCACTTCTATGTCCTCGCGTTCGCTCTTCTTCATGCCGCGGTACTCGAGTTCGGAGATGCGCGGACGCTCCTTCAGCCGTATCTCCAGCCACACCTGTGTGTCGGTCATGCGGGTGGCCAGAATCTTCACGTCAGAGAACATCCCCTGTTTCCAGAAACGGCGTATAGCCTTGGTTATCTGGTCGCCCGGTATTTCTATCTTGTCGCCGACAGCCAGTCCGGAAAAGCCTATCAGCACGAACTCCTCGTAACTGTCCGCTCCTGTCACCTTGATGTCGGCAATCTCGTAGGTACGCCGTTGGTTGGAGTACTTGATGGAAGGCTGCGTCTTGCCCGCAGTCTCGTAAGCAGAAGTGTCTGTTGCCAGAGTGTCCGCCAGCGCTCCTGCTTCCACAGCACCGGTCTGCGCCCGCATCAGAAGGGAGCATACGAAACAGAATCCATATAAGAGAATCCTTCTCACTTGTTGTCCGTCTGTTTTATTGCCGCGTCTGTTCAAGGGTTCGTTATTTGTTCGCTGGTTTTTCCGAAGCGCCTTTCGCGCTGCTGGTAGTCGCGGAGTGCGTCGCAGAAGTCGTCCTCCGTGAAGTCCGGCCAGAGTTTGTCGGTGAACCAGAGTTCGGAGTATGCGAGTTGCCAGAGCAGGAAGTTGCTGATGCGCAGTTCGCCGCTGGTGCGGATAAGCAGGTCGGGATCAGGGATGCCGCTTGTGGTCAGCGCGTCTGTAACGCACTGTTCGTCAATATCCTGCGGCTGAAGCCCGCCCTCAAGCACTTTGCCGGCGAGGGTTTTCACGGCGTTGGTTATCTCCCACCGTGCGGAGTAGCTCAATGCTACAACAAGGTTCAGCCGCGTGTTGCCCGCCGTCTGCTCTTTGCATTTCTCCAGTTTGGTGCGCACGTTGTCCGGCAGGCGCGACAGGTCGCCGATGGTCAGCAGGCGGATGTTGTTCTTGAGCAGCGTCGGGGTCTCGCGGGTGATGGTGTCCACCAGCAGCGACATCAGCGCGCTCACCTCCTCCGGCGGACGGTTCCAGTTCTCGGTGGAAAAGGTGTAGAGGGTGAGGTATTTGATACCCAGTTCCGCGGCTGTTTCGGTGATGTTGTGAACCGTGGTCACGCCCTGCTTGTGTCCCAGCGCGCGGGCAAGACCGTGCTTCTTCGCCCATCTGCCGTTGCCGTCCATGATGATGGCCACGTGCTGCGGCATCCTGTCTTTCTGTATGTCTTGAATATTCATTTTTCTATTGGTTGTCTATCATTTGCAGGTCCTGCACACTTTCTTGTCCTGTACGAAAGCCACCGCCACTCCGAGAACGAGTTGTCCCGTCACGTCACAATTGAAGAAGTTGCTTCCGTTCAGACGATAAGTGTTGTCGTAGGCATCAATCCCCTCCAGATTGTCGGTAAAGTACACATCGTGCTCCCAGGCGAGATGGATGGTACAGTGCTTGGCGCAGCGCCATTTCATGCCCACGATGAACGGCATATAAGCCGACAGTCCCTTCCCTGCGCTATAGACCGATATTCCCACTCCGGTGGCTATATAGGGGGTTATCGGCTTGATGCGGCTGTCGTACCAGACAGAGCCGAACGGAAAAAAGTTGAATTCCGCCACGACATCCACATTGTAAAGTCGGTTCTGCCATGTCCCCATCTGCTTTGCAGCAAATCCCGTGCCATCCGGTTTGGAACCTGCAATACGCTGGGTCATTCCCTTGAGGCGGAGAGACCAACGCCGGTCGAACATATACCTGAAATTGGCTCCGTATGCCTCCCTTATATTGCTGAATATGTGCGGCGAAGCATCACCCACATAGTAACCGCACCCTCCGTCAAGTCCCAGTTCGCAACGGTAAATCCGGTCGTCGGCCGACGCCCTTTCCACCGCAGTTCCACACAGGAGAAGCGTCCATATAAGTATCCGCCGACAATTCAGCATAGTTCCTCAAAATGCACAATATCGTGCAAAGATACGGCTTTTTTTTCGTTCTTGCAAATAAAAAATTCTTTTTGCACCCGCGTACCCCGTATTGTGCCACCTATGCCCCCCCCTATACTCCACATCTTGCAATCCGTATTATACACCCTGTCACACCCATTCCGTTCACTTTACATTCCCTGTCATGTCCCTTGTTTTTCGCTTCAAATCTTTAGTGATTCATTAGTGATTCTTTAGTGATTCATTAGTGATTCTTTAGTGATTCATTAGTGATTGGTTAGTGATTGGTTAGTGATTAGTTAGTGATTCAGCACTCCTCACCATAATGCCATCGTAATCTTGACGTGTCATCTGACTGTCACAATCAACAAAGGACGCGCATAACCGTGTATGCGTGTCCTTGTAGTAGTTAATGTGGTTCTATAAAACCGAGCTATCGTACCTCTGTGCCTGTAATTGGACAGAAAGAGTATAATGAACTAAAACTAAGGCAGGCGGTCAGGCCCGCCTGCCTTAATTGGCATTATTGGAATAGACCTTCCATGTCACCTAATGCGTTGAGGACATCACCTGCCTTTTCCGCAGTTTTTTCAGACAAGACAGCGGTTGCTTCGGCAATACGTTCTTGTTGCTCTTCTGTCCAGTCTTCTTCGTTAGGGTACTTCTTTTCCATCCGTTCCAACACCTTGGCAGCTTTTATGTAGTTGCCTTTTTCGCAAGCCTTCTCGTAATCTTTAAGAAGTGATTCTTGGTTGGTACATGCGGCAAACAGTGCTGCCAATGCCACAAAAGCGATGTGTTTCAGTTTCATAATGCGAATGGTCTGTTAAAGTTGGAAGATTACATAAATAGCATAAACGAATACGGCCAGTTTCAGGAGCGTATCGGACAGATATGCGCATGTAGCCGAAAGTGCACATTTCAAGGCCGTTGGAGCACCTTGTTTGTTGGTCAACTCCAATAAAAATGCTAAGACAAATGGTAACACGATAAAACCTACAATCAACATCGTGACAAGCAGGGCGGTTGAGTCAGCGGAAGATGTTCCCCAGACAAGCAGAAGACCGATAATTGAACCGATAGTTGTTCCCCATGTGGCACGTTTGCTGTACTCTTGCAATTTCTTCACCAGCTTAACAAGCAGTTTTGAAGCAATCATACTGGCGATAGCCAATGCAGTGATAATAGCGAAGGTACCCCACTCAATCGGAATATCCAAACATAAAATAGCAAGCAGTGTTGCTATCACCACAGCAATAGGTCCGGGTACTTTGTTGATAAAGCAGCCCAGAAAACCGAACACTAAACACAGGCCTATCAAGACCCACCATAAAATTTGTAACATAACTTTAAGGATTTTAAGTTAAACTTTTTTGATTTTATTTAATCCACATGTTTGTGGTAGATTAGAATAATGCTTCAAGCAGGTTCTTTTCTGCTTCTAATATCTTACCTGCCGTTTCAGCTGCATCTTTGACATCCTGTAAATCATCATCGTCAAGGATGGAGCTTACTGAACTCTTATCATTTTCTTTTCGTGCTTTTTCCAATTCGATGCCACTTAATTCTACGGACACCGTTTTGTCATACATAGCCTTGGCAACCTCGTAGGAGAAATGGTGGTAATTATAGGTATGCCCACTCACAATAGCTTGTTCGTCCATATCCTCCGCGATAAGGTTTTCAAAGTCTTCGGTGTCCATATCCAGCGTTTCAATTTCCACATCGCTGCTATTCAGAAGTTTACCATATACGTTTGTAAGTTCGGGTTCGTAGTTTTTTTTGTCCTTTACTTGCTCGTAAGTGGAATTGTTTGCGAGCGTCATCTTAACCATAACTTGCCAACCATCATTAGTGTTTACGAGACTGACTCTGTAAGTGTCTCCTGCTAGTCTGAATAGTTTAGCGTGCTTACCTTTCATCACCAAACTGGAAGCAGGTAAGTTCTTTGACTCTTCCGTGGGTTGTGGTTTGGATGAGCCCCCACATGCGCATAGTACAACTGCGCATACCATCATTAATAATTGTTTTTTCATAATAAAAGTTGTTTGTTATACCTACTCACTTATGGCTTTTCGGCTTACTCCATAATATAGGTTTTCAGTCAATTATTCCAGTCAAGAAAGATTATTTTTCTGCTTTTCGGGTGCAAAGGTACTGCTTTTATTTCATTCCCGTCAAGTCCTTTTTGGTCCTTTTGAGGTGAGCGGACGCACACAAAAAAAGTGAGGCTTGTTAGCCTCTGTCTGGAATCTGGAGGAATCTGGACTGTCTTTCCTTCCAATATCTACCAAACAAGGCTCACGTTTGACGTGAGCCTTGTGCTTGGGGAGCACAGAACAAAGTAAATCAGAACTCGTAGTTCTGGAAGAGGAAATCGTTGTAAGGGTAACGCTGCACGTGAATAGCTTTGACGCGCCGGTAGAGGAGTTCGCGGAGAGCGTCGATATTGGTCTTCTCGCGCGCGGAGATAAATATGCAGTCATCTTGCAACTTCGCCATCCACGTCTTTTGCAAATCCTCTAAAGAGATATTCTCGCGACGAACAGGGGTCAGGTCGTCCTCCTCTTTCGGGGTATAAGTGAAAGCGTCCGTCTTGTTAAAGATTACAAGCCTCTCGGTCTGCGGCACTTCGCGTTTCTTGGTCTTGTGCTGCGGTCTTTTCTGCCACGGCTCGCCGCCCGGAACGGTCTGTTCGCGCTCAAGAAGTTCGTTTATTGTCTTCTCCACCACCTCATATTGCTCCTCGAAGTTCGGATGGCTGATATCCACCACATGGACAAGCAGGTCCGCCTCGCGCACCTCGTCCAGTGTGGATTTGAAGCTCTCCACAAGATGGTGTGGCAATTTGCGGATAAAGCCCACCGTGTCGCTGAGCAGGAACGGCAGGTTGTCGATAGTCACTTTGCGGACAGTGGTGTCAAGCGTGGCAAAGAGTTTGTTCTCGGCAAAGACATCGCTCTTGCTGAGGAGGTTCATCAGTGTGGACTTGCCGACGTTGGTATAGCCTACCAGTGCCACGCGCACCATCTTGCCGCGGTTCTGCCGCTGTGTCGCCATCTGGCGGTCAATCTTGCGCAGGTCTTCCTTGAGCAGGGCGATGCGCTGCCCGATGATGCGGCGGTCTGCCTCAATCTGCGTTTCGCCGGTACCACGGTTCACGCCTCCTCCGCGCTGACGGTCAAGGTGGCTCCACATGCGGGTAAGGCGCGGCAGCATGTACTGCAGATGAGCCAGTTCCACCTGTGTCTTGGCATAACTGGTCTGCGCCCGCTGCAGGAAGATCTCAAGGATAAGCATCGTGCGGTCCATTACGCGCACTTCGCGGCGGTCACGCGGATTGTCACGCCAGTTGAGGTCTTTTTCGATGTTGCGTATCTGCCGTGGCGACAGCTCGTCGTCGAAAATCACAAGGTCGGCATGTTTCTCCTCATTGTCCTGATTGTCAATCAGCCATTGCCTTATCTCCTGCAACTTGCCGCTGCCCACATAAGTATTGGTGTCCGGCGTTGCAAGCCGCTGCACGAACCTCCGGACAGGCACAATGCTGCGTGTGTCGGCAAGAAATGCGAGTTCGTCAAGATATTCCTTGGTGCGCTCTTCGGGCTGGAGCGGAGTGATAAGTCCTACAAGTACAGCGTTTTCCATGCAAAATGGCAAAAATCGGTGGTCAATGTTTTCAAGAAGAGAGTACAAAGGTAGCGGTTTTTGCGCAAACACGCAAGCAAAGACAGACAAAAAAAGCGCAAAAAATAAAGACACATTTGCCAATGTCAGCAAAAAGCAGTAATTTTGCGGCGTAATAAAACACTTGAAACAATGCTTGAAATCCGACCCGTGACCTCACGCAGGGACCTGTGCAGGTTCATAGATTTTGCCAACGACCTTTACAAAGACAGCCCATATTGGTGTCCACCGCTATATTTTGACGAACTGAACGTGTTCGACCGAAAGAAAAACCCGGCAATGGAGTTCTGTGACTATCAGCTGTTTATGGCATATAAGGACGGCAAGGTGGTTGGCAGGATAGCGGCAATTATCAACTACAAGGCCAACGAAAGGTGGGGTGTCGATAAAGTCAGATTCGGCTGGATGGACTTCATTGACGATCTTGAGGTCTCCCGCGCGCTGCTTGACAAAGTGGCAGAATGGGGGCGCGAGCACGGGATGAAAGAGATGAACGGGCCTGTCGGCTTCACCGATTTTGACCATGAGGGGCTACTCATAGAGGGCTATGAGTACCTCGCGCCGATGGCATCGCTGTATAATTATCCTTATTATGTGCAACACATGGAGGCATACGGCCTTGAGAAAGAGGCTGACTGGATAGAGTTCCTGATGCCGTGCCCGATGGAGGTGCCCGAGCGCATGCGGAGAATGGCGGAGATAGCGTCTGCGCGGAGCAAAGTGCACATTGACAAGGTGAAAGGGCCGCGCGAGCTGGTGCGCAAATACGGGCTGCAGTTCATGGACGTGCTGGACGCGGCATATCAGCAACTATACAATTTCCAGCCGATGACACAGCGGCAGAAAGAGTATTACCGGGATATTTATTTCCCGCTGCTGAACTTTGATTTTGTGTCGATTGTGGCTAACGAAACAGGCGAGTGCGTGGCCGTGGGACTTGGCATGCCCGACATCTCGAAGGCTCTGCGCAAGTGCGGTGGAAAATTGTTCCCCTTCGGGTGGTATCACATACTGAAGGCCTTGAGATCGAAGCATATAGAGCATTTCGACCTGCTGCTCATCGGCGTTAGGCCCGACTACCAGAACAAGGGAGTGAACGCTCTGATATTCAATGATATGATTCCGTATTTTGCCAAATACGGAGTGCGCGAGATAGAGACGACCTCGATTCTGGAGACAAATATGAAGAACCAGGCCAACTTCGAATATTTTGACCCCAAACTTCACAAACGCCGCCGCGCATACATAAAAGCACTATGATAGGCATCTTCGACAGCGGTTACGGGGGGCTGACCATACTGGAAAAAATACGCCGGCACCTGCCTGAATATGACTATGTCTATTTGGGCGACAATGCTCGTGCGCCCTACGGAACAAGGTCGTTTGAAGTGATTTATGAATACACGCTGCAGTCCGTCCGCAAACTCTTTGACGAAGGCTGCCGGCTCGTGATTCTGGCGTGCAACACTGCTTCTGCGAAGGCACTGCGCAGCATCCAGATGCACGACATAAACCCCAAGGAACATCGTGTGTTAGGGGTGATAAGACCGACGGTGGAAGCGGTAATCGGAACAAGACCTGCTGACAAAGAGCGGCATATTGGCGTCTTGGCGACACCGGGGACAGTAAGCAGCGGTAGTTATGTGATTGAACTGCAAAAGCAATGGGAACTGCTGCACGGCAATACGGCGGGACTTTACATAACACAGCAGGACTGCCCGATGTGGGTTCCGCTGATAGAAAGCGGCGAACACCTGAATGCGGGGGCTGACTGGTTTGTGGACAAATACATCCGCGAATTGTTCGAGCAGGATTCCAAAACCGACACAGTAATACTCGGCTGCACCCATTACCCACTGCTTCACAGTAAAATAGAACGCGCATTGGAAAAAATCGGCGCAAAGGCTGAAGTGGTGGAGCAAGGCGATATTGTAGCGAAAAGTCTTGCAGACTATCTAAGACGGCATCCCGAAATAGAACGGACATGTCCGCGTGGAGGAGGCTGTCGTTTCCTTACCACGGAGTCAAGCGGGAAGTTCGTATCATCCGCCTCCTTATTTCTTACCACGCCCGTCATGGCGGAACACATCGAGTGGTAAATCCCATCCTTCTCCGAAACAACGGCACAGCAGCATGTTTGTAACGGTTTTTAAAGAAGTAGCATGCTTTTTTGAAACAAAAATTTGCACAAACCGGAAAAAAGCAGTACTTTTGCACGCTCAACTGAAATAGCGGCTGTTTGGGCAGCAAGATGCTTCTGCCGCAGTTCAGTGGCGGCATGCTCATGCCGCGCAGCAAAGGAAAGATGGCGGAGTGGTCGATCGCGGCGGTCTTGAAAACCGTTGACCCGCAAGGGTTCGGGGGTTCGAATCCCTCTCTTTCCGCAAAGAAAAGGAAATTTTGTCTGTCTGGGTTCACTCCAGCAAGCAAAATTTCTTTTCTTTATTTTTAGGATAGCAGCGGTAAACCATGCATCTCCACCCTACTGTAGAGCCATAGCATACTATGGATCTTAATATGAGTTATAGAACAAATACGTCAGACACTTGTACGGCAGGATGCACTTACAAAGAACAAGCAGATATCGTTTTACGATACCTGCCTTGTTTTTGTGTTTTCTCAACAGACAATCAGATGATAGCCTGATAGCCGGCTGCATCCAGCAGCGAATCCATCTCGGAAGCATCCTTCACAGCTATCTTAATCATCCAGCCTTCGCCGTATGGGTCGTTATTGACAAGCTCGGGCTGGTCATTGAGAGCCTCATTGAACTCAAGCACTTCGCCGGTAACGGGCATGTTGAGGTCGCTGACGGTCTTGACCGCCTCCACAGAGCCGAAAACTTCGTCCTTACCTACGGTTTCCCCCACCGTATTGACATCAACAAAGACAATTTCGCCCAGTTCTGACTGTGCATAATCGGTAATACCCACATAAGCTTGGTCGCCCTCAAGACGAATCCATTCATGATCCTGAGTGTACTTCAGGTTGGTTGGAATGTTCATATCAAACAGATTTATATTTAGATTGTTTTTCTCAAATCAGCGGACCGTTATTTCTCTTCCGTGACTTTCTGTTCTCCCAGAATAGACATGGCACAACGGAAACCGATAGTATTTGTCGATTTGTTCTGATCCAGATAACGGCGCGTGGAAGGATTGAGCCAATAGATACGGTCCTTCCAGGAGCCGCCCTTATATACGCGAGCCTCTTTCGTAATACGCGGAGCCAGAATGTCGGAGGGGTCAGTCTTGAGTTTGGCCGTATCCATACCGTTCTCAAGATAGGCGTTAAGAATAACAGAATCACGCTCAAGCGGATAATCTGTAAAGATAATGGAGGTGAAATCTCCGTCTTTCCAGTCACGCTTGTCTTCTTCGGCACCATAGGTAACTTCAACACAACCAACAGAGTCCATCATCAGTTGTCCGTTCTCGTCACGTTTCGGACGGGTATAGACATTACCGCGGAAAGAGTTGTATTCGGAAGTCTCCTGATAAGAAGTCTCACGATAAACATCAAGCACCCATTCATTGACATTGCCTGCCATGTTATAGAGTCCGAAATCGTTGGGAAGGAAGGCATCTACAGGTCCTGTGATGACATAGTTGTCGTTCAGTGCACCGCTCATACCCATCATGTCGCCTCTTCCGCGGACGAAGTTGGCTTGCAAACGGCCGATATTCTCCTTGCTCAGGTCGCGGGGGTGATAACCGGACCACGGATAGATTTTGCCTTCAATGCTCAGCCCATCCTCTCCTGCCGTGGGGGCGTATGCGGCAAACTCCCATTCGGCCTCGGTCGGAAGACGGAAACCGATGACCAGAATACCATCGCCTGCATTGATCTTACGCGGCTCACCATAGGAATCAAGACGCGGATGACGTCCGAACTCGGGCGAGTAATCAGAATAGAGATACTTCTCTGTGTTGAAGACAAACTTGTCACGAATCCACTCGTAAGACGGACGATACTCATAAATTGTATCCTCCGGATCAAGCGGGTCCACTCGTGCGATAGGATCCATCGTATAACCGGGATTGGATTGTTCCCAATCCTCAACCTCTTCTTCCGGAATCGGTTTCAACTGGTCAAAAGGAGGTGTCTTGATTGATCCGCAGCGAACAAGAGCAAGTTCGTTCACGCGGTCTGTACGCCAACGACAATAAGCCATCGCCTGGGTCCAGCTGACTCCGACCACAGGATAAAAACTATACGCCGGATGACGGAAATAATACTCCAGATAGGGTTCATTGTAAGCCATCTCCTCGCGCCATACCGTCGTGTCAGGCAAAGCATTGCGAGCGAGATTGCGTCCCTTCTCGCTGAAACCGAACACCATCTCCATCCAATGGGTATATTCATTCCAATCGAGGTTCGTAATCTCGTATTTGTCCATGTAGAAAGAACTTACGGTCACAGAACGGGCAAGATTATTGCGCGGTGCCGTCAAAAATTCGTCCTTCTCACCAATCGGGAATGATCCGCCCTCAATGGCGACCATCGTCAGAGGAGTGCCGTACTCAACACCCTCATAAGCCTGGAAATTAGTGGTTTTCTTGTCGAAATAGTTCCATCCGGTGGCATGTGAAACCTTCGTATTGAGTTCACGCTGCTGGCAGGCCGTGAACATCACTGCTACCGTCAGAATCAGGATTTGAAAAACCTTGTTCATATTGTCTTTTTTATGAGATTTCAATGAGATTTCAGTTTCAGCCTGCAAAGATAGTATTTTTTTCGGAAACAAACCAACATTTTCCCGAAAAACTTCAAAAAAACTTTCTTTTCTGTTATTTTTATAGGAAAATTGCAGAAAAAGAGGGGCGGATTCTGTATTATTGCAGGAAAAGTTGTACCTTTGCACGGAAATATTTGTACAGATGTCCAGTTTGTCGTTCAAATGCGGATCCCGCCTCGTCGGGCTTGACCGTCCGTTGGTGATGGGAATCATCAACGTGACCCCCGACAGTTTTGCCGTCCACTGCACCAGCTGCAGCGAGGCGGCAGTACTCAGCACCGCCTCGCAAATGCTTCAGGAGGGGGCGGACATTCTGGACATTGGAGGCTACAGCACCCGCCCGGGCGCAGCAGAAGTGCCGGAAGAAGAAGAGTGGCGTCGCGTGAAGACCGGCCTTTCCGCCCTGCGGAACACATGGCCCGATGTGCTTGTTTCGGTGGACACATGGCGTAGCGGCATCGCACGCCGCGCCATAGAGGAATACGGCGCCGACATTATCAACGACGTCTCCGGTGGTCTTTGGGATAGCGGCATGGAGGATGTTATCGCGCACGCGCGTGTACCATATATATTAATGCACACGGGATGGACCAATCCACAGCAGACAACCACCTGCCCTTATCCCGACGGAGTAGTTTCCGCCGTGCTCGGCTGGCTCCAGGAACGCATCGACAGGATGCATCAGCGCGGCGTAACCGACGTGATTGCAGATCCCGGATTCGGATTCGGAAAGACGACGGAAGAGAACTGGACGTTGCTGCGACAGATGGATGTGTTGCAGGTGCTGGAAGTCCCGATTTTGGCCGGTCTGTCCCGTAAATCCATGTTCTACAAGACGTTCGGAGGCGGACCGGAAGAAGCCCTGAACGCGACAACCGCCGCACACATGGTGGCGCTGGAACGCGGCGCCGACATCCTGCGCGTACATGACGTGAAAGCCGCAAAAGAAGCCGTCACCGTCTATTGCAATACCCGTTCATCCCGTTAAAATCATGCCAATCCCTACTCTCAAAGACCTGATAGACATTGTTCTGGTGGCACTTGTCCTGTACGGCATTTTCCGCCTTCTTCGCCGCAGCGGTGCCGTGAACCTCTTCTGGGGGTTGTTCGTCTTCGTACTGACATGGTTCGTGGTCAGTTTCGGCTTCCATCTGGAACTGACGGGCGCGCTGTTCGACCGTTTCATCGAAGTCGGGGCATTTGCTCTGATTGTGATATTCCAGAACGAAATACGTTCGTTCTTCTACCATATCGGCGTACACATGGAGAACATCTCCCGCCGTCTCCGCCCCCAAAGCCGCACCGAGCGGGAACAGACAATAGAAAAAGTCGTGACCGCCTGCCGGCACATGTCTCAGAGTCATACAGGAGCGCTCATCGTCCTGGCCGGAGAACAGGATCTCCGCGAATACAGCGACACGGGCGAACGGCTGGATGCCGTTGTTTCGGTCCGGCTGATTGAACACATATTCTTCAAGAACACCCCTCTCCACGACGGGGCTTTGATTGTCCGTGACGGCCGTCTTTCCAGTGCGGCCTGTGTGCTTCCGCTGTCGGCCAGCCGCACCCTTTCCTCCCGGTATGGTCTGCGCCATCGGGCGGCTCTGGGGCTATCAGAGAAGACCGACGCCATCGCCGTTGTCGTGTCGGAAGAGACAGGCGGTATAGCCGTAGCGCACGGGGAGAACATTGAGGAAATACCGTTGAGCCGCCTGAACGAGACCCTCCGGCAACTATGGGATGGGGCTCCTGATATACATCATACACAAACAAACGCAACAAATACGAAAGAAACATGAGTTATAAACGTACTTTAGTCACCTCCGCATTGCCCTATGCTAACGGACCGGTGCATATCGGACATCTGGCGGGGGTTTACATTCCGGCCGACATTTATGTGCGCTATCTGCGCATGAAAGGCGAAAACGTACTCTTCGTCGGCGGTAGCGATGAGCACGGTGTGCCCGTCACCATCCGCGCACGGAAGGAAGGCATCACGACACAGGAGGTGGTGGACCGCTACCACAACCTTATCCGCGATTCGTTTCGCGAATTCGGCATCTCATTCGATGTTTATTCACGGACAACAAGCAAGGTGCACCATCAGTTCGCTTCCGATTTTTTCCGGAAACTCTATGACGGCGGTAAATTCACGGAACAGACCACCGAGCAGTTCTACGACGAGGAGACGCACGAATTCCTGACCGACCGGAATATCCGCGGCGAATGCCCCCACTGCCATAGTGCAGGCGCATACGGCGACCAGTGCGAGAAGTGCGGACGCACCCTGTCGCCGGACGAGCTGATTAACCCATACAATGCGGTGAACGGCAATCCGCTGACAAAAAAAGCGACCTCACACTGGTATCTTCCGCTGGACCAATATCAGCAATGGCTGGAAGAATGGATTCTGGAAAGACACAAGGAATGGCGCACAAATGTGTACGGTCAGTGCAAAAGCTGGCTGGACGGCGGACTGCGGCCGCGTGCCGTGACACGCGACCTGGACTGGGGCATTCCCGTGCCTGTGGAAGGGGCGGAAGGGAAAGTGCTGTACGTCTGGTTCGACGCCCCCATCGGCTATATCAGCAACACGAAGGAACTCTGTGACCGCGCTCCTGAAAAATACGGGCAGTGGGAGACATGGTGGAAAGACCCGGAGACTAGGCTCATTCACTTCATCGGCAAAGACAACATCGTGTTCCACTGCATCGTATTCCCGTGCATGCTGAAGGCGGAAGGCAGTTACATCCTGCCCGACAACGTACCCGCGAACGAATTCCTGAACCTCGAAGGCGACAAGATATCCACTTCGCGCAACTGGGCGGTATGGCTGAACGAATACCTGCAGGACTTTCCCGGCAAACAGGACGTGCTGCGCTACGTGCTGACCGCCAACGCACCGGAAACCAAGGACAACGACTTCACTTGGGCGGATTTTCAGGCGCGCAACAACAACGAACTGGTAGCCGTATACGGCAATTTCGTGAACCGCGCGGTGGTGCTGACCCAGAAATACTTCGACGGCAAAGTTCCCGCCGCTGGAACGGAAACAGAACAGGAACAGCAGGTAAAAGAGGAAATCAGGCAAGCCGTCGCCGAGATGCAGCGTCTGCTTGACAATTTCCGTTTCCGCGACGCGCAGAAAGAGGCAATGAATATCGCGCGGGCGGGCAACAAATACCTGGCCGACACCGAGCCGTGGAAGACCGTCAAAACCGACATGACCCGCACCGGCAGCATTCTGAACCTGGCACTGCAGATTGCCGCCAACCTTGAGATTGCGTTCCGTCCGTTCCTTCCGTTCTCCAGCGAACGCCTGCGCGGCATGCTGAATCTGCCCGAAACAGGACTTGAACGTCTCGGAGACTTCCGGCTGCTGGAAGAGGGACACGCACTAGGCGAAGCCAGCCTGCTGTTCGAGAAAATAGAGGACAGCACCATCCAGCAGCAACTCAACCGTCTCGAGCGCATCAAAACCGAGAATGCGGAGCGCGAGAAAGAAGAGGAGATGAAGAACTGGAAGCCGGTTGCCGTGAAAGCGGACACAACGATAGACGAGTTTGACAAAATGGATATCCGTGTGGGCACCGTGACAGACTGCCAGCCTGTCAAGAAATCAGACCGCCTGCTGGAGTTCCGTATGGATGACGGCATGGGAGGCCGTACTATACTGAGCGGCATCGCACAGAGTTATCCCGACCCGAGCGTTCTGATTGGCAAGCAGGTACTGTTCATCGCCAACTTCCCGCCCCGCAAGATGATGGGGAAAGAGAGCCAAGGCATGATATTGAGTGCTGTGGACGCAGACGGGAAACTATCGGTGACAACCGTAAGCCGCGAGGTAAGGAACGGCGTCCAGGTTGGTTAAAAAACTTCGTTACAATACCGCGAGTTGGTCAGTAAGAGGCTGACAAAAGCGAAACTGACAAACAGCGAGGCGACGGATATGTCGCCTCGCTGTTTGTTGTTCTTGCTATGCAAGAGGAATTACCTCACTTCCTTGCCTTGCAGGTCATACATCCTGCCGTCCAGCATCACGATGTTGGTCACGCCGTCACGCATCACCTTGACGGCAGAGCCGTCCGTTCCGGAATATCCGTTCTTTCCGGATTCTCCGTCCGTTTCCTCAATGCCTGTTGCCGTGCCTTTGGTCTTGAATGTGCCGTGTTTGGTGTCTATTATGCCGTTGCCGCTGTCTTTGGCAACGATGTCATACGAATAGGAGCTGTTGCTGTTCAGCCCTGTCACCGTGAACGAGAAGCCTGCCGGCTGTTCCTGCTCCTGTCCGTTGCGTGACGGCGCGGAGAAGACGATGCCGGTCAGCTGCCCCTGCGCGTTGAACACCAGCGTAAGGATGACATTGCCGTCAGCGTCCTTGATAGTCAGTTCATACGTATCTGCCAATGGAACGGAAGGCCATACTATATCAACCATAGTCTCGGTGGGTGTCACTACCACATCAACAACAGGTTCCGTAATTTGTTCTGCATCAACAGTGGCGATATAATAGAAGTCGCGCCAGCCGGTAGCCGCTTTGTACATATCCACCGAGGCGGAGAGTACATGCAGGGTGCAGTCGAATTTGTCGATGCCGTCAAACGTGTTGCTGTACGCTACGCAGGGACGCGCGCGGTAGTTGAAGATGTGTTTCAACCCTGTGCAGTTGTAGAACGCCTGCTCATAAACCGTGGTGACGGAAGCGGGGATGATGACCTCTCGCAAGGTGGCGTATCCTGCAAACGCACTGCTGCCAATGCTGGTCACTCCCTCAGCTATTACGAGCCGCTCCATGGCGGAGGGTGCTTCCAAGCCGAAGGTGTAGTTGCTGTTCAGCGTGCTGCTGCCGCTGATGGTCAGCGTCTTCGCCTCCACGTCATACGTCCAGCGCAGTGCATAGTTGTCGCCGCATGTGCCGCTTCTGTCAATTGCGAATTCGGCGGTGAATGAAGTGTCTTGTGTGATTTCCACAATACGCGGATTGTCCTTGTTGCCGTCACTCCATTGTGTGAAGTGGTAGCCGTAATTGGGGGTTGCTGTCAAAGTTATTATTTGACCTTGTAAAAAAATACCATTTTTGTCTATCGTCACATATCCCATGCCTTTAGAATTGTCATCCACGGACACGGACACACCAAAAAGCACAAACTCTGAGCCAATGTTGAAATACGCTTTTATGGTTTTGCCGTAAGCATTCTTGGCATTAACAACGACTATACCATTGCTTTCTACAGTCACAGTTCCGGACATGATGAACCAAGTCTTGTCAGGATATGTGTTTCCGTTTTCAACCACGTAGGTCATTGCATACGAAGAAGACACAGGTTAACCCGCCCTATAGCCTTCTGAAGCAGAAACAGTACCTGCATTACCGGTTCTGTCAATAGTATAAGTGCCGGTTGGAATTAATGTGCCATCATCGTAATGAGCGGAATTGAATTTCAAGGTTATAATGCTCCTATTCTCATCTTTTCCCTCTAAATAAATGACATTAGGTTCTTCATCAGCCATGGTAATGGTCGATTGGTCTATGGTGTAAGAAGCCTCGAAGTTGGCAGTCTCCTCGTCAAAGAGATAAGCCTGGTCAGCAGGATAGAAACCGCCAGTGTTGGGATTAGCATCAAACTCCGCCTTGTTAACACCGAAGACGGGAACCTGGAGAGTAAAAACGTACTGGTCAGACTCAACGTAGATGTCATAGATTCTCTGATCCTTCAGGCCATTAACCTCCTTGATGCCAATGAGAGAAGCTTGCATATAGGCATTGGTCATTTTGGCAACATTACCGTCACCTTTTACGTCAATAAGGTTGTCATAGAGGTCAACGAGGTTGCCCTGCTCGTCCTTACCATTATCAATACCTAAACGATAAAAACCATTAAGAGAGTTCATCGCGTCATTACGGAAATAGGCGCGGAAATTGATTTTTTCTCCGCCGTTGCCATCCTGCATGACAAGGTAAAGGCACATGATGCCATTGGGAGTCTTTCCACCGTCAAACCTGTCGTCAGCAGTACATGCCATGTTGTAGAGATCGCCCTGGTTGGCTTTCAGAGTGATTTGAGAAGCCTCCTGATTTGCAGCGGGCATTCTTTGAATCATTTTTACATTCGGATGCACAGTCGGCACAACAGAAGAGGCATTTAGCATCATAACTGATGCCAATAATACCACCAAAGAAAAAATAAGTCTTTGTTTCATGATGTTAATTATTTTAAGTTAATAAATATACTTATGGCTTATGCCATTTTCATTTGTTAAGTATCCTATAACTATCTCTATAGTCCTAATCAGCAAGGGATGCGCTAAGCATAGGCTACCTATAGACATAAAAAGCGCAGACCTCGTGTTGCTTACTTACAATACGAGGTCTTAGCATTACCTTAGAGTCAAATAAACAACAGGAAACCTACGCCGATATGACAACACACCGCCCCCATGGGGCAGCTGGGATATATGCCATATCCATAGGCATCTATTGCTACTTTGATTTTGACTCTAATTCTGAAAGTTGCTAAGTTTCGCATTGTCAAACGCAAAGCGTCAATAAACGCTATTTATGTAGCCCTTTGCGGGCTAGAAGACCACACTTTTCTCTCTCGGGCGGCACACCTGCCACCCTGCAAACGGGAGTCCGTGCGGGATTCGCTTGCAAAAGTACAACAATCTTTCGGATTATGCAAATAAAGATGGTTTTATTTCGGGTTCTGCTACATTTTCAATAGACAAAGAACTTGACGAACAACGAATTAAACAGACAACGAATAGAACGAATTCATTGTAGGGGAGCACTCCCGGATACGCTCGCAATAACACGCTGCACACATGAACTCTGCAATATCTTCATGCATGTTTCAATACAGGATTAACACAGACCGCATTGAAGGTGTAGCAGGCACTCACCTCCCCGTCATTTGAACACGGCAAGTCCTGATTCTCAGGCATTAATGTACACGCGGGCTTTGTCCTCCGTTGGTGACTTCTTGGTCGGACTTGTATGCACGAAGAGGTTTGTTATTCCTGCCTGTCATTTGTCTCTTAGTCGGTATCCGCAGTTGGGGCGGTGTCATCGGAAGAGGCTTGTGAGATGGAGGGGGCGGACATAACAATCCACTGGAGCCAGAGGCAGAAAATAAAGCCGTAAAACAGATACTTCAGCACGCCGTTGTGGAAGACAGAAAAAAGGTCAGGACGATGCTCGATAATCAGAACAATAACCGCAATGCGCAGTATATTGACAATATAAATAAGTGCAATGCCGAGTGGCACGAACCAGAGTTTGTGCAGTGCGCGACTGTCCTGTATGAGATACGGCTGTGCCGCGAGGATGATGGCGGTGAAGATGAACGCCTGCTTGACCGGCGTGCAGCTCCAGGCTATGTGTGTGCCGCTGCCGCCTGTGTAGCCCAGAACGAGGCTGTCGGAGAGGTACAGCTCCGGTTTGAAGTTGTGCAGTAGCGCGTACACCGACTCTGCGGTGTGCCGTGCCAGTGCGTCGAAGAATGGCGTGAGGTCGAAGCAGAGCCATGAGACGCTGACACTCGTATCGTCGCCGTGTACCGTCAGTTTCCAGAAAGCATCGGCAAACAGCATCGCCGCCACAAAAAGCAGGAGGTCGCGGTAAGGCTCCAGAGCGGCGCGTATGTCAGATGCGTGTCTTGGCATAAGGTGCGGCATCAACGGGGCAGAAGTCGCCTTTGAGGAATTTGCAGTAGCCCGCCTGCGCAATCATGGCGGCGTTGTCGGTGGTGAAGGAGAAAGGCGGAATGAAGATGTCCCAGTGCTGCTGTCTGCCGAGTTCCAGCATAGCGGCGCGTAGTCCGCTGTTCGCGCTCACGCCTCCTGCCACGGCGAGTTGCGTTATGCCGGTCTGCTTCGCGGCTTTCTTCAGTTTGGCGAGCAGGATGTCAGTCACGGTTGTCTGCAATGCGGCGCAGAGATCCTCGCGGAGGTTGGGAATGAGTTCCGCAAGCTGTTCCACGGACTCCGCCTGCCTCTCGCGCATGAGGTCGCGGATGGTGTAGAGGAAAGAGGTCTTGAGTCCCGAGAACGAATAGTCCAGCCCCGGTATATTGGGTTTGGCAAGAGTGTATCTGGAAGGGTCTCCTTGTCCGGCAAGTTTGTCCACCCACGGCCCACCGGGATAAGGCAGTCCGAGTACTTTGGCGCATTTGTCGAAAGCCTCGCCCGCCGCATCGTCGATGGTCTGCCCGAGGATCGTCATGCGGTCGAAGTCATCCACGCGGACAATCTGGCTGTTGCCTCCGCTGACCAGCAGGCAGAGGAAGGGATACTCGGGGTGGCGCAGTGTGACGCCCTGCAAGGCGGGGACGCTCTGCCTGTATTCCTCCGACGGCTCCAGAAAATGCGCCATGATATGCCCTTGCAGGTGATTGACCTCTACAAGCGGCACCGACAGCGACAGTGCCAGTCCCTTTGCAAAAGACGTGCCGACCAGCAGTGAGCCGAGCAGCCCGGGACCGCGCGTGAAAGCCACGGCGGAGATGCTCTCGCGCGGCACACCCGCCTTCTTCAGGGCGGTGTCCACCACGGGGACTATGTTCTGCTGGTGCGCTCTTGACGCCAGTTCGGGGACCACTCCGCCGTATTCGGCATGCACCTGCTGCGAGGCGATGACATTGCTGCAGAGCAGCCCGTTGCGGATGACGGCGGCGGAAGTGTCGTCACAACTTGACTCTATGGCGAGAATGACAGTGTCCTGCATAATTGTTTTTTGCCAAATCGGCGGCAAAAGTATAAAAAAATTTGCATACATGCAAATAAAAGTGTAACTTTGCGGGCTAAAACAAGTTAAGGGAAATGTACTTGTATTTTCTGTCAGTCCGCATAGCCGCCCTTTTCGGGCATCGGAAAGCCCGCCAGCTGGTGCAGGGGCAGGGCGAGACCGTCGCCCGTCTGCGTGAGCAGGGTTTTGCCGGCAGGGGCAGGACGGTGTGGTTCCATGCGGCTTCCGCCGGCGAGTTCGAGCAGGCGCGGCCTCTTATCGAGCGTCTGCGCGCGGAGGCGGAGGGCGTGAGTATTGTGCTGACTTTCTTCTCGCCCTCGGGCTATGAGATGCGGAGGGGCTATGACAAGGTGGACGGCGTTTATTATCTGCCGTTTGCCACACGCCGGAACGCCCGCGAGTTCCTTGACGCGCTCAATCCTGCCGTCGCGGTGTTCGTGAAGTACGAGTTCTGGCCAGCCTATCTGAAGGAGCTGAAGAAGCGCGGCGTGCCTGTTTACAGCGTGTCGTCCATCTTCCGTGAAAGGCAGCTGTTCTTCCGTCCGTGGGGCAGACCTTATCTGAATGTGCTGCGCTGCTTCACGCGCCTTTATGTGCAGGACGAGGGGTCGCGCTCGCTGCTGGAGAGGCACGGCGTGACGCAGGTGTCGGTGGCGGGTGACACGCGCTTCGACCGGGTGGGCGATATTGTCGCCCGTGCGGAGCGGGTGCCGCAGGCGGAGGAGTTCGTGAGGGGTGACATCTATCAGGTCGCCACGGTCGCAGGGCAGACGAGCCGCATCATAGTGGCTGGCAGCACATGGCCGGAGGACGAGGAGCTGCTGGCGCGGTATGTGGAGGAGCATGAGGACATGAAACTGATTCTGGTGCCGCACGAGCCGACCGGCAGTCACATGAGGTGGCTCTTCCAGCTCTTCAAGGGCAGGTATGTCCTTTTCAGCCGCGCCACGCGCAACAACATAGTCCAGAGCCGCGTGCTGGTGGTGGACACGATGGGGCTGCTCTCGCGCCTTTACCGCTATGCCACAGTGGCATACGTGGGCGGAGGCTTCGGCGTGGGAATCCACAACACCATCGAGGCTGCCGCACACGGAGTGCCTGTTCTCTTCGGCACCAACTATGGCAACTTCCGCGAGGCGCAGGGCTTGATTGATGCCGGAGCGGCTATGGCGGTGAAGCGTGATTACAGGCAGTTCGCCGAGGCGATGGATGCCGCTCTCGCCGCGCACGAGGACATGGGTCGCAGGGCGGCGGAGTACGTGGAGTCGGAGAAAGGCGCGACGGAAAAGATATATAACGGAATATTCAAAAATAGGTAAATATATGGCACAGAAACCTTCAATACCAAAAGGGACGCGCGACTTCGGGCCCTCCGAGATGGCGCGGCGCAATTACATATTCAGCACCATCCGCAGCGTGTTCAGGCTTTTCGGCTTCCGCCAGATAGAGACGCCTGCCATGGAGCAGATGGCCTCGCTCATGGGCAAATACGGCGAGGAGGGCGACAAGCTCCTCTTCCGCATACAGAACTCCGGCGAGAAGGCGGCCGAGGCTCCGGAGAAAGGGCTGCGTTACGACCTCACGGTGCCTTTCGCCCGTTACGTCGTGCAGCACCGCGAGGAGCTGCAGTTCCCCTTCAGGCGTTACCAGATACAGCCCGTGTGGCGCGCCGACAGGCCTCAGAAAGGGCGTTACCGCGAGTTCTACCAGTGCGACGTGGACATCATCGGCACCGACTCGCTGGTCAGCGAACTAGAGCTGGTGCAGATCGTGGAGGAGGTGTACCGCCGTTTCGGTATCCGTGTCAGCCTGCATATCAACAACCGCAAGATCCTTGCCGGAATTGCGGAGGTCATTGGCGCGCCCGACAAGATGACCGACATCACGGTCGCCATCGACAAGATGGACAAGATTGGTGCGGAAAAGGTCAACGACGAGCTGCTTGAGCGCGGACTGAGCCGCGAGGCGATGGACAGGCTACAGCCCATTCTCCGTCTCTCCGGCACCAACACGGAGAAGCTGGACGCTATCGCCGCGCTGCTGGCTGGCAGTGAGACCGGCATGCGTGGCGTGGAGGAGTTGCGCGAAGTGTTCCGCCTTTGCGCGGGTCACACGCAGGAGTCCGACGCCTTCCGCATCGAGCTTGACCTCACTCTCGCACGCGGACTCAACTACTACACAGGCGCCATCTTCGAGGTCAAGGCGCTGGATGCCGCCATGGGTTCCATCACAGGCGGCGGACGCTACGACAACCTCACAGGCATCTTCGGACTCCCCGGAGTGAGCGGCGTAGGCATCTCCTTCGGCGCAGACAGAATCTACGATGTGCTGTCTGACCTCGGGCTGTTCCCGGAGGCGACGGCCGACTCCACGCGCCTGCTCTTCGTCACTTTCGGGCAGGAGGAGCTTCGTTACGCCCTCGGATGGGCTGACATGCTCCGCGCTAAAGGCATCAACACGGAGGTTTACCCCGAGCCGGCTAAGATGAAGAAGCAGATGGGCTATGCCGATGCCAACAGCATACCTTTCGTGGCGGTCGTGGGAGGCGACGAGATGCAGGCGAACACCGTCATGCTCAAGAACATGCAGACCGGCGAACAGCACCCCGTAACACAGCAGCAGCTCATCGACACAATCAGCTAACCTTGAGCTACCCTTGAGCTACCCTTAGGCTACCCTTGAGCTACCCTTACGGGGGTCCAAAAAGAGCTTTGCTCGAATGAGGTGTCAGACTTACACTAACAACGCACATGAAAAACACTGAGAACGAATTTGACTCCGTAATAGCACGCTGCCGCAAGGTGTATGTGCTGAAAATGAAGGACTACGGTCCATCGTGGCGTATCATGCGCCCGCAGACAGTCAACGACCAGCTCTTCATCAAGGCAAAGCGTATCCGCGAAATCGAGATGACGGGCGTCAACCTTGTCGGAGAGAGCGTCGAGGGCGAACTGATGGCTATCGTGAACTACTCCGTCATAGGGCTTATACAGCTCCGCAACGGCTTTGCTGACAGCGTGGACATGACTGCGGAGAAGGCCACCGAACTCTATGACCTATACGCGGGCGAAGCGCGCGACCTCATGCTGCGCAAGAACCATGACTACGGCGAAGCGTGGCGCGAGATGCTACCTTCCTCGCTCACAGACATTATTCTCACCAAGATAAACCGCAACAAGTCCATAGCCGCCAACGACAACAGGACACTCGTGTCCGAGGGCTGCGACGGCAACTACTTTGACATGCTCAACTATGCGGTCTTTTATCTGATTCAACTGCAGGAACGCAATGAAAAATAAGGCTTTACACATCACGGGCAGTATCTGCCGCACACTTCTCGCCCTCACTTTCCTCTTTTCGGGCTTTGTCAAGGCTGTTGACCCGCTCGGAACGGTCTATAAGATTGAGGACTACCTCAAGGCTTTCGGCGGCTTCTTCACCGACCTCATGCCGTGGGCTTTCTCGGCGGCGGTATGTCTTATCGCACTGGAGATGATGCTGGGCGTTTGCATGCTGCTTAACGTGCGCACCTCTCTCACTTCGTGGCTGACACTCTTGTTCTACTGTGTGATGACGCCGCTGACGCTCTACATCGCCCTTAACAACCCGGTCAGCGACTGCGGCTGTTTCGGCGACGCGCTGGTGCTGACTAACTGGCAGACCTTCGGCAAGAACGTGGTGTTGCTTGTGCTGGCTGTTGTGCTTGTGGCGTGCCGCAGGTCCGTGCCGCAGACTTTTGTTTGGCAGGCGGAGCTGGGTTTCGCGGGGCTGGCTCTGACGATGGTCGCGGGGCTGATGGTGTGGACATTGCTGCATCTGCCCATGATGGATTTCCGTCCCTACAAGGTCGGCAACAACATCCCCGCGCTGATGGAGTATCCCGAGGACGCGGAGCCTGACCAGTATGAGATTACCTTCGTCTATGCCCGCGACGGCGTTGAGCAGACCTTCACCCTGGAGGACTACCCGAAGGGTGACTCCTCATGGGTCTTCGTAAGGCAGAACTCCAAGCTGATAAAGAAAGGCTATGAGCCGCCTGTGCATGACTTCGAGATACTGACGCTTGACTACGAGGACATCACCTTTGACATTCTTGAGTCCGTCGAGCCGGTCACGCTCATAGTGATGTACGACCTCCGCAAGTCCGACCGCAAGCAGACGGGCAGGGTGCAGAGCCTTCTGAACACCGTGCACGGACGCGGCAGGCAGTGTTACATCCTCACTGGTTCAGGCACGGACGACATACGCGCTTTCGCAGCCGAACTCGGCATGGACGAACTGACAATGGAGACGGTCTTCTGCACTTGCGACCCCGTCACTTTGAAGACCGTCGTCCGTGCCAATCCCGGAGTCGTGGTGGTGAAGGACGGCACAATTATCGACAAATATAACTTAAGAAACAGATAGATATGAGAAAGAAAATGGTTGCAGGCAACTGGAAGATGAACAAGACCCTGCAGGAAGGTGTGGCACTTGCCGCCGAACTTAAACAGACTGTTGTCAACCCCGCGTGCGAAGTCGTTATAGGCACGCCCTTCATCCACCTTGCTACGGTGGCGGAGATGCTGAAAGGCACACCCGTTCATGTGGCGGCGGAGAACTGCGCCGACAAGGAGAGCGGCGCGTTCACAGGCGAGGTTAGTGCCGCCATGGTGCGTTCCACCGGCGCTGAATACTGCATCCTCGGTCACTCCGAGCGTCGCCAGTACTACAACGAGACGCCGGAAATCCTCAAGGAGAAGGTGCGCCTTGCGCTTGCCAACGGACTGAAACCGATATTCTGTATCGGCGAGGTGAAGGAGGAGCGCGAAGCCGGCATACAGAACGAGGTGGTAAGGCAGCAGCTCGAAGGGTCAGTCTTCGACCTCACTGCCGAGGAGTTTGCACAACTCACGCTTGCCTATGAGCCGGTTTGGGCGATAGGCACGGGCCTCACTGCCACTCCCGCACAGGCGCAGGAGATGCACGCTTACATACGCTCGCTTGTCCGCGCACGTTACGGCGAGCGGACCGCTGACGACACCACCATCCTCTATGGCGGAAGCTGCAACGAGAAGAACGCTGCCGAACTCTTTGCCAATCCCGATGTGGACGGCGGACTTATCGGAGGGGCATCCCTCGTGGCTGAAAAGTTCATGGCAATCATCAATGCGCGTTGAGTTATGGCACTTGTCAGAACAATAAACCGCGAAGGCGAGATTCTCACACCGAAGATTGCCCCTGACGTCTTCATGGCGGAGAACGCCACGGTGGTCGGGGATGTCACAATCGGTGAAGGCACCAGCCTGTGGTTCAACTCTGTGCTGCGCGGTGATGTGAACACCATCACCATCGGCCGCCACTGCAACATACAGGACGGCAGCGTGCTGCATACGCTCTATAAGAAATCCACCATCACGCTCGGAGACTATGTGTCCGTCGGGCATAACGTCACCATCCACGGCGCGGACGTTGACGACTACGCGCTTATAGGCATGGGTGCGACCCTGCTTGACGGAGCGCATGTCGGCGAGGGGGCTATCGTGGCTGCCGGCGCGCTGGTGTTGAAGGACACGCAGATTGGTGCTTACGAGTTGTGGGGAGGCGTGCCTGCTAAGTTCATCAAGAAGGTGGACCCTGCGCAGACCGAGGAGATAAACCGTAAGATTGCGCACAACTACGCCATGTACTCCACTTGGTACAAGCAATGACTATAAACTGTTAACTTACAAACTTTCAACCTTCAACTTTCAACTATGTATAATCGAATCCTACTCAAACTGAGCGGTGAGAGTCTGATGGGCTCACAGGGCTACGGCATCGACCCGCAGCGGCTTGCCTCCTACGCGGAGCAGATTGATGCTATAGCGGCACTCGGCGTGCAGGTCGGCATTGTGATTGGTGGAGGCAACATCTTCCGCGGGCTGAGCGGTGCGCAGAAGGGCTTCGACCGTGTCAAGGGCGACCAGATGGGCATGCTTGCCACAGTCATCAACTCGCTTGCCCTGTCCTCCGCTCTTGAGGCGCGCGGACGCAAGGCGCGTGTCCTCACCTCCCTGCCTATGGAACCCATAGGCGAGTACTACAGCAAACCCAAAGCAGTGCGCCTGCTTGAGGACGGTAATATCGTCATCATAGCGGGAGGTACCGGCAACCCGTATTTCACCACCGACACGGCATGCGTGCTGCGGGCCGTGGAGATAGAGGCGGATATCCTCTTCAAAGGCACACGCGTGGACGGCATCTACACGGCCGACCCCGAAAAGGACCCGACCGCGACACGCTTCGACGAGATATCTTTCGACGAGATATTCCGCCGCAACCTGCGTATCATGGACCTTACAGCCATAACGCTCTGCCGCGAGAACAACATGCCTCTCCGTGTCTTCGACATGGACACCGAAGGCAACCTCATGCGCGTCATTAAGGACGGCAATATCGGAACTTTAGTAACACCATAAAACCATAACTCACTATGATTGAACCAAAACAAATTCAGCAGGATGCTGAAGACCAGATGCAGGCAGCCGTTCTTTATCTTGACGACACGCTGGCGCATATCCGCGCAGGCAAGGCCAGTCCCGCTCTGCTGGATGCCATCCGTGTGGACTATTACGGCTCTATGAGTCCGCTCGCCAATGTCGCCACTGTCACCACGCCTGACGCGCGCACCATCCAGATACAGCCGTGGGAGAAGAAGATGCTGTCCGACATTGAGCGTGCCATCATCAACTCCAACATCGGGCTTGCGCCCAACAACAACGGAGAGACTATCCGTCTTGTCATTCCGCCTCTCACGGAGGAACGCCGCCGCGACCTTGCCAAGCAGTGCAAGGCGGAGGCAGAGAACGCCAAGGTCAGCGTCCGCAATGCCCGCCGTGACGCCATCGACACCCTCAAGAAGCAGATTAAGGAAGGTCTCTCTGAGGATGTAGAGAAGGACGCCGAGGGCGAGATGCAGAAACAGCACGACAAGTACATCCGCCGCATCGACGAAGTGTACGCCAAGAAGGAGAAAGAGATCATGACTGTATGACGGGCCTGCGCTCGCTGGTGCTCTGTCTGCTGACAGGTGTCTTGTGCCATGCTTCTGCGGCATGGCGGACAGACAGCCTGCCTGATTGGCCTGTGATGGGGGTTCCGGTAATCAACCATGCTCCCGAAACGGACTGGGTCTTCGGGGCGGCGGTACAGGGATGGTTCCGCCTGTCCGGTCAGGAACGGACTTCGTGGGTGCAGCTTGACGGAGCATGGTCGGTAAAGAACCAGTGGTACATAAACACTTCCGGAACAATCTTTTGTGGCCGGAAGACGGCGTGGCAGATTGCATGGAATCTCGGCTATCGTGATTATCCTGACACGTGGTTTCCACGTGGCAATGCGCCGCAGCCGAAAAATGGTCTTTCGTATTCTTCTCGTCGTTGGCGCGCCGGTGTGCAGCCCCTTTATCGGTTGCCGCGTCATTGGGCGGTCGGCCCGGAGATTGCCTGCCTTTTCGAGCGCACATCTGTCAGTCCAGAGGTGGCGTATATGGCTGTCGGATTGGTGGTCCAGTATGATTCGCGTGATGTGCTCTTCTATCCGCGGCACGGCCTGCTCTTCAAACTCACGGCGGCCGATTGGGAGTCTCTGAATGCCGCTTTCAGCAGGGCGGGCGTAGTGAAAGCCGATCTGCGTCACTTCATTCCTCTGCCTGCCGACATGGTGCTTGCATGGCAGTTCCGTACCGAATGGACATTTGGCGCATCCGTTCCTTTCCAACTCCTTCCCGCTTTGGGCGGACAGGATTTGTTGCGGGGTGTCAGGACGGGCATGTTCCGTGATAATGCCCTTTGGGCGTTGCAGGGCGAATGGAGGTTTCCGCTGTGGAGTATCCTGCGCGGGGCGGTCTTTGCCGGAGCGGGGGATGTGTACCAGTTTGGCAATTGGAACTGGGCGATGCCGAAAGTCGGTTACGGAATCGGATTGCGCCTTTGCATCAACCGTGCCAAAGTGAATGTTCGTTTTGATTTGGCGCGCAGCAATATCCGCCGCGAATGGAACACTTGGGAGAGTTATTCGTTTTACCTGACGGCCACTGAGGCCTTCTGAACCGCACTGCAAGATGACAGAACAACCGATTCACGCACTTGTTATCCGATCCACCGGCAGTTCTTTTGTGGTGATGCCCGATGGTGGCAGTCCGATGGAATGTCATGTGAAGGGCAATATGCGCCTGCGTGGCATACGCACCACCAATCCGGTGGCGGTAGGCGACCGTGTGCAAGTGACCGTGCAGACCGACGGTACCGCGTGGATTACCGCTATCGAACCGCGATGCAACTATATCATTCGCCGGGCCACCAACTTGAGCAAGGAGGCGCATATCCTTGCCGCCAATATCGACCAGACGGCCCTGCTTGTCACCATCGCCCATCCGGCCACTTCCACGACCTTTATCGACCGTTTCCTGGCCACAGCGGAGGCTTATCGGATTCCGGCGGTGCTCATCTTCAACAAAACGGATTTGCTCACCGACAGCGACTTGCAGGCGCAACAGGAACTTTGCAGTCTGTATGCGGGACTCGGCTATCCCGTTTTGACCGTTTCGGCAATTAGAGCCGATGTGAAAGACCGGCTGATGCCCTTGTTTGCGGGTAAGACGACATTGTTGTCCGGCAATTCGGGAGTCGGCAAGTCCACATTGCTGAATGCGGTCTTCGGCGAGCAGCGCGCCCGCACGGGAGTTATCTCTGCAGTCCATGACAAAGGCATGCACACTACCACCTTCTCTGAGATGTACCCTCTGCCTGACGGCGGTTGGCTTATTGACACGCCGGGTATCAAGGGCTTTGGCTCTGTGGAGATGGAGAAGGAGGAGGTGGGGCATTATTTCCGTGAGATTTTTGCGGTCTCCCGCAACTGCCGTTTCGGCAACTGCCTTCACATGGGCGAACCTGGTTGTGCCGTCGCGCCTGCCGTCTCCGACGGTCGTATCGCCTTCTCCCGTTTCGAGAGTTACCTCTCCCTCCTCGGTGACTCCGACGAAGCCAAGTACCGCTGATTATGGGAAGTTGGTTATCTAATGCACACCGCTGACTGTCGTTTTCATGCCGTGTGAGGCACCGGTCTCCATCGGAATATCACCGGAGTGTCACCGGACTATCACAAGAACTATCCCTTCCTTTGGAGAACTTTACAGGTTGGTTTCCAAAGGATTATGGCCGCAAAAGGTTTCCCTTTCGTCAGCAGTTATGGTTGTTGTTTTCTGGATGGGCTGGTTGGCGGACGTAATGGGGCATTTCCGCGGGGATTTCCATCGACAGTTCCATAAGGCCGGCGAACTGACCGTCCTTGTACCACGGCACTTGGTAGATAAGTTTCTTTACTCCGTTCTTTTCGATGGTATAGACATTCTTTTTCTGCTCTGCATAGAGCGTGCGTAGAATGGCGGCTGCCCGAGGAGGATGGCAGTCGAAAAGGTTGTGGCCGATAATCTTTTCGCCGTGCGAATTGACATCCGCTGAACGCTGGTTCATGTCCAGAATGTTGCCTTCTGTGTCCGAAATGGTGATGGCAACGGGCAGTTCTTCAAAATAGGATTCCATGATTCTGTCGTTTATCCGGTTGGGCAAGAAAGGAAATGCCTGCCCGAAGCGTGCCGGCTGATAGTTTTTCCTTTTTTGCGAGTGCAAAGATAACCATTTTGACCGATATCTGCAACACCCGCACGCTTTTTTAGGCGGAAAATATTGTACCATCCGCGAAAAAGTAGTAATTTTGCATGCTGAATAGCGGTAGTTGCCTGACAAACACCATGAACGAACGATACGAACCCGATGATTTGAAAGAGGCTTTGCGCGTGCTGAAAGCAGGCGGAATCATTCTCTATCCCACGGACACCGTATGGGGAATCGGCTGTGATGCGACCAACGAAGAGGCTGTGCAGCGCATCTATAGTCTGAAACGCCGTAGCGACAGCAAGGCGATGCTGGTGCTTGTTGATGCTCCCGGGCGGTTGCAGGCTTACGTGCCAGAAATTCCTGCTACGGCGCAGACTCTGCTGGAGCATACCGAAGGGGAGGATGCCCGTCCTTTGACTATCATCTATCCGGACGCGCGCAACCTTGCTCCCTCTCTTTTGGCCGAAGACGGCAGTATAGGCATCCGTATCACGGAGGAACATTTCACAAAGGCCCTCTGTGCCGGACTGAAAAAGCCGGTCGTATCCACTTCAGCCAACCTGAGCGGCGAGCCTGCAGCCGGGATTTTTACGGACATCTGTTCCGAAATACGCGACGGAGTGGACTATATCTGCCGCTACCGGAGGAACGACAGGACCTGCCGGAAACCCTCAGCCGTCATCAAAGTGAATGCTGACAACACCTTCACCATCATCCGCAAGTAAACACCTCTTATGCTGACTGACTACCGGAAACAACAGATTCTCTTCATCCTGACCGACATCATTTCGTCGCTCTTGGTGTGGCTTTGCTTCTTGTTGTTCCGCTGGCTGGTGTATGATGGGCGTGTGTTTGGGGTCGAGACGGTACTCATCCCCGCTTTCGATTTCTATCGTCCTCTGCTGCTCTACCCTGCGGGCTGTTTGGCGGTGTACTACTTGTCGGGCTATTACCTGCACCCTCTGCACCGTCGCCTTACCCATGATATGCTCACTACGGTGACAAGTGCGGCTGTGATTGCATTGGGGGCTTTCTTCGTCATCATCATTGACGACCGTGTGGAGAACTACCACCGTTATTTGGGTTCGCTGGTCGTCCTCTTCGTCCTTCAGGCCGGTATCAGCGGCATCATGCGGTTGGCGGTGACTTTGTTCACACGACGCCACCTGCCGGAACCGCCTCCCGTCATCATCGACTTGCCGGAGGAAACCGGAGAACAGGAACTCTTCGCCCGCATCAGGGAGGCTTATCCGACGGGAAGGGACATCGTTGTGAAACCCCGCGTGAAAGACCTCTTGACAGGAGCGGCACGAATCCGTGACCTGCGCGGCGAGGCGATGATACGTATCACCGACCAGCACATGAGCAACGCGGAATTGTGCATCAAACGGGCTTTCGATGTGGCAGCCGCTGTCACAACGCTGTTGTTGCTCAGTCCGCTGTATGCAGGGGTGGCGCTTATTGTGCGGTTGACCTCGAAAGGACCTGTCATCTATCGGCAGGAGCGTGTCGGATTGCACGGACTGCCTTTCCATATCCTGAAATTCCGCACGATGTACATTGATGCGGAGGCTGGCATACCGCAACTGACCGATAACAAGGATCCGCGTGTGACTCCAGTGGGACACTTGTTGCGGAAATACCGTATTGACGAACTGCCGCAGATGTGGAACGTGCTCTGCGGACACATGTCTGTTGTCGGCCCGCGTCCCGAACGCCCATACTTCATCCGCCAAATTGAGCAACGCGCCCCCTACTACTGCCTGCTTTATAAGATAAGGCCGGGGCTGACCAGTTGGGGACCTATCAAAGTGGGCTATGCGGATACCATCGGGAAGATGGTGGACAGGCTGAACTACGACATCGCCTATATGGAAAATATGTCGTTGGTTCTGGACTTGAAAATCATGTTCTATACTGTCGGCGTTATCCTCGCCGGAAAAGGCAAATGAATAAAACCATGAACTACGATGAAGCCATCCGGCGGGCGGAGGAACTTGTCGCCGCTTTGGAACGGACAGAGGCTCTCGACATGACGGAGTACAAGAAAAAAGCGGCAGAAGTCAAGAAACTTCTTGACTTCTGCGAATCCCAGTTGAAGGAACAGGACGACAATCAGTCGAACAATCCCATAGAAAGATAGCGTTCGCCGGTGTCGGGAAGCACTGCCACAATCATTTTTCCTTTGTTCTTTTCCTCACGCGCCAGTCGCAAGGCGGCGGAGAATGCCGCTCCTGAAGAAATACCGACCAGCAGTCCTTTGGTTCTCGCGAGTGTGCGCATGCCCTCGAAGGCGGTCTCATCCTCGATGGTGAGGATGCGGTCAATGGTCTGTGCATCATAGGTTTCGGGGACAAAGCCCGCGCCAATGCCCTGTATGCGGTGCTTGCCGGCAACGCCGGTGGAGAGTACGGCGGAGGTGGCAGGTTCGACAGCAACGACTTCAACAGACGACTTGTGTTTTTTCAGCGCGTGCCCGGTACCGGAAACAGTGCCGCCGGTGCCAACGCCGGCAACCAGTATATCCACTTGTCCTTCAGTATCCTGCCAAATCTCCTCACCTGTTGTGCGCTCGTGCATTGCGGGGTTGGCTGGATTGACGAACTGCCCAAGAATGACCGCTCCGGGAGTGGAGTCGCGCAATTCCTCGGCACGGCGTATGGCACCTTTCATGCCCTCTGCGCCCGGAGTGAGTTCAAGCTGTGCGCCGTAAGCCTTGAGCAGGTTGCGGCGTTCAAGACTCATGGTGTCGGGCATGGTGAGGACGGTTCTGTAGCCCTTCGCTGCTCCTACCCATGCCAGACCGACACCGGTGTTGCCGCTTGTAGGCTCGATGATGGTGGCTCCCGGCTTGAGGATACCACGCTGCTCGGCATCCTCAATCATGGCGAGGGCGATACGATCCTTGACACTGCCGCCCGGATTGAAGTACTCCATCTTGACGATGATGCGTGCCTGCTGGCCTTCCATGCCGCTGATTTCCATCATCGGGGTGCGCCCGATAAGTTGAGTCAATTGATTGTAAATCATAATAGTATAAAATTAAGAGTTAATATATAGTCTTGCCCCATACAAAGTACTTGCGTAAAAACGGCTCACCTCTGTCATGGGGTAAGCCGTTGAACGTAGCATAGTCAGAATAATTTCAAATTGCATACGTCATTGCGCCACACCCTGACATGAGTGCCGCACAACAACATACATCATTATTGAAAACTATATGACTCATTTATCTATTATAATATCCGCTGCAAAGGTAATGCAAAAACAACATTCTTCCAAATTATTTCTGCATTTTTTGCATAAAAGAGTATAAATCAGTTCGTTTGTCCTCGTGTTTTTCAACGCGATAATGTAGGGTCATTGCTTCCTGTTGGTGGTGTTACAGCAGGCGGCGTTGTCCCAGGACTTGTACACAGGAAGACAAACGGAACAAACGGGAGATTCAAAGTTTCAGGACTATTATAATTGGTTTTCATGATTTCTTGTTTTTAGGTTGTGTTATTTTATCAGTTGTCCTTGTGCGGTATACTTAATGCCATTGCGTATTATGACGAGCTGTCCGTTGTCAATACGTTTTTCCACAACGGATGTTTCTTCAGTTCCAAGGTGTTCTGCATCAGTGGGCGTTGAGGGCTGCATTACCACACGGGCCGGCATGCCGCGGCGGATAGGTGACGAAATACCTGTGCTGGTGTCGAAGTAAGCACGGAAACCGTACATATTCGCGTTACGGTCAGACCAGAAGAGTGTGTTGTTTCCACCCATCATCAACTGGTTTTCGTTGCCTTCCGTCATAGCGGTGGGTTTCAGTATGCCGACAAAACGCACATCGCCAGAGCCCAATGTTGTGCCGGAAGCAGCAGTTACCTGCACATCTGTGAAAGTGGGATTCACGATGTCGGCATCCGCAGCGGGGAAGAACACAAGGAACGGCTCACCGGCTGTGATTTCCGACAGATAGTGCAACTGGATTTCCAGTTCCCCGCCAACAACAGATGCACCTGTGAATCCGCACAAGGTGGCGTGCGGCAAGAAGGTGCTGACCTGTGCGGCAGTAAGGTTGAACGGCAGGCAGAGAGTGTTGTAGCAACCGTCGGCATAAAGTGTGCGCTGGATGGTGATGTCTTTTGTCTGAGTATTCAGCCATGTAAGCAGCGGTGTCTGGTCGGCTCTATCGGCAAGACTGACATGTGATATCTCGCTGCTATAGCTCTCCCACGGCATATCGGTGTAGTCCTCCATATCGCCGGTTCCCGTAATGGTCAGTGTACCATTATCGGGAGAGAACTGCCATGTGAGGTTTGTGCCGCCATTTTTCTCGCAATATCCGCCGATATTATCCGCTGCAAACGCGGCGGTAAAGACGCGGGACTCTGTGCCGAAGGTGTAAGTAAAGATGTTTTCTGAACCGCTGATATTCTCGCTGTCCGTACCGCTCCATGCGCTGAAGTGGTAGTGTTCAGCGGGAGTGACAGTGATGGTAGCCGTTTCACCTGCGTAGTATAAAGCTTTGTCGGCGGATGCTGTACCGTGACCGTCGTTGTTGAGGGTCAGGGTGTATTTCGAATCTTCGGCAAAGGTTACGGTGAACTCGCGGTTCTCGGTGCCTATAGTGTAAGTGAAGGTATTGCCCGAACCGTTGATATTCTCACTGTCCGTACCGCTCCATGCGCTGAAGTGGTAGTGTTCATTGGGAGTGATAGTGATGGTAGCCGTTTCGCCTGCGTAGTATGAAGCTTTGTCAGCGGATGCTGTACCGTGACCGTCGTTGTAGAGGGTCAAAGTGTATTTGGTATCCTCCGCGAAGGTGGCCGTGAAAGTGCGGTTCTGTGTGCCGACGGTGTATTGATAAGTGTTACCACTGACGTGTGTAATGTCTCCGCTACCTTCGCCTGACCAAGAATCAAAGTGATAATGCTCGGCTGGAGAGATGGTTATTTCAGCCACATCATCTTCATAGTATTCTGCCGCATTCACAGCTACTGTGCCATAATCGTCATTAATGCTTGATACGGAAATGGTGTATTTCGGGTCTTCCTCAAAGATGGCGGTATAGGAGGCATTGGCGGTGACGGTAACATTGCGAACGGCACCAACATTCTCGGCATTAGCGTCCTCATCTGTCCAGCGCACAAAATGATAATGTTCGGCAGGTGTGGCGGTGATAACACCTTGATTAGTTGTGCAGTCAAATGCAGTACTAACGCTTACTTCTCCTGTTCCTTCTTCTTGTGCCACCAAATCTACAGCAAAGAAGAACTCGTCACTGCTTGAACGATAGTCCGAGAAGGGCAGCGTGGAAGCACTATATGTCGCTATCGTGCCGCAAGGTACATAGACAACGGCATTATTTGGTACATTGTTGAAAGCGTAATTCCCGAAAGCGGGAGGCGTGTCGGATTCAAAGGTCAGGGTTGCGAGCGAAGAGCAGTCCTGAAAGCAACGGGCAGGAATGGATGTCAGTCCGGCGGGGATGGTAATTTCAGTCAGACCCGTCAGACTTCTACAGCAGCCTTGCGGAAGGGACGTTACGGCACTTCCGAAAGTGAAGGATGTGATCAGGGTGCGGATATAGTAAAACGGATAGTACTTGGTGGAAGTTCCGTTGATTGCGCACGCTTTCGCGTTCCATACGACAGAAGTAAGATTCGTGCAGCCGCAAAACACACTGTCCGCCATCAGTTCCACGTTTTCGGGAATGGTGATAGAGGTCAGACCGGTGCAGTTCTGGAACGACTGCCGTCCGAGATATTCCACGTTGCCGGGCAATGTGATTTCCGTCAGCCCGCTGCATCCGGAGAATGCCCAGATATTGATGTTCACCAGACTTCCAGGCAGCGTGCAAGAGGTGATGCCGGACATACCATAGCACAACGCCCCCGGGATGGTTTCCACGTTCTCACCGAATGTGAAGGAGGTAATCTGACTCCGCACATCGTAGAACGGAGCTAGATTCCTTGCAGAAGCCTGAACACAATCAACAGCGTTCCACACAATGGATTGGAGGGATGTACATCCGAAGAAAGGCTGCGTTCCTATGGAAGTGATGGTGGAAGGTATGGTAATAGAGGTCAGACTGCTGCAATAGACAAAAGCAAACGCGCTCATGGAAGTCATACCTTCAGACAGTATGATAGTCGTTATATCCGATGCATACGGATACCATGGTGTCTTTCTGCCTGGTGTGGAAAGAAAGTCATATTCCCACATGTCGCCAGTACCAGTTATGGTGAGGGTATGGGTGGAGGTATTATAAGCATAGAAAAGATTGTCACCACACATGCCGTCCGTACCTGAAGGACGGGCAGTGAAATGCAGCATATAGGTCGTCGTGCAGCCTGTCTCGCCGTCGGTTTCTGTATCTTCATATATGCCTGTTGCCGTTATCTCTTGTCCGCGCCAGAAGTAGGGTAGGTTGTCTTCCGTCTCGCTTATTGTGGTGTGGTTAGTGGTGTTAGCGCATGTGGTATTGGGACGCAACCCGTAGGTGGCGTACATGCGTGTGCTGAAATACAGGTCATTATGTTTGGGATACCCCGGACGGATGGCGGTCAGAGGCGTATAGCAGTTTGAAGCGCCGGTCCATCCCCAGTTTATATGGAAATATCCGTCTGCGTCCCTGCCGTCACACACGAAGGCGTGTCCGCCGCCCGCTGATGTTCCGCTCATCAGAATAGGACGTCCGTTCTCCAAGTCGTCGTTGAAATACTCACTGTACGCCTGGGCGTAGGTGGTCGATCCGCTATAGATGGAATTGTTGTTAATATTGTTGTAACTGCTTCCCAAATTGCCTACGTATTGATATCCAAAGTAGGTGGTCAGCGCGGTCGCCATATTGTCCGTCACGGCACCGCTGCCTGCGGTCGAATTGCCTCCGTAACCCATATCCACCGATACGCCGCACGCATACATCAGACGAGCGACTGCATTGGCCTGAACCGTAGTGTAATCTCCATTGTAGGACGGAAGCATATTGTCCCAATCGAAAGTGATGCTAGCAAAATTTAGAGACAGAGTTTTTTTTGTACTATTTAACTGGTTCGTCCATTGGTAGGAATGTGATCCTGTACCAGTTACCGGCCATTTCCAGTAGCGCATGATTTGTGCCGCCGCTGTCGCCACGCAACCAGTGACGCAGCGTGTGTTGTCATAGGTGTCAATCGGACAGTTGTTGTTAAACGGAGTATTCTGCCCCCAGACAATGCCACCAAGCAATGGTTCAATAGGTGTGATAGTCTGAGGAGAACGACGGGGACTTGCCATCTGTTCATCATCCTCGTCGGTGAGGCTGCTTATCTCCTCCACGAAACGGTCAAGCCACCAGCGGAAGGCGGGAGCCATGTTTTCTGTATCTACAGGACCTTCATCGCTGTAACAGAGAATGTCCACCGTGCGTGTGTCCGCAGAGATGACGGCAAAACCGTCGTTATTAGCGGTGTTGAATACATAAAGTGCCGGCTCGTTATCGCCATGCTCGATATGCACGGTTTGACGCGGCTGCCTGTCCGCTTCCTGTGCACTGTCATTCGCGCGTCGGGAGATTTTGTTTTTCCTTGCCGAAGCGGGCTGCCGGCTGCCGTCCGCCACTTCCAGGTCAAGCGTCTGCTTGTTGAGCGTGAGGACAAGTTGCATCTGGTCTGCCTGTGCGGGTGTACGGCGTGGACCGGATACTGCATTATTGTTCAAAACTTCAGCTGCCAACTGCGCCGCTTGTTTAGGCGTGCGGAGATTGGCAAAAGCGGTTAATGACAATACCAGAAATGTGGCAAGGGATAATAGTTGTTTCATTGTATCTTTATTGTAATTCGTGTTTTTACAGTTAGTTCTATAAACAAACGGCACGTATAAGCCACATTCATGACAATACGTGCCGACATCTACAAGTTTATGTCCTGTTGCTACGCGAACACCCACACTGGGGACTGTTCGCATTTTTATGCACGATTATAAATTCCACGCCGCAAAGGTACAACAAAAAACCGCGTTTTCCAAATAAAATATGTGTTTTTTGAAAAAATATCTAACACGTTTGTTTTTTATGTGTTAGGATATCACCTATTCTTCTGAGAAACGGACGAGGAGGTCACGGTAGGTGTTGAAGATCTTAGACTTGGAGACAGAGCCGATATAACGCTTGTCATGGTCCACAACCGGCAGATTCCATGCACCGGTATCCTCGAAAGTCTCCATGACCTGCTCCATCGACATGTCCTCACGCAAGATGGCGGCAGGCGAAGTCATAAGCTGCCTGACCGTGAAACGATTATACAGGCGGGGCTGGAACATGATGTTCCTTATCTCGTCCAAAAGCAATATGCCGCACAACCTGCCGTCCTTGCCGGTGACAGGGAAGATATTGCGACGGCTCCGAGCAATGACTTTGACCAGTTCGCCGAGTTTCATGTCAGGCGGGACAGTCTGCAGGTCAGTCTCCAGCACATTATCCATCTTCATAAGCGTAAGGACGGAACGGTCCTTGTTATGAGTGAGCAGTTCGCCTTTCTGCGCAAGCCGCATGGCATAAAGACTATGAGGCTCGAAGAGAAGTATTGTAAGATAGGAGATGACAGCAACGAGCATAAGCGGAATAAAAAGATGGTAGCCCCCAGTGAGTTCCGCAATGAGGAAGATACCTGTCAGCGGCGCGTGCATGACACCGGACATGAGTCCCGCCATCCCGACCAAGGCGAAGTTGGCTTCCGACACATGCAACCCGCAGAGATTCAGCGTTCTTGCTACCACAAAGCCTGTCACCGCACCTATAAACAGCGAAGGGGCGAATATACCTCCAACACCGCCACCGCCGTTGGTAGCCACAGATGCGACAACCTTGAAGAGAATGACAAGCACAAAATAGACAAGCAGCAACCACGTACTGCCGCCCAACAAAGAGAGCGGACTGACAGCGAAAGAGCCGTAAGACGAGCCATTGATGAGCCGCGCAATGACATCATAGCCCTCGCCGTAAAGAGGAGGGAAGATGAACACAAGCATGCCGAGAGTGGCACCGCCGGCAAGAATCTTTACACCGATGCTGCGCACGTGCTCCCTGAACCACTGCTCAAGCCCGTTTGTCGCGCGCGTGAAATATAAGGAGCAGAGTCCGCACACAAAACCGAGGAGAAGATACCAGGGAATACGTCCTAAAATAAAAGGATCTGTAGCCTGAAACTCGAACATGGGGTCGGTGCCGGTGGCGATATATGACCAGACAGTGGCAGTGACAGACGAGATAAGCAGGGGAGCCACCGAGGTCATAGTCAAATCCATCATCAGCACCTCGAGCGTGAAGACGAGTCCGGCAATGGGAGCCTTGAAGATACCGCCAATCGCCCCTGCCGCACCGCAGCCAATCATAAGCATCATGGTCTTCTGGTCAAGCCGCAGCACCTTAGCCATATTGGAGCCGATAGCCGCCCCCGTCAGCACGATAGGCGCCTCCGCTCCGACAGAACCGCCGAAGGCTATGGTGAGTCCGGACGAGACGACCGACGACCACATGTTATGCGGCTTGATGATGGACTTGCGCTGCGAGATGGCATAGAGAATCTTGGTGATACCGTGACTGATGTCATCGCGCACGACATAATGGACGAAAAGCGACGCAAGAGTGATGCCGAGCATGGGGAAGATGAAATACCAGAAGGTGTATTCGCCACGCACGAGATATTGCTCCAAAAGCCATTGTATGAGGTGAATGAACTCCTTGAGCAGGTATGCCGCCAATGCAGAGAAACTGCCGACAAAGAAACTGAGTAGCAGCACCAAGTGCTTCTCACTCATGTTCCTTTCGCGCCATGCGATGAAACGGTCGTATGCCTGTGCCAGTCGTTCTTTTGTCACTTGTCGTCGTTCTGTGTGTCCCAGCCTATGCCCTCGTACTTGGACAAATCCCAGTCCTCCTCGACCTCGTTGAGATAGATGGTCTCCGGCGTATCGTCCTCATCCTCTTCACATCCGGCATGTTCTATATGTTCAATGTCAATCGGCTTGTGCGAGATTTCGATGACTTGGTTCTGCTCTTTCTCCAGTTCGGTCCAGACAAGGTCTTTGAGCGCGTCGATGCCCATGCCGCTGACGCTTGAGATGCACACGACGGGCAGACCGAGTTCCTTTTCCAGTTTCTGCATCCGCTTGACATCGGGCTGCTCCACATCGCATTTGGTGACGGCAAGCAGCCGCGACTTGGTGAGCAGTTCGGGGTTGTATTTCTCCAGTTCGCCGAGCAGAATGCGGTACTCGGCGGCAATGTCCTCACTTGTAACCGGCACCATGAACAGCAGCACGGCATTGCGCTCTATATGGCGCAAGAACCTGAGTCCCAGCCCTTTGCCTTCCGCCGCCCCCTCGATGATGCCGGGAATGTCCGCCATGCAGAACGAGCGGTTGTCACGGTAGGAGACAATGCCTAACTGCGGCGTGAGGGTGGTGAAAGGATAGTCCGCTATCTCGGGTTTGGCGGCACTGACCACGCTCAACAGCGTCGATTTGCCGGCATTGGGGAATCCGACCAAGCCCACATCGGCAAGGACCTTGAGTTGCAGTATGACATTGCGCTCCTCAGCCGGTTCACCAGGCTGCGCGTATCGTGGAGTCTGGTTGGTGGCACTGCGGAAGTGCCAGTTGCCAAGTCCGCCCCTGCCTCCTTTGAGCAGGATTATTCGCTCGCCATGCCCGCGGACTTCGCAGATGAATTCGCCCGTGTCGCCGTCATAAACCACTGTACCACAAGGGACTTCTATAACCTTGTCCTCACCCTGCCTGCCGAAAGAACGGCTGTCGCTCCCGCGCCCGCCGTCAGTAGCCATGATGTGCTTCTGGTACTTGAGGTGGAGCAGAGTCCAGAGGTTGCGGTTGCCCTGCAGGATGATGTGTCCGCCCCTGCCTCCGTCGCCGCCGTCAGGCCCTCCCTTGGGCAAGTACTTGGCGCGGTGGAGGTGCATGCAGCCTGCACCGCCCTTGCCGGAGCGGCAGTAGATTTTCACATAGTCGATGAAGTTGCCGTTTGCCATGGGCGGAAGCGATGTTTTAGCGGCCGAGCAGCCGGATGATGGTGTCTATCTGTGCGAAAGTGTCCTCCATCGTATAGTTGCCGTTGATGAGGAAATAGTTGTGCCGCTTCAGGTAATAGGCGCAGACGGGTTTGGTGATTTCGTGGTAGATTTTGAGGCGGTGCTTGATAGTCTCGAAGTTGTCATCGGCACGTCCGCTGGTCAGGCCGCGGTTGAGCAGGCGCTTGATAACCTCGTCCTCGTCCACGGAAAGGTCAATCATGACGGCCTTCAGGCCGCGGCGTTCGAGCATCAGGGTGAGTGCTTCGGCCTGTTCCACGGTGCGAGGATAACCGTCGAAGATGACGCCTTTGCAGTCTGCAGGAAGACTGTCAAGATAGTGAGCGATGATATGAATCATCTTGTGATCGGGCACCAGATGACCTTTGGAAATGAGGGAGTCTATTTCCTTTCCCAGTTCGCTTCCCGATTTGATTTCTTCACGGAGTACGTCACCCGTTGAGAGGTGTTGCAGACCGTATTTTTTTACAATAAAGTCCGATTGGGTGCCTTTGCCGCTTCCCGGTGCACCGCATAGAATGATATTCAGCATGGTATTCTAACTCGTTTTTCCGGCCCTCTTGTACAGGCCTGTTCACGCCGCAAAGATACGGCAAATCTGCCGCAATTGCAAATTTTTCTGCACCAAATTCCGCTTTGCCACCTCTATATGCCACCTTGAAGCGGTCCTTTTTTTTCCTCTCTGCGCGAAAATACAAGCATGCGAGGGTACGAACGTCCGTAAAGTAAAAAACTCGTTGATGTTCCCGGCATGGAGTGCCGCTATACCGACACGTCCGGCCTGCAGGCTGCAGGCGGTGTCCTGGCTTTCAGCATGCTGGTGCCGGACAAAGAGAGATACAGGGACGACTTTTCCGTCCCTGCATCCCTTGGTTCCCTGCATCTCTGCAGCCGTTAGTCCATCCTTGTGCCGGTGGCATCATAACGCACACCGTTACGCTCGATAATCAGAAGACCTTTCTCTACATACTTACGCACACC
>Ga0310690_10000561_pt1 | contig 76902 bp, 106 predicted proteins | sample AusTroGonzalo_MG_2_FD_207661 | JGI IMG/M metagenome (GOLD analysis project Ga0310690, IMG submission 207661) | Bovine rumen microbial communities from tropical cattle in Woodstock, Queensland, Australia - Gonzalo_04 (v2) (version 2) | ecosystem: Host-associated > Mammals > Digestive system >...
GTTCGTATTCCTTTTTTATGTTTTGCGCCCGCCGCTCCGTAAACTTCGCGGCGGATTGCAAGATTTACCAGATTACACAGGCGGGAACGCCCGCACACGCGTAGCACGCGTAGTAGTAGTTGTAGAGGTAGCCCGTGGCGTTGACAATCCACGCATCAAACGAGTAGCCCCGATTGGCCGACCGCAAGCGGCAATAGACCGCCGAGCCGTGATTGTTGACCGCGAACTGTCGACGAGCACGCGCAATCCTGCACTTTGTGGCAAGATAGATGTAGTACGCCTCCGTGATTTCGGCGTAGGCCGTGTTGTTCCACCGCCACATCTTTTTAGTGTCAGTGTCGAAGTAGACATTGGCCGCGTTGCCTGTCGCGGGGAATGAGGCGTATGTGCTCTCCACAATTGTCTTAGACAGGTAGTCCGTATAGCTCCTGTCGTCGTTGTTCACAACCCCAGTGTATGCACCCGTATCGTCGCGCCAAGCGTATACAAATCCGGTGTCTTCGGCTATGTATGCAACTCCCGACGCGCCAGCAACGGGGAAAGAGGTTCTGTCCGCGAAGTTGCTGATTACGCATCCCGCGTCCAGCATCGCCCCATAGCACATGTCGCGCCAGTAGGGGAAAGTGCCTCTCTCGTTGGCGTTCACATTGCCATACATCTCGTTGCCGGACGGCAGCCAAAATTCGTCAAGTGTAGTATACACCGTGGATGGATTGTTCGGCCCGTCTGTGTTTGAGTTTGGCCATGTGGGAATCTTAACCTTCTTCACTGCTGCGAGGAGGTCTGGCGAGCAGCCGCGCTTGTAGCCGTAGCGCGTCCAATGCTGCGGCGGCTGAATCTGCCCCGCGTGCTTCTGCGTCCACCATGCGCCGATGTCCGCGTCGGAGTTTAGATACTGGCGATAGGCCGAATCGCGCCAGTTGTTGTGCCCGTAGCGAATCGCATTTTTTACATAATCGCCGCTCGACACATTGAGGGAGGTTCTGAACACAAGGAAATATGTTGCATAGACTGTATCGAGCGAATCTCCTGCGGACAGCGATGTCTGCTTGGTCATGTCCGCTTCGAGCGTGTCGATTGTGACCATGCTCCAGTTTGTAGAGCCAGTCCACGCTCCGGCGGTGTACGACCCCGATTTGCGCTTGTATATGCGCGTGTCCCCTGCGACAGGGTCGGAATAGTAGACTAAATCATTCTCGGCATAGCTCGTACTCGTGCTGTACGCTGGAATCTTGCCGTCCGTGAGGTTGCCGACCGCGCCATCGAACTTGGAGGAATCCCAATCAGCGCCAACTGTTGTCGCGGCCTTGCACCTGTACAGCTTGCCGTCGTATGTGTAGAACTTGCCGGAAGCGCAGGCCGTGTCGGTGTCGAAAGCCCTGACCGTGAATCCGTAGTAGTATATGCCGTCCTGCGCAACAGACTCTGTGGCGATATCCTGATTGCGCTCGTCGAAAGCAATGGACTCCTGCGTGGCCCACTCGCGCATCATCACCGCGCCGACATGGGTTTCGCCGTCCTCGCCCTCGAATGCGTCGATGTCCACGCATATCATCGGGTTGCTCTGCGCAGTGCCGCCCTCGGTGGTCCACGTGTCGAGTATCTTCGCGCCTATTAAAGCATCCTTGATGAACGCAATCGACGCCGCGTCAGCCTCTGATGCCGTGTCGCCTTCGTCTATTCGCTCCGCATACTTGTCGGCGTAGAGGCGCGACACCGCAGTCTGTATGTGCGAGTAGGTTGTGAGGCGGCTGACGCCGTTTGTCCATCCGGCGTCGAGGTATGTCAGCGTTAGATATGTCACATTGTCCTCGGCATATCCATCGGCTGTCGTAGGCGAGAAATGGTATGGAACGGAGTCCGTTATGTCTACATGGTAGTGCATTCCGGGCGGAACAACAAACGCGACTGGCGAGCCGTTGTAGTTTGTTGTTGCGACCAGAGTTCTGATTCCGCCGTCCGCGACCTCGTAGATGCTTACTGTCTGGTTCTCGACCGCCACATCGTCCTGCGTAAGCGCAGTGACGACGACGCGGTTGCCCAACTGCACCATCGCCATCTGCTCTTCGAGAGTTGTGATTCGGTACGCTAGGTTTGTGACCTGCGAATATGTCGCGGCACGAACCTTGTTGGTTGTTGTGGTCGCCGCATCAAGGCGCGGCGTTGCAAATAGTGCCGTCGCAAGCGCGAGGCATAGTGCTGTCAGTTTTTTCATTGTTTATTGTTCCTCTGTTGTTGTTATTTTCACAAAATAGATTTCATCATCGCTAACTACGTCAATGAACATATCGGATGGCACTGTCGGTACATCCTCCTTGAGGGCTAGTGTGCCATTTTTGTCCGGCAAGGTCAGATACGCCGCGCCATTCATAATGCTACCATAGCCGTATCTTGTGAACGAGCCCGAATTTTTGTCGTAGACATCAATAAATGTCCCGCCCGCCTCGGCGGAGAATTCTATATAGTAGCCATCGCCAAGCGTCGGGAACAATATTGTCTGCGTTCCGGTGTTGCCGAGCTTTCCGGCGAGCAAGCCTACCATTACGCCGTGCAGGGCGTTAGTCGATGAATCGGTGTAGCTCTTCGCGTTGCTGACGCCGTTTTTGAGCGCGTTGGCTGTCGGGGCGTACGATGTCGAGGACGATGTGTAGGTGTCGTTCAGCTGGACTATGCCGGATTGCGAAGTGGAGGCAGAGCGCACGGTTTTCTTCGTCGCGGTGATTACGCCGTTCGCGTTCTGCGATATTGTGTCTATGAACTGGTATGTGTTGCCGTTCGCCGACGGGCTGCTGACGGCGCTCTGCGTCGGCTTGTAGCTTGCCAGCTCCATGCGGCGGACGACGCCGTTGTTTGCGGTCGTGCTCCAGTCGAAGTCGACTGTGGAGCCGTTGCGGTGGACTGCGACGCCGTTGTGGGCGTACGATGTGTAGTCGTCGCCGTTCTTTGTCCGTATGCCGCCGTAAGGCCCTCCAGTCTGTCCGTCCACGGAGCTTGCGACGGGGAAGACGATTGTGTTCCCCGCTTCGACCTCGTGGAATCCGGCGGTCGCAAGGATGAAGCTGTTGAGCGAGAATGTGTATGCGCTGTTCCACTTGGTGCGCTCCGCCGCCGTTATGTGAACCGTGGTGTTCCCCGTGTGATTTGTGAGGTCGGAGCCCTTGGCGAAGCCAGCCGCCGTGCGCACCTGCGCGAGCGTGTTGGTCGGCGGGACATCCCACCATTCCGTGTTCTCCGTGACGGCCGGAGCGGTGAGCGCGAATGCGATAGCCGCCGCCGCGACCGCGATTCCGGCCAGTATCTTTCCTGTCTTGTGCTTCATGAGCCGTTTTTCCTTTCTGCTTTGCAAGTCGTTTCTTCCTCGGTGCTCCTACTGCGCCACCTTGCCGCCGAGGGCCTTCCACAGCCTCTTTGTCGCATCCGCGACCTCGCGGGCTGTCGGAGCGTCCGGCATTTCGTCGCCGTCCATCGCGTTTGCGATTGCGTCGATCTCGTCCTGGAGCTGCTTTGCGCTCCTGAACTGGTCGAGGTTCGCTGGCGTTCCCTCGCCGAGGCCGAGGGGCCATTCGCCGACGGTATGCTTGGTAGAGAAGTGGAGCTTGCGGACGCTCCCGATGTCGTCAAGAACCATGTCGCATTCGATTTCTCCGCCGCCAGCCGCCTTGAGGGCTTTCAGCATCCGCACGGTGTTTAGATTTAGGGCGAAAACGAGGTCGTCGCCGTCAACGGAGAAGGCGTCGTCGTCGGCCAGAGGAAACAGGGCGACGGCGACCCCTGCGTAGATTAGCCGGAAGCGGAGGTCTTGCGTAAGGATTTGAGCGCAGGAAACGAGCCGGACGGCGATGTGCTCGCCGCCGCTCATCCTCCCCGAAGCCCTCGCGGACTTCGTTTCAAGGTCTGGTGTTATGGTCAGTTCAGCCATGTCTCTAGCCTTTGCCTCGTCCGTAAACTAGCCGTAAGCGTCAAGCGACAGCCCCCCCGAGGGCGACCCAGATGCGCTTGAGCGCCTCCGCCGTCTGCTTCTGCGTCGGGACGGATGCGATTGTGCTTCCGGCGAGGATGTTGTCTACGACGAGCGTTCTTTCGACAAATAGGTCTTGCTTCTCGGTCGTGCTGACGGCGAGCGAGAATGTTTCCGTGGCGAGAACCGAGCCGGACACGGTGCTTCTGTATTCCACGACGCATTGCGTGTAGGATTCGCCGGATATGCTCGTCACCTTTATCGAGCATTGCCCGCTGGACGCGAACTTGTCTGTCGAGAGAGCCTTTGCCGTGCCAAGGAAAGTCTCGTCCAGCTCCATGAAATCGCCCGCGAGCGTCGTGTCATCAATCTCTATGCCGACGGCCATCCTTGCGTCCGTGCCGACGACGAATATCGGCTTCCTCTTCCATTCGGCGGATGACCCAGACCTCTCGTATCTGTAGAAGCGGAGGGCATAGTAGGTCGTGTCCGGCTCTTCGTCGTAGTCAAGGTCGGCGTCATACCAAGGCTCTATAACCGCGCCTATCTTCCAAGTGACGCCCCAATTGCTCCCGCCGCTGCCAGTCACGGTCGATGGAGCTGTTGCGACTGGCGCGTTGGATTTTAGAAGCGTCTTGACGGACAGGTCGGGAAACACGAAGTGCTTGCGCTCCGAGTCCACAATCGCGTGGGAGTATTCGGCAGAATCGCTTGCTGGGCCAGTAGGCCCAATAGGGCCTGTGTCGCCAGTCGCCCCTGTCGCTCCGGTCGGCCCTGTCGGCCCCGTGTCGCCTTGAGGGCCTGTGCTTCCGGTCGGGCCGACGGCTCCGCTTTCTCCTGTCGGGCCTGTTGCTCCTGTCGGGCCAGTCGCGCCAGTTTCGCCCTGCGGCCCTGTTGCGCCGGACGGCCCCGTGTCGCCTTGCGGCCCCGTCGCTCCCGTGGAGCCTGTCGGCCCCGTGGCCCCCGCCTCGCCTGTCGGGCCAGTCGGGCCTTGGACGCCCTGTGCGCCGGATAGGTCGGTTATGAAGCGGAACTCCGTGGCCGTCTTGAGGTAGACCTTGGCGTTGTCCGGGTCTGATTCGGTCGAATCAATGGCGACGAATCCGTAGAGTGGGACATCGGTGCTCGTCTCGAAGTCGGCGTTCATGGCGGCGACCGTGCCGTATGTCTTGTAGATGCGGAAGGGTGCGCCCTCTTCGCCGCGAGGCCCCGTTGGCCCGGTCGCGCCAGTTGCTCCCGTCGCTCCTGTCTCTCCGGTCGCGCCCATCGGGCCAGTCGGCCCCGTCGGGCCGCTGTCGCCAGTCGGCCCCGTGCCTCCCGTCGGGCCTGTCGAACCAGTCTCACCCTGCGGTCCGGTCGGGCCAGCCGCGCCTGTTGCTCCCGTTTCGCCCGTTGCGCCAGTATCGCCTGTCGGGCCTTTCAGCGCGGCGATCTGTTCCGGCGTGAACATCGAATATGTGAATGCCGCGCCAGTTGGGCCTGTTGGGCCGCGCAACGCCTCCTTCTGCTCGGTCGTCAGGTCGTCGAATGTCATCGCCGCGCCTGTCGCGCCTGTCGCACCAGTCGGGCCTGTGGGGCCTGTGGGGCCGACGGAGCCCGTTTCGCCAGTCTGTCCTGTCGGCCCTGTGGGGCCTGTTGGCCCTGTGTCGCCTGTCGGGCCTGTGTCGCCCGTGCTTCCGGCTGGGCCTGTCGGGCCAATGTCGCCTGTGTCGCCCTTAGGGCCTGTCGCGCCAGTCTCGCCCGCGTTGCCTTTTTCTCCAGTAGGGCCTGTTTCCCCCGTGGGGCCTGTCGGGCCTATCGGGCCGGTTGCCCCCGTCGCTCCCGTTTCGCCAGTAGGGCCGACAGGGCCAGTTGCGCCAGCCTCTCCGGTTGCTCCCGTCGGGCCTGCCGCCCCCGTGGCTCCGGCATCGCCAGTATCGCCCTTTGGGCCTGTAGGGCCAATGTCGCCCGTATCTCCTTTGGGGCCAGTCGCGCCAGTCGGGCCGACTGCGCCCGTCTCTCCCGCCGGGCCTGTGTCGCCTTTCGCTCCCGTTTCGCCAGTAGGGCCAGTAGGCCCCGTGTCGCCAGTAGGCCCTGTACCTCCCGTCTCTCCCGTCGGGCCAGTAGGGCCAGTCGCTCCGGCTTCACCCGTCGGCCCTGTGGGGCCAATAGGCCCTGTCGGGCCTTGCCCTCCCGTATCTCCTGCTGGGCCTGTCGGGCCTGTATTTCCGGCTGGGCCAGTCGCGCCTGTCGGGCCAGTCGCACCGACGGGGCCTGTATCTCCCGTGTCGCCTTTTGCGCCCGTCTCGCCTGTAGGGCCTGTGTCGCCTTTCGGGCCAGTAGGGCCTGTCGGGCCGACATCGGCCTCGGAGACATTCTGCGGTTGCGCAAGGACGCGCAATATACCCGTGCCGCTCCAGTAGGCCTCGTCGCCCACCATCACGGAAATGGAGTAGTGGAAATTGCCCTCGGTGTCGAAGAAGCCGCTCCTTATGCGGCAGCGCCAAACGCCGTCCGCGATTTTCTCCATCTCGAACGCCGTCCCGTTCTCGTCGAGGAGGTCGGCGCGTGTGAATGATACTGCGGATGCTTCGGAGGGAACGCCACGCACGACGAGAAGCAGGGCGGAGTTCTGCCCCGTCTGTAGTTCCGCAAGGGTCGTCGCGGGGCGCGTCGCGTCTATTGTTAGCGTTCTGTTGTACATTGGGCTAGTCCTTCATTGAAAGCCGCCTCCGTCAACCGCAGGCGGGGTTTGTATTTACTGTTGGCCTCCGGCGGGTTGTCCGCCGCTGTCGAATCGGCTCCACAATTCCGCCGTCTTTTCCTCTACCTCCGGCCAGTATTCGGAGTTTATGTTGCCGCCGGAGCTCGTATTCGCTCCAGTCAGCGTCGGGAATTCGTATTCAACAACGAGGAGCAAGCAGGTCTCGCATTTGCTGTTGTAGTACCAGTTGTAGCCGCCTGACATCTGACGTGCTATCGGCGGAACTTCGCACTCCCATATCTCACGGCCCTCGGTGTTTATGCTCCATATATCCTCGTTGATATAGCTGGGCATCAAGGCGAGACGCGTGGCGTATCTGTCGTTGTATGCGGCGGCGTATGCGTCGGCCCTCGCCTCTTCCGCCCGTCTTATCGCCGCTTGCCGCGCTTCCCAATTCTCAATCTGTCTTGCCGCCTCGTATGCTGCGTTGTATGCGTCGTTTGCGGCGGCGTATGCTTCGTCGAAAGCGTCGCCAGCCGCATCCCACGCGTCGGTATATTCCTTTTTCTTCGCGGCAATCTCGTCGGCCTTTGCATCGGTTATGGCATCCAACTCATCGCCCATCTCGTCGCTCAACCCGTATCTATTCGTCCAATACTCATCCCATATTGCATCCGTGACATCATATCTTTCGTTCTCCCTCGTCCTAATGGCCGCGTCCCTGCTTGACCGGATGGAGTTTATCTGCGTGTTTGCAGAGCTTCGAATGGACGACTTGCTCGCGTTGGCGGCGCTCTGCATGTCTGCGATGCTGGCGCGAACCTCGCGTAGAATTTCCGCTTTTTCGTCCTTGTCCTCCGTGGCATCAATCCGTATGTTCGCCTCGATGCTGGCACCCTCGATACTTCTGATTAGCTGGAGGTCGACTTCCGCTATCTGCGCGTCTCGCGAAGCCTCAACAGCCTCAATCTGTTCTTGGAATTGCTCGGTTATTTCGGCAATATCAGAATCGCATTCTGCAACGGCTGCATTGTACCTCTCGATAAATTCGGAATAGACTCTCCTATATTCGTCAAAGTAGCGGTCGTATATCGCGTCAATGGCTTCACATTCACTCTGACAGGCGAGGCCTTTCTTCGTGAAGTTTACGACGCGCCACTGCCATTTGTTGCCTTTGAAATAGTGCCGACCGTCAAAATGCTCCAAATCGTCGTATGTTGTTTTAGTCTCGTTCTCCGAAACCTTGATAATGCCTTTTACACTCTTGATCTTGCCAACCGTGTATCGTGTGCCTAGACGGACAAAGAATTTCGTGCCGCCTCCGGCAATCGCGTAGTTGTATTGGTATGGCTGCGGATAACTCTCTGGGTCGCCATTGCCGTACGCAACCCTCGATGCGTCGGCGTTGCCGTTGCCGAATCCGCCAAGCGTGTGGTGGTGTGCGCCGCAATCAACATTCATTCGGTAGTCTTGGTATGTGACATAGCTCTGGACATTCCATGTCGCATAGTATGGCTGCCGCGACATACCGACCTTCCACGAACCCTTGTAGAGCATCATGTCGCCGTCGGCGAACAGTCGCTCCAGAACGCGCCACATGTACGGCATGAATATGTGTGCGTTGCGATAGTTCATGAAGTTGTCAATTATATGGCTTTTTAGGGCGAGGTTCCTGATGTCATGGTCTACGCCAGTGCATTCTTCGTGCCCGTCGCAGTTTATCCTGTATTGACACGATTCCTTTACCGTGTCGTAATACGCCTTGTTGTTAAGGTGCATCGTGCCGCGATACAGGAATTCCGCATCGTCCAATGCCTTGTCGTAGTTTTCGGAATTCGCATCCCACGCCCTACTGTATTCGGCGCTGGCCTCGTTTATGAATTTTTCTGTTGCGGCGTCTATTTCCGCAACGCGCCTGTAGTATCTGTAGTTGTTTTCCGATATGGCCTTGGCACAGGCGTCCTTTGCCCTCTGTATTCTTTCGCCCTTGTTGTCCTCGTCATCCTCCTCGATTGCCTCTATTTCCGCATCCCGCGCCTCTTCAAGGGCCTCGTTTGCCGAGTCAAGGCTGTCCTTTAGCTGGTTCTTGGTTGCCGTGTCGCTCGACTGCCTCTGGCGATATTGGTCGTATGACGCGTTATACTGGGCCGAAATCCTGTCGTTCTCCGCCACATATGCGTCGTAGGCCGAACTTCGCGTTTCGCTATATATGTCCTCCGCCTCCTCGTCCGCTTCGTATCTTGCATCGCCCGCATTGTCGTCTATGTAGAACTCCTCCCACGATGTGTCGTTCGATTCCTCGGCATATCCTCCTTTCTCAATCGTCTGTGCCGGAAAGGCCATGTCTTTGCGCCAAGGCAGGAGAAATCCGTCGCCAATGACACCGCTGTTGCTGCCGCTCCCGCTTGCGGATACAATAACGCTGGATTTGGACGAGGAATGGTATATCACCACGCCGTTTGAGAATATGTTAAATATCCCTAAAACATCCAAGTAGCCCAGAAGCGACTCGACTATCGAATCCCACGCGCCGTTTCCGCAAATCTTCTGTATAGTTTCGCCATAACGAAGGCGGCCTGTCGTTTCGCTCAAGAAGTCGTCTTTCTGTCGCGGGAAATCGCGCTCTATGACGGCCTCCTCAAGAAACGCCTCGTCCTCGCCACGGAATATGCGCTTCTGATTGCGCAACGGAAGAATGCTGCCGTCTATTCGTATCTTGCGCAGGGCTTCGGCGGGGACGAAGCGGTATTGCTCCTTCGAATCCAACATTTCGCAAAGCCTCCCTACGAATTGTACCAAGGAACATTCGTCACGCGGAATCGGTTGTCGGCCGTTGGCACATTGTCTGAAAGATTGTAGATTGAAATGTAGGTGTTGTCGTCGTCGTTTTCCTCCGCGTCCTCCGCATCAATCACCTCGACCTCGAACTCTTCCTCCTCGTGCGTTATGTGGACCACAACCTCCGTGAAGTCCGAAATATCCGTGTCGTCGGCGATGTCGAGAGTTTCCCTGCCGAATATGAAATGCTGCTTCGTTAGATACGGCTTCCATTCCGCATCCTTTGAATTCACATTGTCGTCGGTCTTGTATGTTATGGAAAGCGTAGAATAGTCGTCCCTCGTAATTGTCTGGCCGGACGTGTACCATTGGAACGCACTCCTGTTTTTTACGGTATTGCCGTCCCTGTCCTCGCTCTCCGTGATGTATATGGAGCCCACCTGCATAACACCGCCGCTAAATACGGTCTTGACCGCATCGCCCGTGCTTTTCGTTGTGACTTCGCAGAGGGGCCAAGGGGCCATCCTTATCCTCACAGACCAAGACAGCGCGGCGTGTCCGTCCAATGTCGTCGAACTTGCGTCCGCAATCTCCGGGTCTGGAATCTTGTACCATTGGTATATTTCGTTTCCTTCATCGTCCGTCGCAGCGTCGTTGGCCGGGATGAAGGCAAGCGTCTGTTGCGATTTCGTCCCGAAATACGACCGAAGGGACAGGCATCCGTGCGGCATGTAAATCTGCCACTCTCCGGCGTTCGGGTTTGGGTGCTCTGGGTCTGTGTCGTATGAGAACCACCTTATCGCAAACGGCTTCAACGATTCCTTTGTGACAGTCGTTGCCGCGACCCCTCCGGGAGTGCCGTTTATCCTCGTCCCGTTCGGCGTGTAGTCGACGGTTATGTTCTTTCCGGCGATTATTCGGCTCGCACGAAGCTCGCGGATGATGTCTCGGGCGAAGTTCGCGGAAAGGCCCTCGCCGACGATAGGGGTGTTTGGCGTCCTGCGCATTCCGTCGTCCTCCCGTTAGTTCTCGTCGGCATCCATGTAAATCCACGCGTGGGTCTTGTCGTTCGTGAAAACCCACTCCTCCTCGCGCTGCCAAGTGCCGTCCGCGTTCTGAACATACCTGTCCTTGGACTTGTACCAGCCCTGCGTGCTTGTCGTGTTGTAGCCCTGTATCTGGAAGCCGAAGCCGTCGTCCCACTTGCCGATGTTAGTGGAATAACGAAGCGTCCCCGAAAGCTCGTGCGTCGTGTCGTTCTGCGAGAGGCCCGGAGGCTCCTTGAGGTAGAGCGATATCTTCGACACGACGGGGAGGTAGACATTGTATGTCTCGATTCCGGCGATTACGGCCTTGCAGTATTTTATGGCGGTCGCATCCGTAATCTCCGTGTAGGGGGCGTATGGCGACGAGGCGCTGCCGGATTCGTCGAGATAGACGAACTTGTCGCTGTCCCTGTCGTCGCCCCATATCACACGCGCACCAGCCGCCGTCTCGTTCCATCGCTGGATGTATTGGAGGCTTCCGGCGTTCCTTCGGAAGAGCGGATGCGACATGAGGCTCTTCTGAACCTCCTGCATGTCGATGTTGTAGGTGATGTGGTATGGCTGGCTTGTCGATTGGGCGTAGACTAGGTTTGCGCGGAGGACGCCGACATCGCCTCCCTCGCGCTGGCAAGCGAGCGTCTTTATCCTGTAGCCGAAGAAGGTGTCGCCCTTTGATGCGTTCACGAGAAGGCCCGCGTCGTCGCCCGCGCCCTTCGACCGTATTATGTTCTCGAGGACATTGTAGCGACCGACAATCTCGACTTCTAGCGTCGTGTTGTCGCTCTTGGTTATCGTCCGCACCTCTGTAGGCGCGGAGCCGTGAGCAATCTCACCTATGTAGTTGGTAGCCATGCCTTTCGTGTCCTCCGTTTGTGCGCCGCCGTCGGCGCGTTCCCGCTACATCCCCCACCTCGCCGAGCCGGGTGTTTCGAGCCTTCTGCCCTGTCGGTTGTTTACTAGCGTTCTGACGAGCGGGGTCAATTCGGTAATCTTGTCAGCAGTAATCCTCGTGTTCTTCGCCGTGGCCTGTCCCGCGCCAACATCTCCTCCGAGGCCCATAGCGGTGAGGCGGTTTCCGCCACCGCGCATCTGCGACATCATTTCGGCGCGTCTGTCGTCGCCCTGCATTTCGGCGCGGAACATCCGCTCCTCTGCGGCGCGTAGGTTCCCACGGTCGCGGACGATAAGGCCCTCAAGGCGCGAACGCTCGCGCTTGAAATCGTCGGACAGTTCGTTTTCGTGGACATCTTTCAAGTCGCCGACCTGCTCGGTGAAGGGGCGCGTAGAGTTTATCCGCGCTAGCTCCTTCTCTTCCGCCTCCTTTAGAAGCGCAAGGTCTGAACTAAGGTCGCCCTCGGCGACTGTTATGCTGTCGCTGGCGTGCTTCCTCGCCATGCTCGCGCCGCCCCTCGCCTCCAGACGGCCCCACATCTGTTCACGGGCGGCCCTCTCCTCCTCCCATTCCCTGTCCTCGAGCTGCCATTTGCGGTCGCGGTCTTGGGCGGCAATCTCACGCTCCTTCATGGTCTTGGCGGCCTCCTCCTCTGCCTTTGCGGCTTCGAGTTGCGCGTTCGCGGCCTCTATCTGCTTGTCGTAAATCGCGCCCTTGCCTCCAAGGCCCTCGTTCTGGCTTTTCAGGTCGGCAATCTCCTGCGAGCGGGACGAACTCTGCTCACGCGCCTCCCTTGCCTTCGCCTCAAGCTCCTTGGCGATTTCGTCTGCCGTCTTGCCCTCCAGCTTCTGCCCGAAAGCCTCGGCAAACCAGTTCTTCGTCCGTTCGCCCCACGCGGTGGCGTCCACACCCTCGTCGCCCTGCTGGCGCATCTCGTGCGCCATCTCCAAGGCTTGCGCACGCTTCCTTTCGGCGGCTTCGTTGGCCTTTTCAAGCTCGGCAATCCTGTCGTTGTTGTTCTTTATCGTGCGCTCGTTGTCCTCCTTGGCCCTATTGGCCTCGGTGACGGCGACATCGCGCGTCCTCTGCGCCTGTTCGAGCCTGTATTTGCGCTCGATGGCCGTGCGCTCCGCGTCAGACAGGGCGGCCGCCTCCTCAAGGGACTTGTTGCGTTCGAGCTGCGCGTTCGCTATGTCGCGCTCCGCGTCGGCTATCGCCCTCGCGTTGGCTATCTGCGTAGACTGCAAATCCACGCCGCGCTGGCGTATGCGGTTCTGGTTCTCAAGGCGCTTGTTGATGTTGGCAAGGCCCTCGGCCACGGATTCGGCGTTGCTTCGCGCAACCTTCTCCATGCTCTCCTGCATCATCTTGCTCAACTTTGAGAAGATGGCGACCGCCCCTGCTATCGCCGCGCCGACGAGCGCGAACATTCCGGGGAACTTAGTGATGAGGGAGCCAACTCCCTTGATGCTTTTCGCCCATCCCATTATTGTGGACGAAACGCGCTGTGCCTCCGGCGCGATGCTGCCTATCGCATCGGCGACCTGTTCGGCCGCGCCCGCGATGTCGCCCTTGGGCTTTATGTTCTTTATGGCCTCTCCGGCCTTGAGGAGGTTCGGGAGGAGCTTGCGCGATGTCACGCTGTCGAGGCCCTGCGCCTCCTTCGTCGCGGCCTTGAAGTGCTTTGCCATGTCGGCGAGCGCCTTGGTGTCTATGGCGTTGCCGCTTGCCAGTATCTTCTGAATCTCCTTGAGCTCGTCGATGAAGGCTTGGCTTTCGGGCAGCGCGTCCTCGGCCTCCTTCGCCATCGTCGCAATCGCGTCGGCGAACTCCTGCGCCTGTTCGTCTATGTCGAGCTTCTGGCGGAGCTTGTCGAGCCCGTCGCCGCTTCCTGGCTTTATGTTCGTGTAGACAGCGCCGACCTTTTCAAGCGCATCGGAAGCGCCCTTGCTCGTCGCCGCCGTCGCCGCCAGGGCCGCGTCGAGCTTCTTCACGGTGTTGGATGCGCCCTCGCTCCCGTTCAGCAGCTTTTCAATTGTCGCGGCGAGGCCGGAAAGCTCGTCCTCTGAAACACCTCCGGCCCTTACGCTGTCCTCGATTGCGGCGAGCCTCTGCGCTCCGGCCTTCGCGCCGACGGTCCCCATTCCGCCGAGGCGTTCGCGCATCTTCGCGCTCTGGTCGAGGAACTTCGCCTTGCTCGCCTCCGCCGCCGCCTCCGCTGCGGCCTTGGCCGCCTCGCGCTGCGCCTGTGCCTCCGCCCGCTCCGCCGCCGAAAGGGCCGTAAGTATGTTCGTGAACTTCTGCGAGTTCGCCGCTGCAATCCTCACCGCGCCGGAATACTGGCCTATTACGTCCGTCGTGCCGTTCGCGGACTTCGTTATCCGTATGAGCTGGTTGGCGAGTGTTTCGGCCTCCTTCGCGCCTATCTGGCCCGACACCACGCCGCTCCTTATGGCCTCCACCTGCTTGGAGAACGCCTTGGCCGCGTCCGTTCCGATTGACTGCGCCTTGCGGAGAACGAGGTCGAGCGTCCGCGTCACCTTGTCGGTGGCGGTCTTTATGCTCGCCGCGTCGGCCTTCGCGCCGACCTTTATAGTCACATTGCTCGATTCATCGGCCATTGGTCGCGCACTCCCTACTTGGCTTCCGCCTCCTGAATCGCGTTTATCTCGCGTATCATAATCCGCTCGTAGTAGTCAGGCCCGCCGTTCTCGCCGCCGTGCCTCTGCCTTGCGACGGAAACGAGCGCGAGAGCCGTTGCGACGGGCGTTGCCATTGCGTCCGCGACGCTCCATCCGTATTCGCCGCAAAGCGCCTCCACTATCTCAAGCGGCCAGCCGAATCCGCGAGGGGCGGAATACGCGCATCCGCCGTCCTTCTTCGCGGCCACGAATGTCTTGAAAGCGGCGACGATGTGCCCGTTCACCGCCTTTGAAATCCGCGCCACGCACTTCGCCTTGCCGCGAACCCATCGGCCCGCCTCCCTAGCGGAGCGCTCCATGTCGCGCATTGCGGACGCGACCTCCGGCGGACGCTTCGACAACAGCCACGCCGCGATGAGCGAGTGGGAATCGTCGAGGTTCGCGCCGAGGTCGCACCCCCAGGCCTCGAGGGCAGCCGCGTGGGCGAGCGTGAAAGGTTGCAGACGCAGGGCGGAGAACCGCCCCGTCCTGCATACCTCCGTCCCGCCTGGGAACAGGGCGAGTATGGTTTCGACCGGAAGCAACCCAGACGCTCCAAATTAGTGCGAAGAGGCGGGGATGTCCGGGTACTGCTTGATGGTGCAGGAAACCTTGGCGGCATCCTCGTTGGACCAAGTGCCCTCGAATGTCTCGACGCGCATGGAGCCAGTCGTGTTGACCGGAACGCTGATGCCGGAGAAGGTTGCGACATCGCCTTTCTTGACGCTCTGGATTGCGCTCTTGGACGCCTTGGCGACAAGGCCCTCGACGGAAAGCACGTCGAATGTCTCGGGTATCACGAGCGAGATGATTGTTCCCGCAGGGCCGCGATACTCCTTGACCTCGCCGTCCTTCGATATCCTCACAAGAGTGGGGTATATCGCCACCCCCGCGACCGTGATGGTCTGCTTGGGGTTTTCGCTGATTCCGTAGAGCAGTTGCTCGCCGTGCTGTATGACTGCCATGTTGTGCTTCCTTTAGTTTTGGTTGTTCTGGGTTGCCTCTCCGGTCGATTCCGCAGAGGGGTTGAAATAGCCGTCCTCGTAGCCTAGCTCGGTCTGCACCCTGTAGTTTGAGCGGAGGATGTTCGCGTCCTCCACATCGTCGCGTCCGGCGTCCTTGAACACCATCTGGCCGACGAGGAAGGGGAAGCGGTGATAGTGGAGGATTTGCGCAATGCGCTCGGAAACGCCCTGCGCTGTCAGCGTGTCGGGGTCGTCGCGGTTTAGCGATGGATGCTCGTAGCACGAAATCTGTATGTCGATGTTCACCTGCAATACGGCCGACTGGGCGAGGTTGTTCATTCCGGTTATGGAAATGAGGGCGAGGACGCCGAGGCTTCCGACCGCCTGTTCGACCTCAAAGCCGACATTGGCCTTGTCCTCCACGACGACGGAAACTTGCCCGTGGTCGCGCAGGTATTCGTCCTCGCGGATGAATTCGGCTATTCCTTCGGCTATGTCTCGAAGCATTGCTTGCGCTCTCCTTACCTGTGCCGATTCGGTCAACCGACGCTGTTTCTCCTTGCTTCGCGGCGGGGTGATTTGTTATAATATCGCGTCCGAACATGGGAAAGGAAACAAACATGAAACGGACACTATTTGCCGTCGCCGTGGCCGCCGCGTCGATTGCGGCGCTTGCCGGGACAACCCCCAATAGGCTCGGCGATTCCGCCTCAAGGCGCAAGACCCACGCAGCGCAGTCGGCCAAGGCGCTTGACGACAAGCGCGACAGGAAGGCTGTCGCGGAGGCGGCTAAAACTAACCCCGGAAGGACGCTCGGCATAAAGGACTTCTGCGGCAGGAAGTTCGGCGAAAAGGGCGACGGGCGCGATGTTGTCGTCGAACAGGCGGACAGGCCGTATTTCGGCGGCTACACGAAACTGCGGCTAAAATACTCGCCGTCGGCTGGGCTCTATTCCATAACGGCCATAAACGACGACTCCTTCGCCATCGGCGACAAGGACAATGAGCTAGAGCGAATAATGAGAATCGTCGAGAATCACTTTAAGATTCGCTTCTCCGGCGGCATAGTCCGTCGCAACAACAGGGAATACGGGCAGGAGTTCGGCGTCAGCGCGGTTGGCAACAGCGTCACGGGCGGGATTTCCGGCTACAGGCCGTCGTCGAGAAGCGTTGTGACGAAGCCAGCGACGCGATGGACGAGCGTTGTTTCCGAGGAGTTCAAGGATGTGCGCATCTCGATACGCGCCGTTGCGGACAGGGAGAAAGACAAGACATTCGTTGAGTTCACGGTCGAGCTGAAACCGCCGAGCGCGGCCAGCAAGGCGAAGTAGCGTCACTTTGAGTTCATCAGCTCGTCGAGCATCGCGTCCATGAACTGCTCCGTCGTGTCGCGCGTCCATGTCTTTATGTTCGCGTCGCTCGGCAGCAACCCCCTGTCCTGCGGGAGCGTCGTGCTTTTAACGAGCGCATAGAGGGGGCGGAACTCCGTCTTTTTGCGCTTGCCCCTGCCTTTGGAAACATCCTCGGCCAGGATGTTCGTCCCCTTGGGCCGGAATATCTCGTGCCCCTCGCCCCGTAAGTCCGCGACGCGCTTCGCGTATGCGACCTTGTGCAGCGGGATTGTGAGGGCCTTTGCCTTTCTCGGCTTTATGGTTATCGCGCCGAACGCCCTGCGGAGGCCGGGAGTGTTGCCGATCACGACAGAAACGCCGTCCTCGGATATGTCCCTAACCTCCGTGAACGGCTGCTTTCCGTCCGGCGCGTCGAACTTCGAGCCGCCGCGAAGCTGCCCTCGCGCGGGGGCGAATTCGAGGAATTTTGTGTGCTTCGCGCCGAGCCTGTCGGCGACCTTGTGGCGCGTGACGGACGCCCTTGCGATGTGGTCGGCCGTGCGCTCGCGGACATTTATGCCTATCTCGCGGTTCAGCCGGAGCATTGATGAGCGGGAAAGGAGTGCGCCAAGTTCGCTCCTGACGCGCTCCACGCCCTCCGCAGCTATCTCCATGTCGTACATTACGGAGATAGCCGCCTCCGTCAAGTCACGCCGCCCTGCGCCTCGCCTTGGCCTTTTCCTTGGCCTCCATCTTGCCGACGCTCGCCTTTATGTCCGATGCTATCGAGCGGACGAGGGCGTGAATCTGCCTCGGCGCATTCTTGTTGTCCTTCTTGCGTGCTTGCACGACCCTCATTGATTCCGGGTCTATTTCCACATCGTATACTGGCTTGCCGTCCTGCCGGAGCGACAGAAGGAGGGCGCGGCCCTCCTTCACGCTCTGGCCATAGTCGCCGATGCAGTTGTGCATGGCGTTTCCCTCGGCGATTAGGTCGCGCTTGTCGCGGAGGACTGCGACCGCGTAGCCGCCGTAGAGCTTGCCGACGACGGATTCGTCCACATATCCGCATATCATCTTCCAATGGGCGAGTCTGCGCCGCGCCTCGCGCCTCTCCTCGGCAAGGCGGCGCTTCTTCTCCTTCTCCTGCGCAATCCGCTCGCGCTCAAGGAGCGCCCTGTGCGCGTCGTCCACCTTGTCGTATTTCCGCGTCCAGTCGGTCGGGAACATGTAGCCGTATGTGCCGATGTCAATGTCGAGCCTCGCCAGCATAGAGCAATAGCGGTTGTAGGCGTATGAATCTATGCCGTTCTTGCGCATATAGCGGAACAGGCTCTTGCGGTCAACGCTCTTGGGAATGTCGTTGAGCCTTGTCGTCTCGCCTAGGAACGACAGGTATGCGGACGCCTCCGCGAGCGATTCTCCGCTCCTGTATGCCCGCTCGATTGCGCCGACGCCATATCGCGCACCTCCCCAATAGCCGCCCGCCGAAACGCGTATGTCGGCGATGTGGCTTCTGAAGAACCGCTTGAAATCGGCATCCTTCGACAGCCGCCGGACGAACGACGGTCTTATGAGCTGCCACATTCCGGCCTTGGCCAGGAATTCGACGGCGTGGTCTATGTTCCAGCATTCGATATACTGCATGAAGTGCATCTTGTAGCCGCTGTCCGTGCTGTAGCCGCACTTCGCGTAGCGCGTCCCCTCGAAACCGTTGAGGTATTCGCCGTGGAGGTCTATGCAATGCCGGAATGTCGCATCGTCGTCGCCCCACGCGCCGATGTAGGCGTCCACATCCTGCCACACGGCCTGGTGCCTTCTGCCGAACGGCTCGTTGGCCCAATTCACGCATAGCGCGTTCGTGAAGTTGTTTCGGATTATGTCGCGCAGTCTGCAACGCTTCTCTGCGGAATAGTAGGCGGCGACCTTCTTTATGGCAAGCTCGCCAGTCCGCATCGAGCGCGTCTTGACCGCGTATGTGTCAATCCGGCACTCGCCGCCCTTGAGCGCTACGACATAGTTGTAGATGCGCGTCCCGTTGTGCGCGTCCTTTCGGCGAGACGCCTCGGACTTCCTTATGAGCGCAATGGCCCCCATGTCGCCACTCCTCCGCTAGAACAGGCTCAACTGCTCCGCCTTGAACTTCACCTTGGCCTTGCTATCCTTGGCGGCCTTTTTCTCCGCCTCCTTCTTGGCGCGTTCCTCGGCCTTGCGCTTCTTGGCGGCTTCGCGCTCGGCTTTCGCCTTTGCTTTCTCCGCCTCCTTCGCCTTGCGCTCCGCATCCCTGGCCTTGCGTTCCCTCTCCTGCGCCTCCTCCTCGGCAATCAGCCTGTCGATTTCCTCGTCGCTCTTGCCGGAATGCCACGAATGCTTCTTGAGCCAGCGGGTGCGCCGCACATCGGCGGCAATCTGCTCTGGCGTGAGGCCTTGCCACTTGGCGACGCGCTCGGCGTGGGCCTTGCGTTTCTGCTCGGCCTTTTCCTTGCGTTTCTCGGCTTCGGACTTAAGCCTCTCCTCCTCGGCCCTTATCTCTTCGTCCGTCTTGTAGGTGTCGCCCTCGTTGCATACGGAGAAGTAGTGCATCATCTCGTCGTAGGCCCATTGGTTCTCGGTGACGGCGGCGTTTATCTTCTGCGCCTTGCTCACCATCCAATCGAACGCGCCCTTGATTGTCAGCTTCTTCTCCTTGACACGCGCACGGATTTCCGGCGTCGCGTGGGCCTCGTAGTATTCCTTCAATACCTTCTTGTAGAACTCCTCAAGCGAATATGCGTTCATTTCCTCTTGACCTCCTTCTTTGGCTTCTTGGTTTCGTAGATTCCGACAGAAGATTCGACCTCGACGCGCACGACCTTTCCGGGTTCGACGCTCCGCCCTCTGCACTCCTTGGCGATGAAGCACTCCGCATCCTCCTTCGTGTCGAAGCGGTCGGCCGTCTCTACATCGCCCCAGCATTCGTCTATGGCCCCGTTGTGGTAGCCGTCGAGCGTCCGCCAGTATAGATTGGTCGCCCTTGCGCTCTGGATTGCATAGAACGACACGCACCGCGAATCCTTCCATATCGCCTCCTCCGGCGCTGGAGGGATTGGCTGCCTCCAGTAGACGGCGTTTGCGACATCCGCAAGCCGCTCGAGCCGCGCTTCCTCCTCCTGCAAGTCGGCGAGGAGCTTGTCGGGTTCTGGAACGCCGTCCAGCCCGTGCGCCGCCGCGTCGAGATACATCCGCATCTGCTCGGCAACGCTGTAGTTGTCGTAGGCGTCGCGAAGCTCTATGCAAGCGATCTGGTCGGCCTGTTGCTTCGTTTCCGGCCTCTTGCCGCGAAGGTCGATATGCACTATTTTTTCATGGTCGATTCCGGTATGGAACAAGCCTTCGTATATGATGCCGTCCCGCTCTACGCTCTTGGTGAGGGTCAATCCCTCGGCTTCTAGCGCGTCGAGCATTCTCTTCGATAGTCCGATTCGCTTCATTCCTCCGCTCCTTCCTGTTTGTCGTTGTTCAGCTGCTCCCAAGCCATCGCAAGGCCGACGAGCCAAAGGTAGACGCGAAGGGCGATGCTCCGTCCCGCTCCGGCAATCCACTCCCAGTAGTCGCCGTCGTGTCCGGCGAGCTTTTCCGCCGCGCCGTCGCTTATGCGCTCCATTCCCCATCGCTCGTCGAAGTCGTGCATCACCTCATCGAGGTCGTCGTCGCTGATGTCGGGGGCGAAGTGCCTTATATCGGCAATGGCCTCGTCGCGGTCGTATTCGTAGCGGTCGCTCGCGGCCTTGACCTTTTCGAGGAAGTACCGCTCGTTTACGCAATGCCAGCGGCTTGCGACGGCCTTGGCCGTGTCATCGAGCGTGGCGGGCCATGTCGGATAGGCCACGGCTTCGCCTAGGTCGCCCGTTATGTATATCGCCCCGCCCTCTCGGTCGAACACGAAGCGGATTGCGTATTCGCGCGTTCCTGGCCTGCGCCAGTCCACGACCTCAATTCCGATGTCCGATGCCTGGCGCTGCGCCTTGTGTTCATTGAAATGCTCGAACGCATGGTCTATCTTCTCGTTTCTCGTCACGGCTAATCCTCCTTTCCGTAATATTCCTTGAGGTAGCATCGTTCGCACAGCGTCCTGTAGTCGTCCACATCGCTTGTAGACATTGGCGCTCCGCAATATGCGCAGCTAGCCGCGTGGTCGCTATGGTTTTCTTGGCAATCGTCAGCCGTTTCGTCCTCGCCTCTCATACCTTCACCACCTCTCCCTTGTAGCCGTGTCCGTCGGAAAAGAAAGCCCACGCCGTCTTGCCGTCCTTGGAGTAGTGGACCTCGCTGTGCTTCGGGTCGCCCGGACAGTCCGCGTATCCGCGCCTGTCGGCAAGCGCGGCCTCGCCACCGTCGCCGTCTGGAACTGTCGTAGTCCATTCGCTGCGTATGGTTTCCTCCAGCATCTTCACCGCGACCTCTTCCGAGGCGTATGGCCGCACGCTCATTGTTAAAGTGCGGCCCCACGGCTCGTCTGGGTAGTAGTAGCACACCTGCACAATCCAACGCCCGCTCATGCCGCGCCTCCTTCCTTGACCGCGCCCATCCCGCAGAGGATTGCGGCGAGCGCGTCGCACCGCTCCTTCGTAAGCCCGAATGTCTCGCCGTCGCCGTCGTGGGCCGCAAACACTATGTCGCCGACTATCGGCTCGCCCGTGGTGGCGAGGCAAAGGGCTGTGGCGATGTTGTTCACAACCAGCACATCCTCGTCCTTGAGAAATCCGTTCTCGTCGACATAGCAATCCACATCGCCGAAGCCGTCAGGCATGTCTACGCACGCTCGTTCGATGTAGCCGCCGACGGCCCTCTGCAACTGCTTGAGGCTGTTCGTCCTGTCGAACTCCTCGATTGAAAGGACGCTTCCGAGCGCGGCGACCTTGACTATGTAGGTCGTCTGCTTCGCGAGCGCTTCGCGTGCCGCCATTCGGGCGAGGATTACTCCGCCGTTGCAATCGTCGCAACACACGCCCTTGTCCCGGAGCGGGGCTGGGTTGTTGCCCCAGCCCTCGAACATTCTGCCGCACAGGCAGCATTCGTGCTTTTCGTTAGCCATCTCCGCGCCTCCTTAGTATTCCTCTTCGTCGAGCGTCACCCATTGCTCGCGCTTGTTGAAAATCGTGTGCTTCCCGTCCTTGTCGAATGTGAGCGTGAAGCCCATTTCCCACACGGCCCGCGAAGCCCCGAAAAGCACGTGCAGCAATGTCGTAGCCTCCATGAGGGCGTCGGCATTGGCCTTTGATTCGTCAACGCGCTGTAGTTGCGCTGTGCCGCCCATGTCGCCCGAGTAGCAATAGTGGGTCGGGTTCTCCTTCCATGCGGCGGAAGCTCGGTATGTCACATCCGTTTCGAGTTTGCGTCCGCACATCTCTGCGAATCTGTTGAGTTCCGCGAGCCATATGTCGCACTGCTTCTCAAGGTCATTGAAGAAGTGCGGCGGGACGAGCGCGGCCTGCTGGCGGTGGCGGAACTGGTGGTTGTTCTGCTCGCACCAGTCCATGCAATCGCCGTCGTCGGCTGGGCCGTATAGTGGAGCGGACTCGTATTTGTCGTCCCATCCCTTTGGCGCTCCGTCACGCGGATATACCATGTGGCCGCTTTTGGCCTTTACTATGTCAACCTTCATAGTTCGTGTTCTCCTTTTCGTTTGTGCCTTTTCGTTTGTATGGCGTGGGGGCGACTGTCCCCTCACCACGCGCATATCTTAGCAAATCACAACACCACCCGCAAGGGGGAATCTTAAGATTTCTTAAAATAGTTATCTCGCACTATTGCGCGATATAATGCTAATTGCGACGGAATAACGAAAAATGCGAAAACAGGCCGGAAAATAATTCTTCCCGCGTGTTCGAACTCTCGGCGCGAACTACGCCTTGAGCGAGCGTATGTAGTCCACGAGCCGGGTGCGCTCCGCTGCCGAAAGTCCGTCCACAATGCGCCGCGCCTCCTTGAATCCGGCGGAACAAGGCGGCTCTTTGGCCGACAGGCCGGAGCCAGAGGGCGGACGCGCTTCAAGTATCGCGCTGTCCGGCGGTTGTTCTGCGGCAATGTCTATCACATCGGGGAGCGCGTCGGCCAGCTGCTGCCTGTGCGCCTCCGCGTCGCCGTGGAAATAGTGCGATGTCATCATCGGGCTGGCATGGCCGACTATGCTCTGCACATAGGCGAGGGGCATTCCTCCGTTGCCGCACAGGCTAACGAATGTGTGCCGGAGCGAATGGAAGCCTACGACGGTCACCTTGCGCGAATAGCCGTCCACGGTCGCTGTCGTGGCAATCCCGGCCTTTTCGAACAAGTCTTGTATATTGGAAACGAGCGAGGAGTTGTCGCGTTCGTATTGCTCCGCCGTGACCGGAAGCACATACGGCGACCCCTCCGTGCGCGGCGCGTCCTTGAGGACGGCCTGGAGCGACGGATGGAGGCTCATCGTCACGAGCGTTCCGGCCTTGGCCGTCTTGCGCGGGAGGACATGGATTAGACCGCGCCCAAGGTCTATCGAATCCCATTTGAGGAGGGCGCAGTCGCCGAGCCGGAGGCCTGTGTAGATTCCGAGCGCGAACAGGATGCGCATTTCGCCCTCAAGCAACGCGCACACCTTCGCAAGCTCCTCGACGGACAGCGCACGCCGTCCCCTCTGCCGCTTGTCGCCGCGCCGTTCGAACTCGGCCCAAGCGTCGTCCTTGGCGCGTATCTCGCGGGCGAGCTTCTTCCACATCAGCCGCATGAGCGCCAGATATTTGTTGTGGGTGTTCGCCGAGAACTTCTCGCCGATGCCGTGAAGGAACTTCGCCGCCGTCTCTCTATTCAACTGCCGAAGCTCGCCGACATCCGGCGCGTTGGCCTTTAGCCATTCGACGAGCCGACCGAACTGGCTCTCGTACATATCCATCGTCGCCGATGATGTGCGTCCCATCCGCTCGCGGAACAGGGCGAACGCGTCCTTGAACGAGAGGGCTGGCTTCTCGTCCTCGTATCGCTGGATTTCCGCCTTTACCCCGCCGAGCCGGACGATTGCGTTCTGTAGACTTGCGGCCTCGTCGCGGAGGACATAGTGGCGCATCTCCTTGGCAAGCCTCTCCTCCGCCTGTCGCTTGTTCGAGGTCTTGAGGGATTTTGTGTGAATCTTTCCGGCGACAATCCATCGCCCAAAGTAGGTGTTGCCCCGCTTTACCAAGGAACCCTTGCCCTTTGCCCGCTGCTTCTGCGGCGATTTGTCCCCGCGTTCCTTCGAGGGTGCGGGGCGTGAAGTCGTGTTTTCGCTCTTGCGCATTGTGGCGCAATATGATACCATATATTCCGCATTAGGTAAAGGGCGAAAACTGAAACCATAACCAAACCATAACCAGCCATGATGGAAAACCGCGCATATTCGGGCTTCTCGGCAGATTCTGATTCTGCTTGTTGGGGTTCGAGTCCCTGCGAGGCAACCATTGAGAATCCAAATAAAATCGCCGTAAAGCCCTTGAAACGGGGCTTTTTCTTTTTCGCCCGATTTGTGCCTTTCGCTTTGTCACGCTTTGTCCCGTCGCCTCCTACGCAAAAACCATAACCAAACCATAACCATCCGGCGGCATAAAAATCCCCGTGGGCGCTGGCCTCACGGGGTCGGGGGTGGGCGGAGAACACGACTTCTTTACCCTGCCCCCTAAATCGAATGTGCGGACATTATATCATAACTGCCGCTTCTCCGTCGGCGCGATTCCGAGTATTTCTTCTATCACGGCGACATTTTTCTGCAATCGGGCGTCGTTCGGCGCGACCTTGAGCGCGTTTCTTGCCGCCTCAAGCGACCCGGAGCGGTCGCCCGTATTCCACTTGGCGAGCGAAAGCAAGTCCCAAGGCTTGTAGCCCCAGCACCAGTCCTTCGTAAGGTATGTGTAGCACCGCTGACGCACCGACAGGGCGCGTTGAGCGGCGTTCAGGCATACGCTCCACCAAAGGGCCGCGTCGGCCTTGTCGCCGCCGCTGGCGCGGTCGTGGGCCATCTGCGCAAGCTCCATCGCGGCCTCGCGCTGTTCGGGGGCCTCGGCCATCGCCTTGTAGTACCAATCCACGGCCTCCGTTGGCTTGCCAGTCTCGCACAGGCACTTCGCTATGAGGCGCATGGACGCGGCCCTCTCCGGCCTCCACACGGCCCTCGGCATCGACAAGTGCCGCTTTAGGGCCGCCAACGCCTCGCCGTAGCGTCCGTTGAACACATATTCGCGCCCAAGATAGTGCGCGTTGCGGTCGTCGTCGGGGCATTCGCGGACGGAAAGTTCAAGGAGCCGCAAATACGATTCCCTGCTCTTGCCGGGGTCTGAATGGTGTTCGAGCCTCATGCCGGGTATGGCGACCTCCACGCGCTCCGCGCCGCCGTAGTCCAGGACTTCGTGGACGGGGTGCGTCCATCGGCACAGGCCGTGGGCGTGAACCTTCTTGTAGGTGAACTTCGAGCCGTCCGTTCCGTCGGCGTTGAAGTTCCACACATACTCGTATGTCCCCGTCGTCGGCTTGCGGCCCTTTGCGACCGCATCGGCCCATGCGGCCTCCAGTTTCGCCCTCCAGCCGGGACAAAGAACCTCGTCGAGGTCTGTGCAGACGCATATGTCCGTGTCCGGCGGGATGAGGCGCATCGAATCGTTCCTCGCCCAATCGAAGCGCCACGGCTTCGGGAAGCGTGTGGGGTTCGCCATGTGGTCTAGTAGGGCGCGGCTGTATTCGTCCGGCGTTTTCCAATTGGCGTATGTCGTCGTATCGACGAACGCGCCGCATTCGCGGAGGAGGGCCACCGTTCCGTCGGTCGAGCCCGTGTCGAGGACTACTATGTCGTCCGCCTCCTTCATGGAATCCACCCAGCGGCGGACAAACTTCTCCTCGTTGAAGGAGATTGCATAGACGGTGATTTTCATTGGTCGTGTTCCCATTCAGCAGACAGCCAAACCCGTCAATCTTCGACCTCAACCATGTCGGCGAGCATCTTCTGGGTGTTGGCGTATGCCTTGTCGAGAAGCCCCGGACGGAGGATGTCGGCGTTGAAGTGTCCGCCGCGACCCTTGCCGCTCACGACGGAATCGACGATGTGCTCGATTACGTCTATGAGGTTGATGTCCTCCGGCGGCGCATCCTCGATGTGGTGGCGCTCGTAGCGCGTGTGGTAGTGCGCGGCCCAATCGCTCAACCGCCAGTCTGACTCGCGGATTTCGCCCTTCTGCTTTGCGGAGAAGTGGTTGTAGTATTCGTCGAAGAATTCCATCTTCGTCCAGTCGTGCTTCGCGCCGCGCTGGCGTATGATTTCCGCCATGCGCTCCATGCCGCGCCGGACATCGCGCCTGTGGGCGACGACGGCCTCGCGCAGCTCCTCCTTGCCGACGGCGTGGGTCGCGGTCGAGGCGGACGCGGACGGCGTGGGGTGGATGACCATGCGCTTGCGCTCGTCTGATGTCATTGCGAGCGCGTTGGCGACGATGGGATTTGTCGATGTCAGCATTTGTCGCTTTCCTTTCCTTGTGGCGGCGGCGCGTCGTGCGCGGCCTTAGGCAGTCCCGAGAGCGGGACGCAAACATGGTTCTTGAGCCAGGCGGCGGCCTCCGCGTGGGTGGGACATTCCCTGTCCGCGCATTTCGTCATGGCATCCTCTCCCAGCGCGAGCGGACGGAATACCGCTCGTCCATCCACCTGCGGAATCCGGCCACGGCGAATGCGTTGTCGTTTATCGAGAATCCGGCGAACTTGTCGGCGCGGCCTTGCTGCATGAGGTCGAGCGTGTTGCGCGGGAACTTCCTGTCCATTCGCCACACGAGCTTGCGTTTGCCGCAGTTGCGGAGGAGCCATGCGTTGGCGAACAGCGAGTGGAAGTTTGCGCCCACATCGCCGTCCTTGAGGGTGAGGGCGTAGTCCGAAAGCTCCTGCACGATACGCCAGTCGTCGGCGTGGAAGAATGTGTTGAAGTGCTGCGAGAAGTCCATCGCGGGCATCCCGTGCTCAAGGAGCGCTTCGCGGGCTAGATACAGCGACACATCGAAATTGTTCCCCCCCTCCGCCATCTGCTCGCGGGCGAGGAGCATCGCGTTCTTCCAATACTGCGGGGCCGTGTCGAAGTCTCTCGGACGGGTGAGGAAATGGTCGTCGGCGGAGAACAGGAATTCACCCTCCACCAATCCGGCCTTGCAAGCCGCTATAACCTTCGCGCCGAGGTTGCGAGTCTTGCGTTTGCATGGGTCTGGCATCTTGAGGACTTCGCCGGAAAACCAGTCGGGCGCGTAGCCGACGACGACGGGCTCGACATTCACCTCGCCGTCCGAGCCGCGAGCGTATCTCTCAAGGGAGCGGAGCGACCAGCGGAACTCGATGTTTCCGTTGGTGGAGCCCTCCCCCATGACATAGAGAATCTTCATCATATCGCGGCCTCCCTGTAGCATTCGCGCAGCATCCCCATTCGGGCGTATCTGCGCTGCTGGCCCACCGCGCTCGTTATGCCGCCGAGGTCGGCCTGTTCCGCGCAGCATGGGAACGAACAATACATCTTGAGGGACGGGTCGCGGCGGTTCATGTAGTAGAAATACTGGTCGGAAAGGCACATCTTGCCCTCGCCTCTCGCCGCCGCCTCCTGGAAGTAAAGCCACGCCTCCATGCCTTTTCGGGAGAGCGCCCAGCAAGCCGTTGAGCGCAAGTCCGTAAACCTCTTCCAGTAGCCGTTCACGAGCGGGGCCTTCATGAGCGCGTCGCATTCCTCGTCCGTCGCCTTGCCGCGAACGACCCAATCGAGCATGGCGATGTCGTAGTCGTCCGGCAGAGCCTCCACAATCCTTCCGAGCAGGGTCTTGTCCTTGAGGAAGCGGGCGTCGTCCTCCAGTATCAGGACGCTCCTCTTGCCAAGCTCGTATGCCGTGCGGACGATTCTGTTGTGGTTCAAGGTGCAGTCCATCCAGCCGCCCTTGCACATCCGCGTGTGGCGGACATTGGCTTCGATGACGCGGACGTATGGGTTTTCGCATCCCCAGAAAGGGACGAACGAGAAGCCGACGCGCATCGTCTCGCGCTCAAGCATCTCGGCGTTCTGCGGCTTCTTCGAGAAAAGAACGGCCGCCTTCATGTCGAACCTGTCCCAGCAGTTCATTTGTCGTGTTCTCCTGTGTTTTCCATTTGTTTTCCCGCCTTGAAAACCGACGCCCCAACCCCGTGTGGGGAAGGGGCGCAGTTTTGTCTATCCCGCTTGCGGGTCGGGATTAGGCCTCGCCCGACGAGGACGAGCTGGACGAGCTGGAGCTGTCGGTCGCCGGGGTCTTGGCCGAGACGAGACGGACGATCTTGGTCGGCTGAATGAGCTTCGCGCCGAACAGGCTCTCGCAGGTCGCCACGGTGTCGCCCGTGCGCCAGTCGCCGCCGCGACGCCACTGGAGGACGAGGCCGGAGGCCGGGTCGCTCGAAGTGCCGAGGTCGCGGTAGAGCTCGGGGTCGACAATCTCGATGGTGCGGGAGCCGACGGCGATGGCCGTCTCGGGGATGATTGCGCCGAGAAGGTTCGTGTCGTTCAGCTCGTCCATCTCGATGACGGCCTTGTAGCCGAGGAGGGCCGGAATCGTGCCGTTCTGCACGGCCTCCGGGCTGCCGTAGGAGTGCGCCTCGAGGTCGGCGAGGAGTTCCGCGTACTTCTCGGGACGGAGCGCGAGGACGCAGCGGCGGATTGCGAGGTCGTTGTTCACGGCCGCAACGCGAATCTTCGCCGCGAGCTTCTTCGTCAGCTCGCCGTTGCCAAGGACGAACTCGTTGGCGGCGGAGAACTTGAGCGTGCTCTTGGTCTCGATTTCCTCGCCGTCCTCGTTCACGAAGGTGGTCGTGTCGGTGCCGCTCGTCGGGATGTTCTCCTTGGTGATGAGGCCGCCGACGATGTTGGCGATGCGGCGACCGACAGCCTCCGAGGAGGAGTTGGCCGTCTTGAGGAGCAGGGCCTTGTTCGTGCCGGACGGAAGCATGGTGGCCTTCGCCTCGGAGAACTTGAACGAGTGCTTGATGTGCTTGTTGCAGCCCATCGAGACGAACTTCACCTCGCCGTCGTAGTGACCGTAGTTGTTCGTTTCGCGGTCGTAATCCTTCGCCTCACCGTTGATGATGTAGGGGATGAGGATGGAGCCGCCAGCGGTCATGGTGTCGGGCGAGAAGTCCGTGGTGAACTGCGAAATCTTCACGATGTCCTTGCGGAGCATCATGATTGTCTGGTTTGCGACGTAGCGCAGACCGGGCGATGCGATTGAACCGAGGTCGGGTTTACCCATTTTCGTGTACCTTTCTTAGATTGGTTGGTTTTGGTTGTCCTGGCCGATGGGCGGATTACTTGTCCGCCATTTCCTCAAGGGCCTTGATTTCCTTTTCGGGGTCGCCTCCGCAAGACGCGAGCGCATCCTTCATGTTGATGACGGTGGGCTTCTTGGCGGCGGCGTTCTCGACGCGGGTGTGCGTCTTGACGGGCTCACCCGGCTTCTTCGGGGTCTGCGCGTTGGCGACGGCCTTCTTCGCGACGAGGCGGAAGTTGGCGACGGTCTTCTGCGCGGCCTCGGGGTTGGCCTTGAACTCCTCCTTGAGGGTTTCCTTGGCCTCTTCCGGGATGACATCCTCGTTCTGCGTGACGAAGGTGTTTGCCTCGTTGTCGAGCTTTTCGGCCTTGAGGGTTTCCAGCTCGTCGGCCTTGCCCTGGAGGTCAGCGTTTGCGGTCTGGAGGTCGCCGCAGTTCTGGACGAGCCTGTTCACGGCCTCGACAGTCTCTTCGGGAGTGCTCTTCGTGTCGATGCCAAGCGCGTTCTGCACCTGTTCGACAACGCCACACTTCGCGACGAGGGCATCGAAAGCCTGCTCAACATCTTCATCCTTCGCGTCGGCGGGGAGTCCGAGTTTTGCACGAATATCCATGTCGTGTGTTTCCTTTTTTGGTTTGTGGGTTGTGATTTCCGGCTCCTGTTTCGGAGTCGGCGTTGCTGCCGTGCCTTTGTTCTCTTCGGCGTTCGCGGTTGCGCTTGGCACCTTTGCCGTCACGCCATCCGCGTTTGCGGCGGTGGCTCCCGGCTGTGTCTTATTTCCCGCTTGGCTGTTGAGCATCGGAGCGACAGGTAAATTGGGGCGGTTCGTGAGGCCGACGGAAACCAGCTCCTCTGGGCGGTTGTCGTCGTCGAGCGTCCACGCGGCTGAAACGAATCTGTAGACCTTGCCGTTGATTGTTTCCGCGCCGAGGGAGGTCGGCTCTATTTCTGCCATGAGGCCCTTGGCCTCGTCCTTGAATAGGCGGGCGACCCATGCCATCGCCCTCGTGTCCGTGGAAAGCTCGGAGGAGTGGTCTGCGTCCACGAGGACTTTCCTGTTGGGGTCGAATTTGGCGATGAGCGCGTCTATGGCTTTCTCGTCCACCTTCTGGACGACCTCGCGGCGTCCGTCGCGGGCCGTCGGGTCCTCGACCTCCTCCTCAACCGTCTGGCCGTCCACGACCTTGGATATGACGCGCTTGCCGTCCTGTGCGGTTTCGTCCTCGACCCATTGCGGATATTCGCCGACGGGGGCGAGCTGTATGACGAGGGGCTTGCCTACCTCTGCGCTCTTCTCCGCAGGTAGGTCGAATGCGACCGCGTTTGTTATGACCTTCTTCGTCGTCATGGTTGGTGTGTGCCTTTGCTATATGTTGCCGAAGCCGTCAACCTATCTCGCTCTTCATTTTCGCGGGGTCACGAAAATGGGCCGGAGCGGAACTGCTAGGGGCGAAAAAGAAACCGCCCGCAAGGAGGTTGGCTTTTCCCTTGCGGACGGCGGGTGCGAAGATTTCGCGTTCGTCGCTACAGCGCGGACATCCAAGCGATTGCGTTCTTGAGTCCGGCCACGGCCTTTTCAAATTCAGCGAGAAAAGGTTTCGCCTTGGCAATGACTTCCTTTGGAGTTTCCCCCTCAATTCTTGGTCCAAAACTGACATTAAGACCGGAATACAGACCGTCTCCGAATGTATAGGCGGTCACATTGCCGAACTGCTTTTTGGTCATCGCGTTCGTGACGACTGCGTTCGCAACCTTGAATTCGCCGCGCTGCGTGTGGGCGCGTGGCGTCATCGTGAAGCCCGTCTTGCCTCTGCCGTAATCCACGAAGGCGAAAATGTAGTCCGGCTCGAACTTTGCCTTGAGCTGGTCGAGCGCGGGACGCGCCTTGCGGTCGGCGAGGATTGTGATTTTGCCGTTGCCACGCTCGATGAGGCTGGTCACGCCATCCGTGTAGCCCTCAAGCGAGCCTTGAGGGAACTTCGTCTGGATGTTGGACTTGATGTAGCGAATCAACGGCTCGTTGGCGTTCTTGGCGACCGTGGCGTTCAGGGCCTTTTGGACGATTGGGTTTGTGCTTTTCATTTCGTAGTTCCTTGTTGAGTTTTTCGCTTTGGACGTGTCGTTTGCGGTGGAGGCGTTGGCATTTGCGGCCCGAAGGTGTCGTATGTCCATAACCCATGTACCGCCCTTGTCGAATCTTACTCTCGCCCGCTGGGGTTCTTTTGGATCATCCTCGAGCCATTCAATCGTCCCCGTCCCCATCGAGCCAAACTTTGAGGGTATTTCAACAACCCTCTGCCCCTCTTTGAACTTGGCGTTGGCGACAGCCTTGCGGATGCCCTTGGCCCACGATTCAGATACATTCGGGTCGATTCCGGCGCGTTCAAGAGTGCGGCGTGCGACGACCTTGCACGATATGCCTTCCTCGTCCTTGATTTCCTTGAACACCTCCTGCGCGTCCTCGCGGTATTCATTTCCGGCGAGGATGCAAGCGCCGGACATCGAGGGCGTGACAACGAACCATTGATACTTGTTCTTGTAGTTGAAATTCGCGGCCACGGCGTTAGGCATTACCACGCGAAGAACCGCGCCCAACTGCTCTAGCTTCGCGCCGAGGCGCTTGGCAACAGTCGCCACATCGTGCTTTGCCTTTTCGTGGGCTGCGTCCGCATCCATGTCTGATAGGTTGCGCTTGCACACCTTCCAGGCGGCAGCTTTCTTCTTGAGGGCTTCGACGAGGGCCGGGTCGGGCTTCTCGGCCGTGACGATTACATGGAAGTCGTCAATCCACTTGTCGTTTGCCGTGGCAGCGCTCCGGGCAAGCGGGTCCGCCACCTTAGCCTGCGCATTGCCAATGAGGTCTACGATGCACCCCGAGCCGAAGCGGCGATGGGCCTCCTTCTCGGCGGCCTTGTAGTTTGGGGCTTCAATCACTACGGAGCGGCCCGATTTTGTCGTCACGGCGAACTTGGCGTTCACATAGGGGTTGCCCTTGACGGTGAACAGAACGCCGTCGGCTCGCACATCTGCGACTTCTAGCTTGTCGCGGGGGAATCCCGGCTCTGCCATTATGGCGTCTGGCAAGCGGCCCTTGACGCCTTTCTTGTCGCGGAACTCGACCCACACGAACCACGCGTCCACCTTGGCGGACAGCTTGGGGCACTTGCGGTTGATTTCCCCGACGAGGACAGACGGCCTCCTGTTGGGGTCGTAGGTTTTCGTCGTGGCGTTCAGCGCCTTCTGCACTATCGGATTTTTGCTTGTCATAAGTGCTTGCCTTTCATTTTCTTTAAGTTAGCCCCTTGCGGGTGCGGGTTTGATTTGCTAAACTATGCACCGACCGAGGAAGAGTCGATGCACCGTCTAGGGCGTAAGCTGGGGCTCCGCAAGGGGATTGATAGCACATCACTCGCTCCTCGGTTGGCCTTTTATGATGTAGGCGGACACGATTTTCAGCGTCTTGCTTTTCGTGTCGGGAACCGCCTCCTGGACGGAAAGGTGTCCGTTGATGCGCTTGCGGATTTCAATTACGGGCGACGGCTTGTTGTCGCCGCCCTTGTATTCCTTCGAGAACACCTGCTTGCCGTTCGCGTCCTTTAGGATGTTCACGCTGTCGAAGTGGTGCATGACATATCCGAGCCGCCCGAGGTGGCTTGCGTCCGCCATCGTCGTGTCGGCCTCGCCGTTTTCGCCGTGCCGCTTGTCGATGTGGCGGACATGGTTGCCCTGAAGCTCAATCTTCCATCCGGCGACATCTACTCCGAGCTTGTCCTTGACCTCCTTGGCGAGCGCTTGCGGGGCCTTGCATATCTCGATGCTGGACTTGTTGCGCGTTTCGTCGTCGGCCTTCTGCATCCTCTCCACGAAATCCACGACATTCTTGTTCGTCGAAGCCTTGTATTCCGCGATGCTGTGCTGCTCCTCCGGCGAGTGCCCGTCCTTGTCGGCGGTCTTGCTGACCCCGTGGGTTTCGCAATGCGTGCATCCGCCGTCTTTGCGCGTCTCGTAGCCGCACACCTTGCAGGGCGGATTGTGGCCGTTCGCCACGACGGCATTGGGAGCGGGCGCTGCGCCCGTGGGCTGCTTTGCAATCTGCTCGCCGAAAGCCTCGTTCATCTGCTCGGCGATGACCTCCGCCATAGCGGGGTCGTCTGGAATGAGGGAATCAAGCTCAAGGCGGAGCTTAGTTGCGGCCTCGGCCCGCTCCTCCTCCGGCATGGCGAGGATGGCGTTCAGCCTGTCGGCCACGGCCTTGAAGTCGTCCTGCAACGACGCGGCAAGTTCGCTCGCCGCGCCAGACGCGCCAGAAACGCCCTCTGCGGCGTTTGAGGCCACGGGGGGTATGGTTGCCCCTCCGGCGGCCTCCGGCGCTTTCTGCGTTGGCGTAGGCGGCGTTTTCGAGGGGTCGGGGACGACGATGCCGCGTCCGGGATTGCCGTTCAGCCCGAAACCGCCCCCGTCCGGCTCCTTTTTCTTGCGAATCGTGAAGCCGGAGAGCTGCGACAATTCGTTTTCGTCCATCTCGTATCCGGCGTTCGAGAACTTGCCCGCAAGCTCCGCCACCTCGTCGGGCGTGAGCTTCGCGGATGTGTCGAGCTGGAATTCCGCGAGGACTGGCTTGCCCTTGAAGTCCTTGCAGTCCTTGATGAGCTGTTCGCAAAGCTGCTTGTGGAACACATTTGACAGGAGGCGGGTGTCGGCGCGGACAATCTGCTTCCACACCTCCATCTGCGCGTTTCCGGCGAGCGTTCCGCTTCCCGATTCCGCAAGGGATGTGAGCGTTCCGCCAGTCGAAAGAAGCACAAACAGCTTCATCTGATGCTCGATGAATTCCGTAAACGGATTCGTGCCGCGTGATTCGGAGGCATAATCCACCTCCGAGCCGAATGGAATAACGCCGGAGCGGCCCTCAAACACATTCTCCGCAGCCTGTAGGTAGTCTTTGACCTCTTTTTCAGATGTCAGCTCCGGCATGGTGATTATGACGGGCGGGAGGCCGTATGTTTCAAGGAAACGGCTCCAGTCGCGCTCGCCGACGGACGCGCGGAGGAATATCATGAGGGCGGGCCAGTCAATCTGCCTCTTGCGTGCGACGACAATCGTATCGTCCGGCGGAAGGACGGTCATCTTCCCGTCCGATGCGGACGGCTCGGCGTAGGAGGATGCGTCAGGGTTCCACAGCCATTTGCGCTCGCTCCTGTCGTAGCACAGGTTCCAATGGTCGAGGCATTCGAGATGGTTTGGCATTCCGTCCGTGCCGAAGTAGGTGTTGAGGACGGAGAATCCACGGAACGCGGAAAGCGCGAGGTGCTCGAACGCCTCGGGGAGGTTGTCGATTTTGGCTACGGCCTCTTCGAGGAATTCTATCTGCTCCTTGACGAGCCCCTTGTCGGCGTTCCTGTTCAGCCGTTCGTTGGAGCGGACTATGCGCCAGTCGAGTTCGGCGATTGCGGAGCATCGGCGCGTGACGCAGGTAAGGAATGTGGCGTCGCAGTTCTCGATTTCGTTGTAGAGGAACTGGAGCTGCGAGAAGTTTCCGCGCCGCGCCCAATCGTAGATTGTCTGCGCCCGCTTGGCGTCAATCTGCCACAGCGGGTTCATCGCCTCGAGCATGAGCGACTGTTCCGTCTTTTGCAGACGGCCCGCTATCTTTGCGGCGAACGAGCGCAAGAATCCCGGCGTCTGCGGATTCTGTGGCGCGGACGATGGTTTCTGTTGTTCTGTCATATGTTCGGGGCTATGCGCATTGTGTGCTTCCTAATAAATGGCGGCTGCGTCAACCGAACCTCCTCCTAATGCCGACGGGCATCGCGATTATGCGCTTGCGGGCGGACGCCTTGATGTTGTCCTCCTGCGACATGCGGCCCGAGTCTATGCCGTGGTTGTCCCTGTCGGGAAGCCGCTCCTTCGGGGCTCCGTCCTTGTAGGTGTCGGATTCGTAGTGGGACAGCTCGTTCCAGCAGAAGGGGCAGCGCTCCGGGTCGCATACGAGCTTGGTGCGCGAGCGCATCCAGTTCACGCCTACCTCCGGCCAGTCGGGGGCCTTGTAGCAGGGCTTGAGGTTCGCGCCGAGGTGGTTTATGTTCTGATACCATCCGGCGGGGGCCGTGTCGGCGATTATCGGCGTGTCCTTGAGGCCCTTGCGGCAAATCATCTCGTAGACGGAATCGTAGTAGGGGTGGTGAAGGACGCCCTCGTCGAAATAGTAGAGGATGTCGCGGTCGTGGTCGTAGTATGTCCCCGTGAGGACTGTCGGGTCGTTCACGATGCCGAAGTCGAGGCCGTATCGCTTGTCTCGCCACGACGCTATCTGCTCGTCGGTAATCCGCTCGGCCTTGAGGTTGGCGAATATCTCGCCGCCCGTTCCGGTGGCCTCGCCGAGGAACACATGGCGGTAAAGCTCGAAGTTGGTCTTGCGCATGTGCTCGATGCGCGTCAGCACCGACGGCGGAAGCCAGCCCATCTCGATTATGTCGCGGTAGTCGGTGCGGTAGACCTTGCGTCCCGGAAACGGCTTGCACGCCTCGGAGTTTATCCAGTTGGCCGTGGACTTGGGCGGGTTGTAGGTGATTATCGTCGTGAAGGGGCGGTCGCTTCGCTGCATCGAGATTATGACATTCTCGATTTCGTCCCAGCTTGAGAATTCGTCCGACTCCTCGAACCACACGAGGCCCGTGTAGCCGAACGCGGGCTTCTTGGACTTGTGCTTGCGAGGGTCGTCGAGGCCGAGGAATGTTATGGTCTGGCCCGTGTCCTTGCGCACGAGGCGGAGCGGGTCGCCCCGCGTGTCGAACAGGTAGTCGGCGGCGAGGCGGTCTTCGCCGAGGGCGATTTTCAGCTCGTTCAGAACCGACCCCTTGAGGTCGACATGGTGCTTGCGGAAAACGACGGCGTGGCAGTCCTCGTTTCCGGCTGACGTAGTGCGGCCGCCCGTATATGTCGCCGCGAAGCTGGACTTCGCGCTGTATCGGCCACCCGGAAACCAAGCCTCCGTCGTCTTGCCCGTCACCATGTCGTTCCACGGCTCGTAGTAGACGGGTGCGATAAGCTGCTCTAGTGGTTTCATCTGTTCCGATGATGGCCGTAAGCGTCAAAACAACGCGGGTGGCGCGACACCTTTTCACTTGCGCCGAACCACCCGCGCCGCTTGCGCGTTCGAATTTCTTACTTCTTGGCCTTCGCCGCGCCCTTCGTGGCCGCTGGCTTCTTGGCGGCCTTGGCCTTGCCGTTCGTCACGGCCGCCTTGGACGGCTTCTTTACGTTCGTGACGGGCTTCTTTGCTGCGCACTTCTTCATGGCTTGTTCTCCTTGTTTCGGGTTTTGTGGTTGTTGTTTCCTTAGTTCCAATCTTCCGACTGGAAATCGTATATGGCCCTGTGAAGGGCCTCAATCTTCTGCTCGCGGGTCGACTTCTTGGCGAAGAAGCGGTCGTATACTTCCCCTGCGGCGAACGCAAGAAGCTGGATTAGGAGCGCAAGCATGAATCCGATCATGACGCCGGAATGCTTGCGCTCGACCTGTAGCGCGAGGCGGTCGTTCGCATTCACGAGCCTGTCGGCGACGGCCACCGTGCTTGCGAGCATATCTTCGACAAGCAAGCCCTCGTTCGGGACGACCTGTTTCACGCGGTCGTCGTAGAGCTCAAGCATGAGGCTGTCCTTGGTGTAGACGATTTCCGGCATGAAGCCTAGGTTGCGCTGGCACCAGGCCTTTATGAAGCCCGTCGCGTATTTGCGCTCGCCGTCCGCCCCGATGATGAACTGCTCGCCAGTCGTTCCGTCCTCAAGCTGTCGCGGAGCGACGCGGGCCGTGACGATTTTCACGGTCTTGCCCTCGCCGTTCATCTTCTTGATTAGGTCGCACATCGGCTTTATCGGCTCGCCGATGTGGTTCAAGCCGCGCCAATGGTCGTAGACGGCAAGCGTCCCGTCGAGGTCGAAGCCGTACCATCCCTTGCCCTGTGCGCCGTGTGTGTCGGGCGCGTTTCCCTGTTCCTTTTCGCTCATTTTGCATTGCCTCCTGTTGTTTTTTACGCGGCGGGGATTTCGCCCTCGCCCTCGATGAACACCTCGAGGCCGTTCCTAAGGGCCTCTAAAAGCTCGCTCTTCGCGCCGACCGACTTCCGCCAGCCTTTCAGAAGATAGATTGCGTCGCAGCTGCGGACGGTCGCAAGTTCGTAGTCGCGGACGCGGAATGCGAGTGCGCAATCCTTGAAGTTGCGCTTGGCTTCGCCATACCGCTTGTCCGCCATCGGACAAACCTCCTCCCATTCGCGCAAGGCCGCAAACGACTTGTCGATTTCCGTTTGATTGGCGAACTTTGCGCCAATCACAAACGGATTCTCCACATCGTGGCCCTTTTCCGACAGCGCGACCTGCGCGTCGAGGAATGCCGTCTCGTTGAATCCGGGCATTCCGTGCATCGGTCCGGCTATGTAGATTCTCATTTGAACCATCCCTCCCTGCGTCCCTTTTTCACTCCAGCCTCCCATTTTGACTGCATGCGATTACGCAATGCCCTGGCGGATTTCAATAACGGCGCGTAATCGGAATGGAGGCTGCTCGCCCGCTCGATGTGCTCTATGGCCGTGTTCATGATGTTGCAGGCTTGCGTCAATTCCCTGTGCCCTTGCAAGTTCATATTTCGTCCTCCTTTTTCTTCGGCGCTTCGGCATTGCCAGCGGCGACCTCATCGACATGGGACGCAAGCATATCCGCCGTGTGCGTTGCGATAATCTCACGCGGGTATAGCTTGAGCATCGCGTCGTATTCCTTGAGTTCCCGTTCGCCAAGGCCGAACGCGCCCATGTGGCCGACGATGGCGGCCTGTTCCGCCGGAAGGAGCGTAAGGCCAATCTCGGCGGCGATGATGAGAGCCGATGCAACGCCGTGTCCGGGATATGCAGGCTGCTTGCGGACTATGACGGTTTCATATCCAAAATTGGCGCGGCTGGGCTGTTCCGCGAAGTCGTAGCATTTGCACTTGACGACATCGTGGAGCATCCCCACTATGAATGGAGATTGGCATCGGGGCCAGTTCACTCCCATTGTCTTTGTGAGGGCGAGAAGCCATGTCGTCACATTTACGGAGTGCTGGGCCAGCCCGCCTTTGATGGCGAGGTGGTGGTCTTTCGACGCGGGGGCGTCGAAGAAGCCGAGCGCACGAAGCTCGTCAGCGCTGACGGGGATGTGCGATAGATATTCGTCCAGTTTTTCCATTGATTGTTTCCTTATGGGCTGTCGATGTCAGCAATAGTTCTTCGGTTTATGCCCGACAAGGAATTGCGGCTTGAATCGAGTGCATTTGCCACGGAATTTCTTGTCTACCGTGAAGCAGTTGCGCTTGAATGCGAGGGCGCAATAATCCGTGCAGTTGTCGCCGGAAACAACAATCGGCTTCTCGTTCAGCCTCGCAATCTCATCCCGCGTAAGTTCGCGGCCGTCCGGCGCATAAACCTTTCCAGTCCTGGAGTCCATTCCTCGCCCTCCCTTTATCCGCGACGGCGGCGGAAGCCCAGCTTGCGTTCGGCGGCGATGAACTTCGCCGTATGCTGTTCTCCGTTGTGCGGATTGAACTGCGCTATGTTGTTCTTCCGGCGGGCCATGCCCTGCCGAGTGTTCTTGGGGTATTTCATTTTGCCTGTTTCCTTTTCGTGTTTTGTTTTTCCTTTTGGTTTTTCATTGCTCCGGCCATCCCAGGGCCGAGCCGACAATCCCGACCGGAAGCCCTACCGGAAACGGTATGAACGCCTCCGCTATCGACAGCCGCTCGTATTTGTCGGTGAAATTGTTGTATGCGATTACGAAGTCGTCGCCGTCCATGATGAGGTCGGTCGGTCGCGTCGTCAGCGTCGGGTGTCTTGAAATCCACTCGTGGACGACGCGCTCCATGTTCGCGACGGCCTCGCTTGCGAGGACGACCAGCTTCTTGTGCCATTCCTTGCGCAGGATTTCCGAGATCGACTCTGCCTCGCGCAAGTAATCCTCGTCTATGACAAGCCTGCGCTTCATCATTTCCGGCCTTTCTCGCGGTCGCGGCAGTATTCGCACGGCATGTCGCCGGGCCGTTCGCATCCTATGGCGTAGCACCAGTCCATTGTCACGCCGTCGCGCGTCTCTCGGCGGCGGCGCTCGCACGGCTCGTGCTTGGCCTCGTTGCCGTCATTGCCGCCCATAGTCCGCCTCCTCCTGTTCAGATTCGAGGTCGAATGTCGGCTGGAACACGCCAAGCATATCCTTCGCCTTTTCGTAGAAATCGCGCTTTATTTCAAAGCCGAAGCCGCGCCGCCCCAATTCTGCGGCTGCTCGGAGAGTAGTGCCGGAGCCAGCGCACGGGTCTATCACGACATCGCCCCTGTCTGTGAAAAGCTCTATAAGCCGCTTCAACAGCCGGACGGGCTTCTGCGTCGGGTGGATTTTCGGGATGTCCCTGCCGTCCTGCTGCCAGTCGAAGCAGTTGAACACCATCTTGCCGTGGTTGTTGAACTTTGGGAGCCTGTCTCGGTATAGAATCAATCCGTATTCGCAGTTGCCGACGACCTTCATGTTGGCCTTGAGGACTTGCGCCGAGAACGGCTTGCGGAACACGAGCGGAATGTAGTGCTTGAAGCCGAAACTCTGCGCAAGCTCGATGTAGCGGTGCATCTCCTCGAACGGCACGAACAGGATGATGCAGGGCGCGGTCGACTTCCTCTTGCCGCTCGCGCCTATCGCCTCGCCTTTCTCATCCTTGGACTCCTTGCGAAGAAGCCGCTCGCAGAATATCATGAAGTGCGCCGGGGAGAAGTCGCCGTCGCTTTCGAAGAACATCTTTCCGGCCAGTTCGCTTTCGCCGTTCCTGTTGTCGCCGTCCTTGTACCACGCGGGGTTGCTGGCGTATGCGTTCTTGCCGAGGTTGTACGGCACATCCGCAATCACCAGCTGCGCCCGTGGGATGTTGTAGGACTTGAAGTTCTGGAAGTGGTCGTGGAAAAGCTGCGGCTCGTAGAAGCCGCGCTTCTTCGTGCTGCCGCCTCCCGCCTTCATGTCCTGCTCCGCTTGGCGAGGCGGCGGACGATTCCGAACTGCCTCGACACGATGTCGTTTGCGGCGGCGTATGGCGACGCCTCGTCGCGGATGTGCCAGTCGCGCTGGCCGCGATATACCAGGTGTCCGTTTTCGTAGATGCGGACTACTACGCGGCCCTTGCCCTCCGGCGCGGGCTGGCACCACGCGCGAAGCCACTCGATTAGACCCGTCATTCGGTTGTCCTCCTGTGCGGCGGGTTCAGTCGAATGCGGCGCAAGCCAGAATCATGAGCGCGAACACGGCGACGAGGAAAAGGCCCTCGCATATCGCCTGTCCCAGCGTCGTCTTGCGGTTGAGGAAGCGCTGCATCCGCTCCTCGTCTGTAAGGTTTTCTTCGTTCCTGTGCATTGTCGTGTTCTCCTTTTGGTTTTGCCTGTGGCGTGGGGAAAGATGTCCCCACACCGTGCCGCATATGTTAGCAAACAATGTCGGCGGGCGCAAGGGGACATCTTGAGATTATTGCACCTTTCTACTTCTCCGTCGTGTCGGGTGTTTCGGCGGTCGGCATAGAGAAGAGTCCGTTGGCGCACTTGAACGCCCATACGGGGGCGCGGAGGCCGAGGTCGGCGATGATTTCGTGCGCGGGGCGGCTCTCCGATGCGCGTTCGATTTCCTCGTGCCTCTCGTCGAGGCAGATGATGTCGATGTCGCGGCGGCCAATGCAGCACGATATGGCGCAATAGACCGTCCCGGCGTTGTGCTGGCGGAGCTTCTTGAGGGCGATTTCGCGGGCGTAGATGTTGAGCGTCACATCCGCCTTGGACGGGCACTTGCCCCACGGGCATCCGCCGCCGATGCGGCAGTTGCCGCCGTAGAAGTCGACGGCGAGCTTCCGGCCCGTCGTTCCGCAGTCGGCTATCGAGCCGTGCGTGACATAGCGGCCCGTGCCGTTCACGATGAGCGAGGCGTCGCCGCACCCGTGCCGGACGAGCCACGAGCGCACCCACTCCTCAATCGGGCGGAGGGCGAGGTCGCTTGCGGAGGGCGGGGTCGGGACGGCCACGATAACCTTGTCGGCCTTGCCGTCGGTGACGGAAATCTGCGTCTTGATGTCGAGGCCGACCGGGAGCTTGTTGTGGAGCGAGGCTTCGTACAGCTCGCGCCCGAGCATCTTGGCGAGGTAGTGGTCGAGCGGCATGTTGCGCGTGTCATCGCCGCCCGTCGCCATGCCCCAGAATATGCCCTGGTCGCCCCAGCCGTCCGCGTCCACGCCGATTGCGATGTCGCCCGACTGCCTTGAAATGTGCGAAACCACCTCCAGCTCGTCGCCGCAGATGCAGTTTTCCGCTCCGAAGCGGGACTGGTACGCCTTGGTGTAGCCGACCATGTTCGCGGCCCTTCGGGCGAAGTTGGCGATTTCCTCCTCCGTGAACTGCGTCCGGGTGGTTATCTCGCCGGATATTGTGCAAAACTTCCCCTTGAGCTGGACTTCGAGGGCGACGCGCGAGCGCGGGTCCTTTTCGAGGTGTCTGTCGAGGAGATAGGACGCGATGAAGTCGCAAGTCCTGTCGGGGTGCCCCAGGGCGCAGTATTCGCTGGTCTGTGTCATGGCTTTTGTGGTTTCCTTTCTCGTTTTTCCTTTGCGGATTTGTTGTTGGTTGTGAAGGGGTCGGCTCACGATTCCTCGTCGCCCTCCGGCTCGGACTCGCCGTCGCCTCCCTCTTCGCCGAACACGCTGTCGAAATCTCTCGGCTCGGTGATTTTCGGGAAGTTGGCCTTGACATTGTGGAGGTCGCCCTTGTAGAACACGAGGACGTTCTGGTGGGTCTTGACGACCTTGCGCCCCGCGTTGAATGTCCCGGCTGCCCGTATGGCCGACCCCCCGACGGGCTCGATGTAGATGATGTCGTTCACAAACTGCAATCCGGCGTCGATGAACGCCTGCTTGGTCGCGCCGATGAAGTTGCGGTAAGCGCCAGTCTTCTTGTCGCGGACATCGCCGACGACGAACAGGGCGAACCTGTCGTCCTTGAGGGCCGCACAGGCGTTGGCGATGATTCTGCGATACGCCTCGACGAACTTGTCGTAGGGCATGTTGGAGAGGTCGCCGGGCTTGTCGGAGTAGACTTCGAGATCGGCGTAGGGCGGGCAGGAGAAAACCATGTCGAACTTCTCGTCACCGACATGGTTCAGGAGGTTGGTGGAATCGTCGCAAATCCAGCGCACCATGTCCTTGTGGGACGGGGCGAGCTGCTTGTAGTTTTCGTCCACCTGCTCCTGCCGGATGTCGAAGCCCGTGTATTTGTGGCCGAGGCGGGCGGACATTACGCCGCGAACGGAGCCGCCGCAGAACGGGTCGAGGACGGTTCCGCCCTCGATGTTGAACCAAAGGAGCGCTATTTCCGCCAGAACCGGGTCGAACTCCGATGTGGCGGGGGCGGCTGGCGTTCCGCCGTAGATGTTCTTGATGTCCTGCCCGAGGAGGTTCGGGCCGCGCCCCTTCGTGCTGTCGAGGGCCGAGTTCCACTTGGCCTTGCGGTCGCGCCAGTATCCCTGCCGCGAATCAAGTATCGAGAGGGGCGGGACGAGGAAGCGGTCGGACAGGGACTTTGTTTCGACATTGCTGCCCTTGTCGACCTTGAAGTCGGAGGGGTCGAATCCGAGCGATTCGAAGTCGAAGTCTGGAAGGGCCAGAAGCTCGCTGCCGAGCATCCCCAAGTCCCACTCCGCCTTTTCGGCGACCTTGTTGTCGGCGAGGCGGAATGCGCGAATCTGCTCCGGCGTGAGGTCGCTCGCGTAGACGCACGGCAGCTCCTCAAGGCCCAGCTCCTTCGCCGCCTTGAGGCGCGTGTGTCCGCACACGATTACATTGTTCTCGTCTATGACGAGCGGCACCTTGAAGCCGAACTGCGAGATGGACTCCTTGACGAAAGGCACGGCCTTGTCGTTCTTGCGGGGGTTCTTATCGTAGGGGATGATGTCGTCTATTGCGACGTATTTGATTTCTAGCCTGTCGATGTTCTTCATTTTGCGGTCTTGCCTTTCTTGTGGGTGTGTCAGGTGTTGGGGTTGTTGTTCTCGCGCTGGCGGGCCTCATGCTCCGCCTTTGCCTTTTCGACCTTTTCGAGGGCGATTGTCCCTAGGACGAAGGGCGAGCGCGGCGTCTTGTCCTCAAATGTCTCGGTCGGCTTCTCGCCGATGGTGTCCCGTACGAACTCGGCGGCGCGGACATTTCCCTTCGCCGCCTTGGCAATTATTCCGGCGAGGATGCGCGTCTGCACATCCACATTCGCGTTCTCGAAGTCCTTGAGGCAGTCGACATCCTCCTTCATCCGGCCCTTTTTTATGGGCTTAGACAGGATGGAAATTAAGGATTCGCGCATTGTCTTGCGCAATTTCCTCGTCGCGCCCGACTTGATGCCGCCGTTCCGGCCTTTTTCTCGCGCCTCGCTCGCGGTTCTGATGGTGTGCGGGACTAGGTTCTGTTCGTTTGCCATCTAGCGGTTTTCCTTCGTTTTCCTAATTTTATCTTGACAAATCGAACGAGGATGGTGTAGAATGTGCGTCCTCGCGCGTGGGCGCGGGGTAATTTCCATTGCCGCAACCGTCAACCATTGCGGGTGTCCCCACGAAAAGCCCCACACCATATGCGCCGGAAATCCCGCGCTCTCGACTGTGCCGGAATCGCATTACAGGTCGAACTCCAGATTGTACGCCTGACGCCTCTTGGCTCCGCCAACGCCCTTGAGCTGCATCTGCCGCATTATGCTGGCGAAGAACTTGCACTTGCCCTTCATCTGCACGAGGTGCTTCTGCACGGCTTCCTTCGATATCGGCTTCGGGAGGGTGCGGCCAATCGTGGCGTAGTCCTCGCCGAACAGGAGGTGCTTTAGGATGCAGAGCTGGATGTCGGGCAGGGCGAACAGGGACGATATGACAATCACCATGTTCCGCTCCGTTTCCTCGGTGAGGGTGGCGGTGACGGCCGCCGACGGCCTGTCGGCCTCCTCGTCGAAGAACACGAAATTGCCGTCGCGGCTGTCTGATTCGCGGCGCGATTCGTCGTCTAGGTTGTCGCGGACGAACTCGCCCTCCGACTCAATCCCGCCGAGGCGGACATCGGAGCGCCCCTTGTTGGAATCGTCGGCTGGGCCTTGGCACACCTGCCAGCAGAAGGGGTCGCCCTTGCCGTTCCTGGGGCATGAATGGCAGTCCTTGTGGAACTCGCGCCCCTTGGCGGCTTGCCGGGATTGAGGCGGTATCTCCCGCCCGTCCCGCCGGATATGTCGTGTGTTCTCCATTTTTCGGGTGTGGGGACATTATACCACACACCGAGCCGGAAAACAAGGGGGTGATTTTCGGTTTTTTGGACGGAGCGTCAGAGGTCGGGTGCGACCGTAATGACTATGCGGGGCCTGTCGAGGGTGCGGCGCTTCGTTATCAGCGTCGTCGTTATGTGGCTGTCGTCGGCGAACCACCCGGCCTTGACGAGCGCGTCCTGCGGGGCCTTTATGCGGTTGTCGTTGTCCGCGCCGCAGGGCATGGGCGCGTTAGGGACAAGCTCTCTCCTGGGCGTCCCCTTCGGGTATGCGTGGTAGAACGCGACATATAGGAACGCTGGCGTCCCGTGCGGGACGACGGACTCCACCGCGCCCTTGAAGGGCCTCGCGAGGATTTCGACGGCCTTCATGCCGGATGCGACGCGCTTGTTGGTGAAGATGCGGCGCGTTCGGAACGACACCTTCTTCTGCTGCGCTGTCGATAGCGTCGACGGGTCGATGGGCAGGGTTATGCGGACGGCTTGGCGCTCGTCCGGCAGGGTTATGCTTTCGCACTTTGATGGCATTGCTTCGTTGTCCTCCTTACGATGTCGGGCCTCCCGTGATGGTGCCGTAAGACGAAAATCCCTCTACGACGACTTGCTTCGAGGGGGGGCTTGTCGTCTCTCCCGCCGCAGAGGCGACATCGACCTTCATCACGCGGAAGTATTCGACCGCCCCCTTGAGGTCTATTTCGGAAACCGAGCACAGCTGCATGAACGAAACTATGCTCTGGAGCTGGGCGAGGGTGAATCGCGGGTTCTCGCGCTCCCTCTGTAGCTCCGCCGCGACGAACTCCCTGTCCTCGCGCTCTATTTCACGCCTCTGCTCGAGCATCCTCTGCTGCACGAACGAGTTGCATTCCGCGTGGGCGAGGAAGAACCTCGGCCCGAGGTCGCGGGTGCTGTCCGGCCGTGCGAGCCTGTTGGCCTTCTGGAGGTCGGCGTGGCTCGCCTCGATGAACGAGCGCACCGTGCTGAACCGCTCCATGACGATGCGTATCTCCGCCGCGAGGCGCTGGTTGTATGCGATGCGGATGTGCTCGACGATTTCCTCGCGTTTCGGCACGGCGATTTCGACCGTCCTCTCGTTCGCGCTTTCCTGTTCCTGTTCCATTCCGTGTTCTCCTTTTCGTTTGTCCCTTCGGGGCTTGCGCCCCTATATTGTGGCGAAGGCCTTGACCTCGCCGACCTCCACGCTTCCGTATTCGTTGCCGAGGAGCCTGTCGGCGTCGTTGTATCTGCCGCGCTTCCTCGACAGGCCCATCCTCTCCGAATATGTCTTGGAGCATTCGCGCAGGACGGTCGTCCTTCCGGCTGCGTCCGTGTCGAACGTCTCTAGCGGCCTGTCGCGCTCCACGAGCTGCCATCCGCCTCCCTCGCGGGGGACTATGGCGTGGGTGAACACAAGCGCCTCGCTTACGTTCATCCTCTTGAACAGCGCGACCTGCTCGGCCATGTCTGTTGCGAGGGCCGTGCTTCCGCGCTTTGCTATCTGGCTGTCTGACATTGCAATCTCCGTTTCAGTCCCACCTGGACTTTCTGTGCTTCGCGTCCATCTCGTCGAGGAGGCGCAGCGAGTTAGATATGTCGTTCGCGCCGCACGAATGGACTGCGAGCCCCTTTGCTCCGCCCGGAAGGGCCATGTCGAGGCGCGTGGTTTCCGCGACGAGCCTCTTGAGGATGTTCTTGCGCGTCCGCATGAAGCATTGGATGAGGATGTCGCGCCGCTTGCGGAGGACATCGACGGACTTCAATATGCGGCCCTTGAGGGTTTTGGCGTTGGCCGCCTCCTGCGATTCGGGGTCGGCCTTTATGCGCTGGTCGAGCATTTCGGCGCGTGCGCGTCGCCTCCTGACCTCCTCCATGACGCGCTTTAGGGCGGCGGTGTGGGCGGCGAGCCTCTTCGTCGGGTCTGCGGCCTTCGACGCCTCCGCCACGGCCCTTGCGAACCCCTCGTCGGATATCGACGGGTCGAGCAGGGCGGCGTCCAGCTCGTCGTCCCCCACCTTCGGCATGGGGCAGGCTATGGCCTCGGTCAGGTCCGATTCGAAGCTGGCGAGGGAGCGCAGGATTTCGACGGCCGGATTAACGGCCCTCGCGAGCCGGACGAACTCGGCCTTTGCGCTGCGGACGGCCGAAACCGACGCCTTTGAGCGGCCAAGCCCCTCGTCGGGAATGCGGGACAGAATCTTGTTCATCCCCTGCATCGCGTCGGCCACGCGGACGAACGCGCCGCGCACCTCGTCCATGCACGACGAAAGCTCGTCGAACGAGCGGGGGCGCTTCATGACGCCACCCCCATGTCCAGCTCCGGCTGGACGGGCCTCTCGAACCTGTCCTTTAGGCGGAGGTACCTGTTGCGGACGTAATCCTCCTTAGCAAGGGGCTTGAACAGGTCGAGGACGAAGCACCTCGTACCTCGCGGGGCCTCCTTCGCGTTCCACAGCGTGTGTTCGAGGAGGGGAAGCACCTTCTCCTCGATTACGTCGGCGTAGCACGCCGACTTGTCCATGCCCGTAAGCTCGCGGACGGCGGACAGGGCCTTGTGGAGCCTCGCCCTCGCGGAGCAGGTGAGCCGGAGGTTGAACCGCGCCGGACGCGTCGCAGACCCCGTGTTGGTGGGGGCCTCCGCATCCGTGTATTTGTGCTTGCAATGTCCCATTTCGTCGTGTTCTCCGTTTTCGCGCCACCGTCAGGCGACGGCTCCTGCGCGTCTGTTCCTGTTTATGAATGCGTTTAGGCTCTCCTCGGTGACGCCGTGGTGGTTGGTGCCGCCGTAGGTCACGCCGACGAGCTTTCCCTTCCGGCGGAGGTAGCGCACCATGTCCTTCGAGCATCCGAGGCGCTTCGCCGCCTCCGCGTAGACCACGCACACGGCTGGGGCTGGGCTGTCGTCCTTTGTCTTGCCGTCCTTGAAGCCGCGCACCATCTCCATGAATCCGCGCCGCGTCTCTTCCGTCATGGTCTGGTCGATCTCCACGACGCTACCGATGACATCAATAGTCTTTTCGAGCATTTCCCGTCCCTCCGTCAGAATGGCATGTCGTCGATGTCGCCGCATTCGGCGATTTCGTCCGGCTCGGCGGGCGGCGGCACGGCGGCGGCCCTCGCTGCCCGCTCCTTGACCTCCAGCTTCACGGCGCGGAGCGACGCGAACCACTGTCCCGCCTTGTTTCTGTTTTCGTTCGCGTCCACATAGAACGAAACCTCCACCTTGTCGCCGGGATTCACGCCGTCAAGGTCTTTCGTCCTGTCCTTCGAGCCGTCGCCACGGCCCTTCGTGAACTCGAACATCGCGTAGTTCGGGTATTGTGCGTTCTCGGATTGCGTCTTGCACACGAGGGTGCGCTTTGCGAATCCCGAGGCGAAGGTCTGCGTCTGTCCGACGAAGTGGACCTCGCCCGCGTATTTGTATGGTTCCATGTCTTGTGCTTCCTTTGCTTTTTGTCGTTCTGGCGGTTTTCCGCCTTTTGAAAATCCTGTCATTGCCTCCGCGCCGCCGTGGAGGCCCCATTCTGTGCCTCTGGCGCGTTCGCCGCCCCCGGACGGATGGTTGAGGGGGTACGGGCTTCGACGCGCTCCTGGGCGGCCCTACGCGCGTCCATGTCGGCGATGAACCTCGTCGTCCGGTCTACGACCTTCCTGTTGGCCTTTACGGCCCTGTTCGAGCCGCCGGAGAACTCGACCGACTTGCACATCTCCGTTATCCGGTCTATTATGCGGATTCCGTACCTGTCCTTGATTTCGGACTTCTTGAGGTTCGTCGTGAAGTGCGTTCGCTCCTCGCTCGCCATCCGTCGCTCGATTATGTAGGCCAATATGTCGAATTTCACTCCGTAGTTGTTGAAAACAGGCTCCGCGCCGATGTCGTCAAGCAGCACCTCCCTGTTTGCGAGGTCGTCCATCATCTCGCGGATGTCGCTTTCGGAGCGCCCGAGGATGTCGTGCATCGAGAAAACGGCGACCTCGCCGCCGTCGAAGGTGCGCAGCGTTCGGAAGAACATGGTCTTGCCCGTCCCGACGGAGCCGTGGATGAACAGTCCGTACCCGGCCATGTAGAGGCGTAGGGCCTCAAGGGACGCGGAATTGAACCGATAGCCCCTGCGCACCATGTTCTCGGCCTTGGCCTTGAGCATTTCGGGGCGGATTTCGGCCTCTCGCTCCTCGCATGAGGGCTGGGCGAGCGACCTAAGTATGCCTTCAAAGGCGGATTTGGTAATTTTCGTCATCAATCTTGACTCCTATCGTTTCCTTTTTGCGCTTTTCCTCCGCATCCCTCTCGCGGCGGCGCTTCTCGTCGCGCCAAGCGAACGCGAGCTTGGCCCGCCATCCGTTGGCGACTATCTTCTGCCCGCGCGTGTCGCGCCATTGGCTCGTTTGCATGATGGCGTACCATTCGCGGGCGAATTCCTCCGGTATGACCTCGCCTCCGGCCCTGTGGACGCCATCTGCGGCCACCTTCAGAACTAGGTCGAGCGTCGGGTGGTTTCCGTCGGCGGGCGGATTTGCCGCCACACCGTCCTGTGTCCGCTGGATTCCGTTGTTTCCGCCGGATTCCGTGGATTCCGTGGATTCCACCGGAATCCGCGTGACATCGGCCTCAACGCGCGCACGCGCGACGCGCGCGTTATTGTTAATAATATTATTATTTTGTTTATAAGAGAGTGAGTGCGTAATAGGGGGGTGAAGGGGGGAAGGCTCCTTCGCGCTCTCTTGTCCGTCCGTTTCCTTGTTGTCCGGCGGATTCCGCGTGACATTTGCGCGGCTTCTGCGCTTGCGCTCCCTGTCGAGCTTCCTCCTGTGCTCCTCCTTTTCGTCCATCCAGCTTGAAGCGTTGCCTATCATCTGGGCCATCAGATTCTCGTCCTCTGTCGCGTCCGGCACCTTCTGCCGACCGAGCATCCGGCAAACCCTGCCTACCTTGGCCGTGTCCTCGCAGGTCTTGAGGAAGTTCCACAGCATCTCCGGTTTTATCATTTGGGGCAATCCTTCGTTGAACGGCGGGGCGGCCTTGCGACCGCCGCCGTCATATTGGCCGATTCCGTAAACTTCACCCGGCGACGCCCTCCTCGGGAATCTCCTTGTGCTCCACGACCTCGTATGTGACGCCGTTCGCCGCCATCGCCTCGCGAATCTTCGTGAGGGCCGAGAACGTCCCCTGCACCTTGATGAAGAACCAGTAGGATTTCTCCCTTTGCTTCTGCGGGGCGGCCTGTTCGGGTGCTGTGGCGGGCGCGGCGGCCCCAGCGGTCTGCGCCGCCTGTTCCTCCGCCTCCACGGGCGCGGGTTGCTGCACCGCGCCGTCGCGGCGCTTCGCGGCGAGGTCGGCCTTGGCTCGTTCCATCGCCTCCGCCCTCTTGCGCTCCTCCTCCGCCCTCGCTTCCTCGGCCTCGCGGCGCTTGCGCTCCTCCTCGGCCTTCATGCGTTCGGCGGCGGCCCTCTGCTCCTTGAACCTCTTGACCTCCGCCGCCGCATCCGCCATGTCGAATCGGCGGCACAGGGCGAATTTCGCGGCCGTGCGCACCTCCGCGTCCTCGTCCGCGTATATCTCCGCAAGGGAGGCGAGCGCGGCCTTGCAGCGCTGAATCTCGGCGTTCATCTGCATGGCCGCCTTTGTTTCGCTGACGCTCTTGTTGAGCCAGTTTCCGGCGGTCTTGGGGTCTGTCTGCGCGGCGAAGAATTCCCGCCAATGCGAGGTCTTGCGCTCCGGTGCCTCCATGTCGTCGCCGAACGCCTCCGCGAGGCGGTTGGCGAACTGCGCCGTCAGGGTCTTTCGCTTCTCGTCCACGCGCCTCTTCTCGAACTCGGCGAGCTGCGAGTCGATGCCCTTCGCCGTGCTCTTGCCAAGCTCCTCAAGTTCCTTGGCCTTGGCCTCGAATGATTCCATCGGGGCGAGCCACCGCGCCTTGGTGTCGATTCGCGCCCTCGAAATGGCGGCGACGACCTTGTTTATCTCGGCTCGGTCGTCCTTTGCCCTCTTTATCGCGTCCTCGGTGACGACGAGCCCCTTGAACTTCTCAAGGTACGACTCCATCGCCGCCTTCAACTCCGGGTAGTTGAATTCTATCGCGGCAGGGAGCGATTCGATGTCTGTCGTGATTCTAAGCTGCAAATCCATGTCGTGTTCTCCTTTTCGCGCTGGAGCGGGGCGGAACGGAAGCGTCGCGTCCTCCGTCCGCCCCGGCCCCGTCGCATGGTTTAGAGGGGCAGCCGTTCCGCGACGACCGCCGCCGCAGGGGCCTCCTTCGCCGGAACTGGCTCCGGCTGCCTATCGCCTCCCGCGTTCACGCCGAGGGCGGCGCGGAGCTTGTCGTTTCCGGCCTGGGGCTGCGCTTGCGGCTGGACGACCTCGCCGTCTATCGTCTCGCCCTTGAAGTAGTCCTCCTTCGTCCCCATCCCGTCCTTAAGCGAGTTGTAGACGTTGCGGAGGTCGACGACCTGCGCCGGAAGGATGGCCTCTATCTTGCGCTGGATGCGGCGCTCGATGTCCGCCTTGCCGACATTGAACTGCTTGAAGGCGTCGAGAAGCTTCTTTATGCCCTCCGCCGATGTGTCGGCCGTGGCCTTGAGCGTGGAGTTGCACTGCTCCACCGCCATGTCCACGATGTCGCCAGGGACTCCGGCGAGGATGCACGCCCGCTTGCGGCGGGCCGCCTCGTTCGCACACTTCTCGTAGACATCGCGGGGGTCCGTGAGCAGATAGTCGCCGCCCCGCGTGTGGCGGATTTTGCTGACCGTGAAAGTCACGGTGTTGCGGCTGTTCTTCTCCTTGTCCCATGCGTAGGCCTCGCACTTCACGAAGTCCTCGCCCTGCTCAAGCTCGCGCCACCCCGCGTCGAAGTTGCCCATGCACCGCACAAGCACCTCCGCGAGCCGGATGGACGGGCCTGTTATGGGCTCGGTCGCACCCTTGCGCGAATAGGCGTAGACCGCCCTCTGCGCAAGCTCCTGCCTCATGCACTCGCGCTTTACGTCCTCGCGAACCTGTATGAGGTCGCGGGGGAACATCTTGGCCATCTGTATGGCCGCGACGCTTTCGGCGAGTTCCCTTGTCTGCGCGACGGCGACCGCCGCGCTGTTGCTCATTATCGAGCCGCCAATCAGGCCGCCGCCGTGCGGTGGCTGCCGTCCTGTCGATACCTCGTTGCTCATTTTCGTGTTCTCCTTGTTTGTTTTTTTCCTGTTTTTGGCTTACGCCAAATCCCCTATGCCGCCTTGGTCGCCTTTGGCTTGAACGGCCTGTCGCCTGGACTTGTTATCGTGTAGGCCGCAACCTGCTCCGTCGAGGCGTTGAGGGCGAGCGCGAGGCCCTCCCAATCCGTCTTGCACTTGTCGCGGTTGTTCTTCCATGTGGCGAGGATGTTGTCCTCGTCGTCCATTAGGGCCTCGGCGTCCTTCATGAACGCGCATATCTCGGTCTTTAGCTTCTCCCCCTGCTCCTTGGCGGCCTTCTCCGCCGCCTTGGCCTCCTTGAACTGCTCGAGCTTGCGCTTTATGTCGTCGTTCGCGACGATCTTCTTGCCGGGGCTCGAAATCGCGTAGATTATCTTGTTGTCCTCCTCGCACGACGGGGGCGGCATCTTCCCGCCGACCACATATTCGTCCCACCACGCGGCGAGGCGCGTCTGCATCGCCTTAATCACCTCGTCGTCGCGCTCCACGCGGTATGTCTCGAAGCGCTTGTGCGTGAGGAACAGGGCGGCGACATCCGCGTGCTTGAGGCGTTCGTCGAGGCCCATGTAGTGCTGAACCTGCGTGACGTAGTAGAGCGGAACGCCGTCCGTCCAGTCCACGCTCGTCGTCTTGCATTCGAGAAGCGTGTCCGTTCGAATCTCGCCCATGTGTGAGGCCACCTTCTGGCCTTCGGGAACCACAAGCCTGTCGAGGTTGCCGAGGAAGCACCCCTTGTGGAGCATCTTGTTGAAGCGCTGGACGACGCGCCCCGTTTCCTGCGCGTAGCGTCGGGCCACGAAATCCTCAAGCTCCGTGCCTATCCTCATGGCCTCCGTTTCCGGCTTGTCGGGTGCGCGGCCCGTCTTGTCGAGCCATACCGTGAGAGGCGTCGCCCAGGGGCTCATGCCCAGAATGGCGGCAACATCGGAGCCGCCGATGCCCTTGCGGCGCTCGGCGAGCCATTCCTGTCTTTCCTTAGGTGTCATGTGCGTGTTCTCCTTTTGGTTTTCCGTCAAATGATGCTAGGCGCGGGCGTTCCTTCTCCCACGATTGTCCCCACACCTACCGCCAAAAAAAATGGCGCGTTTGCGCTTCGCGCTTTCGCGTCCAATCGCCCGAGCCGTCCCGGCGATGTCCTTGGCGGCGCGGCGAAGCCCCTTGCGGAGGGCTTCGTTCGCGTCGATTCCCTTTGCTCGCAGGGCCTTTATCAGGTCTGCGATGTCCTCGTCAACGGTGATTCGGGTTCGCTTGAGCGAAGCCGGAGCGTCGTGATGTTTTGTCATTTTGTTTTCCTTTTTTCCTTTTTGCTTTTGGTTTCTGGTTTGTCGCCAGATTTTGCGAATGACCAGTCCGCAGCGTCGCCGCCGTCCGGTAGTCTGCGAGGCGGAACAATCCCGTTCGCCTTCGCCGCCTTCTCAAGCATGTACCGAAGAACCTCGGCCATCGAATTGGCCGAACTTAGGTTCTTCAACTCCTCGAAAACGCGCCGCTCCTCCTTGTCGAGGAAGAAATCGACCCGTCTTTTGCCTCGTTTTCTCTGCCCTGGCATTTTGTCGTGTCTCCTTTCCCTTTTCTGTATTTGAACCGCCCGACCCATTGAGGGCCAGCGCGGGATATTATAGCAAAGGTGTGGGGACAAAGCAAGGGCGAATCTTGAAGATTCTTTCTCTCCGGCGCACTTTCTTCCGTTCTTGCCCGCTTTGACAGGATTATGGTATAATATGTCCCGACACGACGGAGAACACGGCAATGACTAAGAAGGAGCTTGGGCGGGCTGTATCGGCTTTCGCGGAGAAAATCGCGGTCGAGCAGCGGGAAATCCAGCGCGGGTCGAAAGACCCGGAATCGAACACGAGCGCAATCATACAGGAGTTCCTGTCCTCGCTCGGCTACGGCATAGGTCGCGGCGGCGGAATGGAGCGCGAGTTCCGCGTGGCGGCTATGGACGCCGACGACAAGTGCGACTACGCCCTGTGGGGCGACGGGCGGCGCAACCCGAAGCCGGACATCCTCGTCGAGGTCAAGGCCATAACCAAGAGCCTCGATTCCAAGAAGTACGAGAACCAGCTATACGGCTACGCCGTGCGCGGCGGCGTGAATTGGGCCATACTGACGAATGGTATGCGGTGGCGAGGATTCAAGCGTCAGAGGCGCGGCGGTGGCGTCGCCCTCGTCCCCCTGTTCGACATTGAGGTCGGCGACGGGACGACCGACGAGGTGCTGGCCGTGTTCAACGCAATCTCTCGCGAGGGGATGCGCGACAAGATGTCGGCGTACGAGAGGCGAGCCGCGATGTTCAAGCCGGAATTCATCGGCGAGCTTATTCTTTGCGACAAACCCGTGAAGTGCCTCGTCGGACTTATGAAGGAGCGCGGCGTCGATGTCACGCCGGACGAAATGCGGACAATGCTGCGCGAGCGAGTCGTCGGCTGCGCCGTCGCCGTGCCGGATAGGCCGACGCCTCAGACGGAAAGGCGCAGGGCGAGCCCGGATTCCGCGAACGGGGAATTCCTGCTCAAGGGGCGCGGCATGACCGCGAGGGGCCGGAGGGTTGACGAGGGATTCCTCGTGTTCGCCGGAACGCCCGTGTGCGACCCCGTGCCGAGCTTCCTGTCTAGCTGCCGTTCGGCTGTTCGCTTGCGCGAGGCCCTTGAGGCCGACGGGACGATTGCCGACGGGGCGTTCACGAAGGACTATGTATTCTCGTCCTCGTCCGCCGCCGCGAGCATCGTGATGGGACGCGCCTCGAACGGCCCGAAGGAGTGGAGGAACGCCGACGGAATATCGCTCGGCGAGATCGTTTCCGGCTGATTCATAATCCGCAGAACCCCCGCATTTACGGCCATTATCGGGCCAACGACCCCTCCGCTCCTGGAGGGGTAAAAAATTATTGAGAATTCTCAAGAAGCCCCCTTGCGGGGCCGTGTTCTTTTTGCTAAGATATGCGGCGGTATGGGGACACCAGCCCCCACACCGACCAACAAACGAAAAGGCAAAGAAAAGGAGAACACGACATGCTAGGCATACAGGCAAACGACATCTGCTATTCGACGGCGAATGGCGGGCACAACCCGTTCAACACGGACGGCGTTGCGAGGACTACGCTCGACCCCGAGTTCGCGAGGCAGGCTCTCAACTTCCGCATAGAGAAGCGGCAGAGCTACGACCGCAACGGGAGGCCGATTCCGAAGAACTACCACCTCGTCAAGGACTCGGACAACTCGTTCATCCCGTCCAACGGCATCGGCGAGCAGTTCGTCCCGATTCAGCACCTCGATGTCTACGACTACATTGTGAACAAGGTCATGCCGCAGGTTCCGCAGATGGAGCTGGAGATGGCCGGGACGATTCACGGCGGAGGCGTGGGGCTCATCGCCGCCAAGTTCGGCGACACCTTCTCAATGAAGGGCGACACCAGCGAAAACAACCTCCGCCTGTTCTTCGCCAACCCGTCCAACGGGACGGGCCGCATGGTTATGGGCTTCACGACCGTGCGCGTGGTCTGCCAGAACACGCTCCTTGCGGCGACGAAGGAGGCGAGGGCCGACGGATTCCGCGTGACACACACCAAGAGCGCTGACACGCTCGCGTTCGAGGCTGTGAAGAGCATCGAGCGACAGGCGGTCGCGGCGCTCGAAATGAAGAGCCGCTGCGAGAGGCTTGCGGAAATCGGCGTCGATTCCGAAACCCTCGAACGCTGCCTCGACAAGATTTACCCGCTCTACGGAATCCCGCAGGATTCACCCGGCTACGCGAGGATGCTTCACCTCCGCGAGCGCGTCAAGGAGGAGTTCGAGGCGGGGGCGACGGCGCAGACGATAAAGACCGATTCCGCGTGGAAGCTGCTCAATGCGTTCACATACCCGATTTTCAACCCCGACAAGCTGCCGCCGAAGAAGGACCGTGCGGAAATCGCCTACAAGGGGATGATAGGGAGCGTCGCGGAAAAGACCGACAAGATTCTTCGCGCCGTCGAGGCCGTCGCGGCATAATCCGGAAGGGAGGCGGAACGATGGACGACAACCTTCTGAAGCCGACGCCGGACGCCGCCGACTCGGTAATCGCCAAGATAAAAAAGGCGATACGCCTCGCAAGGGGGACGAGCGAAGCGGGGGAGCGGGAAACCGCCCTCCGCCTCGCCCGCTCGCTCGCCGAGAGGAACGGCCTTGCGTTCGAGGAGATAGACGAGAGCGCGGAGGAGGCGAAGGCCGTCCACATAAGCGACGACGCGGAGGAGCGCATAGATGGGCCGGAGGTCGGCTTCTCCTTCTCGATAGTCCACGACCACTTCGGCGTGGTGGCGATGGTGACGACGAGCAGACGCGACAGGGTTCACGGCCACTACTCGTGGTTCGGGCCGAGAATCAACATCGACATTGCACGCCATGTGCACCACATCCTCCTCCGTGAATCACGCGCCGCGTTCCGCAGGGCGAGGAAGGCCGCACCCAGAATCAAGCGGCAGGCGTTCATGCAGGGCTTCTTCGTCGCAATCTACGTCAAGCTGACGGAGCATCCGCTTCGCAACGACCGCGAGGCGTTCGAGGCGGAGAAAAAGGCGGCGGAGAGGAAGTTCGAGGAGTTCAGGGCGAACAACAAGGTGCGCGAATCGCGCAAGCCAAGGGCCTCCGACGACCACAACGCCATAAGCATGGGCTACCACGACGGGGAGAGGGTGAACCTCGCCCGCCCGTGCGCGAACGCCGCCGCCGAAAGATGCGCACTTGAGGCCAGAGACTGAAACCAAAGGAAAGGAACCAAAATGCTGACATACGAACACGGAAGCAAGAAAGGCGTCGGCTCGCGCCTGTGCGTGGACATCGAGGATGGCCACGGCGGGCGGAATGGCCGCGTTAGAATAGACATCTACAGGCAGTCCAACGACGAGGACACGGCTTGCGCCGGAGCCAAGAAGTGGGAGTTCGCGGACGGCAATCCGGCGACGGCCGCGCTGACCGCGCCGCAATGCGCCCACATCCTGTCCGTCCTTCGCGGCGAGGCCAAATCCATACTCGGCGGCAAGGGCCTCGTCGTGGCGGAGGACGACCGCACGGCCATAGTCCACATAGATGCCGTTTCGAAGCCCTACGATTCGTTCCAGCTCCACATCAAGACGCAATGGGCGAACGGCGATAAGTCCGAGGGCCGATTCCTTCTCAATCTCACCGAGGCGCTGTCGCTCAAGACCGCTCTTGAGAGCGCGATGGGGCGCGTCGCCTTCGGGCGGTGACACCACAACACGAAATCCAAAAGGAGAACACGAAAAATGCAAATCGAAACGATAAAGACGACCTTTGCGAACGCGGTGTCCCGCGTATCGAGGGTCATAAGCGCGTCGTGCGCGAACGACAACGCCGCGTTCGGCTGCGTCCTCATTGAGGGCGCGGAGGGCAAGGTGAAGCTAACGGGGACCAACGGCGACATCCTCATTTCGACGGAGATTGCCTGCGAGGTTTCCAGGCCTACGAGCATGGCCGTCCCCGCCGGACTGCTGAACAAGCTTCTTTCGGCCCTGCCGGAGGGCGTCCTTCAAATCGCCTACGACAGCAAGGCTCTCAAGGTCGAGGTGAAGAGCAGCGTCGGGCGCACCAAGATCGCTTGCGTCGAGCCGGATAAGTTCCCCAAGGCGGCGGAGGACGACGAGATGACGAGCCTTGCAATCCAGAACGCGGCCCTCCGCGAAATCCTGCGCAAGACCTCATACGCCGCTTCCACGGACGACACGCGCAAGACCCTCCGCAACACACTGTTCGCGCTCCGCGCCGACGGCCTTACGGCTGTCGCCACAAACGGGAGGCTCCTCGCCAAGGTGGACTACTCGCGGGACATGGAGGGCTCGCTGGAGGGCGACATCGAAATCCTCGTGCCGCCGACGGCCTGCTCGCTTCTCGCCGACAAGGCAATCCTCGGCGGCGACGGAGTTGTGCGCATAGAGGTTCCGGCGACCAACCGCGTGTACGCCAAGTTCACATGCGGCGACACGGTTCTTCGCACGAGGCTGTTCGACGATGTTTTCCCGAGCTACGGAAAGGTCATCCCGGCTGACAGCGGAACGCCCGCGACGATAGACAGGCAGAGGCTTGTGGACGCGATAGAACGCGCCTCCATCTTCTCTCCTTCCGGCGAAAGCGGATACGTCTCGCTGACATTCGCGCCGGACGGCTCGCTCCGCGTGGAATCGCAGAAGTCCGAGGCGGGAAACTCCGACGAGACGATGCAGATAGACTACAAGGGCGGCAAGGTGCGGATGCTGGTGGCGAAGCGCTACATAATGCCGATTCTCAAGGCGATAGACGACGACGAGGTTGCAATCCACATATCGTCGGGCCACAGCCCGCTGATGGTGAAGTGTTCGATTCCCTTCCTCGCCGTGGTTATGCCGATGCGCGACGAAAGCACGGTGGGAGGAGCGGCGTGATGGCAAGTGGCGTGGTTGTCGAGCTGCCTTGCAATGCTGCGGAATTGAAGGCGAAGATTCGCTGCTTCTGCCGCGAGCATGGATGCTTCGACACGGCTATCGCCGTGCCAGCGAGGCACCTCGGCAAACGCGCCGTGCGCATTTTCAACCCGGAAAACAGAAAGGAGAATAAGTCATGCAAGGTGAAACCGTAGACGCCATCCAATGGCCGAGGGCCAAATACTGGACTAAACAGTGGAACCCCGTTATCGGCTGCAAGCCGTGCAGCCCCGCTTGCGAAAACTGCTATGCGGCGGCGTGGGCCAAGAGGTTCGGCCAATCGTTCGAGCCGCACGCGACAAAGCAGAAGCCGCCGCGCTCCGGCATAGTGTTCTGCGGGAACATGACCGACCTGTTTGGGGAGTGGCGTAGCAGTCCAGAAATGGTGGTGACTGTCAGAACGCCACCCAGAACGCATGAATCGCAATATCTGTGGCTCACAAAGCGGGTGGTCAATATGGTGCAGTCGCTCAGACACATTCAAGACTGCTTTCAGATCCCTGGATATTGGTATGGCAACCACTACTTCGGCTTCACCGCCGAAAGCCAGGAGTGGTACGACAAGCGGCTCGGGCTTCGCTCCGCTTCTGGTTTCCCGTGGCCGGACTGGGCCAATCTGTGGGTTTCGTGCGAACCTCTGCTCGGCCCGATAGACCTCGGGCTCATGTGGGACGGCGAGCCGATAAAGCCCGTCTACAAATGGGTGGTCGTTGGCTGTGAATCCGGCCCGAAGCGCCGCCCCTGCAAAATCGAGTGGGTCGAATCCATCGTCGAACAATGCAAGGCCGCGAAAATCCCTGTGTTCGTGAAGCAAATCGACATAAACGGTGCGTGCGAGACGGATATAAACAAATTTCCTGCACATCTTAGGATTCGTCAGGTTCCGTGGGCCAGCAAGGGAGGTTTGACATGAGCCGCAACTGCCTCATCGGGATGTCGAAGAGCCTGTGCGACAACTGCGTCAAGGTTCCCGACAAGCCGCAAAATGCCCTTACGCGGAGCGCGGCCCCGTATGGCTACATCTGCAAAATCGGCGCGTGGCGTCCCGGACGATGCTGCTCAAAGGGCGGCTGCCTGTGCTACAACCGCACGGAAAAGAAAGATATGTGACTTCGGAATAAAACCGGAACAAAAGAAAAGGAGAACGCGACAATGAACTGCAAGGCCAAATGCAAGCGATACACGATTGACGAAATAAGGGCGCGAGAACCAGATCCCGAAGAATGGGAGCTTCGCAACGACATGGTGAAAAAAGTCACCGTCCAATGTTGCGAATACGGCTTTCTTTCGCTCGGCATCGACTATGTGAGCGGACGGCAGGGCGTTGGCTACGGACACGCCAACAATTCGAACATTGGGCTGATGATTCACGACTTCGCCGACTTGCTCGGCGTAGGCTATATCAACGGCGATGTTATGGAGGCCATGAGGAACAAGCCGATACGGGTTATGTTCAAGACCGATTATGGCGGCAGGGTCGTCGATTCGACCTACATCGGCAACTTCATGGAGGACAAGTTCATAAAGATGTCCGAGCTCGTTCTGCTCGGCTTAGACAAGGAGGAAAAATGAGCTTGTACAATCTCGTGAACGGGCACAGCGTCGGCTGCTTGCTCGTCATGCCGATGCTGGGCCGGAAGCCGGACGAATATCCGAGATTCCGCGATTGCTTCTTCAGAAAGGCCGACGACGGGACGCGCGAAATCCACATATTGACGCGGGTTGGCTCGCTCAACCAGAACTACGGAATGGGCGAGGAGGCGCTTTACAAGCTCCCCGGCTATATCCGGTTCGAGGATTGCGACGAGGACAGGACATACGGGACATACATATTCAAATGCCCCGAGAAGTGGAAGCCCGACTTCGACGCAATCGTAGCCCGCAAGCTGTCCGCGCTCTCCGAGGACTACTTCGCAATGCAGAGGAGGTTCTGGGACGACGCGGGAGAACGCGCCGTTGCGCAGATAAAGGCCGCGATTGCGAAGTACGAGAACAAGCGCCTCGCGCTCGCCGACATCCTCGCGGAAATGCGAAACGGCCCGACGCCGAAGCATAGAATCGACACCGAGCTGACGGCGCACTACGCCGACTTGATACAGGAGGCGATAAAGGATGAGGCCGCCGCGCTGGAGCGAATCGTCCGCGACGCGGTAATAGACTACTCCGAGCAATATGTCAACGCCCCCAACGACGATGTAGAGCGGGAATTGAAGGAACGCGCCGCGAAAGCGAACGCTTGGCTTGCCGCCCACGGATTCAAGGAGGAGCATGTCGTATGGAGCAAGGAGGAAGCGCCATGTCTGTAAACGAACACGAGACACACGCGGCTGTCGTGGCGGATATACACAAAATTGCCAAGCGTTTTCACGAAGACTATTTGAGCGACCCTGTGGAGTTCAAAGGGTACGAAAGAATAGCCAACGAGTTCTCAACGCTCGCCAGCCGTTTCGAGGCGGCGCACAAGCGCGAGGTGGACGCACTCAAGCAGAGACTCGCCGAGCTGAACGCCGAGATCGCCGCGAAGGACGCGGTGATCATGTGGCTTAACGACGCGCTTGCGGAAGAGCAGGGGCGCAAGATGACAACTGCCGAGAAAAACGCGGCGAAGTTGCCCGACGGGTGGAAAATGTACGACAAGTACCAAATCCGCCACACCGACGGGACACCGCTGAAAGGCAAGCGATACTTCGTGCTACGCCTCGACTCCGACGACCCGCTTGAAGCTGCGCGTGTTGCTGCCGCAATGTCCGCATACAAAGGCGAGGCGCAGTCCGGCAACGTTGCCGCGATGCGCAAGGCGTTGGCGCGAGCGACGAGAACGCTCTCCGCGTGGCGTCGTGACTTGCCTTGCCGAGCATGGAGCGAAATAGACGAGGCGATAGACAAGTGCAATACCGCCCTCGCCGCGCCGCCGCGCAACTGCGACATTCCGGCAAAGGACATGGGCGAGTGGTGCGATAGGTTCTACGATTATGTCCGGCGCAACAACCCTGCTTGCATAAGGCCTTCGCCCCTCTACACATACCACGACGCGATTAAGTGGATGCTCGACGAGGCCAACACGAACAAGGAGGCGTGAGACTATGAAGATTGAACTTACAGGCGAAATAGCCGAATACTACGGAGAGCAGAATCCCGACCTTGCACCGCTCCCGAAGAAGGGCGTTGTGCTGTCGGCTACGGAGGACGAACTACGGGCTGTGCGTTTTCCCAAAATGCAGGGCGAGTTGGCTCTTGTTCCGTCCGAAGCAGTCTGCAACATGGCGAATAATGCGTTGAGTGCCGCGCTGGAACAGGTCAACAAGGTATATGACATACTGTCCAGACCATGCGTGTTTTTAGAAGAAGCACGCCAAGGTTGTCGTGAAGCACGTGGAGTTCTCATACCCGCCCTCGCCGCGCCGCCAAGGAACTGTGACAGGTTTAACAGCGGCGACCCCGTGAAGGACGCGGACGACGCATACGCCGAATGGCAGAGGTGGTGCGACGCCGCAGATATGCCGCCGTCCTGCAAGGTTGAATCTTCATTCAGGCAATGGCTCTTCGCAACTGCGAAGCCAAACGCGAAAGGAGCTACCGATGGCAAGTAAAATGCGCGACGCGCTTGTAGCCGTCAAGGAACTGCTCGACGGCGGCATTATGTTCCATAGCGCAACTCGCAAAGTCCACGAGCAGGTGAACGATGCGCTTTCCGGTCCCCGCCTAAATTGCGAAGTCGGGACGGTGCAGGAGCAGTCGGAGCGGTTTCGCGACTACTGCGAGGCGCACAAAGACAAATATGCAGAGTGTCTGTACTGCCCGCTTGTCGGCGAGACTGGCGGACACTGCGAACTGGCTTGGGCGCAAATGCCCTATGAAGAAAGCGAGGCGAAGAAATGCAATTAGGTATCAGAGACGGGCATTTGACGGAAGACGTTATACGTCCCGCTTTTAACTATTGCCGCATCCTAATGTTGCCGTTCAACGAACTGGCGTATCACGAAGTTGAACCGACATATCGCAGTAGGCTACATAATAACATAGCATTTTATCTCGACATAGATAGAGAACTGGTTGAGGCGGCTTTTGACAAGGCGAAAAGCGGCTATCGTCATTTTGACGACATCGCAAAAGTTCTTGACAGGTTTTGTGACGAGTTGAAACGCTGTGCAGAACTATCAGAGAAGGAACGCCATCCGTCTGTTTTGTCGATAGACGAGTTAAAGAATATTCACATAGATGGATTGCCGAGCATGAGAGATTCAGAAAGTGGGGTGACGAAATGAGAGTTGTAAGATACACGTTCGACGTATGCCTACGCGACGGAATAAACAAGGACGAATACAGCATGGGCAGTTTGATTGCGAAGTCGATTCTTGACACCGCTGGCGTATGTGGTTGCGAACTATCTCACAAGGCGGATGCCGAGGGGTACAGTTCCGTCAATGTGAACGACGCTATAAAGTGGCAACGCACTAACAGGCGTTGGCTTGGCGATAAGGGCGGCTCTCTATGACCTTCGCAGAGGCGATAGAACAGATGCGCAGGGGCGCGATGGTACGCGAGAAGGGGACTACCCTTTGGACGTGGCGGGGCGCAAGCGGGCGATGCTACTACGGTCTGAGACGCAATCATCCGCTACAGTTCAGAGACACGTTCCTGTGCGCCGAAGTGTTCGGCGACGGCGAATGGGAAGTGAAGAATGAAGGAGGCGAATCGTGAAGGTGATAATGGCTGGCGACATCATCGAATCCATTGTGCAGAGCGTGATGCAAGCCCTGCCCTACTCCGAGGAGGCCGTATTGCGCGGCATACTGGAGGAGGGGCTGCCGGAGCGCGGCATAGTCATCGAGGCGACGAAGGAGGAACTATCTGAACAGACCGGCAACCTTCTCTACAGGGATGTGACAGTCACACCGAAAGGAGCAAACTGAAAATGAACGAGTTAGACAGAGCCATACTGCTGGAGACGCGGGCAAGGCGTCTTCGGGTAGCAAAGCAAATCGGCGACATCCTCGGCACGAGATTCCTGCTCGCGGGCGGTGCGCTCACAAAGGACGACAACCCGAAGGACTTTGACATCTACGGCGTTGACGCCCCGATTCTGATTTCCGCCGTCGAACACAGGGTGCTGTGCCACGAGGCTACACGCGGCTACCTCTCCAAGACGGCTAACGCAATCACGGCGAACATCTACGGGCAGACAGTCCAGTTCTGTTCGTACTTCAAGCCCACCCCGCAGGAAACTGTCGCGGCTTTCGACTTCGCCCACTGCAAGGCGGGCGCGGTGTTCGGCGCGGACGGCTTGTTGCAGGAGGTCGTCGCCACGGACGACTTTTGGCTCTCGGAGAGCAACGGCACGACGTGGTACACGGGTAGCGAATACCCGCTGTCGTCGCTCATGCGCCTTATGAAGTTCCACAAGCGCGGATTGTTCGAGGGCGGTACGCACAAGTCCGCCGCAGTTAGAATCCTCTGCGACATCGTGGAGCGCGGCTTCAAGGACTACGAAGACTTCTTCGACCAGTGCTCGTCCATATCTGAATCGTTCAAAGACTACAACAGCGTGGACGGTGAAGTCCTTTACGAACTCCTACACAAGAAAGGAGAGGACTGAAAATGAGGAAGTGCGACATCGAAAAACTTGACTGGACTACCGCCTACTCGTACAGGCGCGACACCACGCCCCACAACATCGAACTGACCCTGCCGTTCGAGACGATGAAGGCAATCTGCGACAAGTGGAGCCTCCGCCCCGAACTAGGCGCGGGTGAAGCCTCTTACTCCGCGTTCCGCGACTGGCTCTGCCGCCACCGCAGGACGCGAAGCCTGTTCTACGGACACGGGACGGGCTTCGACATCCAATCGCTCGTGGAACTGTTTAACGATGACTTGAAAAACACCGAAAAACTAATGGAAGGAGAAGCAGGGAAATGAGAAGCGACGAATACAGCGAATGGGACGAATACATCGGCCTTGAAGCAATGAAGCACATTGTAGAAAATGCGATAACCGAAATCGCGCAAACTGTAAACGCCATACGCGACAAGCGCACCACGGACATGGAGAGCGCAATAAAGACGCTTCACCGCAACAGCGAATATCTCGATGTGGTGCGGGCCTCTTTATGTGCATTGCGCAATCAGCTATCGCAATGTACTATGGTCGGAACAAAAATAATGGCCAATGGAGAATCCACAATCAAAGAGGAAACAAGAGAGGAGCAGTCATGAAGGTGATAGACCTAAACATAAACGAATGGCAGGAATGGCTCGAAAAGTTCAAGGCGAGCGATGAATACGAGGTCGGTCGTGCGCCCATTGCGATGCGCATTGAGAACACGCCGTTCACGACAGGCCGCTTCGCCGGAGGGATGACCTACAACGGGACGCGATACACATACTTCGAGCCGAAGGTTCCCGGAGAGCCGCCGAACCCCGACGGAACGCCCCATGTGGCGTGGCTGATGGTTCGCATGGACTTTCTCATGTGGCTCACAAAGCGTCTCAAGGCCGGAGGCGGAAAGCGCGGGAAAGGCGGTGCGAAATGAGCGACAATACCGAAATAGAACGCCCCGCCAACTGCGGCGAGTGCGCGAAGTTCTGGGAATGCAAGGGGGATGGCTACGACGGCTTCTGCGACAATTGGGCTGGCGTCCCCCTCAAGAAAACTGATGTGTGCCACCCCAACATGGGCCGCAAGAAAACGGGAGGTGCGAAGTGAGCGACAACCGGAAATACGACAGGGCGGCCCGTGAATGGCTGCACAAGGAACACCCCGATGTCCCCTGTTGGCGATGTGCGCGTTGCCAGGGCATAGGAGTCAGCGCTTGCACCTGCCGCGACGACAACGGAAGCATTATGGTAATCCCATACAACGCGGAGCACAACTCGTGCATGTTCGTGTGGGATGTTGAGGCGGCGGCCCGCGAGGCCAGATCAAGACTCGGCTTCATGGGCTACGAATCGCTCCCGCCGATGGTGAAGGATGTCTACAACATTCTCGACAGCTCATTGAGCTACCAAGCCAAACTAGACAGGGAGAACGCGCGATGACGACGACGATTTTTGGTATCGCGCTCGCTCCTCTCTTCGCGGCGATGGCGCAGGTAGAGAGCGACGATGGGCGCACGAGCAACAACATATATCAAATAAGCGATGTCTACATTGATGATGTCAACAGAATAACGGAAAGCGCCAGCATAACTGTTAGGCATCACGGGCGGCGGATTCCGTATTCAATAAATGATAAATTCGACAGAGCCGCGTCCGAGGCCATGATGGCGACATATTGGCTGTACTACGGCACAAGATACATGACACTAACAGGCGAACGGCCTACTGTCGAGGTGTTCGCCCGCATCCACAACGGCGGGCCGAACGGATGGAAGAAACCGTCAACTCTCAAGTATTGGCACAAGGTCAAAGCCGCAATCGAGGCGGCAGAAGCGGAAGGGGCTGGACGATGAAGCCGAAATACGCCGACTGCTGCGATTGGTTCGACGCCGCGACTGGCAAATGCCGGAACCCGAACAAAGACCGCTCCCCGAAAACCGCAACCATCGCTGGCCATGTCGTGGATGTGACATGGAACGGCAAATGCATCGACGAGGAAACCGCGAATGACATACGGGCCGGAAAGTGCCGCCCGCCGCTCTCTTGCGAAATGGCCGAGTGCGATGTCGGCTCGTTGATTGCCAAAAGCAAGCCGTTTACGAGCGTATGCCCCAGGGGAGGTCGTAAAGGATTTGAGGGCCAGCGCATGAAAACCGTCTACGACCGGAACGGCGACATCGTTTGCTGCACAAGCGTAGTCTACAGGACGGATGGCGAAAGCAAAGACCTCGCCGAACTTATCGCCAAGGCCCTCAACCAATACGGCGAGGACAACACGGGAAAGGAAGGAATGGCATGATGGCGTGGAGGAAATGCCGCAACTGCGGCGTGTGGCACAAATCCAATGAGGGGGGGGGGTGTATTGCGTCCAATGCCTCCGGCGGGGACAGAGCGAATGGACGATACGGACGGCGAGAATGAGAAAGGCCAAATGGTGGCGATAGCGGAGGACTTATGAATCGTGGCGAGTGGCAAGAACTAAAAGAGCGGATATTCCGCGATTTCCCCAACCTGTGCTGGGTTGAGAATGTCAAGATGCGCCGGAGCATGGGCGAGCGGTATGGAGCCGACGAAGACCCTTATTTCGACGAGCATGGAGATTCAATCAACCTCCCGTGGGTGGTTTGCGACGACCCTTGCGCCCCGCTCTGCGAAATATTCGGGCTGTGCGGCTGCGGAGCGCCAGATGATGTCATAAGACGGTTCTACTATCCGTTCCTCAAGGCGATAGACGAGAGGCGCGAGTGGGAGCGGTCGCACTCCATGCTGGATAGCTTCAAGCGCTACAACGATATGCTTGCCGATAACATGATGAGGGTGATGTCCGGCAGAAGGGTCAACCTGACGGCCTTCAAGGTCGTGGACGACCAAACGGTCGAATACCTCGTCCTCTATGTCCTCAACGACAAGGGACTGACGGAACACGGCACGAGCATCGGCGGGTGCTGGCTTACGGAAAAAGGCAAGACGGCCCTCGCCATTTGCAAGGCTGTGTTTGCGGAAGAAAGTAAGGAGGCGGAGGCATGAGAGTTCTGTGCGCAAGAATGCGCCGTTGGTGGCGTCGCAACTTCGGGTGCGTCTATCTTTCCGAGAACGGGGCCGACTGGTATCGCTTCCGCGCACGGCGCGGGCGCGTCGCCCTCGTGTGGAACACGCTTTGCGGCGCGATTCCGTTCTATTGCCGCCTCGACGAATCCGGCCTCGTGCTGAACGAACACGACGATAGCATGAGGGGCTACGGACGGCCATACGGCTCGTGGCGGTGGGACTACGAGCCTCGCGGGAGGCTTGTCGGGGAAGGAGGCTACTGGTGAGGCTTTGCGAATTCGAGACATCCTCGCGCCGAGAGAGCTGGGGCCTGTATCTGTTCGCGTGGGCGAAATACAAGCGCGGCGACATCCCTACATCCGGCGAATACGACTACATCAGCAAGCGCGTCCACGCCAAATTCCCGACGGCGGAGCTCGTAAAGATGCGCCGGACGACGATAGCCGACAAGGACGGCGGAAATTCCACGCTCGTATGGTGGGAGTTCACTTGGTTTGTTGACGAAAGGAAAGCCAAACAATGAGACAGTTGAAGCGAAGCGAGTGCGCCATTCTCCCGCTTGTCCTCAAGCGGAAATGGTACGACATGATATCCTCCGGCGAAAAGCGCGAGGAATACCGGGACGACAAGCCGCATTGGCGGACACGCATAAAGCGGTGGCGCTCCGCACAGAGCCACGGCTGGGACGAGATGGACAAAAACAAGTTTCTCGTCATCGGGTTCTCGTGCGGCTACAGGAAGTCCGACATGTTCTTCCTGTCGCACATGACAGATTTGCGCGATTATCCGCTCCACCCGGAATGGGGCGAGCCAGAAACGCCACACTATGCTCTCGTGCTTCGTGAGCGCGTCGAGATCGCGGACTGAATTTCCATACAACAAAACCGAAAGGAGAAATGCAGAAAATGAAACACCCAGAACTGGCGTTGGTAAAGGAATTCCGCTGTGAAGTCTGCGAAGCGCATAGCGATTTCCCGACAGTTCGCATAATTGCGGAGGTCGCAATGAGCAGAGGATGCGTTTTCGAGGTAAAATCGGACGCCATAAAGCGCGACATCGAAAAGTCTGTCAAGCAATCCGTCGTATATGTGGAGGATGTGCCATGCGAGTAGAAGGCGAGGAGATAAGCGCCGTCGTGAGGGACATGGACGAGTTCTCCGACAAATGCATCGGTTCTAGGAGAGCCACGACGGAAGAAGCGCTCGCGTTGATAATCCACCAATACGCAAGGCGCGTGGAGGAGGCGGCGAAGCGTGCCGAGGCCGTGTTTGCGCACGAACTGGAGCGACATAAATGCGCCGCCGGAAACATCGCGGCCCTGCGCGGGCAGATTATGAACTGCATATCGAGGCTGAAATCCATCGCGATGCAGAACCGCGAATGGCAGATGTGCGCCAACAACGACATCATGGAATGTGAAGCGGCTCTTTCCGCTCCTTCGAAGAACTGCGACCGCTTCTTGAGCGCCGACGACGCGATAGACGGATTGGTTCGGAGCGGCATGCGCTTCTTGAGCGCGAACGCCCGCGAGGCGATATACTGGCTTTTCGCAAAGGCGGACTTTGGCGGCGCGAGGCCCGACCCGACGAAATGTGGCGACGACTTCACAAGGCAGGGAGCAGACAAGTGAGCAATCCAATAATTAAAATCATCGAGGGGGGGGGGCAGGCCAATTCTCGACGCCTGTTGCGGGGGCAAGATGTTTTACTTCGACAAGAAAGACCCCCGCGTCATATCCCAAGACATACGAACCGTGCCGCGACACAAGATAGAGTCGAACGGCTCCTATTTCGAGGTTGCGCCGGATGTCGTAGGGGATTTTCGGAACATGGGATTTCCCGACAACTCGTTCTCGGCCGTGATATTCGACCCGCCCCACCTCAAGTGCGGAGAGACATCCTTCATGTTCCACAAATACGGTTCGCTCGGCTCGGCTTGGGAGGAGGATTTGCGGCGCGGATTCGCAGAATGCTTCCGCGTCCTCAAGCCGGATGGCATTCTCGTTTTCAAGTGGTGCGATTCATTCCGCTCGCTGGAGGCGGTGATGGCTCTCGCGCCATACGAGCCCGTGATATGGCACAAGACTGTATCGCGAAGCGGAAGCAAGTTCACATATTTTGTGATATTCGTGAAGCGGCACAAGAAGGAGGTTTTTGAAGATGACGAAAGCCAACGATGAGGCGTCCGATTTCGGCAATGCCTGCACGAACGAAATAGGCCTCATCCCGTGTCCGTTCTGCGGCGGAACGATTGTGTCCGCCGAGACCGGGACTTGCGGGAGCGAAGATTGGGGCGAGGTGCGGTGCTGGGGTTGCGGCGCGACGATGCGCGAGAGATGCGATTTCCGCAACGGCGTAATGCCGAGCGACCTTCTCCAGCGGGCCGTCTACAAATGGAATAGGAGGGCCGTTTTATGAGGCGCAGGAAGAAGCAGAAAAAGACGCACGACGACCTCGTGGCGCACTTCCAGAAGCGTTGCATGGAGCGCTGGGGCTTCATACTGTCGCAACGCTTCCTCAAGGAGGAGATGGCGGCGCACCGCTTGCGCCTCCATTCGAAGCAATCCAACACGCGGACGCGGTTCATATACCCAGTGAAGGACGGTCGCGATATGGTCGTTGTCTACGACAAGGTGCGCCACGCATTCGTGACGGCGCTCTATCTCGACGAAATGACGGAGGATGACGGACAATGAGCGAAAGAGGATTGTTGCGGCGCGAACACGATCTGATGTCGCGCCCCGCCGTTGGCGGCGGCGAATACTACACCGTAAGATACATTATCTTCCGCAAGGGCGGCGGGTATGTGTGCAGCATGGGCGGGCCAGACGGCCCAAGCGGAGTATGCTGCTCGCCGATAAACGCGGTAAGGTTCAACACGGAAGATGAGGCCTGGGGCGCGATAGCCTCTTTTGAAGAATCGCTCGGGCCTGGGCACAAGGGCCAGCACACGGTGCATCTTTTATTTACACATTGCCTTGCAAAGGCGTTCGAAACAGAAACAAGGAGCAAGAAATGAAGGACGGAAAATTCGAAGCGGGCGACATCTACGCCCTCCTGTTGAATAGGTTTGGCGATTCCCGCCAATGGCTGTGCGCGGGCGAGGTCGGCGACAAGACGGGGTTCCAGTCGCGTCGCCTCGACTTCGTGGCCGTGAACTGCTACGAATCGCAGGGCCTTGGAATCCACGCGTTCGAGATAAAGATTTCCAAGTCCGACCTCCGGCGCGAACTCACCGACCCGTCCAAGCACAACATATTCTTCGACGACATCGACACATATTCGATTGTCGCGCCCGACTATGTGCTGGATGCCGAATACTGCTCCATCATCCCGAAGAACTGGGGGATATACAGGGCGACCGCCGCAGGGCCTATCGGCGGCGAAAATACGCTAAAGGTCGTGCGCAAGCCGCTGAACCTGCACGATGAGAGGAACCGCACCCTGCGACGCTCCTTTGCGTTTGGCCTGATTCGCTCGCTGCAATCCGGCATGGCGGAGAGGAACGCACTCGGCTCGCGCCTGCACGAGGAATACAAACGCGGCTGGAGCGAAGGGGAGAAACACGCCAAGTATTGCGCACACGACTACGAAAAGAGGTATTGCGAGGAGATAGCGAGGAACAAAAACCTCCGGGAGGTGGCACACAAGCTTGGTCTGCGCGGAGACGGCGGCTCGAACGACGGCTATCGAATCAGCGGACTAATCGCAGCTCGCCAACTCCTTGAAAACGCCAAGAGCATCGGTTGGTCGTCGGCCAACCTTAGGAGAAGCCTAGAAACAATCGAAATTGAGATTGCGGAATGCCAGAAATGCCTCGATGATGCGAGCAAGCCGCCGGACGCTCCCGCGCCGGAAGCGGCTCCGCCGCCTAGCGGCTGCTGATGTCCCTTGCGAGGGCCTTGCGTTCCGCTTGCGCCCTCCCGAAATCGCGCTCGGACTTCTGCGCGACCTTTCTTGCGGCGGAGATGTATCTTTCCGCCGTCTTCATGTTCCCCGCGCCCCTTATGGCCTCGGCATACATCCCAAGGCGGCGCTCCGCGTCGCGCAACGCCTCCGCAATCTCGTCGTAGAGCGCAACGGCCTCGTTTACGCGCCCTGCGGCCTCCGTGTCGCCGCCGAGCCGTCCGAGCGAGCGTCGGGCCGCCTCCTTGTAGACGCGCTCCACGGCGCGAATACGGCGCAATGCGACGGCCCTCATGTCCCCGATGTCAGATTCCGCCTTTTCGACGGCCTCTCCAATCGCTCCGGCGTCCGTTTTCGCCACATCGCGCCTGACGCGCGTAGAGGGGCCTTCCTCGCGTTCGCGCTCGGCCCGCATCTTCTCCCGTATTTCCTTCAAACGCTCAACAGCGGCGCTCCTGTCTGGCGATTCGGGCGCGTCCTGCGGAACGGATGATTCGCCGCCGTCGCCGCCGCCATCAATAGGCGGAAGAAGGGACAGTCCGGCGGCCGTCTTCGCGTCAAGCTCGTCGAGGCCAGTATCCATCCCTTCGGACTGGCATATCCGCACCCATTCGCGCCGCGATACATTCGTCCATGCCATGCCGGAGCCGAATGCGAAAGGCGGGAACGGAGAGCCGAGCGTGTCGCCGAATCCGCCGACGCCCCTGCCGAGCGCGTCCCATATCGGGCTGTCCTTCAAGGCGACTAACGAGCGCTTCGCCGCTCCCTGCCAGCCCACGGACGCGCCAGCCGCCTCCCAGCGACGCTTCCAGTCGCCGCGAGGCTTCTTCCGTGCGCCAGTCCGCTCAAGCCGCCAAGCCGGGTTCGTGCGGAGGAACACGGGACTTTCGCCAGCCGCCATCTGGCCCATAGAGCGGGCCTTCTTGATATTCGTTTCGAGGATTAGCTGGATGCGGTGCGACGCGGAAAGGTCGCTCATGGTTTTCGGGACGGCCGGAGGAACCCTGCCGTTGTCGTCGGGGAATCCGGCCTGCGGCGTGTAGCCGAGCGCATCGAGGCATTGCTGGAGGCTCCGTTCGGCCAACTGCGGGTTCGTCTCGCGCGAGGCCACGGCGAGGAGTTTCCTCTTGAGCATTTCGACATACGCCTTGCTTGTCGTTCGCGCCGAATAAAGGGCCTCCGCCCTTATCCTCTCGTTCCATGCGTCGCGCAATTCGCCGGACGAGAGGCGTGTCGTCCTCCCCCTCTGTCCGCGAATGATGTCCTGTTCAGCGGATGTCGGCACCTTCGTGTTCTCCTTGATTACCTCGTCGCCAATCCCCTACAGGAATGTGTCGAGAATCCTCCGTCGCCCCGTCGAGAACGAGGGGACGGCCCTGTTGGACGATGCGTCGTCCGTGGATTCCTTCGACCACGATTCGGGGATGAATTCGCCAGACGCGACCTTTGCGAAAACATCGTGCGCCTTTTCCCATGCGTCGGTTCTCGCCTCGTTCGGCTTTACGTTTATGCGCTTTAGGACGTCGAACGCGGCGAAGTCCATCGCGAAGGTCATGAGCCCCTCGGGTATCGTCCCCGGCCTCGGGCAGAGCGCTATCTGCCTGTTGGCGCGGCAGAAGCCGCGAACGCTCTCCGCCGTCTGCTCCAGAAGGTCGAGAACTGGGTCTGCCCCCGTCTGGAAGTCGGGGTGCTGCCGGAACATGTCCAGCTCCTTCTGGTTCAGCTTGGCCGCGATGTCGCGCAGCTCCGGTTTTCTCCAAGACATTTCGGAATGCCCTCCTTGTGCAATGCTATTTCGTCAAGCCGCCCACTTTCGGACTCTCCGCGCAGGGCGGCCTCCGGGGCGGATTCCGCCCCTTTCGCGTCAAAGGGGAAAAACAATAAACCCGGTCCGACATCATGATGTTCCGGCTGGGGCCGGGTCTTGCGACTTGCTTTCGAGGACCAATGGGACTATCATCGCGCCCTGCGGCAACGCTGGCTCCGGCCTCCCGCCGTCGTTCCTGTCGGCTGGGCTTTCCCCGTCCCCAGCGCCCGACGCCCCATCTTCGCACGGCTCGATTATTGCGGTCAGCTTCGTGTGGCGCTGGGTCTTGACGACGGCGAAATAACTGTTCGTCTCGCAGACCTCGTTCGTGACCGTGATTCTCGTCTGGTTGTTCCCCTTGACGATTGCGCCGCCCGTGAAGGCGAGGAAGTTGATGCTCCATTCTGTTCCAGGAACGGTCATGCCGACCTCAAGATTCGTGCCGTCCACAACCTTGCCGCCCGAGTATGAGGCGCAGCCCGTGAACATCGAGCATAGCGCGGCGATAACAACCAACATTGCGAGTTTCTTCATTTCCGTCGTTCCTTCCTGTAGTGGGCGAGCGGCCAGTCTATCGGCAATAGAGCCGTGTCTATCGCCGCCTCGCAAGCCGTGTCGCAAATACCTATGCAGCCGATTGGGATTGTGAACACATTTTCCCACATGAAGCCGCTGTTGCCGGGACTGTCCACCATCATCTGCGGAAAGGCGCAGATGAGCGACAGGGCGGCGGCCTCGCGCGAGCATTGGTATACGCCCTCTATCCGCGCTTCCGTCGTGGGAAAGCGCGTGTAGCAGTTCACGCACCCGCCGCAGAACATCACAACGCTCGCCACTATGTAGCCCGCCACGAGGACTGAGCTTGCGATTGTGGTCGCGATGTAGTATTTCAGCGCGGCGAGCGCGGTTATTGCCTTGCTGAACATCACTTGAGGCCCAGATTGAACCACTTGTTGAGGTAGTGCTTGATGCCCTTGAAGCCAAGGCCGAGAATCGAGAAGCCGTTGTAGGCGATTCCGACGCTCATTCCGTTGACGCTCGGAACATTGGCCTCGATGATCTTGTCGAACTCGGCGCAGATGCCGTCCACCTCGGACTGGTCTATCTTGCCGTCGTTCGCAAGGCCCTCCGTCCATTGCTTGCCATAGGCGATTATGGCGTTGCCGATTTCGACGGCCGTCTTGTTGCCGCCCTCCAACGCGCACTTCGCCGCCGCCTTTTCGACGGCTGCGCGATGAACCTGCTTGATGATTTCGTTGCTCGTCATTTTGTATTTCTCCTTGTTTTTCGGTTTTTGTTCCTGTTCCGTCCCCGCCTCGTCAGCGGAAAATCTCCATAAGGGCCTCCTCATCAGCGCTCCGGCGGCACGTGCGCCTGTATTTCGCGCTCCACGAGCCCCATACGGCGGCTATGTCCGTCACCTCTCCCGCAGAGCCGCCCTCGCCCATAATCCTCGTAGGCGACTTGTGGCCGTAGGCGCGGCATCCGCAGCCTATCTGGCCGGATGCGTAGCCCCGCATCGAATTGTGCGTCCCCTTGCCGGAAAGCGTAAGGATGAGCGTGTTGTCCGGCTCGTCCTCGCCGATGTTGTACGACGGGTCTGCGTCTATGGCGAACGAAACGGAGGCTGTCTTGAACTTGTCCTTGGCATTGCTCCCGATGAGGTGCCACAGCACATTGTCGGCGTATGTTTCGTACGAAACCCTCTCACCTCCAATCTTGTAGGTGCGGTTTTCGAGGCCGCGAATCTCAAGCGACGGCTCGCCGCCGTCCTCCGGGTGGATGACAATGAGCGTTCCCTTAATAGTCTGTGTCTGGTATTTCCGGCTGCCGAGGGATTCGGCATTGTCGTAGATGCGCGGGATGTGGAGGCGCATCGTGAGCGCGTATTCCTCCACGGTCGAGCCCCACGAGCGGACTGGCGACGCAAATGCGAGCGCCGCGACGATTGCGGCGACGAACGGCTTGAACATGTGCGGTTTCTTCATGCGAGACTTCCTCCACATATTGCCCGTCGCGTCAATATGCGGGGGCTATTGCGCCGCGCCGCTGCGTATGATTTGGTAGACGGCCGCTCCGATGCCGCCCGCCCCAGCGGCCTTGAGAAGCCAGTCCAAGGCTTTCAGCGCAAGCACAGCCCCCTTGGCCCGCTCCTTCTTGGCGCGATAGTCCTTGTCAGTCTCTTTTATGGAGGGCAAGTCCTTCTTGATTTCGTCCACATCGCGCTTGATGCCCTGTATCGCCTCCGACTGTATTGCGTCGCTGCTTTTCAGCTCCTTTATCCTGTCGGCCATCTTGCGCTGGCAGTCTAGCTGCATGTCGTCCTTCATGTCGTAGACGACATCCAGCGCGGCTTCGCGGGCGACTGGGTCTTTAATCTTCTTGGCCTCGTCGCGCCGCTTCTGCCATTTCTCAAGCTGGTCTTGTGTCATGTGGCACGCCCTCCTTACTGCGCGACAGAGGCGGCAAGTATGGCTTCCGCCGTCGCGTCGTCCACGCCTAGTGCGAGCTTTGCCGCCTCGTAGTAATGCGAAAATCCCTCGAAGTCGTCTGATATCACCTGCGCATCGTTCCACGCGTCCAGCGCGGAATACCCAGGCGCGACCTCGAATGACGCAAGCCATGCTTCCAGCTCTGCGAGCTTGCCGATCTGGGCGATGGCAATCTTTAGCCTTATCTTGGAGAACTCTCTGGGTATGCGCCGCGTGTCCTCTTCTCGCTTGCGCCACATCTCCTCTGCCCTGTCTGCGCTCATGGCCTCCGCAGGCGTCGTGGCGAACATGCCGCCAATCATTGTCGCCGCCATGACGACGGCCGCAACCATCCTACTATTCATTTTTGGTTTCTCCTTTCACTTGTTTGTAGAAATCGTCAACCTTCTGTAGCAGTTTCGCGCTGTTCCCTTTCTCCATACAGGCCCTGACGCAACGGTAGCTTTCGTCCAATGCGTCGCCTGGCGCTTCCCCGCGCCTAATCTTGTGCGCGAGCCGCCGTAGCCTGCGCTTTACCTCCTTGACCCTCTTCGGGTCGCGGAACATGAGAACCTTGCCAGTTTCTGTGACGCGGAAGTGGAAGCCCAACAGCACAGCGCCGTCCTTTGCGTCAACTATCCGCGTTTTTGCCGGATGCAGCCGAAGTCCAATCTTGGACGATTCGCGCCCAATCTCCGCGAGCAGCGCAAGCGCCTCATCGTCGTTGCGTGCTGGCATTTGAAAATCGTCCATGTAGTGCATGTATATCGCCACGCGGACAACTTCTTTCATGTGGTGGTCTAGTTTGTCTGGGTATGATATGCCAGCAATCTGAACCATCTGCGAGCCTGGGTTGTAGCCCGTGTCACCCTTGTATTGCTTGTCTAGCGTCCGCGCCGTGAACGCCGCAGTCCACGGGTCGAGTTTGTCCGCGAACATTGCGTTGGTTAGGTCGTGCCGCATCGAGCCGTAGTAGTCTTTGAAATCAACCACGACAATCTTAAATTTGTTTGTGCGCCCGTATCGTATGTACGCCCTGCGGAGCGCGGCCTTCCAGTAGTTCCGCGCAGCATCCGTGCCTTTCCCCTTTTGACAGGCGAAGTTGGCGTATATCAGGCTCCGCGTCATGGCTGGGTAGTTGCGGTTGTCGTTTACGCTCCTCTGCACAGTCCTGTCACGCAGCGTTATCGCCAACGCCTCGCGCTTCTTTGGATATGTGAGGTGCACGGGATGCGTGCGGCCCTCCTTATACCGACCGCTAGCGAGGTCGTTGGCGAGCCGCACGATGTTTTCAATTATGTGGAGCTTGAAGTTCTGTGTAGACCACTTCCATCCAACTCCCTTGAAGCATCTGCGGGCCGCCCAATATAGCGCATCGAATCCTATCTCGTCATCAAGCTCCGGCGAAAGTAAAAAGGCGGCGGAATAGGCGGTTGGGATGCCGTCGCATCCGTCCGCCGTCGCCGCCCGATTGTTCTCCGCCGTTTCCGGCGGAATGGCACTCGGCTCCCTGTGTTTGTGAATCGCACTTGACCTAAACATACGATAGGCACTTGACGGCGAAGTATACGCAGTCGGGAACGCCCGCATACGCGTTGTACGCGTTGTTGTTGTTGAGGTTGCCCGTGGTGTTGACATTCCACGCATTATTCGAGTTGCCCCGATTGGCCGACCGCAAGCGGCAATTGACCGCCGAGCGAACGATTTAGCCTACAGCCATCTCCGCCCTCACCTTGCGGCTTGGGCGAAATCTTTTGTTTTGCGGGCGCGGCGGCGATGGACGAAAACCTCTTACGGTCGCTCTCGTGCCATGCCCGCAGACGGTCTTTCAGTTCGACCGTCTTGGCGTTCCAGAACCATACCTTTTTTGGCTTTTTGGCAAGGCGCGTAAACTGGCGTTTCGCCATGTCCTCAAGCATTAGAAGCCAATCGACCTGCGCAAGCGCGAATTCTTGCTGTGCAAGGCGCTCTCCGGCCAGCTCCGGGCATTTGCGCACATCAATCGAATTTGCCTCCGCAATCCGGCGCAGTATTTCAAGCGTAGTCTCGAAGATGTGAATCATCGTCATGTCGCGGAAGTCCTGCGTCGGCTGGAACACATTTTGATTTGACATTATTAGGCAGGTGTGCGCGTGAAGGTTCATCGCGTCAATCACGACCTGAAGCTGCGTAGGCTTGTGGTCTGCCGCATGATATTCGGCCCTGCCCATGCGTTCGTATTCCTTTTTTATGTTTTGCGCCCGCCGCTCCGTAAACTTCGCGGCGGATTGCAAGATTTACCAGATTACACAGGCGGGAACGCCCGCATACGCGTAGTACGCGTAGTAGCTGTAGAGGTAGCCCGTGGTGTAGACAAACCACGCAACATTCGAGTAGCCCCGATTGGCCGACCGCAAGCGGCAATAGACCGCCGAGCCGTGATTGTTGACCGCGAACTGTCGACGAGCACGCGCAATCCTGCACTTTGTGGCAAGATAGATGTAGTACGCCTCCGTG
>Ga0310690_10000562_pt1 | contig 76833 bp, 73 predicted proteins | sample AusTroGonzalo_MG_2_FD_207661 | JGI IMG/M metagenome (GOLD analysis project Ga0310690, IMG submission 207661) | Bovine rumen microbial communities from tropical cattle in Woodstock, Queensland, Australia - Gonzalo_04 (v2) (version 2) | ecosystem: Host-associated > Mammals > Digestive system >...
GACAATCGTTTTGTAGTAGTTCATAAACAAAACGAAGGTGTGTACATTGCTCGAAACAAGGCATTTGACATTGCTACTGGTGATTATCTCATGTTCGTTGACAGTGACGACTGGGTAGAACCCGACTTTTGTGAAACGGCTTTAAGACTTGCCCTGGAGAACAATGTCCAGATGGTTGCTTTTATGTTCAATAACGTTTTTGAAGACAGGGACCATTCTATTACGGAAAAGCGTCCGGCTGTCTTCCGGAAACCTGGATACATGGAAGCCTCTGAAGCAGTCATGCACTTGATACTCCGTGATTCACCCTTAGCTAGTTATCTATTTAATAAACTATTCAAACGATCGCTCTTTGATGGTTTTAGGTTTCCAGAAGGCCGAGTGCTACAAGACCAGGCCATAACATACCTTATGGTGTTGAGAGCAGGGCGGATATATGTCTCTAATGCCATATTATACAATTATCTACAACATCCTGGTAGCATAACTGCCACAACACTTCATAGATTTAAGATGTATGCCTCCTTATTTGCCATTTGGCAGGAGAGGCTGCCGATTCTCAGACAATACTGTCCGGAAAACGTTCATCATCAGATGATGAAATTGGCTGATTTGTCCATGAAGGGATTAATATTCATCCGTCCTGATAGTGAATCAAAACAACTCAGAAGTGATATGAAAGGCTTTCTCCAGATCAACAAAGCTTACCTTCTGCGTGAGTGTGGACAGAGAAACACAAGAGTTAAACTTTATTTGTATTATTACTGCCGTCCTTTGCTCTACATCATTTTATATTTAAAAGTTAAGTTACGTACCCTGAAGCATATTTTTAAAAAGAATTTAAGTTATTATGATTAAGGTAATTACATACGGAACATACGACTTGTTGCATCAAGGTCACATCAACTTGCTTCGTCGTGCGAAGGAGTTGGGCGATTATTTGATAGTGGGCGTCACTAGCGACAGCTTCGACCGGGGCCGCGGCAAGCTGAATGTGCGCAACAATGTATTGGAGCGCGTAGAGGCAGTGAAAGCCACCGGCTACGCCGACGAGGTTATCATTGAAGACTATCTTGGACAAAAGATTGACGACATACAGAAATACGATGTCGACATTTTTGCCATCGGCAGCGATTGGGAGGGCAAGTTCGACTACCTGAACGAGTACTGCAAGGTGGTCTATCTGCCCCGCACAGAAGGGATCTCTTCCACGATGTTGCGAGAAGAAATTCAAAACAATTATCGCATTGGCATTATTGGCAGTGGACGCATAGCCAACCGCTTCGTCCCTGAGAGCAGAGTCGTAAATGGGGCACAGGTAGTGGCCGTTTTAAATCCAGAAAAGGCCGAAGCAGAAACTTTTGCCAAAAGACACGAAATTGAAGCCTATACGGACTTCAATAGCTTTATTGGTAAAGTTGATGCAGTATATGTGGCTTCACCCCATTTGACTCACTATGATTATATGAAGAGAAGTCTGCAGGCCGGCAAACATGTGCTTTGTGAAATACCTTTCACTTTGAATGCGGCAGAGGCACAAGAACTATTCCATATCGCAGAGGAGCGCAATCTGGTGCTTCTGGAGGCCAGTAAAACAGCTTTCTGCCCGGCTTTCGGACACATTGTAACTCTTGTAAAAAGTGGTATAATAGGTGATGTGGTCGATGTGAAGGCTTCGCTGTCCAAACAGGTGCTGCCGCCAACGCGTGAACTTGACCCCAAACAGGCGGGAGGTGCGATGAACGAACACGCCCCGCTGCCAGTCATGGCCATTGTAAAACTATTAGGCGTTGATTGGAGTGATGTTTCTTTTCATACTAAGCGCGAGGGTGGGGTGGATATCTATACTAAAGGCGATATCTATTATTCCCATGCCACCTCCTCATTTACCTTGGGAATTGGTGTGAAGACCGAAGGTAATCTGGTGATTTCAGGCACCAAGGGATATGTGTATGTGCCCGCTCCATGGTGGCTTACCGACTATTTTGAAGTACGCTATGAAGACCAAACCAAGAACAAAAAATACTTCTACAGTTACGACGGCGAAGGTTTGCGATATGAAATCCAAGAGTTTATATCAATGATTGTGAACAATCGCCGCAACAGTTACAAGTTACGACACAGTGAAAGTGTTGCCATAGCTGAGATTATTGAGAAATACAGAAATCACGAAAATGTGACAGAGATATGAAATATGCAGTAGTAACGGGTGGTACCTCAGGTATGGGACTTGGGGTGGCAAAGATGTTGGTTGAAAAGGGCTATTATGTGTTTGTCACGTATATAGGACCTGCTTTTGAGGAAAAGATAGATAATTTAGAAGCCCATAATATAGACCAAACAAAACGCGAGGAAGTGTATCGGTTCATCAACTATGTGAAGTCCAAGACAGACCATTTGGATTGTCTGGTGTGCAATGCCGGTGTCTGTATTCGCAAAGGTTTTACAGAGATGAAGGACAATGAGTGGGATGCCATGATGGAGGTGGCTGTCAATTCGCACTATATCATGTGTCGGGAGTTTTTCCCGATTATTCCGAATGGGTCACGCATCCTTTTCACTGGTTCCCAGATGGGGCTGCATCCTCATGCGACAGTGCTGGCCTACGGCGTAACCAAGGCGGCAGTTCACGCTCTGGTAAAGAACCTCGTAAAAGAGTTTGAAGGGACAGGTACCACGGTGAACGCCATTGTGCCAGGTTTTGTGGACACTCCGTGGCAGGCTGCCAAACCCGAAGAGATAAAACAGAACATTTATAAGAAAACCGCCATACACCGATTCGCAAAGACTGACGAGATAGTGGATGCATTTCGCTTCTGTATCGACAATCCGTTTGTCAACGGAAGCCTGATTGAGGTAAACGGTGGGTACTGTTATAAATAAACGAGATGGAACAATTAAACTTGCGTCAAGTTCAACAACGACTATTGGAAATTGCATCGGTAGTTGATGAGATATGCCAAAAGCATAATATTCCCATGTTCATGATAGCCGGCACCATGCTTGGCGCAGTGCGGCATAAAGGTTTCATCCCTTGGGATGACGACATGGATTTTGCTGTACCGTATGACCGTTATGATGACTTGATTCGAATACTACGGGAAGAATTGCCAAATAATATGATATGTCTTACTTATGACCTATCTGAAACATACAAGTTGCCGTGGATAAAAGTCGAAGACACGGACTCAATAATAATAGATCATAGTTTGGATTTGCCTAAAGAAAAAATGCCTGGATTAACAATCGACATATTCCCCCTTGTTGATTGTGAAAGAAAAAGTTGCGAGAAGTACGTTAAACGAATACAGCGATTAATAACCATAAAAAGAATGGCATATTCCGTATCTAAAGATAAAAACAATAAGTGGAAAAATCGCGTAAAATCAATTATCAGGAAGCTTACCCCGCTTTCGGCCAACGACATCAATGATAGAATTCAAAAACTGATGGATTCAATAGAGGCCGGTAATTCTTATTCTATTCCTGTCGATCCCAATTATTTCAATAGATATTTCCCGAAACAATGGTTTGAACCTTTAACAAAGTTTGATTTCGAAAACACCTGTTTTTATGGTGTGGCACAATACGACAACTATCTGAAAATGATATACAACAACTACATGGAGCTTCCGCCCGAAGACAAAAGAAGGACGCATCTGTCGGACATTTATTTGAAGTAATAAGAGAATCATTGTTTTATAGTTATGTCGATAAGTAATTCAATAAGACAAAACAGGTTTATTAGGGGACTTTATTTTCTGTACCGAGACTATTTCGGTAGTTGTAATAAGAGGAAATTTGGGTTTTGTGGTGAAAATGTCACCCTAATGCCCCCTTTGCGTATTGCCAATCCCAAAAATGTATTCCTATACGGTGATAATGGTCTGAGAAATGCGGACATTATGGCAACCAACGCATGTTTCATCATGAAGCCTCATTCTGGAGCGGCAGAAGGGTTGAGGGTAACTACAGGCAATCATGCTATGATAGTTGGAAGGTTTTATCGTTCTATTACAGAGGCTGAAAAACCGAAAGGTTATGACAAAGATGTTATTGTTGAGTCTGATGTCTGGATTGGTCGAAATGTAACATTGCTTTGTGGTATAACAATAGGTAGAGGAGCTGTAATTGGTGCAGGTGCGGTAGTGAATAAAAACATTCCACCCTACTGCATCGCAGGCGGTGTCCCTGCCAAGCCCATCAAGTTCAAATGGACAATCGACCAGATATTGGAACACGAATCGATACTATACCCTGAGGAGGAACGCTTCTCAAGAGAGCAATTGGAAAAAATATTTGCTGAAACAAAGACAAAGGTAAATCAATGACGAAAGTCCTTGTAGTTGCAACCAGCAGGAAAACCCGTGGCGGCATCACGGCTGTGCTCAAACTGTATGAGCAAAGCCGTATGTGGCAACAATACCATTGCCGATGGATAGGCACTCACCGCGATGGTGGTACTCTCATGAAATTGTGGTATTTGGCCACGGCTTTCATTCAATACCTCTTGCTGCTTCCGTTCTATGACATTGTTCACATACATTTCAGCCTAAGCACATCCGCCAAACGTAAATACCCGTTTTTCAGGTTGGCCAAGGCTTTGCACAAGAAAACCGTGATCCACCTGCATTGCGGCACGCAAATAGATGAAATATGGAATTCCATCTACCAGACAATGTTTGAACAATGCGACTGTGGAATCCTCCTTTCGGAAAGCATAAAAGCCAAGATTGAGGAGCGTGTCGGTAAATCGGACAAACTAAAAGTGGTCTTTAATCCTTGCCCCATTATTATTGCCGCCACCACATATAAGAAACAGAACCATATCCTGTTCTCTGGAACACTTTATGAAGGAAAAGGTTATCTGGACTTAATCAAGGCTTTTGCAAAAATCGCCCTGCATTATCCCGACTGGAAGGTTGTGCTGGCAGGCAATGGCGAAGAGGAAAAGGCTCGTAGAACGGCGCATGACTTGGGCGTTGAGAAGCAAGTGGAATTGCTTGGTTGGGTAAACGGAGAGGCCAAACATCGAGCTTTCAGTGAGGCAAAAGCATTATGCCTCCCCAGCTATGCCGAAGGCTTCCCAATGGCGGTATTGGATGCTTGGGCGTACGGGCTTCCTGTTGTCACCACTCCCGTTGGTGGTATTCCCGATGTGGCCAGCGATGGAGAAAATATGCTTTTGTTTAACCCTGGTGACATTGAAACGCTATCGGAAAAACTGGAAATGATTATCTCAGATAAAGACCTGCAAAAAAAACTGACGGCAGCATCACATAAACTTGCCACAGAAACATTCAGTCTCGAAAATGTTACGCAACAAGTGGCAAGGATATATTCCGACCTAATAATATGACTCAATACTTCAACATCAATTACGAATTCGACAAGCAAACCATTTGGAACAAGATTGATGAGCAGCTCCTGAAAGAAGAACCTTGTTACATCTGTGTCGCCGATGGCAATATCCTGCAGATGGTGCACAAGGATTTGGAATATCGTAATATTGTGAATGTGAGCATGTTCTCTATCTGCGACAGTAGTTGGGTGCCGCTTTATCTGAAAAGGATTTATGGGATAGAATACCAGCAATACTGCGGCAGCCAAATCTTTGAAGACTTGACAAACAAACGGCAATACCGGCAGTTTTTCGTCGGCACTTCCGAGAAAGTGCTTGATGGATTGAAGAAGGAGTTGTCAAAAAAAGACCCTTCCATCAATGGAATGTCATTTTTTGCCCCGCCGTTTTGCAAGGTGGAGGAGTTTGATTATCCGTCCATTGCCGAGATGATTAATAAGGACAATCCTGATATTGTGTGGGTGGCTTTGGGCGCTCCTAAGCAGGAAATTTTCATGTATCGGTTGCTGCCTATGTTGAATCGTGGCGTGATGATTGGTGTAGGAGCGGTTTTCAATTTTTATTGTGGATTGGAGAACGCACCAAAACGTGCGCCGCAATGGATGGTGAAATCTCATCTTGAATTTGTGTATAGGATGTTTTCTGAACCCAAGAAACAACTGAAAAGATGTAAAGAAATCCTATTTACTTTGCCTAAAATCTATAAAGAAGAAAAAAGACGTGCCGCGTCTAAACAATAGATCAATATGTCCGACATCTATTTTATCATTTTTGTCTTTCTCGTCGCGCTCTTGGTGGCTTGTCTGGCTCATCAGCCGGTTTTGCGTTTTGCCAAGAAAAAAAGGTTCTACGACAACCCCGAAGCTCGAAAACTGCAGCGTAACCCCGTTCCTGTCATGGGTGGCATTGTGGTTTTCTTGGGTGCCATTGCAGGGTCACTATGTTATTGGTTTAAATACGATTGCCTATCGATAGTGCCTGTCCAGGTCGCCATGCTCATCATGCTTGTTATTGGAGGTTGGGACGACATCAAAAACATTTCTCCCAGCATACGAATCGTGCTTGAAGTGCTCGTCATAGTCGCCTTGGCACTCATCAACAACTATCCCGTCATCGACCTTCACGGTCTTTGGGGTGTGCATGAAATTTCGCCATGGGTTGGATGGCCATTGACGGTATTCGCTTGTGTAGGCATTATTAATGCCATCAATATGATTGATGGTATCGACGGTCTCTCATCAGGCTTTTGCATTATGGCCTTTGGCTTTTACGGTCTGTTGTTTTTCTATTCACACGACTTTGTCCATGTGGCATTGGCGGTATCCATCGTCGGTGGACTCATTCCGTTTTTCATCATGAACGTATTTGGTAAAAAATCGAAGATGTTCATTGGCGATGCAGGAACCATGATGCTGGGCATCGCGTTTTGCGACATGATCATGGCTATGCTGGCCAAGGATTCGCTCGTGGCAAAGCACTTGGAAAGTCGGAATTTCTGTTTGATTGCCTTTGCGCTTGCCGTTTTAGGCATTCCCATTTTCGATACGCTCAGAGTGATGTTCGGCCGCATCAGCCGTGGCGAGTCGCCTTTCCATGCTGACAAAACCCACTTGCACCATGCCTTCATCGACTATGGATTCCATCATTTGGAGACTTCTTTGATGGAACTTTTACTCAATATGATCATTATTGGCTTTTGGTGGATGATATACAAGTCGCATTTGACTGAACAATGGCAACTATATGGAGTCATTGTGGCTAGTATAACTGTATGTTTTGGCTTGTATTACATGTTAGGTCGCCGCAAGCGTATTGCCCGGAAAGTGAAAGAGATGTATGGCATCAGCATAGAGGAATATGAGGAAATGTCGGACGAGGAAAGGCGGCGTCTGAAAAAGATTAATGAAAGCGATGTTCCCTGAAAACGGCTTCTACCGCTTCTTCATAATCCCTTAGCGCATTGATCTTCTTGATCTTGCGCCAAATGTCCTGTGGCTCGTCAAAGGAGTACATCAAGTAGGACCACAGCTCTTTCATCCGTCCCAACACCTTGGGACTGCCTCCTGCGTGACGCAAACGGTCTTCGTAAAGGTCAACGACATACGCGTGAAGCCGTTCGTCGTTGCGAGGAGCGTTAGCGACGAAGCAACCCGAAGGCTCTTCGACCGAAGGGAGAAAATCCATATTAGCTTTGATTTCCTCCGCCAGGAACGGATTCGCCAACAACCCGCGTCCCAACATAAACTCATTGACGGGCTTCACCCTTTCGCGAATTCGTTCAAAACTTTCCACTGAAACAATATCACCGTTATACACCAACGGCGCCTTGATCAACGGCATCAATTCTACGAAACGGTGCACGTCGGCTTCGCCCTTGTAGAGCTGCTTCCCGATTCGGGGATGGATGATCAGCTCGCTCAAAGGATAGCGGTTGAAAACCTCAATCACGGGTGCGATCTCGTCAGGGTTGAAATAGCCCAAACGGCATTTTACGCTAAACTTGACATCGATCGTTTCAAACACCCGTCCTAACATCTCGTCAACTTTCATGGGGTAAGGCAACAGTCCGCAGCCCCTTTTTTTATTGGCTACTCGAGGGAAAGGACAACCCATGTTCAGGTTGATCTCTTTGTAACCCAGTTCTTTGCATTGCGAAGCGAAACGCAAAATTTCCTCGGCATCGGTACTTAGAATTTGTGGTGTCAGGGTCTCCACGTCGTTGAAACGGGGATCGATTTCCTCCACCTGCATGTTCTTGGCGTGATCCTTTTGGATGCCGGTAAAGAAAGGGGTATAATACTTGTCAATCCCGCCGAAATGCTTCTTGAAGACCTTCCGAAACGGAGCGTCGGTGATGCCTTGGAAGGGACCGAGAGATAGTTTAACGCTTTCCATGTTTGTGTCTGTTTGGATTGCTTCGCTTCGCTCGCAATGACGAGATGATTGTCAAAACAAACGTCACAAGCAAAAGCCCGTAGGTCATCCACATCGCGATCCTGTTGAGGTAGTCGCCATGGCGGGTGTAGAAAGTCTTCACGGTGTTGGCTTTCAGCGTGGCCTTGATGACATCCTCGGTCCAATATTCGGTGGCTTGCAACACGTCGCCTTTCTGGTTGAAGAAGCCCGATTTGCCGGTGTTGGCCGAACGGGCCACGCAACGGCGGTTCTCAATGGCACGGAGCTTCGAGAACTCAAAGTGCTGGCGATAGCCCGGGGTGTCGCCCCACCAGCCGTCGTTGGTGCTCACAAACAGGAGGTCGGCTCCCTTGCGGGCAAACTCACTCACATAGCCGCCAAAAGCGGATTCATAGCAAATCGCCACGCCTATTTGATGCGATCCAAAACTCATGTTGTGGGGATAAGGATCGGTCTTCAACGTGCCTCGGGCTATGCCCATCGTAATGCTGTAGTTCTTCAAGAAGCCCATCCATTCGGGAATAGCTTCAACAGCCGGTGTCAGCTTTGATTTGTTGCGATGTTGCACGTTTACGGTGTCGATAAGCAATGATGAGTTGTGGGCATAATAGTAACGGTCGGTATTGCCGATCTGCCGCGCTGGGAAGTCGTCCTCCATACCCTTTGGAACCCATTCATAGGTGGTGCCGCCAATCACAAAGCAGCATTGGGGGTGCTTCTCGATGAATTCTCCAATAATCCTGAAAGCCCTGACATTTTTCATGTCATGCAGCCAAATGCCCTCTTGGATGGCCGATTCGGAGCTGACCACAAACCTGGTTTCAGGGGTCACCAGCCTTTCGGCCAACGCCACGTTCTTCTGAATCGTCTGGTCGTAAAACTGTGCGTCGAACTGTTCGTTCCAAGGATCGCAATTCTGCTGAATCACAATGACTTCCGTGTCTTCTCCCTTTTCCTCGTAAAGGTTGTAGGCGATCTTGCTTCCAATGATGGGCAATGCCAAAACCGCTATGGCAAAACCGAGATTCCACCATCGTGACTGTTTTTTCTGACTTGAGAAACCGTTGTTGATCAGGATGTTGACCAAGAGAATCCATAAGGTTCCTCCCGCCATGCCGGTTACGGAATACCATTGGATCCAAGTGGTGCAGGTAGAGAACACGTTACCGAGGTTGAGCCAAGGCCATTTGGCCGCCCAAAAGTAGTGCAGATACTCGAACGCCAACCAATAGGGGATGAGTAAAAAGTTGCCAATCAAGCTGTTATGAAGCTTCATCTTGGTGAAATGGAAGGCCCAAAAAACGGTTGACATGAACAATGCGTTGAGGATCCATGCCAGGATGGCAGCGGGCGTTGCGTTCCACACCCACCAGGTGGTCAGCACGTTCCAAATCAGGAAGGTGATGAACGAGAGCCAAAACACATGGCCTTTTTCGCCTTTGCTGATACGCTCTTCGAGAAAAAGCAACGGCACCCAAGCGATGAATATCAGTCCGGGCCAGCCGCGCAAAGGCCACGCCGCCCACATCAATAGGCCGCTCACAATGGCCAAGACGATCTTTTGGTATTTCTTCATGGCAAATTTTTCGCAAAAATAACGAATTGTTAACTATCTTTGCTCCAGAATTATTGCATTTTGAAAAAGATACTTCTCATACGATTCAGTTCCATCGGCGACATCGTGCTGACCACGCCGGTTATCCGATGCCTCCGCAGCCAGTATCCCGAGGCTGAATTGCATGTGCTGACCAAGCCTTCGTACCGCTCCATCTATGCCTCGAACCCCAATATCGACAAGGTTTTTGAGCTGACTGCGAACATCAAGGAAGTGATTGCCCGCCTTCGTGAGGAGCATTATGACTTCATCGTTGACCTTCATAAAAACTGGCGTTCATTGCGTGTACGGATGGCACTTCACCGTCCATCGGCCTCTTTTCCCAAGCTTGATTTCAAGAAGTTCCTTTATACCAAGCTGAAAATTGGCAAGTTGCCACCTGTGCATATCGTGGATCGCTATTTCAAGGCGGTGGAAAAACTGGGTGTCCAAAACGACGGACAAGGCTTGGATTTCTTTATCAACGAAGGTGATGAGATGCATTACGAGGATCTTCCCGAAGCGTTCCGTGACGGATTCGTGGCCGTGGTCATCGGGGGTCAACATGCCACTAAGATCCTACCGGTTGACAAGGTCGTCGAGGTTTGCGAAGCGCTCGATTACCCGGTCATCCTGGTAGGAGGCCCTGAAGACGCAGCCCGAGGCGAACGCATCAAGACCAAGGTGGGGAGTTATGTGGGCAACAGCTGTGGCAGTCTTACAGTCGATCAGTCGGCCTCGCTGCTGAAGCTCGCCGATGCCGTGCTCACCAACGACACCGGCATGATGCACATCGCCGCCGCGTTGCGTAAGCCCATCGTCTCGGTGTGGGGCAATACGGTGCCGGAATTCGGCATGTATCCTTATCTGCCCCAAGGCATGAAGCCGGCTGCCATCGTCGAATACAAAGGGTTGAAATGCCGTCCCTGCGACAAGTTGGGCTACGACAAATGTCCCAAGGGTCACTTCAATTGCATGAATTCGCTGGATGGTAAGGAGATAGCCAAAAAAATAAGAGCCGAACTTCCGTCCGGCTCTTGAGGTGGTACCAGCGGGAATTGAACCAGCGACACACGGATTTTCAGTCCGTTGCTCTACCAACTGAGCTATGGTACCCCATTGTTTGCGGATGCAAAAATACAGCTTTTTTTGAAACCGACAATAATTTTTTACAAAAATTTCAGTTTTTTTTCGGATATTTGCACCCCGAAACAGATAACAATGAAGTCTCAAAATAGTAATAAACTGATACTCACGGTGCTTTTGGCCTTGATGTGCGTCGGTGTGTTCGCTCAAGCCAATGTCGATTCACCTTATTCCATGTTCGGTATCGGACAGGTGAGAAACGGGACGATGAACGGTCGTCTGAAAGGCATGGGTGGAGTAGGCAATGCCATGTATGACAAGAATTTGGTCAACACCAAAAACCCCGCTTCCTATGCGATGATCGACACGCTGTCATTCTTGTTCGACGCTGGCATGTATTTCAAGTCATCGACTTTCAGCACTTCGGCGTTGTCCGAGACTTCATCCAACGCTTCGTTCGACTATGTGGCCATGGGCTTCGCCTTCACCAATTGGTGGAAGATGGCCGTCGGCGCACAGCCATACACTGTGCAGGGCTATAATATTCAGACTGCCTTTCACGACGAGACTTCGGGTAACTACACGGAGCTGTTCCAAGGCGAAGGCGGTCTCAACCAAGTATTTCTCGGCAATGCATTTCGCTTGGGCAAACACTTTTCTGTGGGTGCCAATGCCTACTATGTGTTCGGCGATACCAAGTCAACCACCACGCTTTACTACCCCGACACCTCCTTTATGATAGGATCACGTCGCAGCCGCGATGTGATGGTGCGCTCCTTTATGTTCGACTATGGCGTGATGTTCAATGGGAATCTTGGCGACGACTTAACCTTGTCGGTGGGTGCCACCTATAGCCAAAAGATAAACCTTAAAGGTACCCAAACTCTGTTTATCCGAAGCGTTGAGGTGAATGAGAGTACGGTCAATGTGTCTGAGTATCTGGTGGATACAATATTGTATAACAAAGACGACAATGCACGATACACCCTGCCCCACGGCATCGGTCTCGGCTTCTCACTCCAGAAAAACAATCGATGGACAATCGGTGCCGACTTCAACTGGATCCAATGGAGCGGCTTTGCCAGAAATGGCGTCAACGAAGGCCTGCAAGATTCGTGGAGCTTGGCTGTGGGTGGTGAGTTTTTCCCCAGATCCACTTCATTGTCAAGCTATTGGACCAGGGTTTCCTATCGTCTCGGAGGCTTCTATGAGCAGACGTTCCTGAATATCAATGGAACCTCTATTAATAAAATAGGTGTTACCCTCGGCATGACCCTGCCGGTGCCCAAGACGATGTCAAAAGTGAACGTCGGACTGGAAATCGGAAATTGTGGCACGAAATCTGCAAACCTTATCCAAGAACGGTACGTCAACCTGACCGTGGGCGTTTCCATCTTAGAGCGCTGGTTTGTAAAGAGAATGTATCAATAACAGGAAGTTAAACCATAAAAATACTAGAGAGATGAAAACTAGAAGATTTGCAATCCTGGCTGTTATCTTAGGAATAGCCGTCAGTGTTTCCGCACAGGAAGTGACTGAATCGAAGTATGGCGCCGACAGCGTGAATTGCGTTACCAAACTTTCGATTTACCGTGAGTACTACAAGCAGTGGGAAGCAGTCAAGTTTGCTCCCGAATCGGCAAATACGGAGATGATCTCCGCTTGGCGTGAGGTGTTCCTGAACTGCCCGCGCTCCAGCCAGCTTATCTATACCAACGGTGAAAAGATCCTGGATTATCTGATCCGTCAGAACCCCAAGGACAAGGATGCCTACATCGACACGATTTGCATGCTGATGGATACTAGAGTCAAGTGCTTCCCGACAGATCCTAAGACGGGTATGTCACAGGTGGCTAGCATCATGGGCAGAAAAGGCATGTTGATCTACACATACAACAAAAACCGTTACGAAGAGGCTTACAACGTGCTGAAAGACGCTGTCGCCCTTGATCCTTCGCAGCTGCAAGGCGCTTTCATCGACGCTTACTTCAAGGCTACCATCGACATGGTGAACAACGGCAAGGAAGAGAAGATGACCATCATCAATGTATATCAGGAACTTACCGATGTGCTTGACGGCAACATCAAGGTTCTCGCCGAGAAGGAAACCCAACTGGTGGAAGCCAGGGCTAACGCCGAAGAGACCAACGACGCCGATGCCGTCGCCGGTTTTGACAAACAAATCGAGAAGAACGAAAAGTCCATCTATAACTACAAAGGTGTGAAAAACAACGTGGACAACCTGTTCCAACCTTACGCCTCCTGCGACGACCTGATCAAGGTGTTCTCCGCAAAAATGGCCGAAACGCCTGACGACATCGTCCTGCTGAAGCGCATCACCACCATCCTTGATAAGAAGGACTGCACGGATTCGAAGCTCTTCCTCGATGCCAGTAAGAAGCTCTATGAACTTGAACCCAGCCCTGAAGCCGCTTACAACATCGGTATCCAGGAGTTCAAGAACAAGAGGTTCAACGAGGCTGCCAAGTACTTCGAGCAAGCTACGGCCTCGGAGAACAACGACCGCGTCTATCGCGCCTATCGTAACCTCGCTTTCTGCTATCAGAACGTGAACTCCTTCGGTAAAGCCCGTGATGCCGCGCGTCGTGCCGCACAGGTTGACCCGACTGCTGGCGAGCCTTACCTGATCATCGCCCAACTCTACGCTGAAAGCAGCAAGCAGTTCACAGGCGACGTCGAAAGCAAGGCCGTGTTCTGGGTGGCTGTTGACAAATGCGTGAAAGCCAAGCAAATCGACCCCTCCATTGCAGAGAGAGCCAACGGCATGATCAGCATCTACTCACAGCACTATCCGTCAACTGAAACCATCTTCTTCAACGACTATGCCGAAGGCCAGTCCTTCACTGTCGGAGGTTGGATCAATGAGACTACTACCATCAGAGCAGCCAAGTAAAACGGGACGATTCCTCATATGCAACATCACAGCCTTACTGGCTGTGATGTTGTTTTCGTGTGGTAACCCTACCTCGGTCATCCAACAGCTGGCCTCCGACGATACCCTTTCGGGCATCGTCGCCTACGACATTCTCTTCTATCGCAGCGACTCGGGCATCGTCCAGGTTGAACTGACAGCCCCGATGATGGTCAGCCAAGGCAGCGATACCAGCTATCTGGAGTTCCCCGATGGGTTTCATGCGCGCATCTTCAACGATGCCCACCAGGTCGTTTCGGAAATCAGCGCCGACTATGGCATCAACCATAGCGAACAAAAAATGGTGGAAGCCATAGGCAACGTCGTGGTCGAAAACAAACATAAGGAACAGAGCATGTACTCCGACCACCTCTTTTGGTATCAAGACGAAAAGATGATCTATACCCGCTCGAGGGTGAGGATTGTCATGCCCGACAAGGATATCATCGGCGACAGCCTGGTAGCCGAGGAGGGCTTCGACGAATACACGATCTACAACGGTCAGGCGACATTTGAAGTGGAGGACGAGTGATGAACGATTGGATTGTCGTTGCGATTACCCTTTTCTTTTCGGCCTTGTGCTCGGGACTTGAGATTGCCTTCAACAGCACCAACCGTTTGCAGCTGGAGGTCGATCTCAAGAAAAACAAGTTCTCGGCAAAGATCGTCAGCCTGTTTTTCAAGAGGCAGTCGCATTTCATCACCTCACTGCTGATCGGCAACAATATCGCCAACATCGTCTATGGTATTGCCATGGCTCGACTGTTGCGGCCTGTCGTGCTATGGATGCTCCCAGCCTCGCTGGAGATGGAGTTCTTCGTGCTTTTGCTTCAGTCGGTGTTTTCAACGCTGATCGTGCTGGTGTTGGCAGAGTTCCTTCCCAAAATACTGTTTCGCATCAATCCGAACGCGATACTTTCGTTCTTTGCCTTCCCCACCGTGGTCTGCTACTACCTGCTCTTTCCCCTGACGCTGGTCTATTCAGGCATCGCCGCCATGATCATCAGGCTGTTTTTTGGCATGAAGGTGGATCAACAGAAATACCAGATCAGCACGGTTGACTTTGACGACTACATCACGGAATATGCCGATCCCAAGGAGGCCGACGACGATGTGCAACAGGAAATCCAGCTGTTCCAGAACGCCATGGACTTCCGCTCGGTGAAGTTGCGCGAGTGTATGGCTCCACGTAACGAGATCGAATCGGTAAAGATCACTGACGACATCCATTTCATCAAAGACCGGTTCGAGGAGACCAAACATTCCAAGCTGCTCGTCTATTCCGACAATATTGACAATATCGTCGGCTACATCCATCTCAATGATGTGGTTGACACCATCGCCAACGGCAAAAAAGCCACTACTGCCGATTTGGTCAGGCCGATCGACTTTTTCCCTGAGACCTATACCGCCGACCGTTTGCTGAAGCATTTTATCCAGAAACACCAAGGCGTGGCCGTGGTCGTCGATGAGTTCGGCGGCACCTCAGGCATTGTCAGCATGGAAGATGTGATTGAGGAGATCTTTGGCGAGATCGAGGATGAATACGATGAGGAAGAGGAGACTGAGGAAGTTGTAAAGGATGACACCTATGTCTTTTCGGCTCGCTTGGAGATCGACTATCTCAACGAGACCTATAAGCTCGACCTGCCGGTATCGGACGATTACGAGACCTTGGCGGGAATGATCCTTCATTTCTACGAGAACATCCCTGAGACAGGCGAGGAGCTGGTGATCGGGAACTACAAGATCAAGGTGCTCAAGGCCACTGACATGAAATTGGAAGAGGTTGAATTGAAGCGGATTCAGTGAAAGAAAAAATAAAAGTTGCACCTATTTTATCGTAGATTGAAATCCTTTTACTAAATTTGCAGGCTCAAATTTTGAATAAATTATTAATTATATAGCATTTTTAGCATTATGGCAGCAATTGAAAAAATCAGAAAGCGTTCAGGATTGTTGATCGCAATCATTGGTATTGCCTTGTTGGCGTTCGTCCTGCAAGACCTTTTTCAGAGCACGGGGAGAAACCGCGAATACAACGTGGCCGTCATCGATGGAGAGAAGATCCCTTACAAGGATTTTGAGGATCTGAAAAACAAGAATCTGGAAAACATGAAGAGAAGCTATGGCAACAGCCTGACCTCCGCCCAGACCTACAGCGTTTACAACAATACGCTGGAACAGATGATCAAGGATTACATCATGAACAAGGAATATGATGCGATTGGAATGAACGTCACCGCTGACGAGCTTTACGACCAATTCGTGGGTGAAGAGCCTCACCAGTGGGTGGTGCAGAACTTCTCCGATGGCAACGGCAACTTCGATCGTCAGACGCTTGAGAACTACATGCAGCAACTTGACAATGCTCCTATTGAGTACCGCAACCAATGGGTCGATTTCGAGAACGCCGTCAAGGAGAACCGCCTTCAGACCAAGTTCGACAACCTGATCAAGGCTTCATATTTCGTTCCTAACAAGTTGGCTCAAAAGTACTATGAGATCAGGAACATGAGAGCTACGGCCGATGTCGTGGCCCTGCGCTATGCAAGCATCCCCGACTCGACGGTGATCGTAACCGACAAGGACACCAAGAAGTTCTACGAGGAAAACAAGTACAAATATGAGACTGATGCCACCCGCGCTATCGAATACGTGGTGTTCGACATCAAGCCGTCGGCTCAGGACGACCAAGACGCCCGTGAGCTTGTTGAAAGCATGAAGGCCGACTTTACCGCTACCGACAATGTGGCCAGCTTTGTCAACGCTAACTCCGACCAGCGTTACGACAGCACTTGGATGGCTCGTACCGACGTTCCCGCCGCTATCGAAAGCCTGATCTTCGATGAGGGCAACCAGCCCGGTTTCGTTTACGGTCCTTATTTCGACAATGAGTCCTACAACCTGGTTCGCATCGTCGATTTGCAAGACCGTGCCGACTCCTTGAAGGCCAGCCATATCCTGATCACCTACAAGGGTGCCTTGCGCAGCGAAGACACCATCAACACCAAGGAAAGGGCTCAGGCCATTGCCGACAGCTTGCTCAACGTGTTGAAGAAGAACACTAAGAACGCCGAACTCTTCGGTCAACTTGCCACCAAGATGTCAGCTGACAAAGGTTCCGCTGAAAAGGGCGGCGACCTCGATTGGTTCACCGACGGTGTGATGGTATATGCCTTCAACGAATTTGTGATGAACAATGCCGTTGGTCAAATGGGTGTTGTTGAAACTCCTTTCGGCTTCCATGTCATCAAGGTGACTGGCAAGACCGAGAAGCAGCCCAAGGCTCGCCTCGCCGTGTTGAAGCATGAGCTTACCTCAAGCACCAAGACCTATCAGGATGTGTTTGCCGTGGCCAACAAGTTCGTCACCGAAAACCGCACCCTCGACCAGTTCAACGCTACCGTTGAGGCTGAAGGCCTGACCAAGCGCAGCATGCCAAGAATGACCGCTTCTACCTACAACATCACGGGTATCGACAACCCGCGTCAGATTGTCCGCTGGGCATTTGACGACAAGACCAAGGTCGGTGATGTGTCATCTATCTTCGAACTTGACAACATGTTTGTGGTGGCCGCTTTGACCGAGGCTATTCCTGAAGGCTATGCTCCTATCGAGAAGATTGCTGAACAGTCCAAGTACCAGATCATCAACAAGAAGAAAGGTGAGATGGCTGTTGAGAAGATGAAGGCTTGTGGCACCGACTACGACCGCATGGTCAGCGAACTGGGTGCTGAAAGCGCATCGGTTTCCGATATCAGCATGGACGGCCGTTTGATGGGCAACTTCGGCGTTGAAGCCGACATCGTTGGTACCGTATTCGGCATGAAGGAAGGCGACGTGGTTGGTCCTATCGCAGGCAACACCAGTGCTTTCATCATCAAGAACGTGAAGGTCAGCGAGGTTGATGACAACGTTGACATGAGTTCCACCGTGAGAGATAAGACCGCTCAGTTCAACAATAAGGTTTTGAACAACGGCGTTTACACTGCCCTGAAGAACAAGGCCAAGATTGAGGACAACAGGGTGCTGTTCTATTAAGATAAGAGATAATAGATAAAAGATAAGAGTTCCTTATCTAGAAAAAAGGGTGCGGCTGAATCAGTCGCACCCTAACTTTTATCTCTTATCTCTTATCTTTTATCTAATCAAAATCCCATGCTGAACCAGTACCAGAACTGGCTTTCCATTTCTTTCCAGGTCTGTCGGGCAGTGGCGGCGAAGTCCTTGGTGTATTGGTTGACCACCTTGGTGGCTTCGTCTTTCTTGCCTTCGTTGAGGAGCTTTTGGGCTTTCTGTTCCATGGCCGGGATCTCCTCAAAGGCTTTCTCTTCGAGACGCTTGGCGTTTTCCATCAGGACGGGCTTGGTGCGTCCCCACATCACCGTGGCGAGCTTGTTGGCTTTGCGGTAATGCCAGATCCAGGCTTCTTCGCGATAGCGCAGCTGACCGCATTTGTCGAAGCCCTCGGGTAGTGTGGTCGATCCTGAGAAGATTGGGATGCGTGGGCTTTGTCCTGGGTTGTCGCAGGCCATCCAGCAGATGGCGCCGATCTCGTCGGGCACCCAGTCGCGGCATTGGATGATGTGATGGTAGCTGCTCCAGGCCACGGCCACGGTGCGCTGGAACTTCACGGTTTCGGGAGCCAGGAAGTTCAAGGTGCTTTGCATGGTGCCGTTCATCCAGGGGTTGGCGATGGGGCTGATGATGGTGTCGTCCTTGACGCTGCCGTCGTCCTGGCGTTTCTTGGTGACCATCTTGATGTTGCGGGTCATGTCCATGTCGGTACCCTCGTAGGTGCTTCGGAAGAGTTCCATCACCTTGCGTACATCGATGTTCTCATCGGGTTTCACCGAGAAAGGCAACTCAGGCATGTCGCGGTTGAGGTTGAGCGAGGGGGCCAGTTGGCTGAGGATGAAGAACTCGCGGTCGCTGTAGTTTTTGCCGCCGCCGTAAGAGGCACGGAAGGCCTTCCAGAAGACGAAGTCGCCCTCGCCGTCCCAGAGACCGTATTTCTTGGCTACCTTCTCGCAGTTGTCGGAGCAGTAGAAGTCCTTGCTCTTGTGCTCCAGTTTGCCGATGCGGGCAATGTTGGCACTGACGCCCACCTCGTCGTCAGGGATGCGTTTGGCTGCCCACACGCCGCCGATCTTGTCGGGACCTTCGCCGAGGATCTCCATCTGCCACACCTCGTTTTTGTCGGCAATGGTGATGCACTCGCCGCCGTCACCATAGCCGTATTCCTTGATGAGCTTGCCCATAAGCAGGATGGCATCGCGGGCGTTGTCGCATCGCATCAGGGCCACGCGTTCCAGCTCCTCGATCATGAACATGCCGTTTTTATTAACTAAGGTGTCGGGACCCGAGAAGGTTGTTTCGCCAATGGCCAGCTGCTTCTCGTTGAGGCAGGGGTAGGCCGTGTTGAGGTAGGCATAGGTGTGCGCTACCTGCGGGATTTCGCCTGCAAGTTCTACCTTACGGTTGTCGAAGGGGTCTTCGGTGTGCATGGTGCCTTTATACACCTTGTGCATCTCGCCTTTCTCATGGTCGGCGGAGGGTTCCCAGCGCATCCAGGTGCGGTAGCGGCCGTCGCAAGTGTGTGAGGTGATGACAGAGCCGTCGGCACTGGCTTTTTTGCCTACCATGATGCTGGTGCAGTTGGCACCGACCAGCATCTCTTGGTCTTCCTGAGCCATGGTGTTGAAGCCGATGAGCAGCAGGGCTGATAAGAATAATGATTTGAATTTGAACATAATGTAATTGATATAGAATTTGTTTTCTTTGATTTACCAAGGGTCAAAGTTAAAAAGAAATTGTTTGTAAATGAGCAAAAAGTTTTATCTTTGCAAAAATTCTATCAAATATTCAATTAAACCCTAAAAATATGGAATTACCATTTGCAGAAGCGTGGAAAATCAAGATGGTTGAACCCATTAAGAAATCCACTCGTGAACAACGTGAAAAGTGGCTCGAAGAAGCCCATAACAACATCTTCATGCTGAAGAGCGACTATGTGTATATCGACCTGTTGACCGACTCCGGCACCGGTGCCATGAGCGACCGCCAATGGAGCGCGATGATGATGGGCGATGAGAGCTATGGCGGTGCCAGAAGCTTCTATCACATGAAGGATACCATCACCGAACTCACTGGTTTTGAATATGTCATCCCTACCCACCAGGGTCGTGCAGCCGAAAACGTGCTGTTCAGCTATCTGGTGAAGCCAGGCATGGTCATCCCGGGCAACGCCCACTTCGATACCACTAAGGGTCACATCGAGAGCCGCAAGGCTTTCGCCATCGATGTCACCGTGCCTGAGGCCTACGACACCCAGCTGGAAGTGCCTTTCAAGGGCAACGTCAGCCTTGAGAAATTGGAGAAGGTGCTCGTTGAGAACAAGGGTAACGTGCCTTTCATGGTTCTCACCGTTACCAACAATACCGTTGGCGGTCAGCCTGTGAGCATGCAGAATGTCCGCGAGACCTGCGAACTCTGCCATAAATATGGCGTTCCGGTTGTCGTCGATAGCGCCCGCTTCATTGAGAACTGCTACTTCATCAAGACCCGCGAGAAGGGCTACGAGAACAAGACCCTCCGCGAGATTGCCAAGGAGATGTACTCCTACGCTGATGCCATGACGATGTCCGCCAAGAAGGATGCCCTCGTCAACATGGGTGGTTTTATCGCCACCAACAAGAAGGATTGGTACGAAGGTGCCAAGCTGTTCTGCATCCCGTTTGAGGGCTTCCTCACCTACGGCGGTATGAACGGCCGCGATATGGACGCTTTGGCAGTCGGTCTGAAGGAAAACATCGAATTCGACATGGTTGAGACCCGCATCAAGCAGGTGCATTACCTTGCTGCCAAGTTGGATGAGTACGGCATTCCTTATCAGCGTCCTGCCGGTGGCCACGCCATCTTCGTTGACGCCGACAAGGTGTTGACCAACATCCCGAAGGAAGAGTTCCCGGCTCAGACCTTGACCTGCGAGCTGTACCTCGAAGCTGGCATCCGTGCCTGCGAGATCGGCTACGTGCTGGCTGACCGTGACCCGGTCACCCGTGAGAACCGTTTCGGTGGCAACGACTTCGTGCGCCTCTGCATCCCGCGCCGTGTCTATACCAACAACCACATGGACGTGATTGCCGCCGCCCTCAAGAATGTCTATGACCGTCGCAATGAGATCAAGCGCGGTCTGGAAATCACTTGGGAGGCTGAGCTGATGCGTCACTTCACCTGCCAGTTCAAGAGACTGGGATAATTATTTGAATTAATAATTGTTTGTAGAGACGTGCCACGGCGCGTCTCTACTTTTGACAACAATATGACACCCTCTGCAATCATCATTGGTATCATTTACGTTTTGGCTCTGACCACCCCGGTAGTGCCGTTGGCGGTAGGACTGGAGCCGAAGGGACGTAGCTCGATGCCGAGGAGACTGTTGGTGGCTCTGGTGTTTGCGGCTACCCAGGCATTGATGGCACTCATGGGCTATATGATTGGCAAGATGATCGACTATATGTTTGGCGACATGTTGCCTTATTTGGTCTTTGCCATGATGCTCGTCATAGCGGCAAAGATGATCGTTGATTCCATGAAGGTGCTCAAAGCCAAACGGTTATACTCGTTTACTTCCAATTGGGGTTTTTTGCTGTTAGGCATCCTTTCGGCCATGAACACCCTGCTGATGAGCATTTGTTGTGAGGGTTTCCTGCCGTTCGGCAACTGGTATTTTTTGGCTGTTGCCATAGCGGGTTTCCTATGGGCAATGGCGTTCGTGCGATTGGAATATGGGCCAAAGATGCTCCGAAATACCAGCTTTGTGGAGTTCTCGGGTGCCGTGTTCATGGTGGTGGTTGCCATCCTTTATTTGTTTACCGACTTGATTAGATGAATATGAAACGGATTTTTATTGCTTTCCTTGCGCTTTTTTTTGCGGTTGCCGCCGTTGCACAACCGCCTGCGAACTACTACAATTCCGCCAATGGTTTGACTGGCGACCAGCTGAAAGCGGCATTGCACGACATCGTCAAGAACCATTCCTCCATCTCATACAAGGCAATTTGGGGAGCGTTCTATTCAACCGACAAAAAGCCCAACACCAACAATGTTGTTTGGGACATGTATTCCGACCGTCCGGGTGGAACGCCTCCTTACACTTTTTATCTTGGTACAAGCCAATGTGGCAGCTACAGCGGTGAAGGCGACTGTTACAACCGCGAACACTCGTGGCCTGAAAGTTGGTTCAATAGCGATGAAACGGCGCGAACCGACTTGCACCATATTTTTGCGACGGATGGCTATGTGAACAATAGGCGAGGCAACTACGTCTTCGGTGAAGTGCAAAACGCCAGTTGGACCTCCCAAAATGGCTCCAAGTTGGGCAGTTGCAAACCTTCGTTAGGCTTTTCGGGCACGGTGTTCGAACCGATTGACGAGTACAAGGGCGACTTCGCCCGTGCCATCATGTACATGAGCGTGCGCTACTATGGCGAGGATTCAAGTTGGGGCAATAGCGACATGACCACCAAGTCGGTGATCAAGCCGTGGGCAATCACCATGTTGCTGCGCTGGAATAAACAGGATCCCGTGAGCCAAAAGGAAATCAACCGCAATAACGTCATTTATAACAATTATCAGCACAATAGGAATCCTTTCGTGGATCATCCTGAATATGCCGATATGATCTGGGATCCAAACTGGACGGATGTGGATGAATTCCAGGATTCGGACATCGCCGTTTTCCCGAACCCGGTTTGTCGTGGAGGAGAAGTGAGTTTCGATTTCGGCCAGCAACAAGTGGATCAGGTGACGCTTTGCGACATCAGCGGCAGGATTTTATTGAAGATAGATATTTATAACGATGTAAGAACAATATTTGCATTGCCTTCGAATATACGAAGTGGTTTTTATTTCTTACAAATTTATCAAGGCGGACGCATAGTAATGAACAGCAAACTGTTGATTATTTAATATAAAATATAAGCGGCGCATCGGTTTTTCTTCCAACATTTTACATATCTTTGCGGGCATAATAATTGCAAAATCGTGCGCATATGATATGTTTTTTCCAATCTGGAAATCAACGAGTTATAGCTGTTGATGCTGTGTCGGAACTCTCTCCGGAACATCTTTCCCGTTTGTCGTGGCTTTTTGGGAAGGCAGACCTCGTGAAAACGAAATCGGTTAAGGGCTGTTTTGTCGGGCCACGTCGTGAGATGATCACGCCGTGGAGCACCAATGCCGTTGAGATAGCCCAAAACATGGGCGTGGAGGGTGTTGTCCGCATCGAGGAGTTCCATCAGGTGGAGTCGAAAGACGCGCCATATGACCCAATGCTTCAGGCCATGTATGAAAACCTGGATCAAAAGGTTTTTACGGTGAAACGCAAGCCGGAACCCCTGAAATACATTGACGACATCGAGAGCTACAACGAGAAGGAAGGCCTGGCGTTGAGCCAAGAAGAAGTGGATTACCTGAAGGGCATCGCCGAGAAGATCGGCCGCAAGTTGACCGACAGCGAGGTGTATGGCTTCGCGCAAGTCAACTCGGAGCATTGCCGCCACAAGATCTTCAACGGCACTTTCATCATCGATGGCAAGAAGATGGGCAGTTCGCTGTTCGCCCTGATCAAGAAGACCTCGAAGGAGAACCCGAACAAGCTCGTGTCGGCTTACAAGGACAACGTGGCTTTCATCCTGGGTCCAAAGGTGGAACAGTTCGCTCCCAAGGGTCAGTTTGAGCCGGATTATTTCCAGATCAAGGACATCAATACCATCATCTCGCTGAAAGCCGAGACGCATAACTTCCCGACCACGGTGGAGCCTTTCAACGGTGCCGCCACGGGCACGGGCGGTGAGATCCGTGACCGTTTGGCCGGAGGCCAGGGCAGCTTGCCGCTGGCGGGCACTGCCGTCTATATGACCTCTTATCCCCGTACCGAGGGCGACCGTAGCTGGGAGCAGGGTGCTGAACCGCGCAAGTGGTTGTACCAAACTCCTGAGGAGATCCTGATCAAGGCCTCGAACGGTGCCTCCGATTTCGGAAACAAGTTCGGCCAACCGCTGATCAACGGCAGCTTGTTGACTTTTGAACATCAGGAGCAGCAAACCCTGGGCTACGACAAGGTGATCATGCTGGCGGGTGGCATCGGCTTCGCCAAGAAAGAAGACGCCAAGAAGCTGAAACCCGAACCTGGCGACATCATCGTGGTGCTGGGAGGCGACAACTACCGCATCGGCATGGGCGGAGGTGCCGTGTCGAGCGTTGACACTGGACAATACAGCAACGCCATTGAGCTCAATGCCGTGCAGCGCGCCAACCCCGAGATGCAGAAACGCGTCAGCAATGTCATCAGGGCGATGGCTGAGATGGGCAAGAACCCCATCCGCAGCATCCACGACCATGGTGCCGGCGGCCACCTCAACTGCCTCTCTGAGCTAATCGAAGACGCAGGTGGAGTGGTTTACGTTGACAACCTCCCCGTGGGTGACCCGACTTTGTCGGACAAAGAGATTATCGGCAACGAGTCGCAGGAGCGCATGGGTCTGCTGGTTCGCAAGAAAGACCTTGAGCTGATCCGCAAGACCGCCGAGCGTGAGCGCGCCCCGTACTACGAAGTGGGCGAGGTGACCGGCGACGAGCGTCTGCGTTTCGTCCGCAAGAACGGTACTGCGCCGATTGATCTGGCCTTGTCGGACTTTTTCGGTAGTGCTCCCAAGACTGTGCTTCATGATACTTCAAAACCCTATCGTTTCAAGAAGATCAGCTATACCAAGCGCAACTTCCACAAATATCTGGAGAAAGTGCTCCAACTTGAGGCTGTGGCCTGCAAGGACTGGTTGACCAACAAGGTTGACCGTTCCGTGACGGGTCGTGTGGCCCAACAGCAGTGCGTCGGCGAGATCCAGCTGCCGTTGAGTAACCTCGGCATCAGTGCTCTCGACTACAAGGGCGTCCGTGGCATCGCCACTGCCCTTGGACATGCCTCCATTCCTGCTTTGATCGATCCAGCCGCAGGTTCGAGGCTCTCGGTCTCAGAGGCACTGACCAACCTGGTTTGGGCTCCCATCGAAGACAACCTGAATGGCGTTTCGCTGAGTGCCAATTGGATGTGGCCTGCCAAGCAGGAAGGCGAGACGGCACGACTCTATCAGGCGGTGAAAGCCCTGAGCGACTATTGCGTCGCCTTAGGCATCAACGTGCCGACAGGGAAGGATTCCCTCTCCATGACCCAGAAATATCCTGACGGCAACAAGGTGGTAGCTCCAGGCACCGTCATCGTTTCCGCCGCAGGCGAGGTGAGCAACATCCGCCAAACCGTACAGCCGGTGATGAAGGGCAACCTCAACACGGAATTGCTTTACATCGACTTCTCGAAGGATGGCTTCGAGCTGGGAGGCAGCAGCTTTGCCCAAGCGATCGATGCTATTGGCCAGAAGGCACCGGATGTGAAGAGTCCAGCTTATTTCAAGAAGGCTTTCAATGCCATCCAGAAGCTCATCGAAGCAAATTTGATTTTGGCAGGTCACGACATCTCCGCTGGCGGTTTGATCACCACCTTGCTGGAGATGAACTTCGCCAATACCGAATACGGCATGGATATCAACCTGAAGGACTTTGACAAGGAGGATTTGGTGTCGGTGTTGTTCTGCGAAAAGCCATCGGTGGTCATCCAAGTGGCCAACGACGGCGTTGCCAAGAAGATGCTTCGCGAGCTGGGTGTCAGCTTCAAGGTCATTGGTAAGCCAAGCTTGAAGCGCCGTCTGACCATCCGTCATGCCGGTCACGACCATCTCTTTGAGATCGATGCCCTGCGCGACCTGTGGTACAAATCTTCATTCCTGCTTGATTGCAAGCAAAGCGGCGAGCGTAAGGCTATGGAACGCTTTGAGAACTATAAGGAACAATACTTGCACTATAGCTTTGGCCGTTCCTTTACAGGCAAGGCCAAAGACCTTGGCATCAGCATGAAACGCCGCAAGAAGTCTGGCATCAATGCCGCTATCATCCGTGAGAAGGGTTGCCAGTGCGATCGCGAGATGGCTTACGCCCTCTATCTTGCAGGCTTCGACGTGAAAGACGTCACCATGACCGACCTGGCCTCGGGTCGCGAAGACTTGAAGGACGTCAACATGATCGTGTTTGTGGGCGGTTTCTCCAATTCCGACGTGCTTGGTTCGGCCAAAGGCTGGGCTGGTGCCTTCCTCTATAACGAAAAAGCCAAGAAGGCATTGGACGACTTCTATGCCCGTGAGGACACCTTGAGCCTTGGCGTGTGCAATGGTTGCCAGCTGATGATGGAACTCGGTTTGATCTATCCCGACCACGAGGAGCATCCCATCATGAAACATAACGACTCGCACAAGTTCGAATCTGCTTTCCTCAACGTGGAGATTTCACAAAACGAGAGTGTGATGCTCAAGTCGCTCTCAGGTCGCCGTCTCGGCGTTTGGGTGGCCCATGGCGAAGGCAAGTTCTACTTCCCCTATTATCGCGACAAGTACAAGATCGTGATGACCTACGGTCAGGAGAAATATCCAGGCAATCCCAACGGCAGCGACTGGTCGGTGGCGGGCATCTGCTCCAACAACGGCCGCCATCTGGCCATGATGCCACACTTGGAGCGCGCCTTCCTGCCTTGGCAGTGGGCACATTACCCCGACAATCGCAAGAACGACGAGGTCGCCCCGTGGATCGAGGCCTTTGTAAACGCCCGTAAATGGGTTGAAGAAACCATAAAAAACAAATGACATGATGAAGACATTCAACGTAAAAGAAGTGAAGGACCAAGTGGTTCAATGGATCAGGGACTGGTTTGAGCTGAACGGCCCCGGATGCAATGCCGTGATCGGTATTTCAGGAGGTAAGGACAGCAGCGTGGTGGCCGCCCTTTGTGTGGCTGCCCTCGGCAAAGACCGCGTCATCGGCGTGACCATGCCCAATGGCGTGCAAAAGGATATTTCCGACAGCATGAAGCTCATCAACCACCTGGGCATCCGTTATTTCAACGTCAATATCGGCAGTACCTTCAATGCCTTGATGGGTGAAGTGAAGGAACAACTGGCCACGCAAGGGCAGGAAGTAAGCAATCAGACCATTGTGAACTTGCCGCCAAGACTCAGGATGTCAACCTTGTATGCCGTCTCACAGTCGATGAATGGCCGTGTGGCCAACACTTGCAACCTTTCTGAGGACTGGGTGGGCTATAGCACCCGTTACGGCGATGCCGCCGGCGACTTCTCCCCATTGGGTGGGTTGACGGTGCAGGAAGTCAAGGCCATTGGCAAGGAACTCGGACTGCCCATCGAACTGGTGGAGAAGACACCCGCCGACGGGCTTACTGACAAGAGCGATGAGGACAACCTCGGCTTTACCTACGCCGTCCTTGACCGTTACATCCGCACCGGCGAGTGTGACGATCCCGACACCAAGGCACGCATTGACGAGAAACATGTGAGAAACCTGTTCAAGTTGATGCCGATACCTCATTTTGAATATTGATTTTTTTGATTTTTTTTATTATCTTTGCGAATCTGTTTTTTTGAATTATGCTCAATAAAGAAAACGTCACTGAAGTTCTGAAAGACGTCATCTATTTTCCAAAGGGTGACAACATCATTGCCTTGAATATGGTTGAAAACCTGATGGTGAATGAGAATGGCATCCGTTTTGACCTGGTTGTGGAGCATGCCGACGATCCCAAGAACGAGATTATGGTCAACGCCGCGAAGCGCACCTTGACGGGCGTGTTTGGCGAAGTGGAAGTGGATATCAAGGTCAAGGAAGAGACGACGGCACTTTCCAAGGTGAAACATATCATTGCCGTGGCTTCAGGCAAGGGCGGCGTCGGTAAATCGACCGTGGCGGCCAACCTGGCTGTTGCCTTGGCCCGTGCCAACCAACGCGTGGGCTTGATCGATGCCGACATCTATGGTCCTTCGGTGCCGATGATGTTCGGTGTGGAAGGTGAGCAGCCCGCTTGTTTCGAGAAAGACGGCAAGGCTGTGATGGTGCCTTTGGAGAAATATGGCATCAAAGTGCTTTCCATTGGCTGTTTTGTGGATGCCGACCGTCCGTTGATTTGGCGCGGACCCATGGCTACCAGCGCCCTCAACCAGCTCATGAACGATACCCTTTGGGGCGAGCTTGACTGGATGGTTGTCGATATGCCTCCTGGAACCGGTGATATTCAACTGACGCTGGCGCAGCAATATAAGGTGTCAGGTGCCGTCATCGTGACCACACCCCAAAAGGTGGCCTTTGCCGATGTGCTCCGTGCCGCCATGATGTTCAGGGAAGAAGCCTTGCAGATCCCGATTTACGGTCTGGTGGAAAACATGGCATATTTCACGCCTTCAGACATGCCTGAAAAGAAATATTACATCTTCGGTAAGGAGATGGGCAAGCAGTTTGCCGATCAATTGGGCGTTCCTTTGTTGGGACAGATCCCGATTGTTGAAAAGATCGCCGAAGGCGGCGACAATGGCACACCCCTTGCTCTTGATGGAGACTCGCCTGTAGCTAAAGCTTTCGATCAAATAGCCGCAACAATCATAAAAACCAATCTTTAAATTTTTAAATTTTTTAATATTTGAATCTTGAATTGATGGAAAAGGAACATTTGGAAAAGCGGGTTAAGAACATTTTGGAACAAGTGCGTCCCTATTTGCAGGCCGATGGCGGCGATGTGACCTTTGTGGAGCTGACTGACGACATGGTGGTGAAGGTGGAGCTGACCGGCGCTTGCGGCAGCTGCCCCTATAGCACCATGACCTTGAAAAACGGCATTGAGAGCGTGATGAAGAAATCCATTCCCGAAATCAAAGCAGTGGAACAAATCCAATAATTAACAATAAAAATTTATCATTATGAAGAGAAACTTACTATCAATTTTTGCAATGGCAATGCTGTTCGTGTTTGCATCGGCCAGTTATGCCCAAACGACTTACACCAAGGTCAACTCTGCTTCAGAGCTTGAAGCAGGGGCTCAGTACATCTTGGTTGGCTATGACAATGACGGCAATGCTTATGCCATGGGTTACCAGAAAACCAACAACCGTCATGCCTTACCTGTTGAGGAGAATGGTGGCTCCATAACCGTTGTGGTTGCTACTGCCTCTACTTCGCAGGTTGATCCTTTCGAATTCACCCTTGAAGACATCGATGGCAGTTGGACCATCTTTGATCCTCTCAACAATGGTTACCTCTATGCCGCAGGTGGTGGAAACTATCTCAAGACACAACCTTCCCTTGACGATAAAGGCTATTGGACCATCACCGATGGTGAAGAAGGTATGGTTCCTATCAGCCAAGGCAGTGGTGTTGAGCAAAACATCATGCGTTATAACACCACCTCAACTTTGTTCGGCTGCTACAAATCAAGTTCAAACGTTATTGGCGAGGTCTATTTCTTCAAGGCTGGCGGTGCTCCTGTCATCTATCCTGAACCGAGCAACTATCCTACCGGCTTCACTGCTATGGTAAGCAACCTTGATGTTACGCTCAATTGGACCGATGCCACTGGTGCTCAGCTGCCTTCCAGGTATTTGGTTTTGGCTTCAAAAGGCAACATCACCGTTCCAACCGATGGTACCCCTGTTGCTGATGGCAATTTGGCCAAGAACGTGAACTATGGCACTCAAACGGTTGTTTTCAGCGGACTTGAAAGTGGTGCCACCTATCATTTCGCCATCTTCCCCTATACCAACAACGGTGCCAACATCAACTTTAAGACCGATGGTACTTATCCCACCACTAGTGCCACAACGGAATCATTCTTCCTGTTTGAGGACTTCAATACCGATGATCTAGGTCAATTTACCGCAATTAGTGTTGTCGGCGAACAAGTTTGGCAAAAAAGGACTTTCAGTGGGATTACTTGTGCTTACATGAACGGCTATGCATCGTCGGTAAATTATGAAAATGAGGACTGGCTGATTAGCCGTCCCCTCTATGTCCCTTCCGATGCTTCCTATCTTGATCTTGAGTTCAGTACAGCAATGAGGTATGCAGGCGATCCTCTTCGAGTGAAGGTTTCCGGTGATTATTCCGGTGAAGGCGATCCTAACAATGCCACTTGGGTGGATATTACCAATGACTTCACTTTTGATGATGATGAGAATAGCTTTGTATGGACTTCATCGGGTGCGAGCGACATCCTTCCCTATGTGAATCATTCATTCCGTCTCGCCTTTGTTTATACTAGTACAGATGAAGCTGCCTCGACTTGGGAAATCGATTATGTGATGATTAATACTGACGGTTCGGTTTCAGTTGACGAGCACTCGGTTCAGGCGGTCAACGTGTATCCGAATCCTGCCAACAGCGTGATTTCCTTCAAGCTTGAAAACGATGCCGAAGTGAGCATCTTTGACATCACAGGTCGCATGGTCAGCTCGATGACTATGGTAGCCGGTGTAAGCCAATGCCAAGTTGCCGACCTCGAAAACGGCGTCTATTTCCTGAATGTCCGTTATGCCGACGGCAAGATGGAAGTCGCTCGCTTCGTTAAATTCTAATGCGTAAGATTTGTCTTATCGCAGTCATCCTTGTCTCCGCCTGTTGCGGCTTCGCCCAACAGGTGGAGACATCGCGTTTTGAAGTCAACCGTTGGTCGAAAAGCCAAGGCTGCCAATTCGTGTCGTTTGGCGAACAAGGCGGCATGATGGCTTTTGAAACCGATAAGACCGATGAGGAGAAGAACCGCCTTTGGAGCTTCGTTACACTTGACACAAGCCTTTTTGAGCGGCGAGCCGACTTGATTCCTTTGCCCGACAAATTGCGGCTTTTCGATGCCAAAAACTCCCAGCAATGGGCAATATTCGTCTTCATGGAAGAAAAGGCCTCCCGTTCCGACTCCTTGGCGTTCTACGTGGTGACCTATCATCATGACGACCAGGAATTCAACACCTTTTCGGGCAAGTTGCCCGAAAAGACGGTCTTGCAGTCCATCGCCCTGCTTGACGGCACCTTGATGCTGTCGGTCAACTATAAGACGGGAAACGGCTTTTTGGTGCAGTATGACCTGAATCGCCATACCCATCGGACCATTACCCCAAATATCGGCAACGAATTCATCCAATTCCAGTTTGAAGCCTGTCTCGAACAGCATGTGTTTGTACTCGCCGCCCGCGAGTTTGTTGACAAACACTATAAGGCCAATACGTTTCATGTGTATTCCCGGGATGGCGTTTTGTTGCAATCACATCGTTTTGAGAACCCTGAATCAGTTGGGTTGGGCCGTATGTGTTTCGCTTTTGATGACCAGCACCAATTGACGGTGTATGCCACTCTTGAGCGTGAGGGTAACAAGAAGGTGAGTGTGGAGGGAATGACAGAGGATTTCAACAAGGTTGCCATAGGTGTCGCCTGGATCAAATTTGCCACGGCGGGCACGGTCAACAAAACCTATCTTTTCAAGAATATGCCTGACATTGAGTCGGCACTATCAGCCTCCGACCGGCTTCGGGTGAAGGAAGAGATGCTGAAAATGAAACGGGGAAAGAAGCAGGAGAAAGGAGAAATTACTTTTCAATTCTATACGCCCAGACTGGTGAAATACGGCGACAAGCAGGTGCTTGCGGCAGAGGCCTTCCAACCTGTATATCATACCGAGACCCGCATGGAATATAGCTATTATGGCTCTTATCCCGTCTATTACACCGTGTTTGATGGATATGATTTCTTCAGTGAGATCTTGCTGGCTTTCGACTCAAACGGCGACCTGCAATGGTACAACTCCGTACGTTTCGAGAACGAGCTTTCCGAATCGCTTTTCGACCACGCCGTGCATGCGGTTTGCCACGATGAGTTGGTGGTGGCTTCTCCCGGTCGCAACAGCCTGCGTTACGAGGTTTTTGACACGGATGGCACTCGGTTGTTGGGTCAGGAGACTGTTGCGTTGGACTATCAATACCGTGACGACTCGTTTGATGATGAAAACGACGCGGGCATCTTCAAATGGTATGGAGACCGTTTTTTGGTTCATGGGTGTCAGGTCCTGCAAAACCATACGTTGCGCAACACCCGTAGGACCGTGTTTTACGTTCAGAAAGTGCAATTCGAGTGATGTGGTCGAGCTATTTGCGATATTGCATCAGGCGAAAGAATGTCTATCACATCCATTCCCCTTTTGTGTATGCGCTTTACACCAAGGTGATCCGTGGGTATCGGCCTGAGGCGTTGAAGGAGCTTGGGATTGAACGGATTGAGACATTGAAGGAGGGTGATTTTCCTGAAAAGGACGAGACGGTGATGTACGAGGTTTTTGATATTCACAAAAACAAACAAAATGAGGCCTTCTGGAATACGATTTGCGGCCATCCAGACGTTACTTTGACGATTGATCTTTACGACAGAGGATTGGTCTTTCATCGTGAAGGCATGGAAAAACAGAATTTTATATTGAAATCATGAAAAACATAACTTACACCAAGACAGGCGATGCCGGTACGACTTCCTTGGTTGGAGGCCGTCGCGTACCCAAGTTTGACGACAAGGTGGAGGCATACGGCACCGTGGATGAGTTGAGTGCCTACATTGGCGTGCTCTATGACCTGGAAGGCGTTTCGGAGGCCATCCGTGATACATTGAGTGTGATTCAGAACAAGCTTTTTACCTTAGAGTCGCATTTTGCGATGGACAAGGACACGGAGATTGCCAAGATGATTCCCGTATTGGAGGAGGATGACGTGGCCTTTTTGGAAGGAAAGATCGATGCGATGAATGTCGAGTTGCCAGTGTTGAGGGCTTTTGTCATCCCCGGGGGCAACATGCGTGCGTCAGTGAGTCATGTATGCCGTACGGTTTGCAGGCGTGCTGAGCGACAGGGATGGCGGTTGGCCTCGCATGAGGAAGTGGATGCCATTGATTTGAAGTATCTGAATCGGCTTTCGGATTATTTCTTTGTTTTGGCCCGATATTTTGACTATTTGGAAAAGCGGAACGAAACTTGTTGGGATTCAGCGAAATAAATATTTTTTAAACTTTTTTTAAAAAACCCTTGTCAGTTTCCTGATAAGGTGTATTTTTGCACCCTCAAATTTAAACCGAAAGACTATGTATTGGACACTGGAATTAGCATCGAAATTGGAGGACGCTCCATGGCCTGCAACTCGTGATGAGCTGTTGGATTGGGCTTTGCGCACGGGTGCACCTCAGGAGGTGATCGAGAACCTTCAGGAAATTGAAGATGAAGGTGACGTTTACGAGCGAATCGAGGATCTTTGGCCTGATTATCCTACAAAGGATGATTTCTTCTTCCACGAGGATGAGTATTGATTAGTTAACTATCTGATTATTAGTTATTTAAATAGGCTATTAGGTTAACTAATAGCCTATTTTTGTGTTTAAATAATCAATTATATAATATTAAATGATAACATAAGTTAACCTAAAATTGAACATAGTTTGGTACGTTTTTTCAGGAAGAACAGTACTAGAAAAAATTCTTTGTAAAGTGTTGGTAATGAGTGTATCCTATTTTTAGGCCAGGTTAACTCTTATTTCAGTCGTTTTGATAACGTCTTCGCTCAGGATATCCGAGAAAACGCGTCTGATTTTTTCAAAAAAACATCTATCTTTGTCCCGAAAATTATGGCCAACACGAAACACATACCTGTGGTAAAGTTCCACAAGCGCAAGTACGGCGAGGAGTTGTTGATTGACATCGTTACGCTCGAAACAATTCGTCGCAGTCTGCATTTTACGGGTGTGCAACGGCAGTCGTTCTATGGCATTATGCTCACCACGGCTGGTGAAGCGCAAGTGGAGGTTGATGGCCATCCGTGTTTGGCCAAGAAAGGACTGGTGGCCTGTGCGAGACCGGGCGATGTCTGCACCGTGCTCAGTGACAACGGCCTTGATTCCCTTGAACTGATTTTCGAGCGTGACTTTCTACTTTCGTTTTTCAACGACACGCACTTTCTCGACGGGATAGCCTACCTCTCGCCTCAGCGCACTTCGCCCTATCTTTGGCTCGATGAACCATTGTATAATAGGATTATAGGGCTTTTTGACGCTATTCTCATTGAAATACATGGTCCAGGGAAAAAAGACTCACACCTGCTTCGCGCCATGCTTTATGAGGTGCTGATGCTTTTGCAGAAGGCCTCCATAGTGGAAGGAACCAATGTGTCGGAAAGCGACCGCGTAGCCCGTTTCCGCCAGTTGGTGGATGAGCATTACCTGACTGAAAGCGGTGTGGAGTTTTATGCCGGTTGCCTGGCTATCACCTCCAATTACCTCAACCGCATCGTTCGCCAGAGTCTTGGCCAATCCACCAAGCAATACATCCAAAACCGTCGCATCGAAGAGGCAAAACGCTTGCTGCGCTACACCTCGCTGCCGATATCTGATATCGCCGAAAAACTGAATTATGACACGGCCTCTTATTTTGTGAGGGCATTTTCAAAGGCCACATGGACGACTCCGCTACAATATCGTGCAACGGCAGGATAATCTGTCCCGAAAAGTGACATTTCCTTCTTTTTTATTACTTCATGGGGTTAACGAGCCGCTGTAATTTTGCATCGACAATTTAAATCATTGCAACGATGAAAAATCTAATGGTATTAACCCTCGCCGCAACCATGCTCTGCGCTTGCGGCACAAAAACAGGAAAGGAAAAAGAAATGAACACCATCAGCAACAAAGAGAAGGCCGTGGCCCTTTTGAAAGCCATTGAAACTGGCGCAAGCGAACCTATCGCCTACGTGAACGCCCAGAACTACACACAGCACAACCTCGGTGTTGAGGACGGGTTGGACGGCTTTGGCCGCGCCCTTGCCGGACTGGCCAACTATCCCGAGAAGGCCCGCGTGAACACCGTTCGCGCCTTCGAGGACGGTGACTTCGTGGTATGCCAAACCGACTACAACTTTTTCGGTCCCAAGGCGGGCTTCGACATCTTCCGCTTCGAAGACGGCCTCATCGTGGAGCACTGGGACAACCTGATGCCGTACGACGGCAGTAAGAACCCAAGCGGACACACACCTTTCGACGGTACCACCGAGTTCAAAGACCACGATAAGACCGATGCCAACAAGGCCATCGTGCGTAATTTCGTGCAAGATGTGCTGATGGGTCAGCATCCCGAGAACCTGACGTACTATTTCGACGGCAACAACTACATCCAGCACAATGTCAGCATCGCTGACGGTTTGGACGGTCTCGGGGCAGCGCTCGCGGCAATGGCCGAACAAGGCATTAAGATGGAGTACTTCACCATCCACACGATTCTCGGCTGCGGCAATTTTGTGTTGGGCGTGAGCGAAGGTGCTTTTGCAGGTCAGCCGACCTCTTACTACGACCTCTTCCGCGTCGAGAACGGCAAGATTGCCGAGCATTGGGATGTGATGGAAACCATTGCACCCGAAAGCGAATGGAAGCACCAAAACGGAAAATTTGGAGGGCTGAAATGATGCTGCAAAAAGCATTGGAATTCCTTCAAAACCATAACGAGGGCGCCCTTGACACTTGTGAGGGCGACTTCCCGTTTCAGGGAAAAACATAACTTTGCACATTCAAAAACGGTTGCCTTATGCAAACACGAAAATTGTTTCAAGCCCTTCAATCCGCTGATGCTGTGGTTGTCGGTGCAGGAGCCGGACTGTCCACTTCGGCAGGGTTCACCTATAATGGGGAACGCTTCCAAAAGTATTTCTCCGATTTCATTGAGAAATACGGCTTCACCGATATGTACACGGCGGGATTCCATGCTTTTCTGACCGAGGAGGAGAAATGGGCCTACTGGAGTCGCCATATTTACTACAACCGCTATGTGCCAGCTCCTAAACCAGTCTATGACAACCTGCTGAAACTGCTGAAGGGCAAGGACTATTTTGTCATCACCACCAATGTTGACCACCAGTTCCAGAAGGCTGGTTTTGATAAGCAAAGGCTGTTCTACACCCAAGGCGACTATGGGCTATTCCAATGCGCAACGCCTTGCCATCAGAAAACTTACGACAACGAGGAGATTGTCAAACGGATGATTGCGGAACAAAAGGATTTGCGTATCCCTTCTGAGTTGGTGCCGCATTGCCCCGTATGCGGCGAGCGGATGGAGGTCAACCTGCGTTCGGACTCCACTTTTGTGGAAGACGAAGGCTGGCACGCTGCCGCGCGACGTTACCTTGATTTTGTTAACGGCCACCAGAAGGGCAAGGTGCTGTATTGGGATTTGGGCATCGGGAGCAACACCCCGACCATCATCAAACTGCCTTTCATGCAGCAGACCTACCGTAATCCCGATGCCATTTATGCCACCGTCAATCTCGGTGAAGCTTTCACCGTGGAGCAAATTAAGGACAGGTCGATTGTCATCGACGCGGATATCAATGAAGTGTTGAACGAACTTTTATCAAGATCATGAACCGACTGGATTATCTGATAGACTACCTTGTTAAGGAAGACAGCCGCAATTCGGAGCTGAAAATTCCCGAAAGCATTGAGGAGAAACGCGACCTTTTCCGTGCCCTGCGCAACATTCGTGAGCCGAAGCCTGTGAGCGAGGAGTTTCTGCGTTTACAGGACGAAGAATTGCAGGCACAATTGCAAGAAAAGGGCATCGTGGAATTGCCCAAAGAGCCAAGAATTCAGGTATGGCAAGGCGATATCACCCGCTTGAAAGTGGATGCCATCGTGAATGCGGCCAACAGCCGTATGTTAGGCTGTTGGGGGCCGTTACATGCCTGTATTGACAATGCCATCCATTCCGCGGCTGGAATACAACTACGTGAGGAGTGTAACCAAATCATGCTCAAGCAAGGCCATGAAGAACCGACCGGCCAGGCTAAAATCACCAAGGCCTACAACCTGCCTTGTCGTTATGTGATACATACAGTCGGGCCGATTATCCCGACAGGCATTCCAACGCCAATGCAAAAGGAGCAGCTGGCCTCATGCTATCGTTCCATTATGCAGTTGGCCGATGAAAACCATCTTGAAAGCGTGGCTTTCTGTTGTATCTCCACGGGAGTGTTCCGCTTCCCCAACGGTTTGGCTGCTGAGATTGCGCTAAAGACCGTTAGGGATTACTTTGATGAGCACCAGGGGTGCAGCGTCAAGCAGGTGGTTTTCAATGTTTTTAAGGATGTGGACAGGCAGATTTATGAAAGGATATTAAAAAACGCATGATAATCCATGCGATATCACACTTCTTCCTCGAAGAAGAAATCCTCCTACGGAAATATCAGAAAATTTTTCTAAATTATTCTCAAAAAACAATTTCTGAACATTAAGTGACACTTAAACAATTGAAACAGCCTAGGTTAACTTATTTTGCTCTTTGATTAAAATTCATCAAAACCGATGCAATTATAAGTTGACCAATATTTAAACGTAGTGCTTATAACTTGCTAATTATCAGCTACTACCTTTAATTTTCCACGAGGATGAGTACTAAGTAGATTTCTGCTACTTATTTATTGATTTTTAGAAACTTATAAACTTGGGTGTCAGATCGACTGACACCCATTTATATTTAAAAAAAGTAATCTTTGGGATAATAAACTTGGTCAAAACGTGGGAACCCCTGTTCGGTATCTTCTTTAAGGTAGAAGATGGCGGTTTTAGGTTTCGATTTCCTGACGGAGTTGGTTGGATGAGTTGGAGTGTTTTTACATTTTACGCGGTTAATAGAGGAATCCGAACGCCCAAAGAGGTATCTTGTGGAAGGTTGCGCTTTCGATATCGTCGGCGGCAACGTAGCCGTTGTCCTCGTCTTTTACTTGCCTCAGCCCTTTGTCGGCTCCGCCCACTTCGATGACTAGATTGCCATCAACGCGGAAATCTCCACTCTTCATTCCGCCATATTCCACACGGTGCCCCGCCGAGTGAAGCTGGTTGCACAAGAAAGTCTCACGAACCGTACCGATTTCAGGCTGCTTGTCCGAAAGGGTATAAAGCAAGTTGCTATTGTCGAGCAATATCTTGTCGGGTTTCTGCAGGTCGGTGATGGTGTTCATTTCGGTGAAGAGTTGGTGAATCAGCGACGCTTCTTCAAGGTATTTCAGGTATTTCAAGGTGGTGAGCCTTTGGATGCCTATGGTTGTTGACAGTTTTGAGATGTCAACTTCATAGGGGACCATTTGCGACAACACTTTTAGCAGGGCTTTGATGCGCCGTGTGTTACCTATCTCCACCCCGCGGTATTTCGGGAGTTCGGTGTCGATGATGTAGTTCACCACCGATTCCACCGTGTTCTGGTAGTTGGTCTTATTCTCGAAATAGAACGGATAGTATCCAGCTTTCAGATAGTTGCCGAAATGTTCCAATGGGTGGCACAACTGCTTGACCGCTGTGCAGAACTGGTTGGGAGTGGTGAGGAGCGCATCCAGTGAAACGGCACTGGCGTTGATTCCAAAGCCCATGGCGAGGTATTCGCGAAACGAGAGACCGGGCATAGTATATGAAGTAAGCCGGCGCGAGAGGTCGGCCTGACCATCGTTGATTTGTAACAATGAAGAACCGCTTATGATGATGTGAAGCTTGCGGTGAAGGTCGTAGATGTCCTTGATTTCGCGACTCCAATTTTCATATTTGTGAACCTCATCGATAAACAAGTATTGTCCACCTATCTTGCAAAATCGGTCAGCTGTGTCAACAAGGGTGTGGGTGGCAAAATAGCTGGAGTCGGCTGAACAATACAACACGTGCCTGTCGTCGGGGGCGAAGTGCTGTTTGATATATTGTTGTATCAGGGTTGATTTGCCCACGCCTTTAGGACCTTTGATGGCGATGAGGCGAAGCGACCAGTCAATCTGTTGCATGAAACTCCTGATAAACTCCATGGGAACAATGGAGAGATATTCATCGTGGCGTTCAAATAGTTTGTCCATTGCGTTCAATGTTTCGTTTCGCACTGCAAATATACGTGTTTTTCACAAAAAACAAAATTATATCAAAAATGTTTCTTATAAAAAACAACCTATCTTACCTCTACTTTGTAATTATTCTTGGCATATTCCTCAAAAGAATTGCATTTGTATTGGGTAATCTTTTCTGTAGCTGCATTGTAGATTTCTTCCAGCGTCAAAAACTGTAACCTCGCCAGTTTCCCGTCGATGCCTACGTCAAAGCGTAGATCCATCGATTGAGCGTTATAGTCATCCAACTTTCCATGGCTGTGCCCGTGTAGCATGACTGAACCTCGTGGTTTTTGGTTCCAGGTCACCATCGGATAATGACACATTACCACGTTGAAATCTTCTTTCAGAAAAGGCACAACTGTTGCTTTGAAACGCATTTCTTTGATTTGATAAACCTCTTTGAAATAGTTCTTGTATGCACGAATGGAGCCATCATGATTGCCTTCAATGAGGAACTTATGTCCCGGTAGTTTTTCCAGCAAATGACGCGCCTCTTCACTTTTCAGAAAAGTTAGATCTCCAAGGATGTAGACGGTATCTCGTCTATCCACCGTGCTTTGCCACAAGTCCATCAGCCACTCGTCATGTGCTGCGATGTCCAATGTATTAGAAAACGGACGATTGGGTGAATGTTTCAAAATGTTAGCATGGCCGAAATGCAAATCGGCTATAAAGTAAATTTGGTTCATATTAAAATAGTTTAATTCTATTTTCATCCATTATGTATCAATAACAGGGAGAATGTTTCACTTTGAAATATTTTTTTCTCAAACATGAAACATTTCTGCATACTGTCTGTTGCTCTCAAAATGGAATAAATGGTTATTTTTTGTATCAAATTTCTGGAATAAGTGGTTGTTATCGTGGTTGATTCAATGGAATAAGTGGTTTTCACCAACGACTTGTACATGCGCCTCAGCAACTACTACTCAAAGCCTCTTGGCGACAAGTCGGACACGCTCGTCTTTCTTGATGAGATACAGAGCTATCCCCATCTGATGACGATGCTCAAGTTCCTCAATCAGGAGGGGAGGTATCGCTTCATCGCCAGTGGCTCCCAGTTGGGTGTGGCACTGGCGGAGACGCCATCTGTTCCTCTTGGCAGTGTCGAGATCCAGCAGATGTATCCGCTCGACTTTGAAGAATTCCTTTGGGCGACTGGCATCGGCAAGGAATGGATCGCAGATATACATGAGCATTATCTAAAAGAGGAACCGCTTGACGAGAGTACGCATAACCTGCTGTTGAAGCGCTTTCAGTATTATCTGCTTGTGGGTGGTTTGCCGGATGCCATCAACAGGTATCTGGAAGACAGGAATGTGGTGCGGGTGCGCAAGGTACAGAAAGACGTCCATGAGCTCTATCGTATCGATGCTTCACAATATGATGAGGAACGTAAGCTGAAGATACGGCGCATTTACGACTTGATACCTAGCAATCTGGAAAACAAGAAGAAGCGGATCGTCTATCAGCAGATAGAGAACAAGAAGGGGAAGCATTTCGCCGACTATGCGGACGAGTTTGAGTATTTGACCAACTCGGGTGTGGCCCTTGATGTGCTAGCCATCAGTAATCCACGTTTCCCTTTGGTGGAATCGGAGCAGAAGCGATTGATAAAGCTCTACTTGAACGATGTCGGGCTGTTGACATACTTGCTTTACGGTCTCAATGTCAACGCAGTGCTGCAAGACATCAAAAGCATCAACCTTGGAACGGTCTATGAGTCGGTGGTGGCGCAAGAACTTCATGCCCATGGTTTCCCGCTTCATTATTATGACAACAAGAAGAAAGGTGAGGTTGACTTTTTGATTGACGATGACGATCGTCTTCAAGTATTGCCCTTGGAAATCAAGTCGGGTAAGGACTACACGGAACATAGTGCCTTGACCAAGTTCTTGGAAGCCCCAGAATACGGTATTGAAAAGGCCATAGTCTTTTCCAATGAAAGAGAAGTCTATCTGAAGAAGGGCGTTACCTATCTGCCTATCTATTACTGTATGTTCCTTCACAAGGGTGTTACTGACACGGAAGCCGTCATTTTACCTGAATTGGAGACGGTTTGAGTCGTTGTAAACAACTACCTAGGTTAACTTATTCTGCTCTTTGATAAAAGAATTATGCTGGTGGCAAATGGATCATCACCTTCGGTATCAGTTATTCGGCATACGCTGTGGAAGGTGGCTTTTTTAAATTACAATGGGTAAAAATATTATCTTTGCATTTTAATATAAACACTATTATGCTATGAAAAGATTTCTCTTTGCTCTGATTACCCTTGTCATGGTTTGTTCATGTAACGAACGAATCTGTAAAATCGATGGTACCATAACGGATCCGGTGGATACCGTCCGGCTTGTGCATAGTTTGGGCGATGTGCTGGATGCAGCCCCGGTGAAGGACGGGAAGTTCGCGCTGCAATGCCCAATCGATTCCGAGTTTTGCGTCAGTATCCTAAGAGGCGATGAATATGACCCAATCGTACTGGTTCCTGATTCAAAAAACATTGCCGTTTCCATGGAAAATGGAATTCCAGTGGTATCGGGAAGTCGGCTGTCGAAGGAGCTCCAAGACTTACAACAATGGACCATGAACGTCTTTTTTGAAAACATGGCAAAGGCTATGGCCATGATTGATGCCGGTGACACAGTGGGTGCTGAGGCCTTGAATTTTGAAACGTTCAAACAGATCGCCGACCATTGCCGTGAAATCTATCTGGTGCATAAGGATGACGGTGTTGCACCTCAGGCGATGCATTTGATGATGGAAAAACTGGATAAGGATGAGTTTATCGCGTTGTTTGAGCAGGGAGGAAAAGCGGTCAAGGCCGATGCTAACATTGGAGGCTATTACGAACATCTGAAGAGTTTGCCTGAAGACAAGGTGATCACCCTCCTCGAAAACGGCGAGATCATTGAGCAAACTGGTACTTTTGAAGATTACGTGGGGAAGGGACAATATACATTGGTGGATTTTTGGGCATCATGGTGCGGCCCATGCAGGGCAGAGGCTCCCAATGTGGTTGCCGTTTATGAGAAATATCGCGACAAAGGCCTGGTTGTCATCGGTGTGCCTGTGAACGACAAGGTGGATGCTACCAAGAAGGCCTTGGTGGATCTGGGTATCCATTATCCTCAGGTGCTTGACCCTTCGCTGAAGTTGGTTGATCGTTTCAACTTCACGGGCATCCCCCACATCATTTTGTTCGATCCTGAAGGGAACATTGTAGCTGAAGGCTTGAGGGAAGCACAAATTGAAAATGCCGTAAAACAAGTATTGTAACACCATAAAACACTATGATATGAAACGAACCTTTTTTTCATTGCCATTTTTGCTCGCATTTGGGATGGTTTTGCGCGCCAACCCCGTTGACCTGACGATGGCTCGGATGGCTGCCCAAAAGTTTGCCGAGGCCAAGTTTGCCCCCAATCGCCAAACCGCAGAACTCGTTTTTACCGGGCTGGAAGAGGCTTTCTATGTGTTTAATGTTGGAGACCATAACTTCGTTATCATCGCAGCCGACGACGCCCATCGTCCAGTGATCGGCTATTCCAACGAGTCGAGGTTCGATCCCAACAACATCCCGCCGGCGTTGACTTACTATCTTGACGGTGTTGCGGTGAGCATCAACCAGTTGAGAGGCGCGGGTAACGCTGTGGCTACGCCTAAGGTGGCTGCCGAATGGGAGTCGCTCCTCACGAGAGGTGAACTTCTTTCTTATAATGGTGGCAGAGGCGTTGATTATCTTGTGCAAACCCAATGGGATCAAAGTTATCCATACAACTATTTCTGTCCTGAAGATCCAAACGGTTCAGGCGGGCATACCTATGTGGGTTGTCTCGCCACTTCAATGGCGCAGCTGGTGGCGTTCTGGAAAATGCCGGAACATGGTTATGGAAGCCATTGTTATTACCATCAGGATTACGGTCAGATTTGCGCTGACTTCGAGAATACCTATTACGATTGGGACCATATTGCCAATAAAATCAATGCGAATTCACCGATAGAGGAGATTGAGGCGGTGGCGCTGATCAGTTTTCACTGCGGCGTGACCATCGACATGGGCTACGGCCCTGATGGCTCAGGAGGCGCTTCGGGACCTATCCCTGGAGCCATGCACCAGTATTATGGTTATAGCCAATACAACATCCAACTCAGACGCAATGACTTTGAAACGGAGGCTTGGAAAAGCATGGTTCGCGAACAGTTCGACATGGGTTGGCCGATGTATTACGGCGGCTGCGATGACGGCTGCCATGCCTTCATTTGCGACGGCTACGACGACAACGACATGTTCCACTTTAACCTGGGTTGGGGTGGCAGCTCCGATGGCTGGTACCTTATCGATGATGCGCCCTATACCAATCCCGCCGATGCCATGTTCAATTTCGTGCCTTCGGAAATCTATGATGTCACTCCGAGCTTTCCAACAGGTCTCTCGGTTACTGTTCCTTCTGAGACGGAATTGCATGCCACGCTCCAGTGGACCAATCCAACCACTTCACTCAATGGCAGTACGTTGTCGTCCATCCAAGAGGTAGTGGTGATGCGAAACAACCAAGTGATTCAGGTGTTGACCGACGTCGCGCCTGGTCAAACGATGATGATGGAAGACTACGAAATTCCGTATTATGGCACCTATCAATATGCGGTATATGTCAAGGCTAATGGTCGTTATGGCAAGCATGCCCGTCTTTATGATGTCAAGACGGGTCCCTCGTGTCAATGGAAAATCATCATGACTTCCTCCGACTTTCAAGGTTGGAAAGGTGGCTATGTCACGGCTTATGATAACGCCGGCCATCCAGTCGTATCTTGTTCCATGGAGTCATCCTCTGCAGTAATGGAACAACCTGAATTACCGCTGGGGTTGCTAAGCTTTGGCTGGACTCCCCCTTATGGTGACACGGTGAACCAGATGGGCATTGTCATCAGGGATTCGCAAAACAATGAGATGTTTTCCTTCTCGGGTTCCTCGGCAGAGCTGAATTCAGGTATTTTCTATGAGACCAACAACGGATGTGGCAATACTATGAGCTGTGAGGTCCCTACCGGGTTGGTTGCTGTTGACAACGGCGACGATCCCATCCTGTTGACTTGGGATGCGGTTAGTGATCCCGGCTATGGCTATCTCGTCTATCGCGACGGTTCGTTGTGCCGTCTCGTGCAATCAGGAACCAGTTTTTTGGATGCGCAGGTAACCATAGGTGGTCACTGCTATCAGGTGGGCGTGCTTTGTGATGGTGGCCAAGGGGAAAAGTCAAACATGTCATGCGCCACCGAAGGCCCTTGCTATCCACCTCGTAACCTGAGTTTTGAAGTCACGTCGAATCATAAAATTAAACTGAACTGGGAGGCTCCCGTTGATACTGAAGAATTGTCGGGGTATTATCTTTACCGAAAGGCAGAGAACGAAGACTATCACAAGATCAAAGCGGTGAATTCTGATAAGATTACGGTTACCGACAATACCAATTTGCCGGCAGGTGATTATTACTACCAACTCAAAGCTGTGTATAGGGATTTGGATTGCCTTTCGGCACCGGCCAACGTCAAGGATGAGCCAAACGTGTTTGAGCTTCTTGTTCACTATGATCCCTCAATGGATGTGGAGGAAAATGTTGTCGATGTGGAGATTGTACCCAATCCGACCAACGGTATGGTGTGTATTGCAGGGGTTAACATGTTGGAAATTGAAGTATATAATATTGTCGGTCAATCAATTGCAACAAAAAAAGCTGATGGTGAAAAGACGATGATGGATTTGAGCCATGTCCCTGCCGGATTGTATTTTGTGCATATTATTGACAATAATGGCGGTTGTTCTGTTAGGAAGTTGTTGAAACAATAACTTTTTTTCCTATTTTTGCCGTCAGGAATTATTATGAGGCAAGTTGTAACCAAATCGGACATCAAGAAGGCATTGGGCTTGAAGGGCTTTTTCGGCACTTGTGTGGCGGGATTGGCCTATGGCGTGTGCGGTTTGGGTGAGATCAACCGACTCTTTGACGGTGCCGCTGATTATCAGGGTCGTGAGTTTGCCGATCATTTGCTGGAAAACATGAACATCACCATTGATGTGGTTCCTGAACAACTGGAGAGCATCCCTAAGGAAGGTGGTTTCATTGTGGTAAGCAACCATCCTTTCGGTGGCATAGAGGGCGTGATGCTCCTGAGTGCCATCGCCAAGGTGCGTCCCGACTTCAAGCTGATGGCCAACTTCATCCTGTCGCACATCCCGAACCTCAAGGATTGCTTCTTTTCGGTGAATCCTTTCGAGAAAAATCCCGAGTGGAAGAGTAGCGTGGGAGGTATCAAGGGGGCCATCCAGCATGTCGCGCAAGGCTATGGGTTGGGTATCTTCCCGGCAGGTGAGGTGTCGCGTTATCATGGTCACGACTATCCTGAGGATTTGCCCTGGAGCAACTCCATTGCACGCATCGTCAAGAGTGCCAACGTGCCTGTGATACCAGTGTTCTGGGCCGGTAACAACTCGCGCCGGTTCTATCGTTGGGACAAGATCCACCCCATGTTGGGTACCGCCCGCCTGACGCGTGAGCTGGCCAACAAACACGATCAAAAAATCATCCTTCAGATTGGGAAACCCATCCTTCCCGCAGAGGTGGCTACATACGAGAAGCCCGCTGATTTGGCCGCCTATCTGAGAAGCCGTTCGTATGCGCTGGAAGCCAATATCAATAACGAAAAGCCGCAGACCACCAATCCAAAATGGGCTCCCGTGGAGACAGCCCGCGATACCCAACTCCTGATCAAGGAACTGGAGTCTATCCGCGAAAAGGCTTTCCTGTTCTCAGCTGCCGCATTCGACTGTTTCCTGGCTGATTATGGTGACATCCCCAACCTGATGCATGAGTTGGGCCGTCTCCGTGAGGAGGCTTTCCGCTTCATCGGTGAAGGAACGGGAAAGAGCCTTGATACGGATGAATTCGACTGCCATTACAAGCATTTGATCCTTTGGGACAACAAAAAACAGCAGGTCGCCGGTGCCTACCGTTTGGGATTCGGTAACGAGATCATGGAAACCAAGGGAATCAAAGGCTTCTATGTCAGCACGTTGTTTAAGTTTGATGCCTCGTTTGGCGATACCTTGAAGAAGACCATCGAACTGGGGCGTTCCTTTGTCACGGTTGATTATCAGCGTGAGGTGCTTCCCTTGGTGCTGCTGTTGCGCGGTTTGGCGGTGGTGGTGACAAAAAATCCTGAAATACAGCACTTTATCGGCCCTGTGAGCATCAGTTCATGGTATCCGAAATTCTACCAGAGCATGATCGTGAAATATGTCACCGAGAAGCATCCAGTAGTAGGAGTTTTGGCTGATGTTGCCCATCCCACCACGCCGTTCCATCCCGATTTCCTCAAGGTGGATTTCGGGGTGTTGATGAAAGACTACATGGAATCCATCGACAAGTTCGACAAGTTCATGTTCCGCTTGAGCAATGGCTGTTACCGAATGCCCACCTTGTTCAAGAAATACCTGAAGCTGAATGCCAAATTCCTTTGCTTCAACGTGGATCCCGATTTCAACGACACGCTTGATGCTTTGCTGTTCCTCACCTTCACCGATTTCCCGGAAGATGAGGTGATGCCGTTGTTCAGGGATGCCACCGCTGAGGAGCAGCAGATGGTGAGGGAAAGATTCGGGTACGAGAAACCTTAATCGTTGTTTTCTTCTGAAAACGTTTGGGCAAAGAAACTGAAGTTCACTTTGCCGTAATGCCTTTGTTCCATGAAGTGCGGGTGTTCGTCGAAATGGACGAATTTGTCGTGCTCCAGCACAAACAAGCCGTCATTGGTAAGCAGTCCGTTGTCGAAGATGAGGCGCACGAGTTCGTTGTAATGCTCGCAATCGTAAGGCGGATCGGCGAAGATAAGGTCGTATTTCATCTTGTGGTTGGCGAGGAAACGAAACACGTCGGAGCGCACGGCCATCAGCTCATTCATCCCAAGCTTGTTGGCTGTCTCCCTGATGAATCGGATGCAGCCGTTGTCCTGATCGACCGAGGTGACTTTAGGGCAGCCGCGCGACACCAGCTCGTAGGAGATGTTGCCCGTTCCGGCAAACAGGTCGAGGGCCGTGACTTCCTCAAAGTCGAGATAGTTTTCCAAGATGTTGAAAAGGCTCTCCTTGGCCATATCGGTAGTAGGCCGCACGGGGAGGTTGTTGGGTGCGACGATTTGCCGCCTTTGGTATCGGCCTCTGATGATTCTCATGACAATGCTCTATAAGGGATATAATAATAATGGAAAGGTGTTTGGCTTAGGGAGATGTCAACATCAAGGCTGCCGTTGGGCTTGATGAAACAGATCCGCTTGATGTAACGTTCGCATAGCTTGACGATCTCTGAATTGCCAGTGATCAATCCGGAGAGGTAAACGGGGACTTCCTGGCCTGATAGCTGTTGCTGCTTGAAGGCGAACATCAGGAAATAGATGAAATCGTCTTTGGTGTTGAACCTGAAATTGTTGAAAAACATCAGTTTCCCTTCGCTAACAATGGCTAAGTCAAACGATCGGCTGTTGACGTTGACGTAGGCTATGGTCTTGTCGTCAAAGGGATCTTCATGCATGATGCCGTTCAGGAAAACGCTGGATTGGTGGACGAAGGAGACGTTGTTCCAAAGGTTGCAGATGCGTTTTTTCTGTAGTGCCGAGAGGGCATAGACGTTGACGCTCTTGAGTTCCGGCAGCTTGTCATAGGACAGGGAGTGGCCTGTGGGCAATTCATGGCTGAAGAGGAAATAGGAATCCAGCTGTTGCTCGTCGAAGAGTTCCTCGGGAATCAAGGTGTTGAGCCTGTTGCCCACGATGTACCGCACGTTATGTACGGGTCGTTCGTAGAGGCCTTTTTTGAAGATGCATTTCTCCAAAGCTTCCATGACAAGGCTTTCGTCGCCCGTCTCGGAGGTCTGGTAGGTCTCAATGTCGATGATTTTGCGCTCTTTGAAGTCGGAAATGACAAAACAAAAACCATCCAATGAGCATTGGATGGTTATGTCGTACGAAAGGCTCTTCTCCGGGTCGATCATTAGAGTTTCTCCCAGTTACCGTCGGTTGAGGCTTCTTCGAGTGAGCCGACCTTCAAACCTGCATACTTGTCGATCTGTTCCATTTCAGCTTTGAGGTTCATGACGCGGGTGTTCCATTCTTTTTCGGTGAATTTGGCACCTGGGTTGCCCAAATAAACCTCGTAAGGAGTCTTCACTTCAAAGACGGGAACTGAGATACCGCCACGCTTGATGATGCTGTCGTGGATTTCGAATTGTGTGACAGGATCGCTGAACGGAACCATGCCGAGTTCGTTGATGTTGAAATGGCTTCTCTTGCCGAACAGGGAGTCGATGACCAAGACGTAGTCGATGGTGTCGTTGATGGTCTTGGTGAAAGTGGTGTCCTCCGGATCGGGAACCATCATCACAACAGGGATCATGTAGTTGCTGCAGAAGTCAATCAGGGAGTCGAAGTTGGAGGTGTACTGGTTATGGGCCTGCTTGAACTGGATCTCAACGTCACGAATGTCCTTCAGGCGTTGGACAACCTGTGCCTCGCGCATGCTCTTCTCGTTACCGAAATCAATGGGAGCCTTGATGCTCTGGACAACCTTGATGGCTAAGAATACAACAACGGCAAACAATACGATGTTGATAATGATACTTTTCAGTTTGGAATTCATTGTCTTTTATTTTTCTGATTATTATTGGCTATTTTCAGATGTGCTGCAAAGGTAATCTTTTTTTCGGTTCGTTGAATCAAATTTTTCTTGAATTATTTTTTTATCTTTGCAAAAAATGAAATTACGGCTATGAAAACTAAAAAAGAGATCGTGGAAAACTGGCTTCCAAGATATACAGGTCTGCCCTTGGAAAGGTTTGGAAAATACATTCTTTTGACGAACTTCCAGAACTATGTGGAGCGTTTTGCCGAGTGGCAAGGCGTTGATATCGTGGGGCTTAACAAGCCAATGCCTTGCGCAACCGACGGTGAGATCACCATTATTAATTTCAGTATGGGCAGTGCCAATGCGGCTACCATCATGGATTTGTTGGGGGCTATCCATCCCAAGGCGGTGCTGTTTTTGGGGAAATGCGGTGCCGTTAGAAAGAACCATGTGGGCGACTTCATCCTGCCTATCGCCGCCATCAGAGGTGAAGGTGCCTCGAACGACTACTTCCCGCCTGAGGTGCCTGCGCTGCCTGCGTTCAACCTTGAGAAAGCCATCTCCACCACCATCCGCGACTATGGCCGTGACTACTGGACGGGCACCGTTTACACCACCAACCGCCGCGTGTGGGAACACGATGAGGAGTTTAAGAATTATCTTCGCCGTATCCGTGTGCACGCCGTCGATATGGAAACGGCTACGCTGTTCTCCGTCGGTTTCTATAACGAAATCCCTACCGGGGCGCTGCTGCTCGTTTCCGATGAACCGATGACCCCCGAAGGCGTCAAGACCGCTGAGAGCGACAAAAAAGTGAGCAAGAGCTTCGTTGGCGATCACCTGCGTATCGGCGTGGACTCGCTCCGACAGCTCATCAACAACGGAATCACAGTGAAACACTTGAGATTTGACTGATGACCTTCGAACAGATTATCTCCGACATCCATAACAAAAAATACGCGCCGATCTATTTCCTGATGGGCGAGGAGCCTTATTTCATCGATGTGATCTCTGACACCATCGAGGAAGAGGTGCTTGACGAGACGGAAAAGGCCTTCAACCAGATCGTGGTGTATGGACGCGACGTGGACATCGACACGGTGGCCACCCATGCCAAGAGCTTTTCGATGATGGGCGGCTACATGGTAGTCATCGTCAAGGAAGCCCAAGACCTGAAAAACATTGAGGATTTCGAGAAATACCTCGAGGTGATTCCCCCGACCACCATTTTGGTTTTCGACTATAAGTACAAGAAACTCGACAAACGTCGTGCCTTGGCCAAGAAGATTGACAAGATGGGCGTGCTGTTTGAATCGAAAAAGCTGTATGAAAGCAATATCCCGGGCTGGATACAGTCGTATCTGGCAGATAAAGGCTATGCCATCACGCCGAAAGCCACCCAGATGCTGACGGATTTCCTGGGTACCGACCTGCACAAGGTGCGCAATGAGCTTGACAAGCTGATCATCGCCCTCCCGAAGTCGAAGAAGATTGACGATGCCGACGTGGAGCGCAACATTGGCATCTCGAAGGACTACAATGTGTTTGAGTTGCAAAATGCCATCGGTCGGCGCGATATCATGCGGGCCAACCAGATCGTGAACTATTTTGGTGACAATGGCAAGGACAATCCCCTGCTGGTGACAGCCATCAGCCTGTTTGGCTATTTCACCAAGATCTTGAAGGTGCATTATGCCACCGACCCCTCGCAAAATGCCTTGGCGACGGCGTTGGGCGTGAATCCCTTCTTCGTCCGCGACTACCAGTCGGCAGCACGCAACTACTCCATCGCCGATTGCGTCAGATGCATCTCGGTGTTGAGGGAGTTTGACTTGAAATCCAAGGGTTACAACAATGGGGAGACTTCTGAAAAGGATTTGTATCGCGAAATGATTTTTAAACTGCTTCACTGATGAGAATAGTCGCACAAAGGGTATCAAGGGCATCGGTCACCATCGACGGCAAGGTGAAGTCGGCGATCGGCAAGGGTATGATGGTATTACTTGGCATCGAAGAAGCTGATAACGAAGAGGATGTGGAATGGCTTTGCCAAAAACTTACCAAGTTGCGCATCTTCAGTGACGATCAAGATGCCATGAATCTCGACATCAACCAAGTGGAGGGCACTTTCCTGGTGGTGAGTCAGTTTACGCTTCATGCCTTGACCAAGAAAGGCAACCGACCGAGTTTCATCCGTGCTGCCCGACCTGAACACGCCATCCCGCTCTATGAGCTGTTTGTTGAACGGCTTCATGCAATCTCGGGTCGTGAGGTGCTGACCGGCGAGTTTGGCGCGATGATGGAGGTGGAGCTAATTAATGACGGTCCAGTGACGATAATAATGGATTCAAAAAACAAAGAATAATATGGATAACAAACGTCTTGATAAAGTAAACAAACTGATACTGAAGGAAATAGGTGAGATTTTCCAAAAAGAGTTGAAACCGGCTGTTCCGGGATTGATGATTACTGTGACCCATGTGAAGGTGACTTCCGACCTGGGTTATGCCAATGTTTATCTGAGCATCTTTGGCGTGACTGACAAGAAGAAGGTGGTGGAGGAAGTGAACCAGAACGCCCGGGCCATCCGTGGCCTGCTGGGCAACCGCATCCGTCACCAGATGCGCGTCATCCCCGAGCTGCGTTTCTTCGAGGACGATTCCTTGGATTACATCGAGAACATTGACAACCTGCTTCATTCCTGATGAGACTGCCGCTGTTCATAGCAAACCGTTACCTGCTGGCCAAGAAGAGCCACAACCTCATTAATATCATCACGTGGATTTCCATCATTGGTATTAGTGTAGGCTCGTTTGCGCTTATCGTGGTGCTTTCGGCCTTCAACGGTTTGGAACAGGTGATTTCCTCCTTGAACAACCGGCTTACGCCCGACCTCCAGATTGCTTCTGTGAAAGGCAAGACTATCGACTTGACAACGTTCCCGATGGGGGCGGTCAAGGATCTTCAGGGAGTTGGGTATGTCGTCCCTACACTCACTGAGGACGCGTTGTTTCGTTCGGAAGAGAAACAACATATCGGTCAGGTGAAAGGCGTTGGCTTGGATTATGAGCAAATAGAACGTTTCAGGTCGGTCAGCCTGGATGGCAGCCTACCGGTGCTGAACGAAGGAGGCCGCAATTATGCCATCCCCGGTTCGGGAGTGGCTTGGCATCTGGGCATCAACGCTTACAGTCCTTATGCGACGATGCGTGTGTATGTGCCCAAACGGGGCAATGCCACCCAAATGAGCCTTGAAAGCGGTTTCAACTCGGATTTGCTCACGGTGCAGAGCGTGTTTGTCACCGAGCAGGAAGTGGACGAGAAAATGGTGCTGGTGCCGTTTGAATGGCTCTCCGGGTTGCTTGAATACCAGGAAAAGGCTTCGAATATTGAGCTTTTTTTGTCGCCTAAAGCCGATTTAAACAAGATAAAGAAAGCGGTGAAAGCCTTGGTGGGTGAGGGTTTCACGGTGAAGGACCAACAGGAGCAACAGGAGACGCTGTATAAGATCATGCGTTCCGAAAAATGGGCGGTGTTTGTCATCCTCACCTTTATCTTGATCTTGGCCACTTTCAATGTGGTTGGGTCGTTATCCATGTTGATGATCGACAAACGTAAAGACACGGAGATCCTGAAGGCAATGGGAGCCGACAATAGGTTGCTTCGGCGTATTTTCTTGAACGAGGGCTTGTTGATTTCCGTGGCAGGCGGCATCATCGGCCTGTTGTTGGGCATCGTCGTGGTGCTGTTGCAGCAGCGGTTTGGATTCGTGAAATTCGGTGGTGGCGGCAACTACGTCGTGGATGCCTACCCGGTGATGCTGAAGCTCAAGGATGTGCTGCTGATCTTTGCCACCATCCTTGTGGTGGGCTGCACTTCGGCTTTCCTCACGGTAAGACACGCGTTGAGGAAAGAGGGGAAACTTTGAACGGTAGTGAGTTTTTATTTCACCTTCTCCAGCGTCCACCACTCGGGCCAGAGCTTGTGGGCGTTGTAGAGTTCTATCTTGCCTCCGTTCTTGGCATCGCCCTGGTAGAGGTCGAGGCAGAAGGTGGAGCTGCCGGCCGTCTTCAGGATATACGAGCCGTTGCTCAAGCGCTCAGGGATCCATAACTGGTTGTCGCCGCCATGGAAGCTGTATAGGATGATGTCGGCGTTGTTGCTGTAGTTGAAGTTCTTCACGTCGAGGGCGTAGTTGGGGTCGACCATGCTGCGGATGGCTATCTTGCCGTTCTCGTGGGTCACCTTCCACTTCTGCGCATTGCTGTTCTGCCACTTCCAGAGGTGTACCACGTTGTCGTTGACGGCCTTGCCGTCCTTCAGCGTGAGCACATACTCGGGGTTGTTGGTGAAACGGATGACATAGACGCCGTCGTCCACCGTCTGGCTGCTGCCTGTCGTGGCCTTGTTTTTTCCTGGGTTGACGGTCTTTGGCTCGTTTTTCCCCTTGTTGACTTTCTTGTCGGGGATAGCCTTGTTGCCGCTGTTGCTGTAGTGGTTCTCAATCTCGCTCATGGGGATGCCGAACTTCTTGGCGCCCTGCTCAATGTCGAAGGTCTTCACGTCCAATGTGCTGCCCTTGCAGGTGATGCTCTGCCCGGGCTGCAGCATGGTCTTCTTTTTCGTCTGCTTGTTGGTGACCTCAACCTTGCCTGCAAACAGCCACACCTTCGACTCGCGCCCCGTCTCCTCAAAGGCCACAATGGTCCCCTTGATGCCAGTGATGCAATGCGACATCTCGCAATCAATGCTCTTTCCCTCTGCCAATTTCTTGATATTAGCCCAAATACCTCCTGCAAACAGTTCAAGATTGGTGACTTTTGGGGTCTCAGTAAGTATGATGAAGGTTGTGTTTTCCTTCATTACAACAACGTTCATATCTTCCAATCCCAATATCGCTCCCGACTCCTCCTCGGTCTTGATGCGGTCGCACTCATAGATTTTTGTGTCGAATTCAGCAAATTCATACGCATCATCTTCCTCCCAATTGGGGCGAATCTTCACTTCACCATACAAGTCGTTGAAGCTTATCTTGCTGTCCACTCTGTCTCCGGACTCGTCCACGCAGGGTGCCGTGCAGTCGCAATCCCCAAATTTCTGGGGCTTGGGCTCGGGCTGAGGAGTGGGTTTGTCTTTATTGACTCGAAAACCTATGGAAATACTAAGGCAAGCATGACTACCCGTTGGTTGATTAGTGTGAACTGTTGCTTCGATTCTCACATATCCCGGTTCCTTGGGGACGGTATAAGAAAACGAAGCCGAAGTGACGCCTTTTTCTTCTTTTTGGTATAGCACCGGGTTGTTATCCCAAGATGCGTTCTTACCTTGATAGGCCTTTATCGAGGCAGATTGAAGGGCACAGTCATTGCCGCTCGCTCTTTTTCCCGAGACTACGCATTGGAAGGTGATAACGTCGCCTGGGCTCACTTCGCAAGTATATCCGGCTTGATATCCAGGGACAGATTCTCCGCTACTGATGATGGTTCCGCCTGAGAAGCTGTAGGTCAACGAGGCTCCGTCACCTTGCAGCTTGCCGGTGGTTTGTGCGTTTGCCACCATGGCCGCCATCAGCAGCGCGAGGGTGGTGAGGGTGGTAAATAGCTTTTTCATATCCTTAATGATTTTAAGATTTCGGTTCAAATATAGGAAAAGATTTGGAAATCAAATTCGTCAAATCAATAAATTCCTGCACTGATAGTTGCTCGGGCCGTTTGTTGAAGACCTCGTTTTCGATGATTTCCGGGCTGAGTAGGGGGCGCAAAGAGTTGCGCAAGGTCTTGCGGCGTTGGTTGAAGGCCTGCTTGACGATGGTGACGAACAGCTTCTCGTCGCAACCCAGGTTGATGACGGCGTTGCGCCTCATCTTGATGACCGCCGACTTCACCTTTGGGGGTGGGTTGAAGACGTTTTCGTGTACGGTGAAAAGATAATCGATGTCGTACCAGGCCTGCATCAGCACACTCAAGATGCCGTAGGTCTTGCTGCCTTCCTTGGCGGCCATGCGCTCGGCCATTTCCTTCTGCACCATGCCAACTACCTCTACGACTTGTTCCTTGTATTTCAGTACTTGGAAGAAAATCTGGCTGCTGATGTTGTAGGGGAAGTTGCCGATGATGGCCATGTTGCCCTGTCCGTATTGGCTGAGATCAGCCTTCAGGAAGTCGCCTTCGACGAGACGGTCGCCAAGCATGGGGTAGTGGCTTTCAAGATAAGCGATGGATTCCTTGTCGATCTCGATGACGTAGAACTTTTCAAGGATCTCATGAACCATGAATTGTGTCAGCACGCCGGTTCCAGCACCGACTTCGATGACGGTTTCCACGTCGGGCGAGAGTTGGTCAACGATCTTCCGGGCGATGTTTTGGTCGGTCAGGAAATGCTGGCCTAAAGCCTTCTTTGGCCTGACTTCCGTCTTCTGTCTTCCGTCTTCTGTCTTCATAGTTTCCTGTAGTTTTTCTTTGCTTGGGCGGTATAGAGGCTGGTGGGGTATTGATCGATCAATTGCTCGTAATGCTGTTTTGCCAGATCCTTGTTCTTCAGCTGTTTGTCCTCAAGCAGGGCGGCGTGCATCAGGGCATCGTCGGCCATATAACTGTAGGGGAAAGTGCTGACAATCTGCAAGAATAGTTTTTCAGCCTCGGTGTAATCCTGCTTTTTTTCTTTGAGTTCAGCCATCCTGAACAGGGCGTGGGGCTTGCTGACCTCGTTGCCATCGCGGCAAATGGAGTCGAGGATGGGCAAGGCTTCGTCGTCTTTGTGTTGGTAAATCCTGTAATCGGCACGCGCAAGGCGTTTGAGTTCCAGTCCTGAGGTATCGGCTTCGAGGTTGTCCTTGATGATGAGCGAGAGGCTCATGGCGTCGTTGGCCACGAGTTTCGAGGTGGCTGCCTTGAGCACGTGGAGCTGGGTCTCGGCCCAAGTGAACTCACCGATAAAATACCGAAGCTGGGCGTTTCTGAAACGAGCCTCGTGCCCCATTGGCTCTTCCTTCATGCTCTTGTCAACTTGGCTGTAAAGCAAGGTGGCTTCCCATACCTCGTCGCTGTAAAGGTAGATGTCGGCCAGCTTGAGTTTGAGCCGGCTTTTCTGGTACTTGTCGAAGGCCTGTTCGATGACCTGCTGCAGGAGTGCTATGGCTTCCTGCGACTTGTCCAAATGGTAGGCCATGAGGTCGGCCTGAATCTCCACCAGGAGGGGATATTCTTTCGATCCGATTTCGGTATAGGCGTTCTCGATCCGTTGGCTTAGGCGTTCGTAGGTTTTCCGGTCTTCCACACGGTTGATCTTGCACAGTTGGTTTTCGGTTTTGATGGCACCCACGATGGCACTTCCATAATGCGGGTTGATCTTGCCTTTTGCGACTATATATTCAAATGCGTCCTTGGCCAGCTCGTATTGCCCGTTGTCGAAACAGATGTTTGCAATCGTGAAGATCTGTGCGTCTTGGTCGTTGAACCGAAGATCGAGGCTTTTGCACTGGGCCAAGGCGATGTCGAAGTCTTCCTGTTGGAGTGCGAACCAAACCAAGAGTCTGGCAAACTGTTCGTTGTCAGGCTGCTCCTGCGTCTTGCTCAACAAGGCGATGCGCATCTCGTCGGCGATGCTCTTGTTGACGTCATAGAGCAGCAGGGTTTGAAGGCGGTTTTTCACCAGGTTGTATTGCTCGGGCTTCCGCTCCAGCTCTAGAAAAAAGTATTTGAAGGCTTGCTCGTAGTTGAGCATGGTGTAGAAGAGGTTGGCCTTCTCGAGGTAGAGCGGGTCGTGTTCGGTATTGATCTCGGCTCCTTTTTCAAGAACGGCCAAGGCATAGTCGTTGAGGGCTTTGTTCCGAAGTTGTGAGGAGATGGTGATGATGGTGCCCTTGTCGCTGGGCAGATCCTTGAGAAGTTGGTTGAAGGTTTTGTCTGCTTTGTCCTTTTTCCCCTCCAAGGTGTAGGTGTAGATTTGCTCCACACGGTTGCGCCAATTGTTTTGGGCAGATGCCGTCAGGGTGAGAAACAGGATGAAAAGACAGGCTATTCTCCTCATTTTGATGCGTCTTTACGGATGCTTTTCTTGAGCGATTGCAGCACTTTGTCTTGTGAGGAGAGTCGGTCTTGGAAATAGAGCACGCGGTAATGGAGCGTGTCGGCAGAGGCGATCTCATCGTCCAGATAGGCCATGCCGAGCGAGTCGTTGATATAATGGGTGTCAAGGTCGTTCTGCAGGTCGATCAGTTGCTGTTGGATGTAGGCCTGGTCGTGACGCATGACCGGCAACATGGTGTTGAATTGTTGCAGGTAGGCTTGGGCGAGGTTGAGCACGTCGAAATACTCGGCGACCTTTTCTTGTGGCACGTATTGCAGCATCGAGTCGCACCATTGGAAGTCGGCTTGGAGTCGGTCCTGGTATTTGGCCTGCATCTTGTCGAGGGCTGCGCCGTCTTTCTTCAGTTGTTCCTGAAGCCGAGGTATAGGCTCTTTCTTGCTCTGGCATGAACATGCCAAGAGCAAGAAAGCCATGATGGTGATGATCAGATTACGAGATGATGTCAAAGCCGGTGTATTTTTGGAGGGCTTTCGGGATGCGGATGCCCTCGGGTGTCTGATGGTCTTCGAGCAGTGCGGCCACGATGCGGGGCAATGCCAAGGCACTGCCGTTGAGGGTGTGCACGAGTTGGATGTTGCCGTTCTTGTCCTTGTAGCGGAGCTTCAGACGGTTGGCTTGGAAGGTCTCGAAGTTGGAGACGGAGCTGACCTCGAGCCAGAGCTGCTGGGCGGCCGACCACACTTCGAAGTCGTAGGTGGTGGCGGAGGTGAAGCTCATGTCGCCGCCGCAGAGGTGCAGGATGCGGAAGGGGAGTTCCAGCTTGCGGAGCAGGCCGGCCACATGGTTCTTCATGGCTTCGAGACGGTCGTAGGAACCCACGGGGTTGGCGATCTCCACGATCTCTACCTTGTCGAACTGATGCAGACGGTTCAGGCCACGCACGTTCTTGCCATAGGAACCGGCCTCGCGGCGGAAGCAGTTGGAGTAACCCACGGTCTTGATGGGCAGTTGCTCTTCCTTGACGATGGTGTCGCGGAACATGTTGGTCAGCGGCACTTCGGCGGTGGGGATGAGGTAGAACCCGTCGAGCGGCACGGCATACATCTGGGCTTCCTTGTCGGGGAGCTGGCCGGTGGCGTAGGCCGAGGCCTCGTTGACCACGACGGGCGGTTGGGTCTCGTTGTAGCCAGCGGCTGAGGCTTCGTCAAGGAAGAAGTTGATCAGCGCGCGCTGCAGCTTGGCACCTTTGCCTTTGTAAAAGGGAAAACCGGCACCTGTGACCTTGTTGCCGAGGTCGAAGTCGGCCAAGCCGTATTGGTTGAGCAGCTCCCAGTGGGGCTTGGCGCCTTCATAGAGCTGGGGCATGTCGCCTTCCTGGTGGACGTTGACGTTGTCGGCGGCTGAGGTGCCACGGGGTACGTCGATGCGGGGGGTATTGGGAATCTCCACGAGCTTGGTCTGGATCAGGTTCTTGATCTCCTCCAATCGGTCGGAGAGGGTCTTGGAGAGATCCTTCATCTCGTTGTTCTTTGCCTTCAATTCGTTGGCTTCGGCGGCTTTGCCTTGCTTGTAAAGGTCACCGATGACGCGTGCGTTGTTGTTGAGCGCGGCCAGCGTTTCGTCGCATTGCTTCTGTGTGGCGCGACGTTCGTCATCCAGTTTCAAGATCTCGTCGATGAGAGCGACGTTGGTGAAATTCTTGATGGATAGGCGTTCGATCACTTCTTCTTTGTGATCCCTGATGTAAGATAAAACTAACATTGCTTGACGCTATTTGAAATTTTTCGCAAAAATAAACGAAAAAAACCGACCACCGTAACGATGATCGGTAAAAAATGTATGATGTGAACGATTTTTATTCGGCGATTGTGCCTTCAACAGGAGCTACGGAGACGTACGACTTGTTGTCTTTCTTCTTCACGAACTCCACGATACCGTCGCACAAGGCATAGAGGGTGTGGTCCTTGCCCATACCGACGTTCTTGCCAGGATTGTGCTTGGTGCCGCGCTGACGGACGATGATGTTGCCAGCAATAGCTGCTTGTCCACCGAAAATCTTCACTCCGAGTCGCTTACTTGCGGACTCACGACCGTTCTCGGAACTACCGACGCCTTTCTTGTGTGCCATATCTTATTCTGTTTTTCGGATTATTACTCAGTGATGCTGTCGATGACCACCTTGCTCAGATACTGGCGATGGCCATTGGAGGTCTGGTAACCTTTTCTTCTCTTCTTCTTGAAAACGATAACCTTGTTACCCTTGCAGTGCTCCTTAATCGTCGCCTCGACGTTGGCACCGGCAACCGTAGGGGTTCCAACCTTGGTTGCACCCTCGTTGTCAATCAATAATACTTTGTCGAAAGAAACCTTGCTTCCTTCTTCACCTTGCAGTCTGTTGACGAAGATCTCCTGACCGTTCGTGACCTTGAACTGCTGTCCTGCTATTTCTACAATTGCGTACATGTCTCTAAATTTTCGGACTGCAAAATTACACATTTTTTTGATTGTGCAACTAAATCTTTGATTTTTTACGAATTATTTTTTCAACAGGCCTTCCAAAAAAACGCTGACATCGGCTTTGGTAAAGCCTATCGGGAAGATGTGACTCGGCTCCAAATGATGGATTTGATGGGTCTCCTTGAAGTGCTTTTCACCTCCTCCAGTGATGTTGAGCATGATGACATCATCGGATTTCACCTTATTAATAAGGATAGCTTGGATGAGCGAGGCGAGTGCCACGGCGGCAGCATGATAAATGTCAATGCCTTCGGTCTCCTCAAAGAGTTGCTTGGCTTGGTTGGCTTCTTCGTTGCTGACGGCAAAGATGTCGCCATCGGTGTCCTTGAGCGCGTCATAGAGTCCTCCGGCCAAGCCATAAGGCGGCTTGCGGTTGGAGAGCACAGGGGCGCAAATCTCGGCGGCATCCTTGCGAGCCTGGTCGGGATCGTAGGGCAACAGGGCGCGTGAGTCCTGCTTCCAAGCCTCATACATGGGTAGGAACGGCTTGTTTTGGGAGACGAAGAGGCGGGTCTTGTTGGTGCCGAAACGTCCATCTTCGATGAAACGCAAGTTGGCTTCCCAAGCGGCGATGGCACCAGTGCCGCTGCCTACGGCCTGGAAGTAAAAATCGGGGATGCGGCCAATGGTGGTCACGGCCGACATCATGGTGGTGCTCATGCCGTCGCGGCGGGCGATGTTCTTGGCTCCGCCTTCGGCTAGGAATCCTTCATGTTCGCAGACGTAGTTGGAGAGCTGGATGGCATCAAAGTAGTCGCTGCCCGATGCCGTGGTGATGAGCTTCACGCAAGGGTTCAAAGGTTTGTCGAACCACAAGGCGTTGATATTGTCCTGCGGCACGCAAAGCAACAACTTGATGCCGTTGTCGGAGCACACTTTGGCAAAGGCTCGTGCGGTGTTGCCCGCCGAGGCTACCACCAGCACCCGGTCCTTTTGTGCTTCACCCAAACGGGCACACACCGAGTAGGCCTCGGTCTCCTTGAAGGAACAGGTGGTCATGTTGGCACCATGGGCTGGCCACCAACCGCTGAAGGTGATGTATAAGTTGTTTAATCCCAGTTTTTTAGCTAATTTTTCGCTTTTGTAGGTGATAGGGCAGGAGGGATTTTCCAACACCCTGCCAATCGGCATCCAATCGGCAAATTTATAGAGTCCCAACTTGTCATTGCCCACATGTAGCCGTTTCTCGGCGTAAATGGCTCTCACGAGGCTTGGAGTCTTACTTTCGGGGTCGTCAAGGATCCACCCTTGATCATCGAATATGCGGCCGTCGGCCACGTTCATCAGTCGATATTTTCCCATGATCGATGTTTTTTTAACGTGCAAAAATAAGAAAATAGTAAATATACTTACTAATAAAAAAATTAGTTTATTTGGATTGTTTCAAAAATAAATTACTACCTTTGACACCTTATAATAATATGAACTAACCATACCTTGCACTATGTTTAAAAAACTATTCGTACTAATAGCTATCTTTCTGGGTGTCACTCAACTAATGGCCGGGTCGGTGGATGAGAACGTTGCCCGTAATGTGGCACATAACTTTGCCCAAACCAAGTTGGGCTTGAACAATAGAGCCGATGAAATGCGCCTTGTCATGACGACAGAGGCCTTTTTTGTTTATAATTTTGGCGATTCGGGTTTTGTCATCGTATCTTCTGACGACCGTTTCCGTCCCATCGTGGGCTATTCTGGCGAAGGCCCTTTCGACACCGAGAACCCATCGCCTGAGGCTATGTTTTATCTTGAAAAGATTGCCGAGGCACGTGCCAGCAGCAACGCTGTCGTTTTCGACAATACTCCTGATGAATGGAAGAGCGTGATGACAACGGGTAAATTGCTTTCGCGCAACCGTGGTCGTGGGGTTGACTTTATCTGCACTACCTTGTGGAACCAAAACTCCCCGTACAACCTTTACGCTCCTGAAGCCAATGGCGGTCCTGGAGGTCGTTGTTACGCCGGCTGTGTGGCTACGGCCATGAGCCAGGTGATGAAGCATTGGAACCATCCTGCACAAGGCTCGGGAAGCCATTCCTATTATACTTGGGGAGGCTACGGACAGCTGTCAGCCAACTTTGGTGAAACAACTTATAATTGGGATATCATGCCAGACCGCTTGGGTGGTGCTTCGCAAGAAGCCATCGAAGCTGTCGCGCTCTTGATGTATCACTGCGCCATAGCTGTCGATATGGACTTTGGCCCCGATGGAAGCGGCGCCAACTCATGGGATGTGCCTAGTGCTGTGCGCCAATACTTCTCCTATTCAAACCAAGTGTCAATCAAAAGCCGTGACAACTATACTCTTGCCAATTGGCAAAACATGCTTAAGGAATCGTTCGATCTAGGATGGCCAGTCTATTATTCGGGTCACAGTAACTCGGGAGGTCATGCGTTTGTGTGCGACGGCTACGACGACGACGACCTGTTCCATTTCAACTGGGGCTGGGGTGGTAATCAAGATGGCTGGTTTGTAATAGATGAAATCGACTATTCCAATTGGGCTCAAGCCATCTTTAACTTTGTCCCGGGTGACGTTTACAATTATATGCCGCTACAACCTCAAGATGTTGTGGCAACACCCAATGGTGAATTCGACTATGCCGCTACCATCCAATGGACGAATCCCACCAAAAACATTCATAACAACGATCTCACCAACATTGATCAGATCGTTGTCACCCGAAACGGAGAGATCATTTACACAGAGGACAACGTCACTCCAGGTGCCTCCATGAGCTATACCGACCATTACATTCCCGCTGTTGTGAATTATGGCGTGTATGCCGTTGTCAACAACGTTTCAAGTCTTTTGTCTCTCGGAGATGCCGTCCTGTTGGGACCTACCTGTACCTGGACCGTCGAGATGCAATCTTCCGATCCTGAAGGCTGGAAGGGCGGAAGCCTTGTCTTTGCCAATTCAGCGGGAGACCAGGTGGCTCAAGTCACGCTTGAGTCGGCTGGCGCTACATGTCCTGTCGAATTGCCTTTTGGTCATGTTGAAATCGCCTGGAACAAACCTCCGCAAAACATCGATAATATCAAGTTTGAGATCAAAAACGCCGATGGCCAGACCAAGGTCAATTTCGACGGTTCCTCATCCACTCTTGGCAATGGATTGTTCTATGTCGCCAACAACACCTGCTCCAACCAAGATGAAGAGATTGACGGGCCTTATGCACTGTCTATCCAAAAAATTGGTGATCATGCCTCACTTGCTTGGCAAGCCCCTGACGGTTTAAACGTTATCCACTATGTGGTTTATCGCGACAATCAGCTGCTTGCCGTCACTGACGATAACGGTTTTACTGACAATCAAAATTTAGATGAATTTCATCATTATTATGTAACTGCCTTCACAGATCAAGGGGAGACGAACCCTTCCAATACTGTCAATATCACGCCCGAATCAAATTGCACAAGCCCAACCAACCTGCGTTATGAGATGGTCACTCCCGTCAAGGCCAAGATCATGTGGGATGCTCCCGATGATCCTGGTTTGACAGGCTACTACCTGTACCGCCGTGTCAAAGGCGAAGCCTTCAGGCGTATAAAAGCGGTCTCCAACCCCTATTACACCGAAAATCTTAATTCATTATCAAACGATCGCTATGAATATGCTGTTGTAGCCTACTACAAAAACACTGATTGCACTTCGGGTTTCGCCACCGCACAAAACGATCCGGAGTATCATTTCATCCAAGTCAACAAAACGATCATCCCGCAACATCTCGACTATAGTTTCCATGATGGACAGGTTGTGCTGCGATGGAATGATGCCACCATGGCTGAGGCTTTTAACATCTACCGTGATGGTCAACTTATAGGTCAGTGCACTGAGAATGAATTCGTTGATCATGAGGCTACTTCGCCCAATAGCTACTCTTATTTCGTGACCGGGCGGTTGGGTCTCCTTGAGTCCAATCCTTCCAATGTGATCCATATTGATTGGACGTTGGGAACGAACAAAAACTCCGTCGATCAAAACATGAAGATTTATCCCAATCCAACGGAGAATAGAATTGCCGTTGAAGGCAAGGGTATCCGTCAAGTCCGAATCTTCAATATGATGGGTCAAGAGATACAGAACCTTGTGGTGAACCATGATCGTATCGATATCGACCTCGCGACACAACCTGCCGGTTGCTATTTTGTTGAAGTGATTGGTGAACAAGGGATTAATACAAGTAAATTATTGAAAATCAAATAAATAAAAGTATATGAATCGTATTGTAAGATGTTTGGCAATCGCGCTTTTGATGGGCACTGGAGCGATGGCCGTGGCTCAGGAGACTGAGTCAAAAGAAGAGAAGAAGCCGGTGTATCAAATCACCGAAACCTTGAATGTGCCGCATACTGCGGTGGACAATCAAGGCAGCTCGGGTACTTGCTGGTGCTTTGCCGGCATTGGCTTTGTAGAAGCGGAGCTCATGCGTATGTATGGCAAGGAGTTCAACCTTTCCGAGATGTTCGTTGTCCGTAACGCTTGGATGGAGAAGGTGGCCAAGTTCGTTCGCATGCATGGCAACAGCACCCTCAGCCAAGGCGGCGAGGTCTGCGATGTGCTTTACATGATCGACAAATACGGCATGATGCCGGAAGATGCCTATTCCGGCAAGGTGATCGGTGAAGAGCGTCACATGCATAGCGAGATGAACGCTGTCATTGATGGCTTGTCCCGTGCCGTCATCAAAAACGGGAACAAGAAGATCTCCCCCGCCTACCCCAAGGCACTGAAAGGGGTGCTGGATGCCTATCTGGGCGATGTTCCGGAGGACTTTACCGACAATGGCAAGAAGTATGATGCCAAGTCGTTTGCCGAGGCCTATCCGATCAACCCTGCCAACTACATCGAGATTTGCTCCTTTGCCAGCGAAGAGAATTACAAGCCCTGCATGGTGGAGATCCCCGACAACTGGACTTGGACTCCTGCATACAACATGCCGCTTGACGACCTGATGGCCGCCCTTGATTATGCTTTGGAGCATGGCTACACTGTGGGCTGGGCCCAGGATGTCAGCAACCCGGGCTTCTCACGCAAGGAAGGTGTTGGCATCGTCCCTGAAGATCCGAAAGACGAAAACCTTTGGAAAGAGATCGTCGCAGAGAAGAAGATTACCGACGAAGACCATCAGAAGGCCTATGACAACTGGGATGCCGGCGACGACCATAGCATGCTGGTGGTGGGTCTTGCCAAAGATCAAAACGGAAACAAATATTATAAAATCAAGAACTCATGGGGTCCCGCAGGCCCGAACGAAGGCTACTGGTATTGCTCTGAGTCGTATGTCAGGCTCTACACCATCTTCTTCACACTCCATAAGGACGCCCTTTCCAAATCCATGAAGAAATCTTTAAATCTTTAAATATTAAATCTTTAAATCCATGAAAATTAGAAACTTTTTGACCACAGCTGCCCTGATGCTCAGCATTGCAGCTATCGCACAACCCCAACCGCCCATGCCAAAACCCGATGAAAAGGAAGGCGAAGGCTTCAAGTTTGAAACCATCAAGGAGTTGCCTGTCACTTCTGTGAAAGACCAGAACCAGGCCGGTACTTGCTGGTGCTATTCCACCTTGGCTTTCTTCGAGGCCGAACTGCTTCGTATGGGCAAGCCCGAGTATGACTTTTCAGAGATGTATGTCGTTTACAAGACCTATCTCGACCGCGCTGAGGCCGCTATCCGCACTCACGGCGACGTGTCGTTCTCACAAGGCGGTTCGTTCGGCGATGTCATCTATGCCATCCGTCACTATGGCCTCGTTCCCGATGAGCTGATGCCTGCCGGTGCCATGCACGGCGACTCGCTGTCGAACTTCACCGAGCTTTCCGCTGTCACCGATCCATACGTAGCCGGTGTTGTCAAGAGCCGCAAGATCCAGATGGACAAGGACGGTAACCCGCTGTGGAAGAAGGGCTTGGCTGGCATCTATGACGCCTACCTCGGAGTTCCTCCTACCGAGTTCACCTATAACGGCAAGAAATACACTCCTATGAGCTTTGCCCAATCCACTGGCTTGAACATGGACGACTATGTCAACCTGACTTCATTCACCCATCATCCTTTCTACGAGCCTTTTGTCATCGAAGTGCAGGACAACTGGCGTTGGGGACAGGCCATGAACCTTCCTATCGACGAACTGATGCAGGTCATGGACAATGCCATTGAGAAAGGTTACCCGATTGCTTGGGGTTCAGACGTCAGCGAGACGGGCTGGCTCCGTGGCAAGATGGCAGGTGTTGCTGTGCTGCCTGACCTCGAAGCCAAGGGTCGCGACCTTCAGGGTAGTGACATGGCTCACTGGCTGGGCATGAGTGCCGCCGACCGTAAAAAGGAAGCCATGAACCAACCTACACCTCAGAAGTGGGTCACCCAAAAGGAACGCCAGATCGCTTACGACAACTATGAGACTGGCGACGACCACGGCATGTTGATCTACGGTACCGCCAAGGACCAGATCGGCAACGAATACTACATCGTGAAGAACAGCTGGGGCGATGCTGGCCAATACCATGGCAAATGGTATGTCTCGAAGGCTTTCGCTCGCTATAAGACCTTGAACATCGTTGTTCATAAGGATGCCCTGCCAAAAGATATTGCTAAGAAATTGGGAATCAAATAATTAAATATTTAAATGAAACGGATGATTGCCTTGGGAATCATTGCTTCATTGTTTGGATGCATATCAGGATCTCGTGTCACCTCCGACGATACGATTGTCAGTTTTTCGTATTCGAAGGACGGTGGCATGAGATACGATGCGGGATTTAGCTATTCGGTCAACAAGACCGGCGATGGCAAGGCGCATTTCGTTTTCGATAAAAACCTCCCGGGCGAGAAGGAATTCACCATCGACGACCTGTCGGTGTTCGACAGTCTCCAGAAAATCATCCTGAAGCACAGAATGTACAGGTATTCAGGCTATTATCGGCCAAGAGCCAGGATTATGGATGGCAAGACATGGTATTTCGATGTTGAATTTGCATCAGGAAAGACTATCGACGCCCATGGCTATATGCGCGGCCCAAGGGGCTATGGGAAAGCGTTTGATGAGGTGGTGGCTTGCTTTGACGAATGGAAAAAATTCCCTGGCGATATCAAAGACATCGTCTCTTTCCAATATATCTATGGCATGGAGGAGTACTGTTTGCAACGCAAGGAGGATTGTACCCAAGTGACCTACGACAATCATGAGACAAACGAGCACTCGGTTATTGAAAAAGACTTGGAGATGCTGGACGACCTACGTGTGTTTTGCATTGTCCGAAAATTGAGAAAGAATGGTTCCTATCGGCCTGAAGAAGAGAACATTATCCCTTGGAGTTACGAGATACACTATAGCAATGGAGAGCATTACCTCTATCAGAGCTTTGACCGCGATTACCCATGCGGAAACACCCATGACATTCAAGGCTTTATATCAAGATGGCTGAAGGAATCTAAATGATAAATTACTAATAATCAAATAGATATGGTAAAAATTATGGTATTGTTGGCAAGTCTTCTATCTGCGACTATTCCTGAAAGTGATACGATGGTATATTTCTCACTTAGCGAAAGTATGGGGATGCGAATGTTCGGTGGCTATAACTACCTTGTAGAAGAAACCAAGGACGGGCGCGTTCATTTCCTTTTCAACAAGGGTTATCCTGATGAAAAGGAATACTATTCGGACGATCATTCCGTGTTTGATAGCCTCTGCGAGATTGTCAGGAAATACGACATGGTGAACTATAAGACCGATTACATGCCTGAAATCCCCATTACCGATGGGCAAAGCTGGAGCCTCTATGTAAAATTTGCGTCCAAGACGACGATCAGGTCAGGTGGCTACATGGCCGGTCCTGATGGTTGGAGGAAAGCGGAACGAGAGTTTCACGAGTGCCTGAAACCTTGGAAAGAAGCCGACATTCCCGTCAACGAACTGGTCCGGTTCAAATATTTTTACGGCAACGTGACCTATCTTGTCGAAAGAAAGGATGACCAAGCCCTGCTGACCGTGGATGACGAAAAGGAAGGCACCCACGAAGCCTATCGGAAACCGTTGGACATGCTGGAGGAATTGAGGGTAATGGCCAACACCGATGACCTCAAGCAGAACAGGGTTCACAAGAGCGATGATCCTGAACACATTCCGTTTGGGTTTGAGTTGGACTACGTCAATGGCGACCACTATGCCTATGTAAGCTATGACCTGAAATACCGGTGTCACTATACGGAGGTGCTTCAATGGTTTTTCCAGCGTTGGCTGAATGAATCCAAAGAATAGTTTGCCATGGCACAGGAAATTGAAAGAAAGTTCTTGGTGCAAGGTGACTACAAGGCCGAGGCCTACAAGGCTATCCGCATCACCCAAGCTTACCTCTCCAGTGTACCTGAGCGCATCGTTCGCGTGAGAGTGAAAGGCGACAAGGGATTCATCACCATCAAGGGCATTTGTAACGCTTCCGGCACAGCACGCTTCGAGTGGGAGAAGGAAATACCCGTTGAAGAAGCGCGACAACTCCTTGAAATCTGTGAACCAGGCATAATCGACAAGGTTCGTTATTTGGTCAAGAATGCCGATGGGCAACACACTTGGGAAGTGGATGAGTTCTATGGCGACAACGACGGTCTGACCGTCGCAGAGATCGAGTTAGCCGACGAAAATGAATCCTTCGACAAGCCTGTTTGGCTTGGTGAAGAGGTTACTGGCGATCACAAGTATTTTAACTCCATGTTAATGAAGAATCCCTTCAAAAACTGGAAATGATTGATATTCAGACAAAAATACACGATTATTTCTCCATAGAGTTCAAGATTGGATTCAGCGGAAGGGAAGGCGTCAAAGTGGATCACTTCGATGTCAACTCTTGGATTTTTTTGCCTAACGGACTGGATATCAACCGAAGCACCTACAGCAAGGAACGCTTTTTCAGCGACATGAAGTCGAACGTCCGTCTGTTGACCCCAGCCTTTACGCTGAAACAGATGGTTGAAGGGGAGGAGAGTCCCATCAGCCACGTGAGGAAAGCGCTCGAAACCATGCTCGCCGAACCCACTCAGGAACATGTCGATGAATTCGAGTTCCAACTGAAACTGTTCGCATCCATCTTCAAAAGCTCCATTCGCAACGAATCGGCGAACATCATGGCTCATGCCGACGAGCCGGTTACCTATGAACGTTGCATGGTGTATGCCGATGATGTTTGCCATGTGCTGGAAGCTTTCCGAAGCCTTCGCAACAAGGTAGACTCGGGTAACGAAGAGACGCTGACTAAATTCGGTTTCGCTGATGAGTTCATCAGTCATCAGGCCGATATCCGCACGATGAAGGTGCTTCAGGCCATCAGCTTATCCGACAGGCTGGAGCTGAAGGATGCCTTCAAGTCCTTGTCCGACGTGCTTGACGCTGAGAAAGATTATAAAAAATCCCAAGGCTATAGCCACACGGTTATGGGCGACAATGACAACAACAGGCAGTTGATCTATCGTCACAGCCTGTTGAAGAAATACATTGAGAGTGCCTTGTTCCTGAAAGCCAATACCACCCAGGACGGCAAGGCGGTGAAACAAATCTCGTTCAGCCTTGCCGCCGGTCTTGCCATGATGGTCTATCTGCTCGTGACCATGCCTTTCCAAAAGTATCTGGGCAACTATCCCAGCCTGATCTTCTTTATTCTCGTCCTGTTTTACATCCTGAAGGACCGAATCAAGGAACTCACCCGCTGGCTGTTTGCCTATCAGCTGAAGGACAAATACTACGACAATAAGACCGTGGTGAACATCAAAGATCGAAAAGTGGGCTGGATCAAAGAGGGCATGGACTTCATCACCGACGACAAGGTGCCCGAGGAAGTCCTCAAGTTGCGCAATCGCAACAAGTTGGAGTCCGACAACAAATTCCTTGATGAGAAAATTATCCTGTATCGCAAACGCGTGGAGATCGATAACGCCGTGCTGAAGAATCAGTATAATTACGACTTCAAGGGTATCAATGACATCATCCGCTACCATATCAACTACTTGACCAAGAAGATGGACAACCCTGAGTCGAAAATCACTTGCTTGGATGAGCACCAACGGTTGCAGACCTTGACGGCTGAGCGTGTCTATATCCTGCATTTTGTGCTCCAGTTCAAGTGGAACGACCAGGTGGAGTACAAGGCTTTCCATGTGATGGTGAACCGAGATGGCATTTTGGAAATCAAAACCAATGACAATGAAGACTAACAAAACCAACATCCTTTTAGAAATCAAGCGTTACGTCATCATCACCTTTGCCTTGCTGATGATGGCTTTCGGCTGGACCGGCTTCCTGATTCCCCAGCATGTGCTGGGCGGCGGTGTGAGTGGTATAGCCACCTTGATTTTTTATGCCACAGGCCTTTCCACGGGTATTTCCGTGTTCGTCATAAACGGCATCCTGGTGCTGATCTCGCTGAAGGTGCTGGGGCCCTCGTTCGGCATCAAGACGGTGTATAGCATCATCATGGCATCCGTCTTTTTCTCCATCTTGCAGCATTACATCACCGATCCGATTTTGGCTGGTGAGATGGCTCCGCTGGTGGACGACAAGTTCCTCTCCTCCTTGATCGGTGGCGCTTTGGCGGGTACGGCCATCGGCATTGCCTTCACCCAAGGGGGTAGTACGGGTGGCACCGACATCGTGGCCATGATGGTGTGCAAATACCGTAACATCTCGCAGGGCAAGGTCATCCTTTTTGTCGATATCCTCATCATTGGCAGTTCCTACTTTGTGTTGGAAAACGACAAAATCCAGGCAATCATTTATGGCTTCGTGGTGATGGGTATCTGCAGCTATTGCATCGACCTTGTGTTAACGGGTAACAAACAGTCGGTGCAAGCCTTTATCTTCACTGCGGAACCGGAGAAAGTGGCTGAGCGTATCGGGAACGAGTTGCATCGGGGCGTTACCATGATCAAAGGAACAGGCTGGTACACCAAGCGTGAAGGCGACATCCTGATGGTGGTCACCCACAAGCGTGAGTCGCAGCAGATCCTACGCATCGTCAAGGAAGAGGATCCCAAGGCCTTTATGACGATGAACATGGTGATGGGTGCTTACGGCAAAGGTTTTGAGGTAATTAAGAGTTAACGCCCCGCAAGGGCAAAAGCAATCAGCCCAGGGTGGAGCGAAGCGAAACCCTGGGGAACGAAAATGGAAAAAAAGGAATTAAGGGCGTTGATCAAGTCCCTAAAAAAACAACATACCAAGGAACAACTCCAGGACCAATCCGAGAAAATCCTTGCCAAATTGGAATGTCACCCGGCTTTTATTAATGCCGAGCGTGTCATGCTTTACAGTGCCTTGCCTGATGAGGTCCAGACCCAAGCCTTTTTGGAGAAATGGCATTTGAGGAAGACCATCATCCTGCCCACTGTGGTCGGTGACGACATCATCCCTGTGGAATATGGCAAGGACACGGCTTTTGCCGTGGGCGATTTCAATATCCTGGAACCCCAAAACGAACCATACACTGGCGGTTTCGACCTTATCGTCGTGCCAGGTGTCGCCTTTGATCGCAAGGGTAACCGCATTGGCAGGGGCAAAGGTTATTACGACCGCTTTCTTTGCCAACATCTTGATGTGAAGCGCATCGGCATCTGCTTCGATTTCCAGCTGGTGGACGAGGTGCCTACCGAACCGTTTGACATCCTGATGGATGAGGTGATTAGCCTGTAATTAGTTGTACTATCTTTGTGTTCGATAAATCGGAACTTATGAGTATGAATAAAAAACAAAAATGGCAGGTAGCATTCGCTGCACTGTTTGTGATTCTTTTCATTGTATGGTTCTTTTACCCTGGATGGGGATTCACCAAAATACTTGGTTTACTCGCAAATGCGTTGCTTGCCCTGTCTATGTTATTGTCCTATAAGGAAGAAGAGAAGAGAAAGCCCAAAAGCGACAACTAAATTCCAATTTTATCTATCTTTACCGCCTCAAACAAACAGACTATATGAAAAAGATTATCACCTCCCTACTTGCCCTCTTGGGACTGGCAGCATGTAGCCAACAAGGTTATGAAAACATGGATGTCAACGCTTTTGCATCACTCATTGCAGATCAAGATGTCGTTTTGCTTGATGTCAGAACCGCAGAAGAATACGATGAAGGCCATATTCAGAACGCTATCAACATCGATGTCAAACAGGACGGCTTTATCGAAGAAGCAAAGTCAATCTTACCCGCCTACAAGACCATTGCGGTGTATTGCAGAAGTGGGAAACGCTCTGCCAACGCTGCAGGGATGCTTGCCAAAGAGGGTTATAAGGTCGTGAATCTCGAAGGTGGTATCATGGCGTGGAAAGATGCAGGTATGCCAGTTGAGAAGAACGAGAGCGCATACGAAGTCGATAGCTTCACAACACAAAGCGAAAAGATGGTCAGGATTCATGCGCTGGTTCATTCCTCCATGCGAATCGAATATGACGGCACAGAGATTGAAATTGATCCTGTTTCAAAACTGGGAGAGAAAACCATCGACTACACCGCCATGCCTAAAGCCGATTACATTTTCATCACCCATGAGCATTTCGACCATCTTGACACGGCAGCAATAAAACTTCTGACAGGCGACAAAACACAGCTTATCACAAACCAGAGCTGCGCTGATATACTTGGTTATGGTACTGTGATGGCTAACGGCGATGTGCTTCAGCTTGCCGATGACTTTACCGTTGAGGCTGTTCCCGCATACAACACTACAGCAGAACACCAAAATTTCCACCCCAAGGGAAGGGATAACGGCTTCATCCTAACCCTTGATGGCTTGAGAATCTATATCGCTGCCGATACTGAAGACATTCCTGAAATGGCCAATATCAAGGACATCGATATTGCTTTCTTACCTTGCAACCAGCCATACACTATGACGGTCGAGCAACTCATTAATGCTGCACGGATGGTCAAGCCGAAAGTGCTCTTCCCTTACCACTATGGCCAGACTGATGTAAACGGAATCCCATCACAACTTGAAGCAAATGGAATTGAGGTGAGGGTTAGGCATTACGAATAATCGGTTTTTTCATCCAAATAAGCGTTCAAGAAACTTTCAGCCAGACTATTTGGGCGGATATTCTTTCGTGCATCATCTGGCGTGAACCATTGATAGGAGTCAATTTCTGCATTGGTCGAAAGCTCACTGTCATCTTTTACAAAGGCTGTGAAATTGCACATCAAAGTATTCGACGGCTCAAAGAAGCTGGTGCGGTTGAACTTGATACGGCTGACCGTCATGCCAGTCTCTTCCTTGATTTCACGACCGACGGCATGTTCCACCTGCTCGCCACGGTTCACATAACCAGCTACGAGGACAAAATGCGGTCTGCCATATTGCTTAATCAACAGAATCTCTCCCGTCTTCTCGTTGATGACAATCATGCTCACCGCAACGTTATACATCGGAAAGCGGAACTGCTGGCACGTTGGGCAGAAGGGGACGATGCCTTCTCCTTCAAGTTCTTTTTCAATCAGTGCCGTTCCGCACTCGAAGCAATGTTTCTGTATCATATCTTTCTATCTGTTTGTTTTCATGTTGAGAATCCTGGTTGCTATTTCTTCGGGATGGTCAACTAACAATTGCCCATGATTCATTTTGGGGAAGACCTCGATGTGAGCATTAGGGCAAAGTTTTAGCAGATGCTCCACCTGAGGTTTGGCTACAAATGCTTCCTTCGTGCCGTACCAAAAATGGATGTCTTCGCCTTGGATGGATTCCAACTTGTTTGTATATACATCCTTGTAACCGTCACGGACGGCTTTACCCTTTCCATAAGGCCAAACCTTCTTGCATTCGTCCAGCAACACATCGAAATAGTGCGAATGGAATACGAATTTCCAGAATCCTGTCCAATGATAGCACGTCCATACGTTTAAGCTCTGATAGTATCGCAATGGATTCACGCTCCACTTAGGCAAAGGCAACAATGGTGCAGCATCCATAATGGCGTGGCCGATGACAATCTCATTCCGCTCCATGATTCGGGACAGGATTTTACCACCTAATGATAATCCGTAGGCAACCTCCAAATGTCCACCAAGGTTTTCTTGAACATATCTGATTACCTGAACAGATTGGTCGTCAACGGAGGTGAAATTAGACGCCTTACCAATCAGAAAACCGTCGATGCCAACTGCAACGATGAAGAAATCATCCTTCAGCAGTTTTATCAGCGGCAGGAATATTTCGTATGATACTCCCAATCCCGGAATCAGCAGCAAACTTTGATTCTTTTTATTTCCGTAGGTGTTGAATGTCATAATGTTTTCTCTTGTTTTCTTAAACAGAATAAGGCAACCACAACTTCAACCAATCCGAGAACGAAATAAATATTACTCAAAGCGTTGAAGCCCCACACCCACCATTCAAGGACAATCCAGAGCATCAGTATAATGCCGCAGGCAAGGACGGCGTATGGTGCAAGGCGGTGTTTCTTGAACAGCAAATAAGCCGCTACAAGTTGAGTGAGGCCGTTCACAAACAGCAAGGCAAAACCCGACGGGATGAAGTCCTTGAAAAAGACATCTGGCCACGGCATCTTGTCACGCAACATTATCAATAATGGCTCGCCGCCCCATGACACTCCTGATGGGTCAATCCACATCATCACAGCACCAGCCACCGCACCGATGCCGATAAATAGGGTTAGTATTTTTTGTAGAGTTTTCATTTTACGAGTTTGTCATAGCATTTCACAGATTTTATCTTCCCTGATGATTTTTGGTGCCGACTTTCCCGCCAAGACCAACACCTTCTTACCATTTCTGTAAATGTGAAGCTGCCTTGATCGCACCACAGCTGCCAGTTCTGGGTCATCTTGCATCGCTATCCAAAGACGATGATATGCGCCATCCTCTTCGAACAGTTTCTTCTGCAAGTGAGAGCACATATTTGTTGTGTCTATTGTCATCATAGTTCTATTTCAATTATTCTCCAAAATGGCATTTATTATGTCTTCGTAATCAGTATCTATCAACATTACACGCTCTCCATATTGAGCAAAGCCATTGATATAGTAATGATTGTCTTCCTTAAGAGTGTCTGCTGTAAAGCCCATGTCATACAACCTTGTTTCTATGTCGGAATTATGATTCTTGATCTCATCGAAATGAGCATCAATGAAGGCGTCTGACATCGCAAGACAAACAAACCGGATTGATGGCAAGTATCTTTCATCAAAATATTTCCTCCAATCAAACGGAATATAACAGCCTTCTACAATCAAATCCTGATGGTTCTCAATCGCAGTCTTCATCATCTCCCGAATAATCGGCCACAAATAATCGGTAAGGGCATCATCGTCTTCTGGTGTGAGGCTTGTATTCCCACTACGAATCAAGCCCATCTTCAAATGATCGATGGACAAATAGGGATATTTGTACTTCTCAAGCATCCGCTGGGCAAGAAGTGTTTTTCCCGTGTGGGAGGCACCTGTTATCAGAATAATCATAATCTTGTCTTTATCTCCTTTTTGACTATTTCCAAATCTCTACAAGAAAGGATGGGCATCAGGCTCTCGATCTCCTCAATGCATTTATCCCACCATTTGAATTTGAGCAACAATTCAATCAGTTCTTCATCAAAGCGTTTCTTGATGACGCGGCAGGGATTGCCAACCGCAACAGCGTATGGGGGAATATCCGAAGCCACCACCGAATTGGCTCCTATGATGGCTCCGTCACCAATGTGAACACCAGGCATCACCGTAACGTTTTGGCCTATCCAAACATCGTTGCCAATGACGGTATCGCCTTTCAATGGCAGTTCCTCTTTCACTGGAGCGATTGCCGAACCCCAGTCTCCGCCCATGATGTAAAAGGGATAAGTGGTCGCACCGTCCATCCTGTGATTGGCACCATTCATGACAAACTCTACTCCTTTGGCAATAGCGCAGAATTTGCCTATTATCAATTTGTCGCCGATGAAATCATAGAAGTGGGTGACATGTTTTTCAAACTGGTCAGCACCGTCCATGTCATCGTAATAGGTATAGTCACCAATAATGATGCGAGGATTCTTCACCACGTTCTTGATAAAACAGAGACGTGGCAGGTTGGGATTAGGAAATGCCTCGTTGGGATTGGGTCTATTAGAGATGTTCATAGTTCACGAGTTGCGGATTGTTTATCTTTTTTCCAATTTTGGCTTCACTGGATCTGTCAAACGGTATATGTGGTCGTATTCCACGCTGGTCACTCCATCAACCTTCCTGAAATACTCCATCGTCTCTTCCAGCGTCTTATCCTCGGGCTTCTTCAGTGCCATTCCCGTGATAATGTTGTAGTCATACACGATTTCACATCCGTAATCGTCGATGGCCTTCAGTAATGGCGCTTTCCCAACCTTGGCATCATACATCACCAAGAAAACAGTTTCCGAGTGCTCAGGAATGTACTCGCCGCCTTGAATGGGTTTAGGCATTTCAACCATTTCCTGTTTCGTCCCACATGATCCAAACACTATGAAGGACATAAGGCAAACTATCAATATTTGGGGTTTCAATGGCATATCAAAGTACTTTTAGCTTTGCAACAAACTCATCGCTGATATTGTTTCCAATCTGCTGGCAAACATCCTGGCTCCAACGCTGTGCCATTTCAATCCGTTGGGCTTGTTCGTCCAAGCCTTTCAGAATGGCGTAGATATATCCGGCGTTGAAGTTATCCCCGGCTCCGACCGTGCTGACCGTTTCTATCGTTTGGACAGGGTAGGTCTCGCATCCATCGGGCGTGTAAACCCGTATCTCCTTGGCTCCGTCGGTCAGTATCAACGTGCTGCATAGACGGCTCACTCGCTCATAGATTTCATCCCCGTTCTGAAGCCCGTACAAATAACCAAAGTCTTCCATCGATCCACGCACCACATCCGCTAATCTCATGTTCTCCTCGATATTCGGCATCACTTCTGGCAACTCGGCTATGTGGTTTTTCCTAAAGTTGACATCGTAATAGAGCCAAGCACCTGCCTCGCATGCGCCACGCAACAGGCTTCCCACAACGGGACGTATGGCAGGATTGATGGCGAAGAAGGATCCGAAGAGCACCACGTCGTTTTTTCCAATCTCAGGCAATTTCCCATCCAACCAAACTGATGCGTGGTCTTTATAGAACTGGTATTGTGCGTCGTTATTCTCATCCAGGAAAGCCAGTGTGATATGCGACTTGTTTTGTTCATGACGGCACACATATTCGGCGGACACTCCATTTTCAACGAGGAAATTGCAAATGATGTCTCCCACATGATCGCCGCCCACCTCTGTTACCATCGCACAATTAACACCAGCCCGGCCCAGCGAAACTATGCTATTGAACGTTGAACCTCCTGGAACGGCTTTCTGCGGCTGGTCGTTCTTAAACAGGATATCCAGGACCGTCTCACCTATGCCTATTACACGTTTCATTGCCATACTATTATCTCCTTCACATAGCTGCAAAGATACGAAAAAACAGCAACCCGATAGCCCGCCCGATTTTTGGGTGTGGTGCAAAAACTGTGGCAGGAAAGATGTTTGTATTGATAAGATAGGGTAGGGTGTCGTTCTTTTTCTTTCTTCCTTTTGCTGCTATTAATAAATAAGGTGTGGAAAAAACACAGCAATAAAAAGCAATAGACGGACCAAAATGTTTCACCTATGTTTCACCTGAGAAAAGAAAAATCCTCCGTAATTGCTTGTAAATTAACAATATACAGAGGATTTAACGTACCCGAGGCCGGGATCGAACCGGCACGCCTTTAAGGGGCAAGGGATTTTAAGTCCCTCGTGTCTACCAATTCCACCACTCAGGCACTTACACAAAAAATCCCGAACTGAATCGGGACCTTGTGGAGCGGAAAACGAGACT
>Ga0310690_10000563_pt1 | contig 76790 bp, 66 predicted proteins | sample AusTroGonzalo_MG_2_FD_207661 | JGI IMG/M metagenome (GOLD analysis project Ga0310690, IMG submission 207661) | Bovine rumen microbial communities from tropical cattle in Woodstock, Queensland, Australia - Gonzalo_04 (v2) (version 2) | ecosystem: Host-associated > Mammals > Digestive system >...
GCTTCAGGTGAGCCAGTATCCGTGTTGGACTTTCCGTATTGTCCAAAGATCTCTTGTTTTTTCTCTTTGTCTAAATACATTTTCTTAAAAATAATGTGAAAACTCGTTTAGCGGGCGCAAAGATAGGGCTTCTTTTTCAATGTGCAATGAAAAATCTGACAAATTTGCCGTAACTTTGCACCCGCAAAGAAAACACATACTGTATGAACATCAGAAACATAGCTATCATTGCCCACGTAGACCACGGCAAAACGACACTTGTTGACAAGATGATGCTGGCCGGACACCTGTTCCGCGACAATCAGGCCAAAGGAGAGCTTATGCTCGACAACAACGACCTGGAGCGCGAGCGCGGCATAACCATCCTGTCCAAGAACGTATCTATTACTTATAAGGACACCAAGATTAACATAATCGACACTCCGGGACACTCGGACTTCGGCGGTGAGGTTGAGCGCGTGCTCAACATGGCCGACGGCTGCATCCTTCTGGTTGATGCATTTGAAGGCCCCATGCCACAGACCCGTTTTGTTCTGCAGAAAGCACTTCAGATAGGACTTAAGCCCATAGTAGTGGTAAACAAGGTGGACAAGCCCAACTGCCGTCCCGAAGAGGTTTATGAAATGGCGTTTGACCTGATGTTCGCACTGGATGCCACCGAGGACCAGCTGGATTTCCCGGTACTCTACGGATCGGCCAAACAGAACTGGATGAGTACTGACTGGAAACAGCCTACCGATAACATACTGCCCCTGCTTGATGCCATCATCAAGTATATCCCCGCTCCCAAGCAGGAGGAGGGCACGCTGCAGATGCTTATCACATCTCTTGACTACTCATCATATACAGGCCGAATCGCAGTGGGCCGTGTAAACCGCGGTGTCCTGAACGAAGGAATGACCTGCACACTGGCACACCGTGACGGCAGCAAAGAGAAAGTCAAGATCAAGGAGCTCCACATATTTGAAGGTATGGGCCGCAAGCGCGTTCCCACTGTGGAGGCCGGTGACATTTGCGCCATAGTAGGACTTGACAAGTTCGAGATCGGTGACACCATCTGTGATGCCGAAAACCCCGATCCCCTGCCTCCTATCGCAATCGATGAGCCTACCATGAGTATGCTATTCTCAATAAATGACTCACCTTTCTTTGGCAAGGAGGGCAAGTACGTTACATCACGTCACATCCAGGACCGTCTGAACCTGGAGCTTGACAAGAACCTGGCTCTGCGCGTCCGCCGCACCGAGGAGGATGGCAAGTGGATTGTATCGGGCCGCGGCGTGCTGCATCTTTCCATACTGATAGAGACCATGCGCCGCGAGGGTTATGAACTCCAGGTAGGCCAGCCTCAGGTTATCATGAAGGAGATTGACGGCCGCACCTGTGAGCCTATTGAGGAACTTACCATCAGCGTACCAGAGGAGTTTGCCAGCAAGATGATTGACCTGGCCACCAAGCGTAAGGGTGAGATGACATCGATGGATACCCAGGGTGACCGCGTGGTCATCGTGTTCGACATCCCTTCACGCGGTATCATCGGCCTGCGTACAAACGTTCTTACGGCATCTCAGGGTGAAGCCGTCATGGCACACCGTTTCAAGGAATACCAGCCTTACAAGGGTGACATTGAGCGCCGTACAAACGGATCGATGGTGGCCATGGAGACCGGTACCGTATTCGCTTACGCACTTGACAAACTGCAGGACCGCGGCAAGTTCTTTGTCAACCCGCAGGATCAGGTTTACGCCGGCCAGGTGGTAGGTGAGCACGTGCATGAGAAGGATCTGGTAATCAACGTTACCAAGAGCAAGCAGCTTACCAACATGCGTGCAAGCGGTGCCGATGAAAAGGCCCATATCGCTCCTCCCGTTATATTCTCACTTGAGGAGGCTCTGGAGTACATCAAGAATGACGAGTACGTTGAGGTTACTCCCAAGAGCATGCGTATGCGCAAGATAATACTCAATGAACTGGAACGCAAACGCGCCGCAAAATAACCGGATTGATTGATGAAAAGGCTGTTTTTTGCAATATCTACGCTGCTCCTGCTGCTCACGGCATCCTGTGGGCACAAGAACATGTTCATACTGCAGGGAACAGTTCAGGATGATACGGATACCATCCTTGTATTAGGTATCGACTCACGGTTTGACCGTATTGACACCATCGTCTGCCAGAACGGCAAATTTATATGGAAGTACAGACCTGATACGGTTACGGCATTGATCATGTTGCTGCCCGATGGGCGCAGACATCCCGTCTTTGCCGAGAAGAACGTTAAAGCAGTCATGGACATTCCCTCCCGTGAAGGATTGTTCAATGTGTCAGGCGGCTATTGCAATGACTCATACCAGTCTTTCTATCAGGCATCTTGGAATGATTCCACCATGGAACAGACTTATGCCAGGATAGACTCTTTCATTACCCGTGACCCGTTCTCGGAGGTGACACCGTATCTCATTTACGAGCAGATGGTCCAGAGATACCATGCTGATGAGAAAAGCATCTCAAAACTGATTTCAAGGATCAGCGGCAACATGCAGGATGCTCCTTATCTGACAACTCTCAAGTCAGAGTTCGCCGGCCAGACATCAGACATATATCTGAACTCGTGGACAATCAAAGACTCTGTGGGAAAGAGTGTCCAGTTTGCGAACATAGGCTCTTCAACAGAGTTTATCCTATTGTATGTCTGGGCAACCTGGAACGGGCAAAAGGCATTGCAGGAACGCAGGGAACTTGATTCACTTAAAAACAGATATGCAGGAAGAAAGCTGGTCATAACAGACATCTCAATTGACGTCAATGCGGATTCCTGGAAGAACACCATTGCACAGGACTCTCTGGCGTGGTCATCATACAATGACGTGAACGGTTGGGAAAGCCGTGGCATAAAGACCTGCAAAATCTCCGGAATCCCTGCTTACGTACTGTTTTCAGGAACAAAAAGAATGGTTTACAATACCACATCCTTGAGTAATCTGGATAAAGAACTGGACAGATTATTACCACGTAAGGACGAACAGAAAGAAGAACCAAAAGTAATTATTCAAAAAGAAGAACCTAAAAAAGAACTTAACGCAAAAAGAATATCACCAAAACAAATAAAAAAATAAATACCTTGCTTGTTATTTAATACTCAACCAATTATAAATCTTTTCCATGCTTATTAAAGTTTTCGGTGCGGCTGTCCAAGGGATAGACGCATACACAGTGACCATTGAAGCGAGCACATCGCGCGGTATCAGATTCTTTCTGGTAGGATTACCTGACAGCGCAGTAAAGGAGAGCCATGAACGCATTATTTCCGCTTTTCAGGTGAACGGCTACAGGTTTCCTTCATGCCAGATCATCATCAACATGGCTCCTGCCGACATACGCAAGGAAGGAGCCGCCTATGATTTGCCGCTGGCTGTCGTAATAATGGCTTCAGCAGGTGAATTGTCAACAGAATTCCTGAATGATTATGTCATCATGGGTGAACTGAGTCTGGATGGGACGCTGCAACCTGTAAAAGGAGCGTTATCCATGGCTATCCAGGCACGTTCAGAAGGATTCAAAGGCATAATCCTTCCGGTCCAGAATGCCGCCGAAGCTGCAGTCATCAACGGACTTGAGGTTTACGGGGCAAACAATCTCAGGGAGGTTGTCGACCTGCTGAACGACAATCCGGGACATATCTGTCCGTTGGAAAAAGTCAATATCCTTCACGCAGACCGGACAGATTTCCATTACACTGATTTTGCCGATGTCAAAGGACAGAGAGCCGTTAAACGTGCGCTTGAAGTTGCATCAAGCGGCGGCCACAATCTCATCATGATAGGTCCTCCCGGAAGCGGGAAGTCAATGATGGCACGTGCCATACCTTCCATACTGCCTCCACTTACTGAGGAGGAGAGCATTGAAACCACCCGCATTCATTCCGTAGCCGGGTTTACAAGTCATGGATCGGCACTCATCACTGAACGGCCGTTCCGGCACCCGCATCACACTATAAGTAATGTGGCACTTACGGGCGGAGGGGTGAACGGACAACCCGGGGAGATTTCATTGGCCCACAACGGGGTCCTCTATCTGGATGAACTCCCGGAATTCAACCGGTCTGCATTAGAGGTATTACGGCAACCTCTCGAAGACAGGACGATTGTTATTTCACGTGCCAAATACCGTATTGAGTATCCTGCATCATTTATGCTTTTAGCATCGATGAATCCTTGTCCATGCGGCTACTATAACCATCCCACCAAGGAGTGTCACTGCACTCCTACTATGATTGAGCGTTATCTGGGCCGTGTATCAGGACCTCTCATGGACCGCTTTGACCTGCAATGTGAAATACTTCCTGTAGGTTTTGAAGACATCTCATCTGAACAGCCTGCCGAGAAAAGTTCTGTAATACGCGAGAGGGTAATCAAAGCCAGAGCAGTTCAGGCAGACAGATTCCGCGATGAAAAGGGTGTTTACTGCAATTCGCAGATGGACTCGCGCCTACTACGCCGTTATGCCAAGGCTGAGCCGGCCTCTATCCGGATGCTGGGCGAAGCGATGAACCGCCTCAACCTGTCAGCAAGAGCATATGACCGCGTACTCAAGGTTGCCCGTACGATAGCCGACATGGAAGCCTCTGAAACCATCCTTCCGGTACATATTGCCGAGGCCATCGGATATCGTAGTTTGGACCGTGCATCATGGGGGCATTAATCATAATTATTTTTTGTATCTTCGTAACAGAATAAATCCAAATCATTATGGGTAGATCTTATAAAGGAGGTGTCCGCCTGAACCGCAGGACTATGACGGATCTGGTTACGGACTGGTTCCGCGACAACCAGGACAGCAGTATCAGTGTTAAACGGTTGTATGATGAGCTCAAACTCAAGACTCATCCCATGCGCAGCATGTGTCTGGATATTGTCCTGGACCTTGTTGAAGATGGTTTCCTCAAGGAAAAGGACGGGCAGTTCAGCCTGATGCAGAAGAGCAAATTCGTAGAGGGAATCCTACAGCGTCGCGTAGGCGGCAAGAACTTCCTTGTGCCCGATGACGGAAGCGACCCGATATTCGTGGCCGAGCGCAACTCGGCCGGTGCCGTAAACGGTGACCGCGTCAAAGTGGTTCTGTTTGCCCGCCGTCCGCATGCCGGATTGGAAGGTGAGGTTACTGAAATTCTTAAACGTGCCAAGGATACATTTGTAGGAACACTCCAGGTCAAGGGTAAGTTTGCCTATCTGGTTACTCCCGACAAATCAGACAAGGATATTTTCATCCCCATAGCCAACCTCAAGAAAGGACGTGACGGAGAGAAAGCCGTGGTTAAGGTCGTAGAGTGGCCCGATACCCCTGACCGCAACCCCGTAGGAAAGGTAATAGATATCCTTGGCGCCGCCGGTGAGAACAACACCGAGATGCATGCCATCCTGGCTGAATACGGACTACCCTATACCTATCCCGAGAACGTGGAAAGGGCAGCCGATGAGATACCGTCAGATATAACCGAAGCCGCAATGGCAGGCCGAGAGGATTTCCGTAACGTGGTGACATTCACCATTGACCCGCGTGATGCCAAGGACTTTGACGATGCACTATCCATACGCCCCATCAAGAAGGGACTTTGGGAAGTTGGCGTACATATTGCCGATGTCAGTTACTACGTCCAGGAAGGCGGCATAATAGACAAGGAGGCCTACAAGCGTGCCACATCAGTCTATCTGGTTGACCGCACCATACCCATGCTACCTGAGAAACTCTGCAACAACCTGTGCTCACTGCGTCAGGATGAGGATAAACTCACCTACTCCGTGATACTTGAGATGACCGATGCCGGCGTGGTAAAACGTTCCCGCATAGCCCGTACCATTATCCGCAGCAACCGCCGTTTTGCCTATGAGGAGGTGCAGGCCATAATAGAGCGTGAACAGCAGGACGGCAAGGAGGCTCTCCCCGGTGATGAATTCAAGACCGAGATAATGACCCTGGACAGTCTGGCCAAGATACTGCGCGCAAAACGTTTTGCTGACGGAGCGTTGAGCTTTGACCGTGTCGAGGTACGTTTTGACATTGATGAGACAGGACATCCCGTAAGCGTATTCTTCAAGGAGTCAAAGGATGCCAACCAGCTTGTTGAGGAGTTTATGCTTCTGGCCAACCGTACCGTTGCCGAATTCATCGGCAAAGTCAAGGGCGGCAATCCCAAGACATTCGTATACCGTGTCCATGACGAACCCGATCCCGAGCGTATGGAGAACCTTCAGAACTTTGTGGCCAAGTTCGGCTACAAGCTCAAGACTAACGGTGATCCGGCCGAGATGGCCAAGTCCATGAACAAGATGCTGGCCGAGGTCAAGGGTAAGAAGGAGCAGGAACTCATTGAGACTATCTCGATACGCTCCATGCAGAAGGCCTGTTACACCACTGAAAACATCGGTCACTACGGCCTTGCTTTCAAGTTCTACACTCACTTTACATCACCCATACGCCGTTACCCCGACCTGATGGTACACCGCCTGCTTACACGTTACATAGGCGGAGGCCGCAGCGTCAACCAGGGCAAGTATGAGGAGTACTGCGAACATTGCTCGGCACAGGAACAGCTGGCTGAACAGGCTGAACGCTCCAGCATCAAGTACAAGCAGGTTGAGTATATGGCCGACCGTATGGGCCAGGTATTCGATGCTGTAATAAGCGGTGTCACCGAGTGGGGAATCTACGCCGAAATCATAGAAAACAAGTGCGAGGGCATGATCGGCATACGCTCTTTGGGCGGTGATTACTTTGAGTTTGATGAGAAGAACTACTGTATAATAGGCCAGCGTACACGCAAGCGTTACCGCCTGGGTGACCACGTAAAAGTCAAGGTCGTACGTTGCAACCTGGAGAAAAAACAGATGGATTATGAGTTGGTTTCGACTGAGGAGTAAAATGACACAAAGGGGTCTGACCCTAATGTGTGCTTTTTGCGTTACTTTGGGATCAAGCGCCCAGGAGCAGACGCTCAGGGTGAATTATACGTTCTCAGGCAACAGCAAGGAGGCGCGCATATATCTTGATGACCTGAACGTGATTGACGGTTGGTACGGCCGCCGCGTCAACCTCAAAGACCTTTATCTGGAGGGTAACGGCCAGATCACCATGACCGATGAGGCTACAGGTGATACTTTGTACCGTAACGCTTTCAGCACCCTCTTCCAGGAATGGCAGAACACTGAGGAGGCCACACAGGTAGACCGCAGTTTTGAGAACGTATTTCTGTTGCCCATGCCTACAGAGAAAGTTGTGGTTGAGGTTAAGCTTACTGACAACTACAACAAAGTGGTTGCCGCAATGCGTCATACTGTCGACCCGGAAGATATACTGATACGCCGCATTGGACAGAACCCGCCCGAATGGAAGTACCTGTATCAAGGTGGAAGTCCGGAAAAATGCATTGACGTAGTGATTGTCCCGGAGGGCTATACATCCGATGAAATGGAGCTGTTTTACAAAGATGCCGGCATCGCGGTAAACAGCCTTCTCTCACATGAGCCGTTCAAGAGCATGCAGGACCGTTTCAACATTCTGGCTGTGGAACTGGCGTCAAAGGACGGTGCCGTGAGTGTTCCCAAAGATGGCCTTTGGACCGAAACGGCCTTGAGTTCATCTTTCAGCACCTTCTATTCAGACCGGTACCTGACTACCTTGAGATTAAGACAACTGCACGATAAACTGGCCGGCATTCCGTATGAACATATCATCATACTGGCCAATACCGATGTTTATGGCGGAGGCGGTATCTTCAACTCTTACACCCTTACCACCGCCCATCACTCCCAGTTCGCCCCCGTTGTGGTACATGAGTTCGGCCACAGCTTCGGCGGTTTGGCCGATGAGTATTTCTACGATGACCAGTATGAGCAGTACTACAACTCAGAGACAGAGCCTTGGGAACCCAATCTGACTACTAGGGTTGATTTTGACAGCAAGTGGAAGGATATGATTCCGTCACAGGTTGAACAGCCTACACCCGTACCTGTTGATGACCCGCGTTCTCCCATGACAGACAAACAGCATAAAGCTGTGGAGAAGCTCCCTGCCGTAGGCCTTTACGAGGGTGGAGGTTATATGTCTAAAGGAGTATGGCGCGGATCTTTTGACTGCCGGATGCATACCAATACCTATCCGGAGTTCTGTCCGGTATGTCGGCGGTCGCTTGAGCGCATCATCAGATTCTACACTGAAGAATAGCCTGAGTCATCTTGCTCCAGGAGTATTTGCTCTTCTGTTCAAGTACTCCTTTTGCAAACTCCTCCTGCCTGCCTGAAGTAAAGAAATCCACCAGTCCATCGGCTATTCCGGCGGGATCCGGCTCTACCACATAACCGGCCTTTCCGTCTGGAACTATCTCAGCCAGACCGCCTACGTTGGTTACCAGCATAGGCTTGCCAAAGTGGTACGCTATCTGTGACACACCGCTCTGAGTGGCGGTCTTGTAGGGTTGTGCAATTATATCGGCCGCACCGAAACAGTATCGGACCTCTTCACTTGGTACAAACTCGTTCTTCCAGATAACCAGTCCTTCAAGTCCCAGTTGTTTCTCAAGTTCAAAGTATTTGTCTGAACTTCCGTAGAATTCACCTGCCACAAGCAGACGTACACCCAGGTCACGCAGGCGGCTGTCGGCATATGCCTTGAGCAGCAGGTCCAAACCTTTGTAGTCGCGTATCAGTCCAAAGAAAAGAATATAGCGGAACGCAGGATCAAGTCCCAGATGCTTAACTGATTCCTCTCTTGTAGCCGGTGAGCCGAAATGGTCATATAGCGGGTGCGGACAGAAAACACGCGGTTTATCCTTGTCAAAAATGTCAATATCTGACAACACAGACTCTGACAAAGCCACATATCCGTCCACTGACTTTACAAAATAGCGGGAAAGGATACGGTCACCTGGTTTATGCTCATGGGGTATCAGGTTATGGAAAATAGCCACACGCCTGGTTGCGGATCTTTTGAACCTTCTGGCTACAAATCCCGTAGAAGGCCCCATGAACGGCATCCAGAAAGGTACTATGAGCAAATCCGGATTCTCTTTTCGCAGCATGCGGGCCGTCCTGAACCAACTGAACGGATTTACGGAACTGAGCGAGCGGGTTATGTTGAGGCCTTCCGGTTGGGGATCAGGTGAATACTGGGTCTTGCCCGGAAACAGGAAAGACGGGTATTGAAGGGTAAAAGTGTATATGACCACCTCGTGTCCTTCAGTGATGAATTCCTGCGCCAGACGGTTGTTGAAATCAGCGATACCCCCTCTATAAGGCCATGCCGTTCCTAAAATCGCTATTTTCATGACTCTCGGAGTATGATTAGGACACAAACTTACACAAAAATGTGTACTTTCGCATTATAAACCAAACGTAAAGCTATGAACAAGGATAATTTGCGCAAATACCTTCCGTATGCCGCGGCTATAATAATATTTGCATTGCTATCATGCATCTATTGTGCTCCCGTCTTTCAGGGAAAGGTCATTTATGCAGGTGATAACATGCGTTTCAACGAAGCTGTGAATGAGTCCTATAAATACCACCAGGAAACAGGTGAATACACATGGTGGACCGGTTCCATGTTTGCAGGAATGCCAAACTATCAGATAGGTGGAGGCTATTTCAAGTCCAACGATCTGATGACCGTTTTCAGAAATGTTCTGCGTCCGTCGCATAACAAAAAACTCCCCATGGTACTGATGCTCTATTTCTGCTGTTTCTTTGTCCTTTTAAGATCTGTGGGAATTGACCGATGGCTTGCTATCGTTGGTGCTCTGGCGACAGGATTCTCTTCGTATTTCTACATCATTGAACCGGCGGGACATCATACCAAAGCCTGGTCCATTGCCCTGATGGCCGTAGTAGCAGCAGGATTCATATTCATATACCGTAAAAAGTACGGATTGGGTGTGTCGCTTACAATGATATTCACTGCAATGGGCTTCTCTCCCCATCCGCAGATGGCTTATTATGTGTTCATGCTCATAGGAGTACTCTTCTTTGCAGAACTCTATATCCACATCAAAGAAAAGAGATATAAGGATCTTGCCATTGCTACAGGTCTTTTTGTGGCATCGGTAATAGTAGGTTTGGGAACAGGTGCCTCAAACATCTTTACAAACAGTGAATATGTAAAGGAAACCATGCGCGGCGGCCACTCTGATATTGTATCAGATGAAAGTCCCCAAGCATCATCCAACGGCCTGAGCCTGGATTACGTGACGGCATGGAGTTATGGCATAGACGAATCGCTTACATTCATGATACCCGGTTTTATGGGTAACGCATCGGGGTATGACGTAGGAACTGATTCAAAACTCTATAAGGAGCTTACCGCCCAGGGCGTTTCCAGGTCTTACGCGAAGGATATCTGCCAGTCAGCGCCTACCTATTGGGGAGAGCAGCCGTTTACCGCAGGTCCGGTATATGCGGGTGCAGCCGTCTGTTTCCTGTTCATTCTGGGGCTGTTGCTTGTAAAAGGACCATTCAAATGGGCGATTCTGGTTGCAACGTTCTTCTCTTTCGCCCTATCATGGGGTAAGAACTGGATGGGACTTACGGAACTGTTCTACAACTGGTTCCCCATGTACAACAAGTTCCGCTCCGTGTCTTCTATACTGATAGTTGCAGAGATGACCATGCCTCTGCTTGGCTTCATGGCCATAAAACAGATCATGGACGGAAAGGTAGAACGTAGTGAACTGAACCGTTCAATCTATATCTCAGCAGGAATAACCGGCGGGTTATGCCTGATTCTGGCCCTTTTCGGAGGATCGATGTTCTCATTCATATCATCAAATGACTCTTTCCCCGATTGGTTCCTGCCCGCAATAGTTGCAGAGCGAGCCTCAATACTGCGTAGCGATTCTTTCCGTTCCTTTGTATTCATTCTTCTGGCGGCCGGTGTAATATGGCTGTTTGCCAATGAAAAACTTAAGAAACAGTGGATGATTGCCGCTTTGGGTATAATAGTAGTGGCCGATATGTGGCCTGTAGACAAGCGCTTCTTCAATGACAGCAACTTTGTTTACCCCAAGCAGATTAAGAACGAACGCGTCACACTTCCGTATGAGAAGGCTATCATGGCCGATACAGATCCCCACTTCAGGGTTCTTAATCTGACCACCAGTACTTTCAATGATGCCCGCACTTCATATAACTTAAAATCATTAGGTGGTTACAGCGCCGCAAAGCTACGCCGATATCAGGATATCATAGATGTCTATCTTTCAAAAGTGGACATGAAGATAGTAAGTATGCTTAACGGCAAATACATCATCACTAAGGGAGAGGACGGCCAGGCAACCCCGATGCGTAATCCTGCAGCTTTGGGCAACGCGTGGTATGTAACCGAGCTGGTTCATGCCCGTACCGCAACTGAAGAGTGTAATGCTCTTGGTCAGGTTGATCTTGCCAGCACTATAGTGATAGGAAATGATTTCAAGCAGTATGCCGATGGGTTCAGACCTGCGGCCGAGGGCAGCAGCATTAAACTCACCAGTTATGCTCCTGATGTCCTTACATACAAGTCACAGTCATCAGCTAACGGAACCGTAGTCTTTTCAGAGATCTATTATCCTTATGGATGGAAGGCATATATAGACGGAAAGCCCGCGGATATCTTCCGTGCCAACTATCTGCTTCGCGCCATGAACATCCCGGCCGGAAATCATGACATACGAATGGAATTCCGTCCTGACAGTGTCAGAAAGGGAAATACAGTTGCTGTAATCTTTATTCTGATTATGTATGCTACCGTCCTGGGCGTGATAGCAGGTGCTCTAATAAAGAGAGGTCGTCAGCGTAAGTCAGCTTGATATTACACTCGCTTCCGCGTACGATTCCTACCTTGACATCAGGCAGGTAACGCAGAACTGTTCCGCAGTCATCGGTCGCGGTGAACTGCGGATCTTTTAATGCAATCCCGTATGCCTTTGAGATGGTTTTCTGGCGGAAACCCTGAGGAGTCTGCATGCGCCACAGCAGACTGCGGTCCTGGATAGATTCCATGCTGGTTCCCTCTCTGTCACACTGGACAATGGTATCGACCGCGGGTATGGCAACATCAACCGCGTCATAGGTTTCCATAGCTTTCAGGGTGTCTGTAATGATTCCTTCTGAAACCAACGGACGTGCGGCGTCATGGAAAAGCATGACCAGTTCGGGTTTATCCTTGAAATAGTGTACTGCAGCAAGACTGGAGTCAAAACGCTCCTTTCCACCGGGTAATACAGCCGTAACCTTAGTCCATCCTTTTTCATTAACCATCTGATTGACCCTGTCAATGAACTCAGGAGCGGTAACTATTACCACCTGGTCTATGCCCGGATGGTCACAGAATGTCTGTACGGAGTGTTCCAAAACAGTCTTTCCACCCAAAGGCAGGAACTGCTTAGGGGTGGAAAGGCCGGTTCTTGAACCGGAGCCTGCTGCAAGTATGACTCCGACTGTATTCATAAGATGTTCTTTAGCAAACTTCGCTGCCCGGTTTTACGGGGCGTTGTACTGTGGTTACAGCCAACGTGCCGTCTGCATCCAGAGCGCTCAGTATCATACCCTGGCTCTCGCGGCCCAGTATCTTGCGCGGTGCAAGGTTGGCGATGAAGCATACCTGCTTGCCTACCAGATCCTCGGGGTTGTAATAGTTTGCAATACCTGAAAGTATTGTGCGGCCACCCAGTCCGTCATCGATTTTGAACTGAAGCAGCTTGTCTGACTTGGGAACCTTGATGCACTCCAGCACCGTACCTACTCGGATATCCAGCTTCTCAAACTCCGGGAACTGGATGTTCTCCTTGATGGGCTTGGCAGGCTGAGCGGCTGCGGCAGCCTTCTCATTCTCCTCCTTGCGCTTGAGAAGCTTCTGGATCTGAGCCTCAATGACATCGTCCTCAATTTTCTCGAACAGAAGTTCGGGCTTGTTCAGCTTATGTCCGGCAGCCAACAGGTCAATGGCACCCAGACGGTCCCACTGTGCACCCTCCAGGGCAATCATTCCGCGCAGTTTCTCACTTGAGAACGGCAGGAACGGCTCGAATGCTATGGCCAGGTTGGCAACCAGCTGGAGTGATATGTTAAGGATGGTCTCAACACGTTTCATATCAGTCTTGGCCAGCTTCCAGGGTTCGGTATCGGCCAGGTACTTGTTACCTATGCGGGCCAGGTTCATGGCCTCCTTCTGGGCCTCACGGAACTTGAAGTTGTCAAGCAGTGACTCAAGCTGTTTCTTGACATCGGCAAACTCTTTCAGAGTGTCGCGGTCATAGTCATTCAGCTCACCGCATGGGGGAACAACACCCTCAAAGTACTTCTGTGTCAGAACCAGGGCGCGGTTCACAAAGTTTCCGTAGATGGCTACAAGTTCGTTGTTGTTACGGGCCTGGAAATCCTTCCATGTAAAGTTGTTGTCCTTGGTCTCGGGGGCGTTTGCGGTAAGCACGTAGCGCATTACATCGGCCTTACCGGGGAAATCCTCCAGATACTCATGTACCCATACGGCCCAGTTGCGTGAGGTTGAGATCTTGTCATCCTCCAGGTTCAGGAACTCATTGCTGGGAACGTTGTCGGGCAGTATGAATGAACCCTCGGCCTTAAGCATTGAGGGGAACACGATGCAGTGGAACACGATGTTGTCCTTGCCGATGAAATGGATCAGACGGGTATCGGGATCCTTCCACCAGGTCTCCCAGCTGCCGCGCTCGGGGTGAGCGTCACAGTACTCCTTGGTGTTGCTTATGTAACCTATGGGGGCATCGAACCATACATAGAGAACCTTACCCTCGGCACCCTCGACGGGAACGGGAATACCCCAATCCAGGTCACGGCTCACGGCACGGGGCTGAAGACCCATGTCAAGCCAACTCTTGCACTGACCGTATACGTTGGGACGCCACTCTTTATGCTCCTCAAGAATCCACTTCTCAAGCCACTCCTGATACTGTTCCAGAGGCAGATACCAGTGTGTGGTCTCCTTCATCACGGGCTTGCTGCCGCTTACGGTGCTTACCGGGTTGATGAGTTCTGTGGGTGAGAGTGAAGTACCGCACTTCTCGCACTGGTCACCGTATGCATGGTCGTAGTGGCAGTGGGGGCACTCACCGGTAATATAACGGTCAGCCAGGAACATATGGGCCTCCTCATCGTAGTACTGTTCGCTGGTCTTCTGTATGAACTTGCCGGTATCGTAGAGCTTACGGAAGAAATCGGCAGCCAGTTTATGATGTACGGGGGAACTGGTACGTCCGTAGATGTCATATGAAATACCCATACCCTTGAAGGTATCCTTCATCTGATAGTGGTAGCGGTCAATGATCTCCTTGGGAGTCACGCCCTCTTTCTTGGCGCGGATGGTGATGGGCACTCCGTGCTCATCGCTGCCTCCAATGAACATCACGTCCACCTTTTTGAGACGTTGGTAACGGACATAAATATCGGCCGGAACGTATGCGCCTGCCAGATGGCCTATGTGCAGCGGGCCGTTGGCATAGGGCAGGGCCGATGTAACCAGAATCCTCTTGTAATCTTTCATATTGTGTATTAAGTTTCTAATATTCCGTTTCAGACCGCGAATTTACATCATTCTTACAAAACCACAAAAAAAGAGGCCGGACGGAGTGACCGGCCAGCCTCTACCAATTATCTATGATGAAAAGAGGTCACAGTTTCAGGCAATCCTCTGCTTTGAGTTCAAGCAAGCGCATCTTACGCAATATCTGCGGAAGCTCATTCTCCAGGAAATCCGTACGCATCTTTTCCAAAGCAATCTTACGTGCGCCTTCTGATACAAAGTATCCTATTCCACGCTGGTTATAGATGATACCGTCATTTGTGAGTTTCTCATAACTGCGCATTGCAGTATTGGGATTCACTCCCAGTTCACCTCCCAGCTCACGCACTGACAGTATTCTGTCACCCTCCTTGAGCTCGCCGCTCAGGATCTTTTCACTGATTCCATCGGCAATCTGGAGATATATAGGTTTGTTTTCACTGAATTCCATAATAGTCCTTTTTTATATTAATGCTTCATTCTGCTGAATCTCAACCAGATGAGGAAGAGAACCAAACAGTTCATAAAGGTATCTGAAATGGTGTCGACAAGTACTAAATGACGACCCATCCAGGAGATCATCGGGAAAGTCTGATTGAACATTTCAACTGTCATCATATCAGGCATTCCACTCTCCGCAAAGACCTTGTACTTGTCAATGAAAGTAATTGCAATAATAGGTGAAAGAACCATTTCCAAGGACAATCCTAAAAGAATCAGGCAACCCAGAGTCTTACCGGTCTTGGAAGTCTTGAAGATAAGTGCTCCAAGCAGGAACAACATCAATGTATTGAATATGTCATCCAGATAGAGGAAAGGAGTAAACGCTGACGTCATGTTCGTCATATACTGGTTCCACTCATTCATTTCAGCCGCGATACCACCGAATATTGAGGTGAAATCAGTATAGAACATAAGGTTGAACATTGATTTTCCGCATGTGGGATCAACCATACAAACCATGATGTCCAGACCCAAATAAATGACACCGAAGATGAAAGGTACTACCACGCCTGTTATCAGCACCATCGATATGAATTTTTCAAGCCTTGATGCCGGCAGCATCAGGAATGCAGAACCCTCTTTCCGGTCCGTAAGATAGCCATAAAGCTTAGCCGGAGCAGTCAACATGACGATAATGCCGAATACTACGAACAGTATAAATCTGAGGGGTGCTGTCATTCCTATCCAGTTTCCGGTAATAAAGAATGAGAACAGTCCGTTGAAAGCATCGGTGGTAACGGCCATGGTACTCATGACCAGCAGAGATATTCCGAATCTTGATATGAAGGAATTGAAATCAGACTTCAGATAACGCCAGAATCTGTTCCAGTTGAATACTTCGTTTTCCATAGTCATGCGTTTTTAGAGTTAAACATATCCTTGATAAGATCCTTGTGCTTGTGCACAGTGTTGAACAGAGCCTCTAAATTGACCTTGCTCTCAACACCGGTGGTATTTGGAACCACCTGTATGCAACCACCCGGAATCAGCTCTGAATAGAGAGCGTCGGGATCAACGGTTGTGGAGTAGTCAAAATAGAGTTTTTCCGTGATTTCATCGAGAGATGCATTGAGCAGGACATCGCAGCGATCCAGTATGATGATGGGATCGATCAATGTCTCCAGGTCACGGACCTGATGGGTAGAGATGAGCAGAGTGGACTCATCGGACGTGTACTTGGATACTGCCTTACGGAACTGGGCCTTTGAAGGAATGTCCAGTCCGTTGGTAGGCTCATCCATAAACAGATACTTTGAGTTGCACGCCAATGCGAAACTAATGAAGGTCTTTTTGAGCTGACCGTATGACATGCGATCCATACGCATCTTTTCATCTGTCTCAAGAATCTGCATTATCTCACTGAACTTTTTCAGGTCAAACCTGGTCCAGAACTGTCCGCGGTCAGCGGCAAACGAGATGGCGCTCATTCTCAAAGCAGGTACCTCATCCGGCAGATAATAGATTTCTGACAGGAATGAAGGTTTGCGGTCAAACGGATTATAACCGTCGATGTCAATAATACCTTCATCGGCCTTCTTGAGGCCGGCAAGCAAGGTAAGAAGAGTGGTCTTGCCCACTCCGTTCTCTCCCAGAAGACCGTATATGCGGCCCTCTTCCAGTTTCATCGAAATGTCTTTCAGTACAACGTTGTCGCCGTAGCTGAATGCTAGATCTTTAATCTTAATCATATTGCAGATGTTTGTTGTTGTCTTGTATCTTGGTGTATTACTTCACTAGGACACTGCAAATATACGGCCTCTTTTTTTACCTGCAATATGATTAACACACTTTAACATAGTAACGGCCCACGATGAATATCGCAGGCCGTTACATATCTATATATAAGAGGTTTAGAACTCTGCCAGGTGCATATCGCCCTTCTCGGCAAGTGCCTTGTGCAGGGCAAACGCTTTGTCAAGAGCATGGCTGGTCTGACCCTTCTCGGCAATCTTGAGGTAATCCCACATAAGCTGCTTGTAGTCAGGGTGAACGCAGTTCTCGATGATGCACTTGGCGCGCTGCGCGGGTGACTTGCCGCGCAGATCGGCAATACCCTGCTCGGTGATGAGCACCTTTACGCTATGCTCGTTGTGATCCACATGAGAGCACATGGGAACGATGGCGCTTATCTTGCCGCCCTTTGCGACCGACGGGCAGCTGAAGATTGAGATGAATGCGTTGCGGGTGAAATCGGCCGAACCGCCCACGCCGTTCATCATCTTGACACCGCTTACGTGAGTTGAGTTCACGTTGCCGTAGATATCGGCCTCAAGGGCGGTATTCATTGCGATAAGACCAAGACGGCGTGCAATCTCGGGGCTGTTTGAAATCTCGGTGGGACGCAGAACCAGCTTGTCCTTGAAGAAATCCATATCGTCATAGATACCCTGCAGGGTCTCGTTGCTTACGCTCAGTGATGAGCTTGAACCGAACTTGCAGTGGCCCTCACGCATGAGGTCAATCACTGAATCCTGGATAACCTCAGTGTACATCTGGAATGCGGGAACTGAAGGATCTTCACCCAGAGCGCCCAGCACTGCATTTGCCACATTACCCACACCGCTCTGCAGAGGCAGGAATGTTGAAGGAATGATGCCGCGCTTGAGGTCGCTGATAAGGAACTGGGCAACATTATGACCAATCTTGAGAGTTGTCTCGTCAGGAGCGGTAAAGCCACGTGCCTCATCAGGAATGTTTACCTCAACAATACCGATGATCTTGGAGGGATCAACCTGTATATAATCCTTACCTATGTGATCGCTGGGCTGATATACGGGAATCTCACGGCGATAAGGAGGATCGGCCGGCTCATAGATGTCATGCAGACCCTTGGCGCAGCGTGCGTGTGCAGCATTGAGCTCAATAATGAGCTTATCGGCCATACGGGCAACGGTGGGGGCGATACCCACACCGGCGGTTACCCAGATCTTACCGTCATCAGTAACATCAAAGGCTTCCATGATGCCTATGTTTAGCTTGCCGTAGAATCCGTAGCGCAGCTCCTGTGCCATATGACTCAGGTTGATGTCGTTGTAAGCGATTTCACCGTTGTTTACTGCAGTACGGAAATCCTTGTTGGTGGTGTAGGGAGCGCGGTACTTGAGAGCGTGTTCACGTGACAGGATTCCGTCACAAGAATCACCGGTTGAAGCACCTGTAAACAGGCTTATCTGAAACTCCTGACCCATCTCATGGAGCTCATGGGCCATTAAACCGATCTCATGAGTGACAGCCTTTGGAGTACCGGCGGGTGTGAATCCGCTCAGGCCAACGTTGTCACCGTTCTTGACATAGCGAGCTGCCTCAGCAGCAGTCATTTTTTTGAAAGCCATGATGATATGTTTTTGTTACTTGTTTGATGCCTTTGGTTAAAACCACGCAAAAATAGCCATTACCTTAAATAAAAACAAGTAAATTCGCGGCCGAATAGACAAAGGAATATGGAAGACAGCACCAAGAGACTTTTCATAGAAACATACGGCTGCCAGATGAACGTGGCTGACAGCGAGGTGATTGCGTCAATAATGCGGATGGCAGGATATGAGCCCACCGACAATATTGATGAGGCCGATGCCATATTCCTGAACACATGCTCCATACGTGAGAACGCCGAGCAGAAGATATGGAACCGTCTGGAAGCCCTTTACGCACTCAAGAAAAAGAAAAAGAATCTTTACATCGGCGTGATGGGTTGCATGGCCGAGCGAACCAAGGAAGACCTTACCGACAACCATCACGTAGACGTTGTTTGCGGACCTGACGCCTACCTCTCACTGCCGGACCTGATGGCTCAGGTCGAGGCCGGAAACAAGGCCATGGATGTGGAGCTTTCGACCACAGAAACATATCGTGACATTATCCCTGAACGTATATGCGGCAACCACATTAGCGGATTCGTATCCATCATGCGAGGCTGCAACAATTTCTGCCACTACTGCATTGTTCCCTATACCCGCGGACGTGAGCGCAGCCGTGACCCGCAAAGCATCCTGAACGAAGTACTGGATCTTCAGAAAAAAGGTTACAAAGAGGTAACTCTTCTGGGACAGAACGTAAACTCCTACAAGTTTGAAAACGGCCAGTCCACCGTAGGATTTCCGCAACTGTTGCGCATGGTAGCAGAGGCAGTTCCGCAAATGAGGGTAAGGTTCACCACATCTCATCCCAAGGATATGAGTGACGATACCCTGCATGTCATTGCCGAGGTACCCAATATCTGCCGTCACATCCATCTGCCGGTACAGAGCGGCAGCTCACGCATACTCAAGCTTATGAACCGCAAATATACACGTGAATGGTATCTGGAGCGTGTTGATGCAATAAAGCGCATCATTCCCGACTGCGGACTCACTACCGATATGTTCACCGGCTATCATTCCGAGACCGAGGAGGATCATCAGGAGAGTCTGTCTCTGATGCGCGAGTGCCGTTTTGACGCATCATTCATGTTCCGCTACTCAGAGCGTCCGGGCACATACGCCAGCAAGCATCTGCCTGACAATGTTCCGGAGGAGGTCAAGATACGCCGTCTCAACGAGATGATAGAACTGCAGAACCAACTTTCACTGGAGCGTAACCGCGAGTGCATCGGCCATGAATACGAAGTACTGGCCGAGGGTTACTCCAAGCGTTCCCGCCAGCAGCTGTACGGACGCACCGAACAGAACCGCACCGTTGTGTTTGACAAAGGAGCCCATCGGCCCGGAGATTTCCTTACAGTCCGCATAACCGACGCTACATCAGCCACCCTGTTCGGCACTGAATTGAGCTGAAAACCAGCAAAAAAAACTTAAAACACTTGACAACCCCTATCTTGGGGTATTATCTTTGCGGTCACCTTGCGCGCGTGCCGCGTCAGGCGCGTGTACACGAAAGGATGATTTATCAGGATTTCAACCCTTGTCCCATCTGCGGAGCGTCAGGACAGATTCCTTACGCCAATTGTACGGATTTCATGGTCAGCAAAGAGTCATATACTCTTATGCGCTGTCCGTCATGCGGTGTCATTTACACTCTGGACCCTCCGTCAGAGAATGACATGAAACGGTATGACAAGCTGAATCTGAAACTCAAGATGGGTGATTCTCCCAGCGGTCTTACAGGCAGGCTCTATTACCGCGTCCGCAACCGCATGCTTAAGAAGAAAGCCAGGATTGTTGAGTCTCAGGCTTACCGCAGAAGCGGAACTCTCCTTAATTACGGAGCAAAAACCGGTTTCTTTTCGCATCGTATGGAAAAGCGCGGTTGGAAGGTGACATCGGTTGAAAGATACCATGAAGAGAGGCAGTTCTCGCTTGAGATGTTCCATCACCGCATGATTGACGTTACGGAAATGGATTCTCTCCACCCCGGAACGTTTGATGTGATTACCATGTGGCATGTATTTGAACATTGCCATCATCCCAATCAGTTGCTGGACAGATTCTACGAGCTGCTCCGTCCGGGAGGCATACTGGTAATGGCCTGTCCTAACGTGTGCTCGACCGATGCCATGCACTACGGGCCTTATTGGGCCGCCTATGATGTACCAAGACACCTTTGGCATTTCAACCCCAATTCCATATCCGGATTGGCCCACAGGCACGGTTTCACTCTTATGCATCATGAGAAACTGCCCTTTGACAGTTTCTATATTTCAATCCTGTCTGAAAGGAACCTCCGTCATAGGATGGCTTTCCTGCGCGGCATGATCATGGGACTGCACAGTTGGAGGATATCAGTTACCAAGCGAGGCAAAAGCAGTTCAATCGTTTATGTGTTCAAGAAAAGACTTCAGTAAAGAGATATGGTCAAACAAAAGAAAAAAAGGAAGATAGACCTGCTGTTCATAACGGCGTGCATCAGCACTTCACTGGTGCTTTTGCTCATTGGCATCGTAGCCCTGCTGTTGCTTACAGCAAGCGATCTGTCAAGACATCTCAAACAGGAAATGACCGTTGAGGTGATTCTCAAAGAGAGCATAACGGAGACACAGTTCTCAACTCTCAGACGCAGCATAGAAGCAGCACCCTATTGCGCCGTCTGCTCTTACATCTCAAAGGAAGATGCTCTCAAGGACATGACAAAGGCCATGGGAACAGACCCGTCACAGTTCTTGGAGTATAACCCCTTCTATGCATCTCTGAACATAAGGCTTGAAGCCGATTATGCCTGCAACGACAGCCTTAAGATAATCGAGAAGGAGATTGCGGCTAAGGAAGGAGTAAGGGAAGTGACATGGCAGAAAGACCTTCTGGATATAATCAACAGCAATATCCGTAAGGTCGCAGGCATCCTTCTTTTCCTGGCAATAATCCTTTCACTGGTCTCTTTTACCCTGATCAACAACACCATCAAACTGACCATCTACTCACAGCGTTTCATTCTCTACTCAATGAAACTGGTGGGTGCAAAATGGTCTTTCATTCGCAAACCGTTCATCAGACGTAACCTTTGGATAGGACTGGTATCGGCCTTGCTGACCTGTCTTATGATCTGGTACGGACTTAAACTGGGACTCAAGTATGAACCTTGGCTCATCATGCTTGCCGAACCCAGAATCATAATTCCCGTATTTGCAGTGGTGACATTCATCGGTCTGCTCATAACAGGAATCTGCGCACTGCATTCAGTGAACCGTTTTCTCAGGATGAAATCCGGAGAATTGCATTACGTATAACAAACAACAATCTTAATATGGACAAGAAAAAATTCGCCTTTACCAAGACAAACTACATTCTGACCGCAATCGGAATGGCAATCATTATCATCGGCCTCCTGCTGATGACAGGCCCCAACTGTACCAATGAATATTTTGAACCCGATATCTTCAGCGTACGCCGCATCAAGGTGGCTCCAATCGTTACTCTTATCGGATTCATAACCATAATCGCGGCCATAGCTTACAAGCCCAAGGCCGATAAGGAGAACGACGCAGAATGAGCTGGATTGAATCACTCCTGCTGGGTTTGCTTCAGGGTCTTACGGAGTATCTGCCCATAAGCAGCAGCGGACACCTGGCCATAGCATCATCGCTGTTCGGAATAGACGGCGAGCAGAATATGGCGTTCACCGTACTGGTACACGTGGCAACAGTCCTGAGTACTCTGGTGATTCTCTGGAAAGAGATAGTCTGGATATTCCGTGACCTGTTTACAAAGCAGTCATGGAAGAGCTACAGCGGTCTGAACGAGGGTACACGGTATGCCATCAACATCATAATCTCTATGATCCCGGTTGGCATAGTAGGCGTATTCTTTAAAGACGACATCGAAGCTGTATTCGGTTCAGGCACAACCATAGTGGGTTGCTGCCTTCTGGTTACCGCCGCCCTGCTCACATTCTCCTACTACGCCAAACCGCGTCAGAGAGAGAACATATCAGGATGGCATGCCTTCATCATTGGAATTGCACAGGCAGTTGCAGTGCTTCCCGGCATATCACGCTCAGGCTCGACCATTGCAACCGGTATCATGCTGGGTAACAAGAAAGAGCGTCTTGCACAGTTCTCGTTCCTGATGGTGATACCACCCATTCTGGGTGAGGCTCTGCTGGATATGAAAGACCTGATTGAATCAGCCGGAACAGGCGCTGCCGGAGCTGAAACCGGATTCGGCGTGCTGGCCATAGGATTCATAGCAGCATTCCTTTCAGGTTGTGCCGCGTGCAAGTGGATGATATCAATAGTGCGCAAAGGAAAACTGATATGGTTTGGCATCTATTGCGCCATTGTGGGACTTTTAACACTGCTGTTCCTCTAAGAGATGAATTTCCAGGAAGGAGTCATAATGGCGTTTGACAAGCCCTACCGCTGGACATCATTCGATGTGGTGGGTAAGGTAAGATGGCTCATATGCCGCCGCCTTGGAGTCAAGAAGCTCAAGGTGGGACATGCCGGCACCCTGGACCCCCTGGCTACAGGCGTGCTGATAGTATGCACCGGCCGTGCCACCAAGCGCATTGAGGAGTTACAGTCAGGCACCAAAGAGTATTATGCTACAATACGTCTGGGAGCAACCACTCCTTCATATGACCTGGAGAAACCTATAGATGCAACCTACCCCACGGAGCACATAACACGTGAGATGGTGGAGCAGGCCCTGGAACGTTTCAGAGGAAGGATTGAGCAGGTACCACCCACATTCTCGGCCTGCAAGGTTGACGGTAAGCGCGCCTACAAGATTGCACGCAAGGGTGATGAAGTGGAGCTCAAGCCCAAGACACTGGTAATAGATGAACTGGAGCTGACCGAGTGCAACCTGCCGGACATAACCATCCGCGTGGTATGCAGCAAGGGAACATACATAAGGGCTTTGGCCCGTGACATAGGTGAAGCGCTGCAGAGCGGAGGACATCTGATTGCATTGCGCCGCACCCGGGTAGGTGACTACAAGGTTGAGGAGTGTCTGAACCCTGAAAAGTTCAGCGAGTGGCTGGATGCAGCACCGATAGAGGTAACTGAGAAAGAACAAGAAAAACAAGTATAACAAAACAAGAAAAGGGAATGAAACTATCACAATTCAAATTCAAACTCCCCGAAGACAGGATTGCACAGTATCCTGTTGAACACCGTGACGAATCAAGACTGATGGTGGTTCACAAAAAGAGTGATGAAATCGAGCACGTACTGTTCAAGGACATCCTCAACTATTTTGATGAAAAGGACGTATTCGTATTCAATGACACACGTGTCTTCCCCGCCCGTATGTACGGAAACAAGGAGAAGACCGGAGCATGCATTGAAGTCTTCCTGCTGCGTGAGCTGCGTGAAGAGAATCTTCTGTGGGATGTCCAGGTGGATCCTGCCCGCAAGATCCGCATCGGAAACAAACTCTACTTTGGTGAGGACAACTCAATGGTTGCCGAAGTGATTGACAACACCACGTCACGTGGCCGTGTATTGAGATTCCTCTACGACGGACCCCATGACGAGTTCAAGAAAGCTCTTTATGCTCTGGGCGAAGCCCCCATCCCCACTTACATGAAGCGCAAGGCATGTGCATGGTCATACGATGAAGAAGGCAAGGTTACTCCCAAGCCTATGGCACAAAAGGAAAAAGGAGATTACTGCGACGAAGAGAGTTTCCAGACAATCTTTGCCTCTAACGAAGGCGCCGTAACCGCGCCCACCGCCGGCCTGCACTTTAGCCGTGAGCTCATGAAACGCATGGAGATCAAAGGCATTGACCGCGCATTCATAACCATGCACTGCGGACTGGGCAACTTCCGTGAAATTGATGTGGAGGACCTGACCAAGCACAAGATGGAATCAGAAGAGATGTATGTCACTGAAGAGTGCACACAGATAGTGAATAAGGCCAAACTGGGCGGTCACAAGATATGCGCTATTGGCAACACCGTAAACCGCGCCCTTGAAACCGTAGTAGGCACAGACCATCTGATCAAACCGTTTGACGGCTGGACCAACAAATTCATTTTCCCGCCTTACGATTTCAGTGTGGCCGACAGTATGGTAAGCAACTTCCAGCTTCCCGAATCCGTCCAGCTCATGCTGACCTGTGCATACGGAGGATATGAGAAGATAATGGCAGCTTACAACCTTGCCGTCAAGGAGGGTTACCGTTTTGGCTGCTACGGAGACGCAATGCTCATAACAGACTGATACTTATGGCAACATTGTACCTCTCATTGGGAACAAATCTGGGTGACAGGCGCAGGAATCTATCCTGTGCCTTGGAACTCATTGCCGCTGAGGTAGGTACAATCCTGTCAGCATCAGACATAATTGAGACTGAGCCATGGGGATTTGAAAGTTCCAACAGATTCCTGAACATGGTGGTAAAAGTGGATACTGACCTTAAACCGGTCGATGCGCTTCATGTCACTCAAGACATTGAACGCCGGTTGGGACGCACTGAAAAGAGTGTGAACGGACAGTACCATGACAGGCTGATTGACATTGACCTGCTCATGTATGACAACATAACCGTGAGCACGCCTGAGTTGACCCTGCCGCACCCGCGCATGCACGAACGCAGGTTCGTCATGGAACCGTTGGAACAGATTGCACATGAACTGACAATAAGTTGACTATGGCCGATAATTATCTGGAGAAGCATTATGAGGACTATCTCAAGCGCAAGGCCGCCTGGGAGAAGAACAAAGGAAGGAAGAGTGCAATTCCCAAACAGACTCCTCCAGCCCAACCTGAGGATGAATCTTTATGAAATGAACAACCAAACTAACTGATTATGCAAGCAATTATAATGGCTGCCGGAATGGGAACAAGATTCGGTCAAATGACCGAGGATATCCCCAAGGGATTCATCCCGTTCAAAGGTGAGCCCATGGTTGTAAGAAGTATCAAGACGCTGATTGACTGCGGCATTGACCGTATAGTCATTGGTACAGGATACAAGAAAGAAAAATATGAGGAATTGGCTGCGCATTATCCGCAGATAGAGTGCGTTTTCAGCCCGCGATACGCGGAGACCAACAGCATGTACACACTCTACAACTGCCGTCAGGCTATTGGAAACAATGACTTCCTGCTTCTGGAATCAGATCTTGTATTTGAGAAAAAAGCCATTTCATCGCTTCTTGAGTCACCTTACAAAGATGCAATGCTGATAACCCCTGTGACCAAGTTTCAGGATCAGTATTATGTTGAGATGAACTCGGACAACGAGCTTGTAAACTGTTCCACAGACAAGACGCAGATCAACCCGTCAGGAGAGTTGGTTGGCATACACAAAATCAGTTCCGGCTTCTACCACACTCTGGTGAGCGAATATGAGAAGATAATCTGTGACAAGCCAAAACTGGGGTATGAATTCCAGCTATTGGATATATCAAAACGCATAAAACCGATGAACGTTCTCAAACTTGACGGCCTTCAGTGGTACGAGATTGACGACGTTAATGACTTGGAGTATGCTGAAAAGAATGTAAGAATTTAAAAAAGACTATATGGCAAAGAAAGTTTACCTAGGCATGATTGCCGATATAATGCACCCTGGACTTATCAATATCATTAATGAAGGAGCCAAGTACGGAGACGTAATCATAGGCTTGTTCACAGACAAGGCCATCGCTACGCACAAAAGACTTCCCTATCTCTCTTATGACCAGCGCAAAAAAGTGGTGGAAAGCATCAACGGAGTAAAGGAAGTTGTTCCGCAGGAAGACTGGAGCTATGTCCCTAACCTGTTGAAATATAAGCCTGACTACATCATCCATGGTGACGACTGGAAGGAAGGGAAAGCCAAACCTCTTCGTGACGAAGTATTCAAAGTTATGGAAGAGATAGGCGGAAAGGTGATCGAGATCCCATATACGTACGGTATCGATTCATCAAGCCTTGCCAAGGAAATAGATGCATTGGGCACCACTCCTGAGGCACGTATGAAAAAACTCAGACGTCTCATCAATGCCAAACCTATAGTAAGAATCCTGGAATCTCACTGCGGCCTTACAGGATTGATCATTGAAAACCTGAACATTGAGGTAGGAGGTGAAAACAGGCAGTTTGACGGCATGTGGTCATCGTCACTTACCGACTCCACGTCAAAGGGCAAGCCCGATATTGAGGCTGTTGACCTGACTAACCGTCTGCATGACCTGAACGACACCCTGGAGGTTACCACCAAACCCGTGATTTTTGACGGTGACACAGGCGGCAAAACAGAACATTTCGTCTTCACCGTAAGGACGCTTGAACGCTTAGGCATATCGGCCGTTATCATTGAAGACAAGGTGGGTCTTAAACAGAATTCACTGTTTGGTACCGAAGCTCAGCAGACCCAGGCTACCATTGAGGATTTCTGTCACAAGATCAAATCCGGCAAGGAGGCTCAGATTACCGATGACTTCATGATTATTGCAAGGATAGAATCCCTTATAGCCGGCAAACCTGTAGAGGATGCGCTTGAAAGGGCTTTTGCATATGTAAAGGCTGGTGCTGACGGTATCATGATTCATTCCAAGAACAAGGATGGCATGGACATAAAGGAATTCTGCCTGAGGTTCCGCGAGCAGGATAAGAACACACCCATCGTGGCTGTTCCTACCACCTACAACCAGTTTACTGAAGATGAACTTGCCAGCTGGGGTATCAATGTGGTAATCTACGCAAACCATATGCTGCGAAGCGCATACCCCGCTATGGTCAACTGTGCCAAATCCATCCTTGAGAACAAGCGTTCATTTGAGGCAAATGACATGTGCATGTCCATCAAGGAGATACTTACTCTTATTCCCGGTACTAAAAAGGAGACAAAATGATTTCACCTGAATTTTTCATTGAAACTCTACGCAAAAACGGCATTGATTTCTTTGCCGGAGTACCAGACAGTCTGCTCAAGAACATCTGCGCATACATTGCAGACCATATTGACAGCAGTCACAATATCATAACCGCAAATGAGGGCGCCGCCGTAGGACTTGCCGCCGGATATCATCTGGCAACGGGCAAGGCGGGTGTTGTCTATATGCAGAACTCCGGTGAGGGCAACACGATCAACCCTTTGGCTTCACTTACCGACAAGGAGGTTTATAACATACCGGTGCTTCTGATTATAGGATGGCGCGGTCGCCCGGGAGTACATGATGAGCCTCAGCATGTCAAGCAAGGCAAGGTCACTACCGGACTGCTGGACGTCATGGGCATCAGCTATGAGGTTCTCTCCAAGGAAGAAGACCAGGCTGCCGCACAGATTGACAAGGCTGCCGATGCCCTGAAACGCAACGAAGTATATGCGCTGGTTATTGAGAAGGATACATTCAGCGAATACAAACTGCAGAATATTGAAGCAAATGATCTGACCATGACCCGCGAGGAGGCCATACAGGCTGCAGCCAAGGCCCTTGCCCCGACTGACGTGATTGTGAGCACCACCGGCATGATCAGCCGTGAACTTTTCGAGGCACGCGCGGCATGGGGTCAGGGACACGAAAAGGATTTCCTTACCGTAGGTTCCATGGGACATGCCAGTCAGATAGCCCTTGGAATTGCCCTGAACAAAAAAGACCGTCGCGTGTGGTGCTTTGACGGTGACGGAGCAACCATTATGCACATGGGATCGATGGCTATCGTGGCAAGCAAGCGCCCCGCCAATTACATCCATGTGGTCTTCAACAACGGAGCTCATGATTCAGTTGGAGGACAGCCCACCGTAGGACTTAAGATTAACCTCCCTGAGGTAGCCAAAGCCGTGGGTTATTCATCTGTTTATTCTGTCTCCACTATTGAAGAACTTAACTCCCGACTCTCTGTTCTAAGCTCTCAGTCTAACGACGGCCCTGTTTTCCTTGAGGTCAAAGTCAAGAAAGGCAACCGCAAGGATTTGGGCCGCCCCACGACTACCCCAATTGAGAACAAGCAGGCTTTCATGAATAATCTCAAGAATTGATATGGAACTCAAAGACATTAAGATAAAACGCAACGTTCTGTTGAATCCCGGTCCGGCCACAACGACAGACTCAGTAAAACTGGCACAGGTCGTTCCCGATATCTGTCCGCGTGAGAAAGAGTTTGCAGGGCTGATGAAAGGACTGCGTTCTGACTTGCTGAAAGTAGCCCACGCCCCCCAGGACCAATACACGACCGTATTGTTCTGCGGATCAGGTACAGTAAACCTTGACATATGCATCAACTCGCTGGTGCCTGACGGCAAAAAAATACTTGTGGTCAACAACGGTGCATATAACACCCGCGCCGTGGAGATATGCCAGATGTACCATATTCCGCATATTGACCTGAAATCAAGCATTTTTGAGCAACCGGACCTGAACATGGTAGAGCATACTCTTAAGGATAACCCCGATGTGGCCGTTGTTTATTGCTGCCATCATGAGACAGGAACCGGTGTCCTGAATCCTATCCGTGAGATAGGAGCTCTTGCACACAAGTACGGCGCAATATTCGTGACCGATACCACTTCAAGCTTAGGTATGATTCCGGTCGACGTAATCAAGGACAACATTGATTTCTGCATGGCATCGGCCCAGAAAGGTCTTATGGCAATGGCCGGACTGTCATTCATAATAGGCCGTACTGATATCATCAAGGCTTCAAAGAATTACCCCACCCGTTCTTACTATTGTAATCTGTACCTTCAATATGAGTATTTTGAGAAGACGGGCGAGATGCATTTTACCCCTCCCGTTCAGACTGTGTATGCCACCATACAGGCTCTTAAAGAATACTTTGAAGTGGGTGAAGAGGCAAAGTTTGCCCGTCACCGCCGTGTGTATGAAGCTATACGCAAGGGCGTAAAGGAACTGGGATTCGAGACCGTAATCGACCCCAAGATCGAGTCAGGTCTGGTTGTATCCGTAAAGTACCCCGATAACCCCAACTGGGATTTCGACAAGGTTCACGATTACTGCTACGAACGCGGTTTTACAATTTATCCGGGCAAGATATCCACGACCAATACTTTCCGTCTCTGTGCGCTGGGCACGATAGACGTAAAGGATATTGAGGATTTCTTTGTGGTACTGAGCAATGCATTGGACTTCTATAATATCAGACTGAAATGAGAATAGTTATCTGTGGAGGCGGTGGCCTGGGCCATACTTGTGCCGGTGTTCTGTCAAACAGTCCCGGCATTACCGTTGACATGCTCACCAATCGGCCTGAAAAGTGGAACCGGCAGTTCAGAGTAAATCTGCCGGACGGAGGCAGACTGACAGGAAAACTTGGCAGAATTACCAATGATCCGGCAGAGGTCATTCCCAATGCCGACTGGGTGTTCATGTGCCTTCCGGCGTTTCTGGTCGAAGCCCAAATCCTTAAGGTAAAACCTTATCTCACCAAAGAAACCATAATTGGCGCTGTTTTTGGTTGTACCGGTTTCTTCCTGTATGCTCATAAGCACCTGCCTTTAAATACCAGACTGTTTGCTTTTCAACGCGTTCCATACGTATCACGAGTGGTGGAGTACGGAAAGGAAGTGAATCTGCTTGGTTATAGGGATAAACTGATAATGGCTGTTGAGAATGTCCAGGACAGAGAGCTGTTCAGAAAGCAGATTGAAGGATCATTCGGTGAGACGACCGAACTGGCCGACAGTTTCTACGAAGTCACTCTAAGCAACAGCAATCCCATTTTGCACACAGGACGCCTCTACTCTATGTGGAAAGACTGGGACGGCAAACCTTTTGACAGATGCTCTCTCTTTTACAAAGAGTGGACAATCCAGACATCACAGCTTGAAGTGGAAATGGACAGGGAATTTTTCAATCTCCTCAGTAAGCTCAATGTAAGTACCTTGCACATCTCCACTTTACTTGATCATTACGAGTCAACCGATGCCGAGGGCATGACATCCAAGATCAGAAGCATTGAACCCCTTTCAACTATCCTTTCGCCGATGAAGCAGGTTGAAGGAGGCTGGATACCTGATTTTGAAAGCCGATATTTTACTGAGGATTTCCCATTCGGATTGAAAACAATCTACAATCTGGCAAAAGAGAATAATGTGGATTGTCCCAACATAGAGAAGGTCTTGAAATGGGGTCTCTCAAAAATAAACCGATAGATTAAAATGAGTATCAGAACCTTTCTTTCAGCCTGTTACAGGACAAAAGAGACGCTGAGACTTAAAATCAGCATTTCCTTATACAATCGTCATCTGAAACGGTTGCTGCCCGTTATCGCCCAACACAGGCCTGTAAGAGTGTTGTTCTATGTCAACAATCTTTCCATGTGGAAGAATGACAAACTCATCAAAATTCTCAAGAACGACAAACGCTTTGATCCCTTTGTAGTTACCTATCTTTACGTCTCTGATTCAGAACAGGTCAGGATAAAATGCGAAGAGGAAATATCACGGCATTTTGAAGCTTTAGGCATAAACTGCACAAGCGGATTCGACTATGACAGAAACACCAGGTTGCCTGTGTCCCGTTTCAACGCCGATATCGTCTTTTACCCGCAACCCTACTATAACAGGCTCCGTCTTATACCGCGCAACGTTCTTCTGGCTTATATCCCGTATTGCTTTGAAATGGATGAAACCAGATACGCCTTTAATACCCTGTATCAGAACATTTGTTGGAAGATGTTCGTCCAGTCGCCGCTGCACCTGGAATTGAAAGCCAAGTATAATCTCAACCGTGGTGTCAATGCCGTAGTAGCCGGAAATCCGCTTGCAGACTATTTCTTTGACGGACACCAGCCTTCTGCAGATATGTGGAAATCAACCGACGCTTCTTTCAAGAGAATAATCTGGGCTCCCCACCACTCCATACTTCCCGATGATATGCTCGATTATTCCACATTTCTGAATATAGCCGATGAAATGCTGGAATTAGCCGGGAAATACAGCGACAGGGTGCAGTTTGTATTCAAGCCCCATCCCATGCTTAAGAAAAAGCTGTATAAGATTGAGTCATGGGGCAAGGCTAAGACCGATGAATACTATGACGCCTGGAAGAATCTTGCAAACGGCACTATTGCCGAAGGGAACTATGTCGACCTGTTCATGACATCCGATGCGCTGATCCATGACTGCAGTTCATTTACGGCCGAGTATCTTTACGTGAACAAGCCCGTCATGTTCCTGACAGACAGGACAACCATAAAGACTTTCAATTCCTTTGCCGATGCCTGTTTCCGCGTACATTATCACGGCAGCACCATCAAGGAAATAGAGGCTTTCATAGACAACGTTATAGCAGGCATTGATCCTATGGCTGATGCAAGAACTGAATTCGTATCCCGTAACCTTGTTCCTCAGAACTACCTGACTGTTGCGGATTCCATATACAACGAATTGTGTAAACTGTTTGAATAAATGGCAGAAAACCTGAAGTCACAAACCGTAAGAGGCGTCTGGTGGAGTTTCCTTGAAAGATATTCCACACAGGGTATTACATTCCTTATAACCCTTTTCATGGCCCGTATCCTCACTCCTGGTGAATACGGACTGATAGGAATGATTGCCATCTTCATGGCTTTGGGCCAGGTTTTCATTGACGGAGGTTTTGCAAATGCGCTTATCCAGAAAGAAACAAGGACTGAAACGGATTTTTCGACAGTATTCTGGGTCAATGTCTCCATCGGACTGCTTTCATATATCATCCTGTTTTTTGCCGCTCCCCTGATCGCAGCCTATTTTAATGAAGAGATTCTCATACCTATCATAAGAATCTATTGCCTCAACCTTGTATTTACATCACTCGCCGCAGTTAACAAGGTAAAGCTGGTCATTGACATAAATTTCAGGACACAGCTCAAGATTTCTTTGGCTTCGGCCATTACCTCCGGCATTACAGGAATTACCTGTGCATTGAATGACTGCGGTGTCTGGGCCATTGTGGCACAATCAAACGTTGCTGCCGCAATGACAACCGTTTTGAGTTTCATCTTCGTAAAATGGAAACCTTCACTTGTCTTTTCCCGTGAATCTTTCAAGTCATTGTTCAGTTTCGGCTCCAAACTTCTGGCGGCACAGATAATAAGTACAGTATACGTATATCTTTATAATATCGTCATCGGAAAGAAGTACACGAAGGCTGAATTAGGATTGTATACAAAGGCTGGCCTTTTTGGCCAAATGGTCAGCACTTATCTGACACAGGCAATGACAAGAGTTTCCTTCCCTGTTTTGAGTCGCGTACAGAACGATGACACACAACTGATAGGAGCATACAGGAAATTCATTTCAATGGTTGCATTTGTGGTATTTCCGGTTGCGCTGGGAGTATGCGGTATGGCCAGACCTTTGATTTTATCACTTATTACTGAAAAATGGCTGGGTTGTGTTCCTTTCATCCAGATACTGATATTTGCATATCTGTGTGACGGAATAACCATCGTCAACCTGAACCTGCTTTACGTGAAGGGTAAGTCAAACGTAGTTCTGCGTCTTGAGATAATTAAAAAGGCCATCGCCATAACCATGCTGTTCATTGCTGTCCCGTACGGAATCAAAGCCATCTGTTTCAGCCAGGTCCTTTATGGCATAATAGCCCTGATTCTCAACACTAGAAACACAAGAAAACTGTTGAATTACGGTTTCTTCAGCCAAATAAAGGATCTGTTCCCGTATTTTATCTGTTCACTTGTCATAATGGCCATTGCCCTTGGACTGGATCATCTGCTCATCAACAGTTGGATAGTTCTGGGTCTTTGTATAATAATATGCCCTACGGTTTATCTGCTTCTATGTTATCTTTTCAGGTTGAAAGCATTGAATGAGATGGCTTCAATACTTGCTTCCAACCAGTACTGCCCCGCATGGCTTAACAGACTTCTTGCAAAACTATGAATATCCTGTTTCTGAATACATATCAGCCCACAAGCAACGCCAGCGGCGGAATAGCACGCGTTACCTGTAATCTGGGAAACCTATTTACGGAAAACGGGCACAGATGCAGTGTGGCTTACTACCACGAATCAAACGGACTGGTTGAAGGCTGTTTTGAAAAGACGGTTCAACTGACATTCCGGCAGGAACGGCCTCTACTGGAAAAACTTGCAGCATCTTATGATGTTTTCATCATACAGATACAGATGACCAAGGCTTATCTGCATCTTGCACCTGTTTTTGGAGATATCAGGAAACGGTTTGGAACAAAAATCATTTATTGCCATCACAGCGTCCCGTTTGCCGAATCCGCCGGATATGACCTGCAATACTTCCGGTTCCTGTTGTTCCATTCCAGCCTCTCATTTAAAGAACGTTTCAAATGGTCTTTCTGGTGCCTGTATTCATTGTTGTTCCCTGGATTATCCATCAGAAAAATTGCTGGACGCCGCCAACTCATTACAGACAACGTTGACAGGGTCGTCCTGTTGTCAGAGTCTTTTGTTCAGGGATTCCGTAAATTTGTCAATTGCGCGGACGATAAGGTTATCGGTATCGGGAACTGTTGCACTTTCAGGGAAAAACTGCCTCTTGAAGAGTTGGAATCAAAAGAAAAGACCGTACTGATAGTTGCAAACATGAATGAGCACGCCAAGCGTATCTCAACCATGTTGCATATCTGGAAAAAAGTATCAAGCCGTTATCCTGAAGCGCGACAATGGAAACTGGTTTTGGTAGGCGACGGCCCGGATTTGGATTATTACCGCAGACTGGCAGAAAAACTGCATCTTGCCAACTGCACGTTTACAGGAAAGCAGGATCCGCAGCCATATTACAGAAAGAGCAGTGTTCTTATGATGGCATCGGCCTTTGAAGGATTCGGTATGGTGATTCTTGAGGCGCAACAGATGGGATGCGTCCCTGTGGTCTACAATTCCTATGAATCCGTCCATGACCTGATTGAAGACGGACGCAACGGTCTTCTTATTCCCAATAAAAAGCAGGGGGAATACGTCAGGCAGCTGGGCAAGCTTATGACGGATTCTGATATGCGGCATGACATGGCCGTAAACTGCATCAATATGGACAATCATTTCGACAGGAATTCCATATACGCAAAATGGAAGAACCTGTTTGACAGTATTGAAAACCAAACTGACCGGCTATGAACGATTTATGCAAGATACAGATTGAGATAACCTGCCATATCCTGGATGTCTGCAGGCGGCACGGGCTCAAGGTTTGGGCAGAATGGGGTACGCTTCTTGGTGCAGTACGTGAACACGGATTCATTCCTTGGGACGACGACATCGACCTGATGATGATGCGTGATGATTATGAGAAGCTGATCCGACTGGCCGATACGGAATTCAAAAGCCCGTTCTTTCTGCAATGCGCCTATACTGACCGGCAATATTACCGTGGACATGCACAAGTCCGTTATGACGGAACTGCATCCATCCGCCCGGATGATATAGACCAGCCTTTTCACCAGGGTATTTTTGTGGATATCTTTGTCTATGACAACATTCCGGACGATCTGGGACGTAAATGGAACAAATGTCTCAGAAGGGCTACTCTTGCCCAAAAATGCCTTCAAACCGCATATTTCAGAAAGTTCAGTTTCAAACACCCTCTTACATCCATCAAATTCCTTTTGGCAAGAACCGGAACCATTCTTTTTGGTCCCATGAACATATATCGTTTCTTTGAACGGCAATTCACCCAATGGAACCTCCAGGATTGCCACAGAGTAGCCTGTCCTACCTTCAACTTCAGGAAGATGGATCACCGCATAAAGGAAAAAAGCTGGTACAGCGATACTGTCATGTTACCCTTTGAGGATATAGAACTTCCTGTTCCTGTTATGTACCACGAAGTGCTTACCAGAGAATACGGAAAGGACTACATGACGCCGCGTAAAGATGTAACAGCGCATGGTGAAATGCTTATCTATACTGACAGACCCTATCAGGATGTGTTGGCAGAACTAAAAAACAGGAAGTCATGAAACAGTACGATTATCTCATAGTGGGAGCCGGCCTGTATGGAAGCATGTTTGCCTACCGTGCTCATAAGAACGGCAGGAAATGCCTGGTAATTGACCGTAACGACCATATCGGCGGAGGCTGCTACACAGAACAGGTTAACGGTATCAACGTACACAAGTACGGTCCCCATATATTCCATACTTCAAACAAGGAGGTCTGGGATTTCATGAACAGCTTGGTACCGTTCAATGATTTCATAAACTCTCCCATTGCCTGCTACAAAGGCAAGCGTTACAATCTGCCTTTCAACATGAACACTTTCCACCAGCTGTGGGGAGTAAATACGCCCGATGAGGCTAAGGCCGTAATAGAGAAACAACGGGCGGAATACGCAGACATTGAAGAGCCGCGTAACCTTGAGGAGCAGGCACTGAAATTAGCGGGACGCGACATTTATGAGACTCTGGTAAAAGGGTATTCAGAGAAGCAGTGGGGTATGAAAGCTACCGAGATTCCTGCATTCGTCATCCGTCGTCTGCCGTTCCGGTTTGAGTTCAACAACAACTACTTCAACGACATTTATCAGGGCATACCCATAGGAGGATACACAAAGATATTCCGGAGACTGTTGGAAGGCATTGAAGTCAGATTGGGCACTGACTATTTCCAGAACCGGGAGTTGTTTGACGGTTTGGCAAAAAAGACCGTATTCACCGGTCAGATCGATGCTTTCTTTGACTATAGACTTGGAGAACTTGATTTCCGTTCTCTCCGTTTTGAGCACAAACTGATGGAGGGGGTTAAGGATTTCCAGGGCAATGCCGTAATAAACTATACTGAGGCTGAGGTTCCCTATACCCGTTGCATAGAGCACAAGCATTTTGAGTTCGGACAGCAGCCTGATACCGTTATAACATATGAGTATTCCCGTAAATGGGAAAAGGGAGCCGCACCCTACTATCCCATTAACAACGACCGCAACAATGCTCTGATGGCCGGTTATTCAGAATTGGCTTCACAAAGAAAGGATGTCATTTTTGGAGGTCGTCTTGCAGAATACAAGTATTACGATATGCATCAGATTGTAGAAAATGTGCTAAACATGACTATATGAGCAAACTGTTATCCATAATCATCCCTACTTACAACATGGAGGCACTGCTTCCACGCTGTCTTGATTCCATACTGGTGGAAGGAGCCTTAGAGCGTGTGGAAGCCATGGTGGTCAATGATGGCAGCAAAGACGGTTCTCTGGCTGTTGCAAACAGCTACAAGGAACGTTTCCCTGCTTCTGTAACGGTGATTGACAAGCCTAACGGCAACTACGGATCAACCATAAACGCAGCCCTACCGGTTGCACAGGGTAAGTATATAAGGATTCTTGATTCTGATGACTGGGTACGTTCTGACTCTTTGGTCAGTTTTCTGGACGCTTTGGAGAATCTGGACACAGATATGGCCATAACTCATTTTACCATTCTGCATGAAGAGGGCGGCAAAGAGTTGAGCAAATACAATGATTACGGCAAAGAACCCTTTGACTACGGAAAAACATATGATCTGGACCAGGTCCTGAAGCAGGGATACATAAAGTATTTCCTTATGCACGGCCTCACTTACCGTACACAGCTGCTGCGCGATATGGGCTACCGCCAGACTGAAGGCATATCATATACTGACACAGAGTGGTGTTGCTATCCTGTCTTCAAGGCTCAGACCGTAACGTTCCTGGATATCGACCTTTACCAGTACAATATGGCGCGCGAAGGTCAGACCATGGATCCTAAGGTCCTTTCCCGCAGTCTGACCCAGATGGAAAAAATGATTAGGCAACTTATAGGATTCTTTGAGTCTTTTGATCTCTCCGGTCTTTCGGAGACAAGGAGATCATTCCTGAGGCGTTATTATGCCAACCGCATAAGATTCTTATACAAATGCCATTTGGTTGATACTCCCAGGGAGATGTTTGATGCCGGCAGCTTTAGGGAACTGGACGAATACCTGGTTGAGGCCTGCAGTCGCAACGGGTTTGGTGAAGTTCAGCTGTATCCGCAAAACAAGATAATAAGATGTGACATTCTGAAGTATTGGCACAAACACCATAAACGCCCCAGGTCCTGGTTTGAGTCCCTCAACAGGAGGCTTGACGCAATAATGAAGAAACTCTACATGACCTTTTTCAGATGAGCAGGCTTTTATACATAAGATACAAGAAATCAGGCAAGGTCCTGGAAGGCGGCGAACAGGTCTCGCAGAAGAACTGGACGGTTCTTTGCTCTATTCTTGGAGAAAAGAATGTCGATACGGTATTCTTTCATGATGAAAACCGCAGGCGGACAATTGCAGATTACCTTAAAGGTGCCTTCTGGTTCCCGTTCGGCTATTTTTTCGGCCTTACTCCCGGCAAAGTCAGGAAGCTTGTAGAGACCGCACGTGATTATGACTACGTATTCATAGACCGGAGCGTCTTTGGAATCATAGCAAAACAGTTGAAGAAAAACGGTTACAAAGGATTGGTAATAGGATTCTTCCACAACGTTGAGGTCCTGTATTTCAAAGCAAAGCTGGGCCATAAACCCTGGAGGTTTATCATAACCCGCTGCGCCCACCGCAATGACCGTTGGACATGCAGATACGCCGACCGTATCATATCGCTCAATGCCCGTGATGCAGACACCATCAGCAGCCTATACGGTCGTATGGCCGATGCTCTGGTTCCTGTCACATTCAATGATACCTACAAGAGAGAATCATACCCGCAGGAGTTGACGTCAGGAAAACCCTTGTGTCTCTTCCTTGGTTCATACTTTACACCCAACTGCGAGGGTATCGAGTGGTTCTCCAAAAACGTCTATCCGCATGTGGATGTCACCATGAAGATTGTAGGAAAAGGCATGTCACGCTTGCGTGAAAACTATTATGTGCCTGAAGAAGCCCGGATTGTAAGTGATGCACCTGACCTGGTACCCTACTATGAGGAGGCCGATATAATGGTTCTGCCCATTTTCAAAGGAAGCGGCATGAAGGTCAAGACCTGCGAGAGCCTGATGTACGGGAAGAACATCATAGCTACCAGTGAAGCTCTTGAAGGCTATGAACTGGATTATGATATGATGGGAGCCCGATGCAATACCGCACAGGAATTCATAGACGCCATAGAATCATTCATCAGGAATCCCCGTCCCAGATTCAATGGTTACTGCCGCAGCGTCTTTTTGGAAAAATACTCTACGGACAGTGTAGTTGATACTTTTAAATCAATACTGAAATGAAACGCAACGGCAGACTCTTATATCATTTTCTTGCATTCCTTACCATGGCGTTATGGGGAGTTACTTTCATATCCACCAAGACGCTTATCAATGAAGGTCTTACTCCCGCGCAGATTTTTACCATAAGATTCATAATTGCATATTTGGGATTACTGGGCGTTTGTTTTGCTCGCGGAGGACGCGACAAAAAAGCTTTCTCGCGCTCTCTCAAGCATGAGATACTTTTCGTTATTATGGGTATTTCAGGAGGGTCTCTCTATTTTCTGACAGAGAACACCGCCCTTAAATATACACAGGCATGCAACGTGTCATTCCTGGTTTGTACGGCACCTCTGTTTACCGTCCTTATGACCTTGGCCATCAAGAAGCTGTTCAAGGGACCTATGGTGGATGGACTTGAAAATGTACGGGTAGGCTTTCCGCTTTTGGCCGGTACGGCTATCGCAATTACAGGTATGATACTTGTCATATTTGACGGCAACAGTCTGAGCATATCGCCCAAAGGTGATATCCTGGCTTTTATGGCAGCGCTTTGCTGGGCTTTCTACAGCCAGTTCATGGGTCAGATGACTGACCGTTACGGGACGCTGTTTGCTACACGCAAGGTGTTCTTTTGGGGATTGGTTACAATCATTCCTGTGCTGTTGCTTTCTGACAACTCCAATCTGGCATCCGTCAGATTTGACCATATCCAGGTATGGGGTAATCTCCTGTTCCTCTCAACCATTGCATCACTGTTCTGTTTTGTGTTATGGAACAGGGTAATGCTGGCATTGGGAAATGTCACTGCCACAAATTATGTATATTTGAATCCCGTGTTTACTCTCATAGGCGCGGTTATCATTCTTAATGAGACGATGACGGTGGCATCCGGTGTGGGATCGGCCATGATCCTGGGCGGCGTGATACTGTCAGGGTTAAAAAAGGACTGAACAGACAAAAAACATAAATGATGAAAACAATCTTTAGAATTATGATGATGACTGGAGTGCTGGCCATAACAGCCGGCTGCGGACAGAAAAAGAGTGATTTCAAGTATCTGCTTGATGAGTTTGCTGACCTTAAGGTGATGCGTTACCAGATTCCCGGTTGGGATGAACTCACCTTGCAGCAGAAAGAGTACGCTTACCACCTTTCAGAGGCCGCCAAGTGGGGCCGTGACATACATTGGGACCAGAACTGCAAATGGAACCTGCCCATACGCCACGTGGTTGAGAACATACTTGAAAACTATAAGGGTGACCGCGAATCAAAGGAATTCCAGCAGTTTACAGTTTATGCAAAGCGTCTTTTCTTTGCCAACGGCATACATCATCACTACGCTGAGGACAAGTTCTTCCCGGAGTGTTCACAGGCATATTTCAAGTCACTGATGGTGGCTGTCGGTGAGGGTGATAAATGTGCCGAACTACTGGATATCATCTACAATCCCGATATCCTGCAGCAGCGCCGCTCAACATCAACCGATGGTGACATCGTCGTTCTGTCAGCCGGAAACTTCTATGAGGGCGTGACCCGTGCCGAGGTTGAGAAATACTACGAATCCATCGAGGATAAGACCGATGAGACTCCTATTGCCTATGGTCTGAACACCAAGGTGACGAAGGATGCCAATGGCAATATCGTTGAGATTCCCTGGAAGATTGACGGCATGTACGGACCTGCCATCGCCAAGATATGTGAAGAACTCAAACTGGCTGCTGCCTGCGCAGAGAACGATATCCAGAAGCGTGCCCTTGGCCTGCTCGTAAAGTACTACGAGACCGGTGACCTTAAGGTCTGGGATGAGTTCAACATAGAGTGGGTAAAGGATACCATAGGAACTGTTGATTTCATCAACGGATTCATTGAGGATTACAATGACCCGCTGGGCCGCAAGGGGGCCTGGGAAGGTTATGTAAACATCAAGGATCACAAGGCATCAGAGCGTTCAGTAATCCTGAGTGCCAACGCACAGTGGTTTGAGGACCATTCACCGGTTGATCCCCGCTTCAAGAAAAAGGAGTGCAAGGGTATATCGGCCAAGGTCATCAACGCCGTTTGCCTGGCTGGTGACAGCTATCCCTCAACACCTATAGGTATCAACCTTCCCAATGCTGACTGGATCCGCAAGATGTACGGAAGCAAGAGTGTTACCATTGCCAATATCACACACGCATATGACTACGCAGCTCAGGAATCACCTACCAGCACACTGGATGAGTTTGCATGGGATGAGGCCGAGAAGGCATTCTACCGCGAGTGGGGTTCATGGGCCGATGAGATTCATACTGACCTGCACGAGTGCCTGGGTCACGGAAGCGGCCAGCTGCTCCCGGGTGTTGCCACCACCGCTATGGGCGAGTATGCATCGGCCCTGGAGGAGGCCCGCGCTGATCTGTTCGGCCTCTATTTCACTGCCGATCCCAAGATGGTTGAGCTGGGTATCATGCCCAACAAGGATGCCTACAAGGCTGAGTATGCCAACTACATCCGCAACGGACTGATGGTGCAGTTCACCCGCGTAGAGCTGGGACGTCCCAACACCGAAGCCCACATGCAGAACCGCAAGCTCATCGCCGAGTGGTGCTATGAGAAGGGTGCCAAGGATAACGTAATAGAGAAGAAGGTACGCGACGGCAAGACCTACTTTGTGGTCAATGACTACGAGAAACTGCGCGACCTCTTCGCCCAGCTGCTGGCCGAGATCCAGCGCATCAAGTCTGAGGGTGACTACGAGGCTGGCAAGCACCTGATAGAGACCTACGCCGTAAACATCGACCCCACCCTGCATAAGGAGGTCAAGGAGCGTTATGAGGCACTGAACCTGAAGCCTTACGGCGGTTTCATCAACCCCGACATAGTTCCTGTTGAGAAAGGCGGCAAGATTGTTGATTACAAGGTTGTCTACAACGATGACTACCTGAAGCAGCAGCTTGACTACGGCAAGAAATACGGTGCACTGTAAGCAGACACAAAAGGGTGTCAAAGGGGACGGTTCTCTTTGGCACCCTTTTTTATTCAGTATGACTTTTTTACTTAGGAGCCAAAAAGAACCGTCCCCTTTGGCTCCTTTTTAAAAAATCTGTATCTTTGCAGCGGACAATGTGGAAAGATTTGAGAACCCCCGGGTTCCAGACAGCTTGCAACCACACAAAAAAATGCTAAAAGTCATCATAGTTGCAGCCCCTTTGTCCATACAGACATTGGGACTTTTTTTATTGATATATGTCATACTTATTCACATCCGAATCGGTGTCTGAGGGACACCCTGACAAGGTAGCGGACCAGATATCCGATGCCGTCGTTGACGAACTTCTTGCTTTTGACCCTGAGTCAAAGGTAGCATGTGAAACCCTTGTCACCACCGGTCAGGTGGTGCTTGCCGGTGAGGTCAAATCCCGCGCCTACGTGGATCTGCAGGATATTGCCCGCCGAGTAATTAACCGTATAGGCTACACCCGCTCCGAGTACAAGTTTGACGGAGACTCCTGCGGTCTGTTCAGCGCCATTCATGAGCAGAGTGCCGATATCAACCGCGGCGTTGAGCGCGAGGACCCTGAGAATCAGGGCGCCGGAGATCAGGGCATGATGTTCGGTTACGCTACAAACGAGACTGAAGAGTATATGCCGGTTTCATTGGCTCTTTCACACCGCATTTTGCGTGTTCTGGCCGATATCCGCCGCGAAGGCAAGGTAATGACCTACCTTCGTCCTGACTCAAAGAGCCAGGTAACCGTTGAGTACAATGATAATGGCAAACCCGTACGCATAGACACTATAGTAGTATCAACCCAACACGATGAGTTCATAGCTCCTGAGAATGCAACCGTAGAGGCTCAGCTCGAGGCTGACCGCAAGATGCTCTCTCAGATTGAGGCCGATGTCAAGAACATACTCATACCGCGCGTTGTAAGCACCATTACATCGGACAAGGTTAAGGCCCTGTTCAACGGTGAAATCAAATATTTCGTCAATCCTACCGGCAAGTTCGTTATCGGCGGACCGCACGGAGATACCGGTCTTACCGGACGTAAGATCATTGTCGATACCTACGGAGGCAAGGGAGCCCACGGCGGCGGAGCATTCAGCGGCAAGGATCCCAGTAAGGTGGACCGCAGTGCAGCCTATGCCACACGTCACATAGCAAAGAACCTGGTGGCTGCAGGCGTGGCCGATGAGGTTCTGGTTCAGGTTTCATACGCTATCGGCGTTGCCAAACCCATCAACATCTTTGTAAACACCTACGGCACCAGCCATGTCAATCTGAGTGATGCCCAGATTGCCGCAAAGGTGAATGATATTTTCGATATGCGCCCCAAGGCCATTGAGAATCGTCTCAAACTGCGCAACCCCATCTACAGCGAGACCGCAGCATACGGACACATGGGACGTGAGCCGCAGACCGTGACCAAGGTCTTCACGTCACACTACATGCCGCCCAAGACCATGGAGGTTGAGCTCTTCACTTGGGAGAAGCTGGACTACGTAGATAAGATCAAGCAAGCATTCAATCTCTGAAACAAGAGGGTGTCAAAGGGGACGGTTCTTTTTGGCACCCTTTTTTAATCAGTCAGATTAGTTCACTAAGGAGCCAAAAAGAACCGTCCCCTTTGGCTCCTCTTGTTATTTCACCCAGGCAGGATTATGAACCTTGGTTTTTGAGGGGTTATAATGCTCGGCCTTTACATCAGGGATATCGATGTAATAGGTGCGATGCGACTTGTTATTCAGTTTGGACTCACGCAACCACAGGTTGGCACGCTTAAGGTCAGCATAGGAAATCTTGTGATCTTCGGCAAACTTTACCAGGTCCTCAACCGGATCCGTAATCTTTATCTGCTCCTTTATGGGAATATAAGGATAAAGGTCCTCGCGCTTGAAATGGAATCCGAACAGAGCAGGGTCCTCAAACATCATCTTGGCAGCCAGAATGCGGAACATATAACGCGAGGTCTCATCGACCAGCCACATGTCAAGACCGTTCTTGGTGTGCTGGGCCTCTATGCGGCGGTCCATACCCTGCTGTCCTCCGTTGTAACTGGCGGCCACGGTCATCCAGTTGCCGTACTTGCTGTAAGCCTCCATCAGGAATCGGCATGCAGCCTCGGTGGCCTTGACGGTATTGTAACGCTCATCGATATTGGTGTTTACCTCCAGTCCGTATGCACGGCCCGTAGCCTGGGTAAACTGCCACAATCCTGCTGCACCTGCTCCAGATACTGCCTGAGGATCCAGGTTGCTCTCAATTACCATCAGGTACTTAAGGTCATCAGGAACACCCATGCGTTTCAATACCGGCTCAATCTGCGGGAACAGACGGTTGGCTCTCTTGATCATAAGGGTTGACATATTGTGCGAGTAGGTAAAGGCTATCAGTTCACGGTCCATACGCTCCCTTAGATCGGCACGGTCAAAAGTAATTTTCTGGCCTGCAAACATCACATATTCAGGAACAGATGGCGGCGCCTGCTGTGCGGTCTGGCCCTGAGCCGATAAACAAAATGTCGATAAAACAATAGTCAGAAATATCAGTAACTGCTTTCTCATAAATCGATGACTTAACGTGGCGGCAAAATTAGATTGTTTTCATTAAATTTGTTGCACTAACCTGATTTTTAACTCCGATGAAAAAAATATCCCTGATCCTTATCATTACAACCCTCACTTTTTCAGCCTGCCGGCATGTAACCGTTAAAGTTGATGATTATTCTGCTGTTATTGGCATGAAGGATGGCACACTTACCGTTACCCCGTTGGATAATAATGCCATAAGGGTGCAGTTTGTTCCTGGTGGCATTGAACTGCCGGGGCTGGAAAACCTTATCTACACCGAAACGCTGGATCACCACTATATAAGCTGCTCCCAAAACTTAAGAGGTCAGGTAATAGTCAGATGTGAGGATGGTAATCTGAAGGCGGTTGTAAACACCCGCAACGGAAAGATAATATTCAAGGATTCACAGGGAAACGTCATATTGTCCGAGTCAGCCCGCTCACGTTCTGTTGTGGCTGGTAAGACCGGCAAATTCAACTCTCTTGCCGTAAGTCAGTCTTTCCTTACAGCACCCGATGAGTTCCTCTTTGGCACCGGACAGTTCCAGGACGGATACCTGAACATTCGCGGCCTTACCCGCCGCCTCACACAGGTCAACACCCAGATATCCATCCCCATGATAATATCCAATAAGGGTTACGGAATCCTTTGGAACAACTATGGTCTGACTGAATACAATCCATCAGATCGTATAATTGAACTTCAGCAGGGAGGCTCTGACGGAACATCAGTTACCGTGAATGCCACAGGAACGGCAGGTAACGTACGTGAGCGCCGCTTTTTTAATGATTTCAACGGAGAGTTCCAGGTGGATGCCGACGCCGATTACTCCATCCTTCTGGATGTAGGACAGGCAATGGGGCGCAAACACTTTGTGACCATTGATGATGATACCGTCATCAATGCAAGCAACACCTGGCTACCACCCACATCATCGGCCATAACCCATCTGACCAAAGGAACTCATAAAGTGTTTGTAAGCGGTTCACGCGGTGACAAGCCCACCATCGGCATAAGAAAGGTAACCGATGTTACCACATTCAGTTCACCCGTTGCAGTAGCACTTGACTATACCGTGTTTGCCGGAACAGCCGATGAAATCATAGGTACATACCGCACTCTTACCGGAAAGGTCCCGCAGATGCCGGACTGGGCATTCGGCTACATCCACTGCCGCGAGCGTTATGACAGCCAGCAGGAACTGCTTGAGAATGCCCGCCGTCTTGTAAAGGATGATTACCGCACCAGCGTGATTGTACAGGACTGGCAGTGGTGGGGCAAGTACGGATGGAACGCCATGCAGTTTGACGAGGGCAAGTACCCAAACCCCAAGGCCATGACCGATGAACTGCACAGTATGGATATGAAGTTAATGCTCTCCGTCTGGTCCAAGATAGACAAGAACAGTGAAGTGGGCCGTGAGATGAACGCCGCAGGCTACTATATAGACGGCACCGACTGGATTGATTTCTTCAACCCCAAGGCCGCCAATGCATACTGGAAGAATTTCAGCGAAAGGCTGTTGCCTACCGGTATCGATGCCTGGTGGCAGGATGCAACCGAGCCTGAGAATGATGACCTCAAGGGCCGAATGGTTGCAGGCGGAACAATCCCCGGTGAATTCTACCGCAACGCCTATCCCAATAAGGTAAACGAAACGGTCTATAATGGTCTTAAGAAAGACCAGCCCGACCGTGACCCGATGATACTGACCCGCAGCGGATTCACCGGTATCCAGCGTTACGGTGCCATAAACTGGTCGGGCGATGTGGGAAACGACTGGGAGACCCTGCGCCGCCAGATTGCAGGCGGTCTGAACCTGATGGCAACCGGACAGCCCTGGTGGACATACGATGCCGGCGGTTTCTTCCGCCCCGGTAACCAATACACAGATCCCGATTATCAGGAGCGTATGCTGCGTTGGATCCAGGTGGCCGTTTATCTGCCGTTCATGCGTGTTCACGGCTACATGAGCCGTACCGAGCCCTGGAACTACTCTGAGGAGACACAGGAAATCTACCGCAAACAGATAAACCTGCGCTACATGCTTCAGCCTTACATCCTGGAGTGTGCCAGGAAGGTAAGCGAGGAGAACTACACAATGATGCGTCCGCTGGTATTTGATTATCCTGATGATACCGAAGCTCTCAAGCAGCAGACAGAGTTCATGTTCGGCCCGGCACTGCTGGTATGCCCCGTAACTGAGCCCGGCTTAAAGACGATGCGCGTATATCTGCCGGACGACGGGCAGGAATGGGTTTCATTCAATGCCATGGTGACTGCCGCCGAGAAGGGCATCATGATCAAACCCTATGTCTATAAGGGAGGTACTTACGTTGACGTTGAAGTATCAAAGGACTGCATACCCGTATTTGAAAAAGCCGATCAATTAATAGATTTGAGATAATGAAAAGATTACTGACTGTTTGCTTTGCGCTTGCAGCGATAACAACCCTCTGCAGCGCCCAGGGACCTGACGATTGGACCACCCAGGTTACATTCTATACCCCGTCCATAGTACGTATTTACAAAACCGGTCCTGACAACCCCGACAAAAAGCAGAGCCTCTCTGTAATCATGCAGCCGGAGCAGGTAAAGAATACTGTCACTGCCCAGAACGGAGCCATCATCTACAAGAGCTCTGAACTGACGGTAAAAGTGTCAGACAATGACGTAACCTTCATGGACAAAAAAGGTAATGTCCTGCTGGCCGAAAACGGTTACGGTCACGGCAATGTAGCCATGACCCGCCCCGATTATGCCGACATACCTGTCGATCAGGGTTTCAACCTTGATGCCGATGAGCCTCTGTACGGTCTTGGAATACTTCAGGACGGACGTATGGAAAAGAGCGGAACCTACCGCCGTATGATACAAGGCAATACCGATGACTACTGCAATATTATCCAATCCATCAAAGGATACGGCCTGTTCTGGGACAACTACTCACCCACCACTTTTGGAATCGAGGAGGGCAAGTTCTTCTTTACGTCTGAAAACGCAGGCGGCATAGACTACTACTTCATTTATGGAGGTGATGCCGACGGCGTGATAGCCGGAATACGCCAACTTACCGGAACCGTTCCCATGCTCCCGCTGTGGAGCTATGGTTTCATGCAGAGCCGCGAACGCTACAAGTCATCGGCCGAACTGACCGAGGTGCTGGACCGCTACCGCGCCACCGGAGTGCCCATTGACGTGATGATTCAGGACTGGCAGTATTGGGGCAGCAACTATCTGTGGAACGCCATGGAGTTCAACGCCCCTGAGTTCAGCAACCCCGAGCGCTGGATAAAGCATATCCATGACCGGAACGCCAAACTGATGATATCCATCTGGTCATCGTTCGGCCCCATGACAAAACCCTTCCGCGAACTGGAGCCCAAGGGTCTGCTCATTGACATACAGACATGGCCGCAAAGCGGACTCACCGACTGGCCTCCACGCAGGGACTATCCATCAGGAGTACGTCCGTATGACCCATACAGCAAGGAGGCACGTGATATCTATTGGAACCACCTTACCCGCCTGTATGACCTTGACATTGACGGATGGTGGATGGACTCAACCGAGCCTGACCATATGGATTTCCAGGAGACAGACCTGGACCTTCCCACCGCAATGGGTCCGTGGCGCAGGGTTCGTAACGCCTTCCCGCTCATGGCGGTGGGTGGTGTATATGACAACCAGCGTGCCATGGAAAACGGCAATGACAAACGAGTGCTCATTCTGACCCGTTCAATGTTTGCCGGACAGCAGCGCTACGGCTCCAACACCTGGTCGGGCGATGTGCAGTCCAACTGGAACAGCCTGCGCAACCAGGTTACGGCAGGACTCAACTTTGCCCTTACCGGCAACCCCAACTTCAACAGTGACCTGGGCGGATTCTTTGCCAACAGCTACAACGAGCGCTCACAGGACGGCAGCGCCACACAGAACCCCCTGTATCAGGAGCTTTACGTGCGCTGGATGCAGTACGGCGTATTCTGCCCCATGATGCGCAGTCACGGCACTGAGGTCCCGCGTGAACTTTACTACTACGGAGAGGCCGGGCAACCGGTCTACGATGCACTGCTGGGTGCTGTCAAGATGCGTTACAGCCTGCTCCCCTACATCTATTCGCTCGCTCATGATGTTAACGCCAACAACGGCACCTATCAGCGCGCCCTGATGATGGACTTCAGGAATGACCATAACGTCTGGAACATAGGTAATGAGTTCATGTTCGGACGCTCCCTGCTGGTTGCTCCGGTTCTGGAGGCCAAGTACACCCCTGAGAGGGCCCAAAGCAAGAGCCGTGCAGGAATTGGTGATGTGGATTTCCTGGCTACCAAGACCACCAAGGTCTACCTTCCGGCCGGAACCGTCTGGTATGACTTTGAAACAATGAAACAGTATGAAGGAGGTCAGGAGATTGAACGCGATATCAACATCAAGAGTGTTCCGCTATACGTGAAAGCAGGAAGCATCCTGCCCATCGGTCCCGATGTACAGTACTCTACTGAGAAACCTTGGGATGACCTGGAGATTCTGGTCTATGCAGGAGCTGATGGCACATTCACCCTTTATGAGGATGAGTTTGACAACTACAACTACGAGAAAGGTGCGTATTCAACGATAGATTTCAGTTTCAACGGCAAGAGCAGACAGCTTACGATAGGTGCACGACAGGGCTCATATGACGGCATGATACAGTCACGGAAGTTCCGCGTGGTGCTCATTAAGGACGGTAAGCCCAGCGAGCCCAAGACAGTTCAATATTCCGGCAGGAAGGTTAAGGTAAGTCTCTAAATATTTTGTACCTTTGCAGGCTGATAATCATCATCTGCGATGACAGAATTTGAAATGATAGCCAAGACCTTCCAGGGGCTGGAAGATATTCTTGCTAAAGAACTTATTGAACTGGGAGCCAATGGGGTGGCCATTGGTAACCGAATGGTGTCCTTCAGAGGAGACAAGGCCTTGATGTACAAGGCCAATTTCCACCTGCGTACCGCAATCCGAATCCTTAAACCTTTCCTTCACTTCAAGGCCGACAGTGCCGATGATGTCTATGAGATCTGCCGCAAGGTGGATTGGGAAAAGTATATGGACCTGAGTGACAGTTTCGCTGTTGACTCAGTTGTGTACAGTGAGGACTTCCGCCACTCAAAGTTTGTGGCCTACAGAGTCAAGGATGCCATTGCCGACTATTTCCGTGAAAAATACGGCAAACGCCCCAACGTGAGCGTATCCAATCCGGACCTTACGTTCCATATCCACATATCACATGATGACTGCTCTCTGTCACTTGACAGCTCGGGTGAATCACTGCACAAGCGCGGCTACCGTCAGGAAGCCATGGAGGCTCCTCTTAACGAGGTCCTTGCGGCTGGTATGATCCTGATGTCGGGCTGGGACGGCAAGAGTGATTTCGTGGACCCCATGTGCGGTTCGGGTACAATTCCCATTGAAGCTGCACTCATAGCAAAGAACATGGCCCCCGGCCTGTTCCGCAGCAGTTTCGCTTTTGAGAAATGGAAGGATTTTGACCGCGACCTCTTTGAGGAGATTTACAATGATGACTCTGCCGAGCGTCCTTTCGAGTTCAGCATCAAAGGTTATGACAAGGATCCCAAAGCCATACTGACCGCCAAGCGCAATGCCAAGGCTGCCGGTCTGCTTGACACCATCCAGTTTGAGCAGCGCGACATCAAGGACTTTGAGCCTGTAAAGGAACGCACCGTCATCATAACCAACCCGCCTTACGGCGAGCGTCTTACCGATGACAACCTGCTGGGACTCTATGAAACCCTGGGAGAGCGTCTCAAACATGCACTGATTGGCGGCGAGGCGTGGATTATCAGTTACCACTACGAGTGCTTTGACAAGATAGGACTCAAACCGTCGGCCAAGATTCCTCTCTTTAACGGAGCGCTTCCCTGTGAACTGCGCAAATATGAGATCTTTGACGGACGCTACAACGAATTCCGCAGTGGAGACCGCAGGCTCAAGAAGGATAACATCCCCACCCGTCGCAGCGGAACCCTGCGTCACAAGGCCCGTCTGGCCGAAAGGCAGGAAGCTCGCGACGCCGAGAAGCCGTTCCGTAAGACCGATGAGCCCAAACCTTTCCGCAAGAGAGAGGACAGCAAGCCCTTCCATAAATCAGAAGAAAGGAAGCCTTTCCACAAAAGCGAAGGCGGAAAACCTTTCCATAAGTCAGAAGGAAAAAAACCTTTCCGAAAGGATGAGGGAAACAAGCCGTTCCGTAAAACTGAGAAAAAACCGTTCAGAAACAATAAGAAATGAAGATTCTGTTACTTGGAAGCGGAGGCCGTGAGCATGCTCTGGCCTGGAAGATAGCCCAAAGCCCACAGCTTGAGAAGCTTTACATAGCTCCGGGCAATGCCGGTACCGCAAACGTAGGTGAGAACGTAGCCATCAAGGCTAATGACTTTGACGCAATCAAGGCATTCGTTCTTGACAAGAAGATAGACATGGTGGTAGTAGGCCCCGAAGATCCTCTGGTAAACGGCATTTATGACTATTTCCTCGGTGACGCAGCACTGAAGGCCATCCCGGTCATCGGCCCCTCAAAGGAAGCCGCACAGATGGAGGGCAGCAAGGATTTCGCCAAGCGTTTCATGCAGCGCCATAACATACCCACCGCAGCATATCAGACATTCACCGGTGAGAATCTGGAAGAGGGACTCAAGTTCCTGGAGACACTCAAGGCTCCCTACGTACTCAAGGCCGATGGTCTTTGCGCCGGTAAAGGTGTGCTGATACTGCCCACACTGGAGGAGGCGAAGAAGGAGCTCAAGGAGATGTTGAGCGGTATGTTCGGAAACGCCTCTTCACGCGTTGTGATTGAGGAGTTTATGAGCGGCATAGAGTGCTCGGTATTCGTGCTGACTGACGGCAAGCACTACAAGATACTCCCCGAGGCCAAGGACTACAAGCGTATAGGTGAGCATGACACCGGCCTTAACACCGGCGGCATGGGATCCGTATCGCCCGTTCCGTTTGCAACCAAGGAGTGGATGAAGAAGGTCGAGGACCGTATCATACGTCCTACCGTTGAGGGTCTTGCCCAAGAGGGCCTGGTTTACAAAGGATTCATATTCTTTGGCCTGATCAACGTGGACGGCGATCCCAAGGTGATTGAGTACAACTGCCGTATGGGTGATCCCGAAACCGAGAGCGTTATGCTCAGAATCAAGAGCGACATAGTAGAACTCTTCAAGGGTGTTGCCGCAGGTAACCTGGACACCAAGACCCTGGAGCAGGATCCACGCTCAGCCGTATGCGTCATGCTGGTTTCAGGCGGTTATCCGCAGCACTATGACAATGGTTATGTCATAAGCGGCATTGACAAGGTCAAGGACAGCGTGGTCTTCCATGCAGGTACCGCCTTCAATGAAAAAGGCGAGGTTGTAACCGCAGGCGGCCGCGTTATAGCCGTAAGTTCTTATGGCAAAGACAAGGAAGAGGCTCTGGCTCTTTCATTCAAGGGTGCCAGCCTGATTGATTTTGAGAAGAAGTATTTCCGCAGGGATATAGGCCAGGACCTGTAAACCGCTGCGTCAAATAACAAATAATAACTGACAATTGTAAGCCTTTAACCATTAAAGGAGTAACTTTGAGGCTCGCATTAAATTAATTCATAGAGAAGATGAATTACAAAAAACTGAACATAATCATCGGATGGCTGGTTTTTGTGGCAGCAGCGATAACCTACTGCATGACCATAGAGCCCACAGCCAGCTTCTGGGATTGTCCTGAGTTCATTACCACCGGCTATAAACTGGAAGTTGGTCACCCCCCCGGGGCACCTATATTCATGCTCACCGCTAACCTGTTCTCACAGTTTACAAGTGACCCCGGCAAGGTTGCCATGATGGTCAACGTCATGTCTGCCCTGCTCAGCGCACTCTGCATACTGTTCCTTTTCTGGAGCATAACCATGCTTGTAAAGAAACTGGTGGCAGGAACCAAGGATCCGGATATGTGGCAGATGATAACCATATTCGGCTCTGGCATAGTGGGCGCTCTTGCATACACATGGTCCGATACCTTCTGGTTCAGTGCCGTCGAGGGTGAGGTTTATGCATATTCTTCTTTCTGCACCGCAGTTACATTCTGGCTCATCCTGAAATGGGAGGAGAATGCCGACCAGCCTCACAGTGCCCGCTGGCTCGTGCTGATAGCATACCTGATTGGAGTCTCTGTAGGCGTACACCTGCTGAACCTGCTCTGCATCACGGCAATAGTTCTGGTGTATTACTTCAAGAAAGCCTCCAACCCCAACTGGAAAGGCGGATTGCTCACCTTCTGCCTGTCGGGAGTGATAATCGCATTGGTGCTTTACGGAATCGTTCCGGGTATCGTTAAAGTAGGAGGCTGGTTTGAGCTTCTGTTTGTCAACGGACTGGGATTACCGTTCAACACAGGACTTATTTTTTACATTATACTGCTTGCCGCAGTACTGATATGGGGCGTTTATGAGACGCAGCGCGGCGACCGCACATCACTTATGAACCTCTCATTCCTGCTCACAGCAGGTTTGGCAGGTATTCCGTTCTACGGACATAAGGCATCCGGAATCATTCTTGGCTTGATTGTTCTTGCTGCAGGAGCAGTCTATCTGTTCTCAAACAGCGTACCTGAAAAGGCTAAGCCATCAGCAAGCCTGCTCAATACCATTATGCTTTGTGTCATGATGATTACCATCGGCTATTCGTCATATGCCGTTATCGTGATACGCTCTACCGCCAATCCGCCCATGGACCAGAATTCACCGGAGGACATTTTCTCTCTTGGCGACTATCTGGCTCGTGAACAGTATGGTTCCAGACCTCTTTTATACGGACAGGCTTACAGTTCAGAAGTCAAGTATGAAATTGACGGAAACTACGTAACCCCTGTGTTTGACGTAGTAGGAAAATCATACGGACGCAAGGAAAAAGCCAACGCGTCAGAGAAGGACAGTTATTACGTGATGGATGAAAAACGCGAGTACAAATACGCACAGAACATGCTGTTCCCCCGTATGTACAGCGCTGATCCCGATCACATAAACCAATACAAGAGCTGGTGCGGAGGCATAAAAGGCCGTACCTACAATTACTATGACAGGATTGCGGGCGGCAACAAAAAAGTGGTGATACCCACACAAGCTGAAAACCTCAGGTTCTTCTTCCGTTATCAGGTCAATTTCATGTACTGGAGATACTTCCTTTGGAACTTTGCCGGTAGGCAGAATGATATCCAGAACCACTACGGAGAAAAAGAAGACGGAAACTGGATTACAGGTTTCAATTTCATTGACCGCAAACTCATAGGAGGAGACAATAACCAGCTTCCGGATGCCCTGGCAGGTAAGGGACATAACGTATTCTACTGCCTCCCCCTGATCCTGGGTCTGATGGGACTGTTCTGGCAGATAGGAAAGGACAGGCAGGGAACACAGCAGTTCTTTGTAGTATTGGCCTTGTTCTTCATGACAGGACTTGCCATCGTGGTCTATCTTAACCAGACACCGTTACAGCCGCGTGAGCGAGACTATGCATATGCGGGATCATTCTACGCATACGCAATCTGGATAGGCATGGGTGTTGCCGCGATTTCAGAATGGCTTGGAAAAATCGCCGGCAAAAAGGCTGCTCCGGTCATAGCCGCTGTTATCTGCGTTCTTGTTCCCATACAGATGGTTAGCCAGACCTGGGATGACCACGACCGCAGCGGACGTTATGCCTGCCGCGATTTCGGTCAGAACTATCTGATGTCATTGCCACAGAAGGGATATCCTATCATCTTTACCAACGGAGATAACGACACATTCCCTCTATGGTACAATTTTGAGACTGAAGGGTTCCGCACAGATGCCCGTTGCTGCAACCTTAGTTATCTCATGACAGACTGGTACATAGACCAGATGAAACGTCCGGCATATGATTCCCCTGCACTGCCTATATCATTTGAAAGAATTGATTATCAGACAGGAACCAATGATTTTGTTACCATCAGGGCTAATGAGAAACAGAACCTTCTCAAGCGAAACAGCAAGGAGGCCGTTGAAAAGTCATTTGAACTGAACAACGTACTTGAATACTGGATAAAGACCAGACATGTAATCCCTACTGACACCATATGGTTTAAAATCGACAAGGATGCTGTACTCAGGTCCGGAATGAAGATTCCGGAGCAATATCTGGGAGCTACCGATGAGGAGACAAAGGCTAATATGCCCGATAAAATGATTCTGTCTCTGAAAGGCAAGTCACGTCTTTACAAGAATGAGATAATGATGCTTGACCTGATTGCACATTGCAACTGGGAAAGACCTCTGTACATAGCTACTACCGTTCCTGAGAGCAGTTACCTCAACCTGGGAAAATTCTTCCTGTTGGAGGGACTTGCTTACCGTATCACCCCGTTTGACTGGTCTAAACTGGGCGGATCCAAATACGGTGACATTGATTCTGAAAAGATGTATGTCAATCTCATGAACTTCAAGTACGGCGGCCTGGATGATCCTGACCTCTATCTTGATGAGACCATACGCAGGATGTGCATGTCACAGCGCCGTCTGTCAGTTCAATTGGCATCACGTCTCTACAATGAAGGAAAGCACGATAAGGCTTTGGATATTATGGAAAAGATAGACGCCGGTATTTCAGACAAGCTGCTCCCTATAAATGATGCCCTCTATGGAGCAAGCACTGAAACCGCCAATCTCTTCTATCTCCTGGGCAGGAAAGACAGGGCCGTAGAGATCCTTCAGAATACTGCAGACAACTATTTCCAGAGAATGAACTGGTATTTGACCATGAGCGACCGCAATCTCAAGAGATCTGCACAGGAATTCGTTGACGCAGCAAAAACATTCTCATACTTCATGCCGTTGGTTGAGGATTACATGGACAAAGAGGCGTCCAATGCCATTCAGGCACAGTGGGAGAGTCTTTGCAGCGAGTTTGATATCAGGTTACAATAAGAATGTTACTTGAACAGCCAACCCCGATACTGAGCAAGATATACCCGAAAGGTATCTTCAGGATGAATCCTGAGGACCATTCGGTGTATCTTACTTTTGACGATGGTCCCATCCCTGAGGTGACTCCCTGGCTACTTGACATTCTTGATGAATATGGCGTAAAAGCAACCTTCTTTGTAGTAGGTGACAACGTTCGCAAACACCCCGACTTATACAAGATGATGGTTGAACGCGGGCACCATATCGGCAACCATACTTTCAACCATGTCCGTGGAATGCGTATGCGCAACCACGATTACATAGACAACGTAAAGAAGTGTGACGGATTGATCCGGGCCCGCCTGTTCCGCCCTCCTCACGGGGTCTTGCGCCGCTGGACTTACCGGTATATGATCGGTGATTATGACATTATTTTCTATGATGTCATAACGCGTGACTACAACGAAAAAATCAAGCCCGAGAAGGTCCTTGATATAGTAAAAAAGTATACGCGTAACGGGTCGATAATCGTTTTCCATGATTCTTTGCGCAGTGCCAAAAACCTGCGTTACGCTCTGCCTAAAGCCATTGAATGGCTCAAGGAACAGGGGTATGAGTTCAAGCAGTTGTAACGGTTATAATCCCAGCTCACACAGGGCAGTGCAGATTTTGTCCTGAACGTTTCTTGAGGGTGCCATCTTGACGGCACCCTCATTCATTATGCAGAATGCCAGGTCACGGCCGTCGGCAGTATGAATATATCCGGCAAGAGTGCAGGAGCCGGTCACGGTACCTGTCTTGGCATGGACCTTGTTCAAAGTGGTTTTACTGTTGAGTCGGGTCTTGAGGGTTCCATCCACTCCGGATATGGGAAGACTCTTATAGAGGATGGAGTAGAGTTCATTGTTCTTGTAGATGAGCGAAAGCATATCCACCATAAACTGCGGGGAGCACAAGTCATACATGGACAGGCCGCAGCCGTCAACTATGTTGTATGAAGCAGAGAACATGCCGAAGTTGCGTCCCACAAAGTTCTGGAGAAACTTGGCCGCATCCCTGAACGTTATGCGTTTGGGTTGCTGGATTCTGCCTGTCTGCAGAAACATGGCTTCGGCAAACAGGTTATTGCTTTCTTTAAGGGTCTCCTTTATAATGGACGGCAATCCGTGTGAAACTTCTGATATATTCCTGGCCACAACCGGACATGTGCCCCAACCATACTTTCCGTAACTTATGCCGGCCTCATCCAAGTATTGACGGAACAGGGCAAAGGTGAAATCGGCCGAGCCCACTACGCTGAGATCGGTTGATTCACGGCGCTTACAGTTTCCTTCAACAATAATGGTGTTGTCATTGTGCATCCAGTCACGGGTAATGGTAAGAGGTCCCAATGAATCACAGCGTGTCAGAGACCTGTTTATCACCTTTATGTAGCTGTTGTCAGGATAGATGTTGACCTCCGGGGCCTGACCCTTTACGGTGGGCTTGACCTCGATGCCCACAAAACCCTGATGAACCATAAGGGGTGATATGTACGGCTGGAAACTGGCCGGTGCGTCATCCCAGCACCATCCGCTGGCCCACCATGTGGAATCCATGATGGAGACATCGGCATATAGGGTTCCGTTTATATGCTTGACACCCGCCTTCTTGAGGTCACTCACCATGCTGCGCAGCTCATGCTCGTTGAGCGCAGGATCCAATCCACCCACAAGGTAGAGATTGCCGTTAAGTACGCTGTCCTTTCCTATGCTGGCCTGGGTCCTGAGAGTTGTCTTGAACTTGTAATCGGCCCCCAGTGAAGAGAGTGCCGTAACGGATGTTATTACTTTCTGGACAGATGCCGGACGGCACAGGATCTTTTCCCTGTAGGCATACAGGGTGGTATCATTGGTCAGGTCATAGACCATAAGGGCTATGTCAGTCCCCTCGGGCAACTCATCATAGATGATCTGGTCTATACGCTCGGTCAGTGAGTCCAGGTCAAGGCTGGCTGCGGGTAATGACACAGCCATCAGGAGGGTAAGAATGATAGTCCTTATATGTTTCATCTCAATATGATACTGATGTTTCCAGACCGTTTGCCCTGAGTTTGGCCGCTATGCCGTCAAGCGTCTCGCGGCTTGCCTTACGCAAGGTGGAGACCGGAGTCTCACGGTCTATGGTATAAATCATCACCTGGCTGGGTGCAATCTTCTTGAGTGTTTCAATCCATGGAAGCACATAACCGTCAGTGGTGTTGTCCATGTCACGGCCATCGAGAGTTCCTGTCAGGAACATGGTCTGTATTATGACGTGTCCCTTGAAATTACACAGCGCCTTGATTATGGCATCCAGGTCATAATGACCCACCGGATTGTCAATCAGACGGATGTAGTCAATGTCAACAGTATCCAGTTTCTGGATGTTGTTATCCAGCTTGAGCAATGCCTTGAATATTGCAGGGTCCGTAACGCGGGTTCCGTTACTGAGCACGCTCACCTTGGCCTCAGGGAAGAACTCGTCACGCAGCGCCAGAACGTCATCCACTATCTCCGGAAACTCCGGGTTGGCGGTGGGCTCTCCGTTACCTGCAAATGTGAGCACGTTGGGTTCGGGCCCATCGGCCTTCATCTTGGCAAGAGTGGAGCGTAAAGCCTCATATACTTCGGTCCTGGCGGGCCTGTGATGATGCGGATGATGCTCGCAGTTGCGCCCGCACTCACAGTATATGCAGTCAAAGGTGCATATCTTACCGTCGGCAGGCATAAGGTTTATACCCAATGATACGCCCAGACGACGGCTGTGTACGGGTCCGAATATGGGAGAACTGTATAATACGGTTGACATAACGGCGCAAAATTAGTCATTTTTCGTCAGAACTTTACTATGAACTGCAGCGATACGTCCTCCTTATGATTAGAGTCTATACGCTGCTGTGCCGATCCTATCTCATCGCGGTCCGTATAAAATGTTCCGCCGGCTTTAAGGTTAAGCTGCATCTTCTGGCCGATCCTGTATTTTACCGTCGCGGCCAGACGTCCGCCTTTGCCAGACAGGGTCATAAAGCCATACGCATACCTGAGTCCGCTCTCATAAACTGAAAGATGACTGTCATAACTTTGGGTATAGAATGCAATGCCTGTCAAGTCAACACTCACCCTATCAAAGCTGCGGCTGTAACTATGGGCAACGGCATATCCGTTTGAGATAGGCTCAGCTATGAAATCATATCTGGCATAATAGAGCTGGGTCTTCAGTTCGGTCCCGTCATGACAATTGTGTGTCCATCTTAGACGACACCTGCCGGTCATACAGTACTCCAACCTGCCGGTATATTTGCAGTCTTTCTGCTTGGACTTGAAACTGAAAGTGCCGTACAGCCTGTCACGCCTTCCCATATTCCAGTCTGTCTCCAGCCTTAGCTCCATACCGTTACTACGCTCCGATGCCCCCGATTTAGGTTCAGGATGCATGAACAGGTCTGCATATCCACTTATCTCAAGACTACGGCTACGATGATTGAACCCCATAAGCAAACCTGTCTCATTCCGGACGCCACTCTCTGAGATTGCATTGCTGTGCAAAGAGATATAATCCGGGCTGTAATGACGGAATACCGTATTCAAAGCCCAACCATGCGGCAGCCTGATGGTCTGGCAAGCCAATATCGCAGTCCTGCCGTTACACACGGCAAATTCTGCGGTTAGGGCATAACGGGCACAATGAATAAAACCATCGGCCGACAGTCCCATAAAGCTGCGTTCGTTTTTGTACTTATGGGACAGATTCTCTGCAATGGCTGTTACACCAAAACCTGTACCGCGGTAGTTGTAGCAGATATTGGCTGCCAAGGTGCCAAGAGCGGCATTGCGCTTCTTAGACCACTCCAGCCGGGTGCGATGGTAACCGTCTTCCTTGAAAGAACTGATAACAGAATCTCCCTTAAGGGTTGCATCAACATAGGTATAGGCACCAAGCAGGGTAACCGTTACGTGATTCTTTGAAAATGCCGCACCGGCGCCACTCAGATAACCATACTCCTGCGTTGATGAATGCGGCTTCAATCCATGGGCGTTACGGCTGATTGAAGACAGCGCCATACTCTTTCCCGCATTGAAACCGCTGCCCAGCAGCAGCCCGTGTCCGAATTGTGCCTTGAAATTACCCACAGCCAACTCCCTGAATATCCCTACGTCCTTTAAGTAGAGATAGGGAGACCAGAAATCATAACCGGCCTTGTTAGGATCCCCGAACGGCTCTCCGGCATCCTTATCGGCCGTTATCCCGAAGCGTATGCGGTTATGCCAGTTAAAAGAGTATCTCAGGGAATGTGAGAGAGGCGTACCCATATATTGCCTGTTGGGATAACGTCGCAGCTCTTCAGGTGAATGATACAGAAAACCGTCTCTGAGATAAAGCGGGATATCGGCCCTGACAATCAACTCATGGCGTCCGCTACCCAATATCTCAGCAATATCCAGCCTTTCTTTTGCAGAGGCGGCATCACCGGCATACACAAAGTGCCGCAATACCTGGCAGGTGTTCCTGTCCAGGCTGCCGGCAAGCTGCAGCTCGCCCAGAGTCAACATGGGACCGTGCATATAGATATACGCATGGATATCCTCTATCTGCTCATAAGTAAGGAACGGCAGTTGAGCGAGTTCTTCCCTTGTAGCGGTATTGATATTGAGAGGCGTCTCATGGAGCGACTCATAAAGTTCACATAACTCCTCACGGTCATAAGCGGAGATACTCTCATCAGAAAGAAGTTTTTCCAGAACACTTTCCCACCCGTCGGTTATTACATACTGGGAATATGCCGTCACTGAAACAGACAGCACGGCAAACACGGAGATTAACAATCTTGACGTCACGGTATAATAGTATTAGAAACCATTTTCAAAAGGACACTTCAAAAGTAGGTGTTTTTTATGAGAATTGATACTTTTGCAGATATGAAACGGATAATCATATTACTACTGGCCATTTCCACTTTCATTCCTGCCTTCTGCAATCAACCTGAAGAAGAAGACAAGCAGAAACGGGTATTCGTGGCACTTGCTACCATCGTTGACGGAGATACCATCCCGTCTTATGAGATGATGGAAGTAACCGTCTACGGACTGCGCACCTACCCCAGCGCACGCAAACAGAAAAAATATGACAAGCTGACCCGTAACGTCATCAAGATGTATCCCATAGCCCGTGAGGTCAAAGGAATACTGGTTGAGACATATATGTACCTCCAGACCCTACCCGATGACAAGGCTCGTGAAGAACATCTGGAAATAGTGGAGAAAGGTGTTTGGGATCAGTATTATCCCGTAATGAGAAAGTGCACCCTGGCACAAGGCAAACTGCTTATCAAACTCATAGACCGTGAATGCAACCAGACCAGCTATGATCTGATCAAGGCGTTCATAGGAGGTTTCAAAGCCAAATTCTATCAGACATTCGCTGCTCTGTTCGGAGCGTCTCTAAAGAAAGAGTATGACCCCGAGAACAACGATGAGGATGCCATGATCGAGGAAATCATCTGGATGATTGACAACGATATGCTGTAAAATGACTCATTAGGGACAGTCCCCTTTGTGCCATTTTATTTATCTTTGCCCAAGATTTCAAAAAACAAAGCTAAATGTCATTGCAATGCGGCATAGTGGGCCTGCCCAACGTAGGCAAATCCACACTCTTCAACTGCCTGTCAAGCGCCAAGGCTCAGGCAGCCAATTTCCCATTCTGTACCATTGAACCCAACGTAGGAACAATAACCGTTCCCGATGAGCGCCTGACCAAACTGGCCGAGCTGGTTCATCCGGGCCGAATCGTCCCCGCAACCGTTGAGATTGTAGATATAGCCGGACTGGTAAAGGGTGCCAGTAAGGGTGAAGGTCTGGGCAACAAGTTCCTGGGCAACATCCGTGAGTGCGATGCCATCATACATGTGCTCCGCTGCTTTGACGATGAGAACGTAACCCACGTTGACGGCACGGTAAACCCCGTCCGCGACAAGGAGATAATAGACACTGAACTCCAGATAAAGGATCTTGAGACCATTGACCAGCGCCTCCAGAAAGTGGCCAAGCAGGCTGCCGTAGGTGACAAGCAGGCCAAGATAGTATGTGATGTACTCAATGCCTACCGTGACGTCTTGCTTCAGGGCAAATCGGCCCGCACCGTTACATTCGACTCAAAGGATGAGGAGAAGATTGCACATGACCTCTTTCTGTTAACCTCTAAACCCGTGCTCTACGTATGCAATGTGGATGAGGGCAGCGTCAAGACCGGCAACGCCTATGTTGACCAGGTGCGTGAGGCCATCAAGGATGAGAACGCCCAGCTGCTGGTAATTGCAGCCAAGACCGAGAGCGAGATTGCCGAGCTGGAGAGCTATGAGGACCGCCAGATGTTCCTTGAGGAGCTGGGTCTGGAGGAATCGGGCGTTAACCGTCTGGTCAAGTCAGCCTTCAGCCTGCTCAACCTTGAGACATTCATCACCGCCGGTCCCATGGAGGTAAAGGCATGGACCTACCGCAAGGGATGGAAGGCTCCGCAGTGCGCAGGCGTTATCCATACCGACTTTGAGAAGGGCTTCATCCGCGCCGAGGTAATCAAGTACAATGACTATGTGGAACTGGGCTCTGAGGCAGCAGTTCGTGATGCCGGCAAGCTCTACGTTGAGGGTAAGGACTACGTAGTTCAGGATGGTGACATAATGCACTTCAGGTTCAACGTATAAAACACAGAAACGATGGAGAACTTTCTTGCAGTAGTATGGAATCCTGACACCCAGCTTTGCCGTCTGTTGGGACTTCCCATCCGTTACTACTCCCTTATGTGGGTGATAGGACTTGTGGCAGCATATCTTATTGTCAAGAAACTCTATAAAGACCGCGGAATCAAGGAGGAGACATTTGAGCCTCTGTTCCTTTACTGTTTCCTGGGCATACTGATAGGCGCCCGTCTGGGTCACTGCATATTCTATGAGCCCGAGTATTACCTTACAAGCGGCAAACATTTCATCGAGATGCTGCTTCCCATACGCTTCATGCCGCAGGGAGGCGTCAAGCTGGTAGGCTACAGCGGTCTGGCCAGTCACGGCGGAACCATCGGCATAATAATAGGAATGGTTCTATACTGCCGCAAGTACAAGGTCAAGGTGCTGGAGTGCATCGATATGGTCTGCGTGGCAACTCCGCTTACATCGGCCTGCATTCGTCTGGGCAACCTTATGAACTCCGAGATTGTGGGTAAGCCCACCGGCACTGACTGGGGATTCATCTTTGTCCAGAACGGTGAGGATTTTGCCCGCCACCCCGCACAGCTATACGAGGCAATCGCCTACATCATAATCTTTGTGATAACACTTCTCATCTACCGCAAGCACAAGGAAAAGATAGGCTCCGGCTTCTACTTTGGATTCTGCATAGCCTCCATCTTCATCTTCCGCTTCTTCATTGAGTTCTGCAAGGAGGTGCAGGTAGACTTTGAGCAGGGCATGGCTCTTGACATGGGTCAGCTCCTGAGCATCCCGTTTGCCGTTGCCGGCGTCTGGCTGATGCTCCACTCCCGCAAAAAATGAGGACCCAATTGGGGCACAAAAGGGACGGTTCTATCTGTGCCCCCTCCCTTGGTATCATTTTCCCTTTAAGATCTTCTTGATTTCGTTGAGCTTGTTCAGAGCCTCGATGGGTGTCAGGTTGTTGACATCGATTGAGAGCAGCTGGTCGCGTATCTGGCAGAGTACGGGATCATCCAGCTGGAAGAAGCTCATCTGCAGGCCTTCACGATGCTGGCCGGTCTCTACGCTGGGACGTGATATGCTCTTGCCGCTTCCGCTCTCCTCCATCTCCTTAAGAATGGATCCGGCACGCTTTACTATGCTGCGTGGCATTCCGGCCATCTCGGCTACATGAATACCGAATGAGTGTTCACTTCCTCCAGGAACAAGCTTACGCAGGAACAGTACCTTGCCGTCAACCTCACGGACCGATACGTTGTAATTGCGTATGCGGCTGAACGATTTTGCCATCTCGTTGAGCTCATGATAGTGTGTGGCAAAAAGCGTGCGGGCATGGGCCGAAGGATGCTCGTGGATATATTCAACGATAGCCCACGCAATGGATATTCCATCGTATGTAGAGGTACCGCGGCCAAGCTCATCGAACAGCACAAGGCTGCGGGGTGTGAGGTTGTTCAGGATACTGGCAGCCTCGGTCATCTCGACCATAAATGTGGATTCTCCGGCCGATATGTTATCGCTTGCGCCCACGCGGGTGAATATGCGGTCCACCATTCCTATGCGGGCGCTCTCGGCGGGCACGTAACAGCCCATCTGGGCCATCAGCGTGATGAGTGCGGTCTGACGCAGCAAAGCGGACTTACCGGCCATGTTGGGACCGGTTATGATGAGTATCTGCTGGCTGTCGCTGTCTATCAGGACGTTGTTTGATATATAGCTGTCACCGGGTGCCATCTGGGTCTCAATGACCGGATGGCGGCCCTCATGAATGTCTATAATGTTGCTGTCATCAACCACGGGACGCACGTATTTGCGCTCACGGGCAACCTTGGCATATGAGAGCAGGCAGTCCAACTGGCTTATCAGAACGGCATTGTTCTGGATGGCGGGAACATACTTGATGATGGATTGCGCCAACTCGCCGAACAGCTGGGTCTCCAGAGCCAGTATCTTGTCCTCGGCTCCAAGTATCTTCTCCTCATACTCCTTGAGCTCAGGGGTGATATAACGCTCGGCATTGACCAGAGTCTGCTTGCGGATCCAGGTCTCAGGCACCTTGTCCTTGAAGGTGTTGCGCACTTCAAGGTAGTAGCCGAATACGTTGTTGTATGCAATCTTCAGACTGGAAATACCGGTAATCTCAGCCTCGCGCTGCTGAATCTGCATCAGGTAATCCTTGCCGCTGTAGGCAATGCTGCGCAGTTCGTCAAGCTCGGCGCTTACGCCCTCGGCAATCACGCCGCCCTTGCTGACCAGCATGGGGGTATCGGGACGCAGTGTACGCAGAATCTCCTCACGCAGTTGAGTGCACAGGTCAATGCCTGCGCCTATCTCCTGCAGTTGGGTGTTCTCTGATCCGGAGCAGATCATCTTGATGGGCTCCATCAGTTTGAGAGCCTGCCCCAGGCTGAGCACCTCACGCGGGTTGATGCGGCATACAGCAGCCTTTGAGATAAGGCGCTCCACATCGCCCATACGCTGCAGTGATTCAGTCAGTGCATCACCGGTATCGGGGAAACGGAATAGATGGTCCACCACATCAAGACGGCGGTTTATGGCTGCTGTGTCTTTGAGAGGGAAGAGCATCCAGCGGCGCAACAGGCGGGCTCCCATTGGAGAGCAGGTATGGTCAATCACATCGAGCAGTGATGTGCCGTCCTCGCTGTTGGCCGATATAAGCTCCAGGTTACGTACGGTAAACTTGTCCAGGCGCACATAACGCTCCTCATCTATCATGCGGATTGACGTTATGTGGCTTATGTTGTTGTGCAGGGTTTCTGCAAGATATTCCAATATAGCACCTGCGGCAACCTTGCCGTTGCGCAGATGGTCTACACCGAATCCTTTAAGGTTGCGTACCTTGAAATGGCGGGTAAGCTGCTCGCGGGCAAAGTCATCGGTAAAGACCCAATCGTCAAGCTCACGAAGGCAGTACCGGGTTCCGAATGACTGACCGAACTGTTGGCGTCGGCCACGCTCTATAAGCACCTCCTTAGGCGCAAAGTTGGAAAGCAGTTTGTCTATATGATCGGCCGGGCCCTCTGCAATAAGGTATTCACCGGTGGAAATGTCAAGGAATGAAAGTCCCCAGGCGCCTTTGCCAAAGTGTACTGCCGCAAGGAAGTTGTTCTCCTTGTTCTGTAGTACGTTGTCACTCATGGCAACACCTGGAGTAACCAACTCCGTTATGCCTCGCTTGACAAGCGTCTTGGTAAGTTTGGGATCTTCCAGCTGGTCGCAGATGGCCACGCGGCGGCCGGCACGTATGAGTTTGGGCAGATAGGCGTCAAGTGCATGATGAGGGAATCCCGCCATCTCAAGCGCCATAGCCCCGTTCTTGCCGTTGTTTCGGCGGGTCAGGGTTATGCCCAGAATCTGGCTGGCCTCTACGGCATCCTGTGCGTATGTCTCGTAAAAGTCACCGCATCGGAACAGAAGCACGGCATCGGGATGTTTCTCTTTGAGGCTGTAGAACTGCCTCATCATGGGAGTCTCATCGGACTTGTTCTGCGCCATTATTTTTTGCGTTTACGGAACAGGAACAAGGTTGCTACCAGGAAGAGGACTGCCAGAACACCTAAGGTAATCAGTGTTGCGTTAAGGCTCTTGGGAGCAAAGCCCAGAAGCAGCAATACCGGGAATCCCATTATCATGGCGGGGATGTTCTGCAGCACCAGGTTGTTGGCAGCGGGAGTCTGATAGCGCGGGTCTATCTCACGCAGCAGGATCATACCGTTGCTGGCGGTACCGGTAAGCATTCCGAACATTGAGAAGAATCCCTCATACTTGTAATCGGGATAGATGCGGAATGACACCCATCTCACATACATGAATGTTGCTACGGCGCCGAATATGCAGACCAGGGTAAGAGGCAGCCAGATGGCCTTGAGGTTCTCAAAGCTGATGGCGGCGGTTCCGGCCACAATCATTATGTCAAAGCTGATACCGCTCACACGGTTCAACAGGAACTCGTTAAGGTATTCACGTGTCATCCAGCCCTTCTTGCGCAGGCCGCGGATAATGATCTTGACAAGTGAGCCGAACAGAATGCCCCAGAAGAAGTTGAATCCGTAAACCAGAGGCTTGAGTGTCTTTTCGCCAAAATTACCCAGGTCAAGGCTGTTGATGCCTGACATGAGCAGCCAAACCAGGAAGTAGGTGAGCAGCACGATGCTTACCACGATGGTCAGCTTGTCAACACTTTCTGAGTGCGGCAGCTCATTCTCCTGCTCGTAGTCCTTAAGGGTATGCTTGCTCTCGGTAATATTCTCGTGAATGGTGAGCTTCTTCTTGCGGTTGAGGATATTCATGTAAACCACGCCAACCACACTACCTACCAGGAAGCCTATGGCAGCGATTGAAAGGCCGAAGTCTATTCCGTGGAAACTGATACCCTGATCAGCAGCACCAAGTTGATAGATTGTACCAAAGTTCAATGCCTGGCCGGGCCCCTGTCCGTAACCCATAGGAAGCAGAAGACCTCCTGAATAGAAGATGTCATTTCCGGCTGCCGGGTTGCGCCACCACAGGAACATCGGGATGGTTATGAGCAGACCGAATATGCCCTGAATGATATAGGTTGCTATTGTCAGGGTGCCGGTATCGATAACCGTACGGGTGTTGGCCCTATCGGTCTCCTTTGACGGACGCAGTGACATTGCGATGAAACCTAATGCAAGTGCATGGTAGGTTACCGTCTCCATGAAACGCTTGTCTATAATGCCGTTGAAATCGGCCCACATCTTGAGCAAAAGAATGATGAGACCGCCCAGCAGAGCCGATGGAATGAGGCTGCGGCGGAGAATTTTTACCTTGCGGCGTAATATGTTACCTGCCAGCACAGCCAGCGCAATGATAAACACCTGAACGAGGGCGCTCCACACCTCGGGGGCAGCGAACGAAGTCACTGCAATACCGTTTGAAGACAACAGCATAGTTCTTCTGTTTTAAATATCTCTCAAAGGTAAGAAAAAACAAAAACAGAATTGAGGCTGTTCCCTTTTTTTTGGTCGGGTAATCAATTATGGGCAGACGGGACGGACAGGAAGAGCCCATGTGCGGGTGCTGGAGCCCATTTCAATGTAGTCTTCATACACATTGATTGAGAAACTGCCTCCGCCGCCGGGAGAGGTTGGACTTAGTGAACCGGACCAGTAATCCATATCACCTGAACTGCCAAAGAAGAAGTAAGGAAGGAAAATTGAGCGGTCTGTGTAACCCGGTATATTACTTGTTACCAAGTAACCTATCTGTCCGTTCACTGAAGCCCAGATCCAGGTGCAGTTTTCCATGAGTTCTTTTATCTCATCTGTTGTGGGCATACGCCAACTGCCTCCCAATTTGACATGAGCCACATCATCTTCAGGGTCTAACACAATCTTTCCGTCAGTACCGTTGTACTTGTTGTAACCGCCATAACCGTCACGGAACTTATAGGATAAGGGCCCCTCAATTCCCGGTTTGACTACTGTTTCACCCCAGAAATACAATCCTCCCATTTCTTCTGGCTTAGCAGCATCTACGTTACGCGTGGCCCATTTTACACTCAAGCCCAGATCAACATAGTCTGAGTTACCACCTATAGCATCATAGGACACATTCGGATAGTATTCTATTATCAAATCTGCACCAGGGGTAGGATATTGGGATTTCGGCCTGTCCTTGATTTTTACATAGACAGTTCCGTTGTAGAGTTTAGTATCAGCTGCATAGTTCAAGTCACGGTTATCACTTACCGAAAAAGGAAATATCTCCAGTTTACATCTTTCAGTATAAAATTCATGACGGGGATTACGATTCAATACTAATTGATAATTGAAAAGAATTGAGCGGACAGTCTTTTCCTCTTCCTCTGTTATTAATCTTCCTAATTTGTTCTTTTTAAGGCCAGGCAGGCTGAAGACTAGCTCTTTGAACGTTATCCCTTCCGGCATTTTATAAGTTCTCTCTGTATATTGTTCACTGCCTGAGCGTATTGCCATTGTCCCTTCCGATATTTCTCCTATCTCAATGACATACCGGGCAAAGACTGTCTCCAGGCTCTTCACATAAGGCTTGACATTTGCAATCATATCGGCCGTAAGAATGGAATCACTCTGTGACTGCTGGCCACAGGTAGGAAGGCAGAGTGACATCAGTACGGATGCCAATGCAAAAAAATTAATTCTGTTTCTCATAATACCTTTTCTGTTATTGGCCGCTCTGACGTATATCGTCCGGGCTATGACGGATAATGAATGAAGCGTCCTTGCCGGGATGGTAGTTGATACGGATTCTTGCTGTCCCTTCGGTGGGATCACCGGGTAATGGAGACCATGATCTCTCCTTGAAATAATCCAAATCTATTATCTGAATATGAAGAATTCCCTTCTCAAGTTTATAATCATCTGTATATATGGGATTGTTGTTTTGGGGGTATAACATCTGATCATCAAAAACTATGCTGGTAACAACTTCATTCGCGTTTTTGGTAATCAGTTTGCCGTCTTTATCAGTTTCAACATCGGGCAGCATGGAGAGCAGCTCTTTCACTGTAGTACCCACAGGTATTATACTGGTTTTTACGCCATCAGGATATTCCTTGTATTCTGGCTTTGAACCGGTTTCATCCGATATCGGCTCAATCTCAATGACATACTCCCCTTTCTCCAGTTTATAGTAATAGTTATCATAAGCCTTGACCTTCAAGATCATCTCGGCTGTGAGTTGTGACAGAGCAACGGGCTTGTCATCATTAGTGTCCTCCTGCTTGAACCAGTCTACCTCTGCCTGCCAGTATTCATCTTTTATTCCAATGTATTCATGACCTTTCCAAGCCCGGTAATGTGCCGCCTTTGAGGGAGTGACAGCAAAGGATATATCACCTTCATAAACCATAAAAGCTTCAGGAAATCCTGCATATACCTCTGTGAAAACGGGATTGTTTATATCAAATTCTATCTTGGAGATTCGAGTGTTGACCGATGTTTCCAAAATGGTTGCCTGATCAGACTTGATTTTCCTTTTCTGTACTTTATCTTCTTCCTTGTAAACCAGGTAATAATTCTTTTTCTCCTTTACAAGGAATATGCCCCATAGGTTCTTTCTCCATGCATTACGCATGATATATCCACAGACAAGACCTTCGGGTGCATATTCAAGTAACTGTGCCAAATAATTCTCATTTGTGACAAGGCCGCGATCACTGGGAGTTATGGCGCGAGTTTCTTTCTTCAATTCCTGACCGTTCACCATGAGGACACCGCTATCACTTAATTCTGCACCAAGTTTACGTGCAATATCCTCTAACGACGCACCTTGCTGTGCATAGGCTGGAATGCAGAGTGACATCAGCAAAAATGTCAATGCAAACAGTTGAACTATAGTTCTCATAATGCAATGTTCTTTATCTAAACTGATTTATATAGAAAATGCGTCTTGTGTTAAAGGCGCATTTTCACAATAAAACTTAAAATCAATTTTGTAAGTTTGCAATATCTGATACCAAGGGGTGTTCCATTAGGCATAAGGTGTCAGATTGGGATACCCCTTGTTGTTTGCAGACATTAATTATACCATCAACCATTAACACTTATGAATAAGGAAGTCCTATTTAATGGAAATGCAGTAAAATCACGAGCATTTCCTTGTAAACAATTCGTAGTTTTACTACATTTGCATCGGAAACACTTTAGCCGTCCTATTGAGTTATGAGCTATAAGAAGGTTAAAGATGTTATTTGTGAGCTTGAGGCTCATAAATTCTGGTTTGTAAGACAGAAAGGCAGTCACATGGTTTACACTAATGGCACCAGAGTGGTAGTTGTTCCTAATCACACAAACAAAGGGATAGAAAAGGGTACGTATTACAATATCCTTCGACAGGCGGGGATTAACAAGTAATGAGTTATGAAGAAATTACAGGTAATAGTGGAATATGCAGGCGATAATCTGAGCGCATATATAAATGATCTGCCTATCGTTGCGGTAGGTAAGAACTTGAACGATATTAAGCGTGATATCTCTGAAGCCATAACGGTCTATAAGGAATCTTGTGCTGAACTTGGCGTTGAGACATCGGACCTTGTAAAAGGAGATTATGAATTGTCTTTTGTGATAGACGCTACAACGTTCATAAATTACTACAGCAATATCTTTACAAAAGCAGCATTAAGCCGAATCACAGGCATCAACGAACGTCAGTTGTGGCATTACGCAGCAGGTTTACACAAACCCAGAAAAAGACAATTGGAGAGAATTCAGCGTGGCGTCCAGTCCTTAACTGAGGAGCTGAACTCAATCTGCCTCCTTTAAATCAAAAAAGTACAAAAGGGGTCTGACCCCAATTGTATCATTTTTACCAGGGGGTGAAGCGGCCGGTACGCTTCTTGTAGTCCAGGTATTCCTGGCCGAAATCGCGCTCCAGGCGTTTTTCCTCGGATGCAACCTGGAAGGACATTATGATGACGAATGCAACCCAGACTACGGCCGATTGCCAAGACAATAGCAGTAGACCGATACCGGCCAGATAAAGGAATGTGCCCAGAAGCATGGGGTTGCGGCAGATGCGATATACCCCGCCGGTCATAAGATGTTGGGTATGGGGAGCAATCTCGTGGTCAAAGGCATCCATGGGATTGCCTCGGCCCACAACTTTCATATAAACTATGGTCCAAATGCTCAGTATCAGTCCGGCTAGACCGATGATAACGCCCACGATGCAGTTCCAACTGCAGGTGAATGTAATCTCAGCACGGCATGATGCCAGCCACATGATGGCCGGGATACCCACTATGAACATGATGAATCCCAGCAGGTAACCGAATATCTCTCTAAGCTGTTTCATTCAGAGTTTTGATATGAATTCGTCTATATCAGCAGCCGATGTGTTCCAGCTGGTCACGAAACGGACCACGCTTTGCTGCGGACCGCAGGGAGCCCAGATCTCAAACGATGCAAACTTACTGATGCGCTCAATTTCCTTTTTAGGCACGCAGAAGAACTGCTGGTTGGTGGGAGAGTCCACGTATGGTGAGAATCCCTTGGCAATCATAGCCTTCTTAAGGCGTATAGCCTGTTGTACGGCGTTACCGGCAATCTCCAGATAGAGGTTATCAGTAAACAATGTACTGAACTGCACGCCAAGCAGACGGCCCTTGGCCAGCATTGCTCCGTGCTGCTTTACAAAGGTAAAGAAACGTGGCAGCAACTCCGGATGAGCGGTAACCACAGCCTCACCGAACATTGCGCCAACCTTTGTTCCTCCTATGTAGAATACGTCACAAAGACGTGCTATATCCTTAAGCGTGACATCCTTTGATGCAGCCAGACCGTAACCCAGACGGGCACCGTCCATATAGAGAGGTATCTTGTACTTGTGGCAGACGCGGCTCAAAGCTTCAAGTTCTCCCAGAGAGTAGAGTGTACCCCACTCCGTTGGAAATGACAGGTAAAGCGCACCCGGTGAAACCATATGCTGATGGTTCTCATTCTCATAGAACTCGGTCAGATAACGGTCAATATCATATGCTGCAACTTTGCCCTCATGAGATGGGACAATAAGAATCTTGTGGCCCGATGACTCCACTGCACCAGCCTCAAAGTTGTTGATGTGACCGGTATCGGCCGCCATCACACCCTCATATTGGTGCAACAATCCGTCAATGACAGTGGCATTGGTCTGGGTTCCGCCCACAAGGAAGCGTACCAGCGCATCGGGCTGGCCGCATGCCTCGCGGATAAGGTCTGCGGCACGGCGAGTGTAGTCATCCTCACCGTAACCTACCGTCTGTTCAAGATTGGTCTCAACAAGCCGCTGCATCACCGTTGGATGCGCGCCTTCCATATAATCAGAATCAAAATGCAACATATATCGGCAATTACTGAATGAATGCAAAAGTAATAAATATTAAAATTTAATGGCATCGGATTACACGTTAAATAAAAAGCGTTATATTTGTGGGAAATTTCTAACTTTTACCACAAAATGGCAATTCAAGAGAAAGACGGAAAGTACATCTTCGGAGTAGTGAAGGTGGGCGACAAAGGACAGATTGTGATTCCGCGCGATGTTCGTAAACAATACGACATCAAGCCGGGCGACACCCTTATGATGCTGGGTGATGACAAGGGCATTGCATTGCTCAAGACAGAGTTGTTCCAGAACATTATCAATCAGGCTATGGAGGGCCTTACAAAATGAGAAAGCATTGGATAGACAACCTGCGCTGGACAACGGTGTTGCTGGTGTTGTTATATCATGTAATCTATTACTATAACAATAAAGGTGTATTTGGCGGAATAGGCGGATTCGGAGAGTTCCCCGAAGTACAGCAGTATCAGGATATTCTTATGTACATAGTATACCCATGGTTCATGCCGCTTATGTTCATTCTGGCTGGTATCAGTGCCCGATACTCTTTACAGAGCAAAACCGGAAAGGAATGGTTTAAGGTACGCACGCGTAAGCTGCTTGTGCCCAGTACCATCGGCCTGTTTGTGTTCCATTGGATGATTGGATATTTCAATGCCATTCCCGCCGGTACTGTAGTAGGCGATTTGCCGATGCCTGTAAAATATACCATTTATGCAGTGAGCGGAACCGGTCCTTTATGGTTTATACAGTTGCTGTGGCTGCTCTCTTTAGTATTGTTGCTGGTGCGCAAAATCGATGCAAAGGATAAGCTGTGGAACCTGTGCGGAAAGAGTAATATTATTGTGATTATTCTGCTTGTGATTTTGTTCTGGCTGGGCGAGCAGACACTGGTAAAGAACCCACGTCCTGATTCGGCCGACGGCCTGTTGAACCTCTATAAGCCTGTATTCTACCTTATATCATTCCTGCTTGGATACTTTGTGTTCTCGCATGATGAAGTTCAGGAGAAAGTGCGCAAGGCGTGGATTCCGCTTATGGCGGCCGCAGTGGTATCGGGTGTTATCCTCATTATTACCACCTGGGGTGAGAACAATACATCGCCGGAGTATATGGGTGCTCCCCTTAACTGCATCTACGGTTGGCTCATGTGCCTTGCAATGATGGGTTGGTTCAACGCTTGCTATGACTGCACAAACTCTTTCTCGCAGTATTTGACACGTACCAGCTACGGCCTTTACATTGTGCACTATCTGGTGATAGCAAGTCTGGGTTATATGATGAAGACATACACCCAACTGCCTCCGGTTGCAATGTACCTGATCCTGGCGGTTGCTGTATTTACATTGTCACCACTCATTTACGAAGTGCTGCATCGCATTCCGTTTATCCGCTGGTGCGTATTCGGTGAGAAGAAATGATGGAAACAGATAGAATTTTATTGCGCCGTTGGCAGGAAAGTGATGCCGATGCGCTGTTCAAATACGCCTCCGATCCCGATGTGGGACCGCGCGCAGGCTGGCCTCCACACAAGAGTGTTGAGGAGAGCCGCGAGATAATAAAGACCGTATTCAACACTGATACGATGTGGGCTGTAGTCTTGAAAGAGACTGGCGAGGCAATAGGCTGCGCCGGTTATCTTCCGGCTACAAACTCCAACCTGAACATTCCCAGTGATGAGTGTGAAGTGGGTTATTGGATAGGCAAACCCTATTGGAGCAAAGGCATCTGCACGGAGGCTCTCAAGTTGGTAATTGATTATTGCTTCAACGTAAAGGGGTTCAAGGCTTTGTGGGGAGATTATTTCCCCGAGAATCCAGCATCGGGCCGTGTAATGGAGAAGTGTGGCTTTAAGGATACCGGTCGCGAGACCATCTGCCCCAACCTTGAAGTGGGCTCAGACCGCCCCGTCCGCATAATGAAACTAGGGCACAAAGGGGACGGTTCTATCTGTGCCCCTTTAGAATGCGGTTGCGGACGCAGTTGACTGCGGGTTTGAAGAACTCCGGCTCCATGGATTCAAGCGTGGCCTTGAACTCGGCCAGAAGCTCTGGGTAGAACTTGCACATACGGTATGCCAGTTTCATACTGATGGACTGAATGCCGGGAAGTTCATCGGCATCGGCCATATGTTCCAGGCAAAAGTCAAGGAAATCGGTACGCAAATCATCCTCTTCCATCTTTAGGCGCTCAATGATATTGAGTGAAAGCCTGCAGACCGATGAGCTGGGCGTTGTCATAGCCAGTTCTATAAGCTCATTAAGGATAGGTTGTAACTGGGAAAGATCCTTATCTGTTGCCTTGGTCAATGACCAGAAAGCGTTGCGTGCCACCCGTTCATCTTCACTATTCATGTACTGCCTGATAAAGCCCACGAAATCACCCGACCGCTTTACCTCCCTGTAAACGGCCTGTGCATCCACCTCATTCTTGACGGCAAAGAGTATCTCACTGTTTATTTCCATAATTGCAGACGGATGATTTATACTTCTTGGATACAGGTAATTCTATCTCACCCACATGAAGGAGGTCCCCATCAATGCCTGTTATTTCATCTTTCTGCACTAGATAGGACCTGTGAATCCGGATGAAATCAGGAGAAAGGATGGATTCCCAATGGGAAATGGGAGTCTTGTTGCGGTAACGTGCCCCGTCACGCGTTACAATCATTGTTATGGTATCATTTGATTCCACGTAAAGAATATCCTTGACAGGCAGAGTCACGCTGTGTCTGTCGGACAGGAAACTGATTCTTCCCGCTGATTCCGGATACTTAAGACGCAGCCATTTTTCCCAATGGATATTGAATACTGAAAGTACAAGCACCATAATAGTAATGAATGCCGGATTCATAAGGACCTTAGGAAACTCTATCCGGAACGAATAATCCCATCCTCCATTGTTAAGCACCTCAATGAAAAAATGACCCAAAAATAGGAGGAGCAACTCCATTACAATGATGCCAACAGTAACAAACACGGCTGAGATAATGCTTTTCCTGTCGCTGAACGATACGCTCTGATAGAAGTATTTGGCTACGACCGAACCCGGAACGAACATGGTTCCTATTAACACAGCCTCCCCGAACCGGTATCCCAGACTGGTTACAATCGTTGCAATAAGCATTATTGCCAAAAGCCAATATGATATCTTCAGCACTCTATACATCGGCCACGAAATTAGCTCTTTTTTGCTGTCCAACAAACGCAGACTCTTCTAAATGGGGTTTTGAACGGGGTAGATAGGGTTTTTAATTTGCATCACGTTTTATGCCCCCATACCTTTGTCACCGATGTTTAACCACATATTTTTTACGTCATGTTTAGATTGTTTGTTGCTGGTGGCCCCTGGTTTATGGCCATTCTTACGATCCTGTTTGCAGGAATCTGTTTTGCAGCGTGGAAAGCCCCGCGTTGGGTAAAAGAGATCGGCTTGTTTGCATTGGCTTTCGGTCTTTTCTCCTCTTTATTAGGTCTGATTCAGGCTTTTGATTATCTGGAAACAGACATCGAATGTTCAAAAGCTGTCATCTACGCAGGTATGAAAGTGATGCTTATACCTGTTACCTATGGCATCCTTATCTACCTGGTTTCACTGGTGGTAAGAATCTGCCAGAAACCTAAAGCCTAAAGGATTCACGGAATCACGCTTTTAAACAGAAAAAAGGGAGACTTTAGATGATGTGACCCCCAAAAGTTGGACGGTTTAACATTAATTGCTAGGCCTTAGTTTGGAATAGAGTTCGGTATTGCACCGGACTCTTTCCTTTTAGCCTTAGTTTGATTCTATCGTTATTATAGTATCGGATATAGCTCCGGAGAGCTTTCTTGAACTGGTCTATAGAATCCCACTCCTGCAAATATAGCAACTCGTTCTTCATCAATCCAAAGAAATTCTCCATCATCGCATTATCCAGACAGTTTCCCTTGCGAGACATACTCTGAGTTATGTGCCTGTTTTCCAGTGCTTTCTGATAAGATCTGTGCTGATAATGCCATCCTTGATCAGAATGAAGAATCAGGTTTCCGTGTATGTCTCTACTCTGAAAAGCTTTATTCAGCATAGTCATAACCATCTTTAGATCCGGACTGTTGGATATGGTGTAGGATATTATCTCTCCGTTAAACATATCCAGAATGGGAGACAGATACACCCATTTGTCTTTTATTCTCATCTGGGTGACATCGGTAGTCCACTTCTGATTGGGGCCTGACGTATTAAAATCCCTATTGATGATATTGGGAGCGACTTTACCTACATCCCCCTTGTATGAGTGATAGTGCTGCCTTTTACGTTGGGCTTTCAAAGACATTTGTCCCATAAGCTTTTGGACGGTCTTATGGTTGATATTGATTCCGTCGTTATTAAGTTGGGCTGTAATACGCCTGTATCCGTATCGCCCATGATGCTTATCGTATATAGTACGGATACAATCCCGGATGGTATCGTAACCATCGGACTGTCCAAGGCGTTTTCGGTTGTAGTAGTATGTTGAACGAGCCATCCCATTGAGTTCCAGCAGGAGCTCAATGTCGTGTTCTGGCCTTAGTTCTTCGATGGCTTCCGCCCAGTCGCGCGCAGACGGGCTTCCCTTTCTTCGACTAAGGCCCTCACTTTTTTTAGCAGAGCTACTTCGGCTCTCAGGCGTTCATTCTCATACCTGAGCAGTTCCAGCTCTGTCATTTCTTCAGGTTTCTTCTTCCTGGGCCTTCCCATATTTGTATCCTTTGGCGGGCGACCTCTCTTCTTGATTTCATACAATGCTCCGTAACCTTCTTTTCGGACTTTTTTAATCCAAACATTAATCCGAGAGGAGCTGACATCGTACTTTATAGCCGCCTCGGGCAAAGATAGACAATTGTCCTCTATATCGCGTATTATCGATTCTCTATAAGTACCATCCGTGATGGCATATTTTTTATTTGCCAGAGCTGATAATCCATCTTTTTGATACTTGATCCAAAGAATCGACAGAAGATCGCTACTGATTCCATATCGCTTACATATAGAATTAATACTAGATCCTTCTTCAAGCATCTTTATGTACTTGATTCGATCCTCAACTGAATGTTTCTTGCGCGTTTTTGACATAATAAAAACCCCGAAAGTTTTTTGTCTAACTTTCGGGGTTCATATCA